>Ga0302122_10000126_pt1 | contig 40138 bp, 30 predicted proteins | sample CB21_SCM_MG_FD_203115 | JGI IMG/M metagenome (GOLD analysis project Ga0302122, IMG submission 203115) | Marine microbial communities from Western Arctic Ocean, Canada - CB21_SCM | ecosystem: Environmental > Aquatic > Marine > Oceanic | place: Canada: Western Arctic Ocean | collected 2017-09-28 | reverse complement strand
GCCCCGGCCCGCTTCTTCGCCGGCGGCGGCGGGGCGGCCGGCGGCCGGGGCGGGGTGGGCTGGGGCCGCGCCGCCGCGCCGCCCGCGGCGACGCGCGGCGGCTTGAGGGGCCGGGGCTGGATGCGCCGCTTCTTCAGGGGCGAGCGGCACCGCGCCGCGTCGGCCCGCTTCAGGGCGCGGAACGGGCGCTGCTGGTCCGCGTCCAGGGCCTTCCAGCGCCGCGAGAGCTCGCGGCCCACGTCCCCCAGGCTCCAGTCTGTATGTTGCGCCTTGATCTCGTCGCGCGTCGCGTGTCCAAAAAATACGAACGCCGACGCGGGCGCGGCGGACTTCTCCGGCGTCGGCGCCTCCGCGGCGTTCTTCCTCGTCGGCTTAGCATAGGTCTTGCCCGCGTCCACGAGGTCGGACAAACGCTGCGTCGGCTGGCGGGCGCGCCCGGGTTTATCGGGTGAGCTGTTGGGCGAGCCCGCGTTCTTGAGGCTGGCGGGCGTGGCCATCATGCTGGTTTGCACGGTACGTTTGCGGTCTTTGCGCGCCGCGCGCCGCGGGAGAGGTGAAACAGACAGTGGTCAAGAGTTGGATCTGATTCCCGGTCGCGCTGACGGCGTGGGAGCGTATCGCTTGCAGCGCGCGGCGCTCTGGAACGGAGCACAACCGAGCTGTCGGCGCAGCAATTGGTGCGCACGGAGGCGTTGCGAGGCAGTCCTCTGGCGCAGGCAGAGGCGACAAAAAACAGGAGAGCTTTTTAGTGGCGGCCCTGCAGTTGTCGACGAGGCGTCTCAAGGAGCGGTGGAAGCGCTTCAAGGAGCAAACAGACGCACAGACGCGTCCTCTTGCGGGCAAAAACCCGCCGCAAAGAGGAACTCGCAAAAAAAGCTCCTCGTCCATCGATTACAGATCGACCTCGTCTTTTTCAGCGCGCTACGCAGCACGCACAGTGATCGACCACTGCTCTCAGCGCGGCGGCTGCAAAGAGAGAACACCACCGCAGCGATGCGTCCGCAAGCGCTCCTCTGCGCGCTGGCGCTCCACGCCACACATGGCGCAGTGCCGACGGGCATCCTCCAACTAGAAGGCGGCGCCAGCCTCCACGTCGCGCCCGCGGCCCTCGGCTCGCTCCTCCCGGCCTCCAAGCAGCAGGCGCTCCACTTAACTTTAAGGTGGGCCGGCGGCCTCGCGGACGGCTGCGACCCGGAGGTAGACAAGTGGTCCAGCACCGCGACCCGGAAAGACGGCGTCGCGGTCCTGGCGGCCCGGAGCCCGAACTGCACCTTCGCGGACCGCGCGAAGGCGGCCGCGAGAGCCGGGTTGCGGGCCGTGGTCGTGTACAACACGATCGAGGGGATTTATCGGAACCGGACCTACGCCGAGGACAAGTACGACTACGATTGTTCGCGAGGCAAGGGCGTTGTTAATATAATAAAGCAGGCGGAGAAGATGGACGGGTTTAGAACAAGTCCTTGTGCTGAGCAATGCGATTCGGGGCGGTGCTTAGTAACCGGGAAGAAGCTCGGGAGTTCGAACGAGATCTGCTGCGCATGGGACACCTACACCATGATGGCTGGGGACGAGGTGCTGAGCAACGTGGACGCGGTCTTCATCACCATGCAGGATGCGGATACGTTGAGGGAGGACTCGAGACTGAAGACCCCGCACCCCAACGCGCTGCCCATCTCCCTGTGGGACGAGAACGAGGAGGGCTTCTTCAGTTATTCCGGGATTCTGATTTGGCTCCTGGGCGTGCTCACGTGCGCCTACGCGGCGCTCAGGGCGGCCGACGACGTCCGAAAAAAGCGGCGCCAGGCCCTGCCGTCGTACGAACCCGGGCAGGACACGGACGACGAGGAGGAGGACCCGACCTTCGATCTGACGCCCTTGCACGCCGTGGGCTTTATCATGATCGCGTCCACCGCGTTGATAGTGCTGTTCTACATCGACCTGCACATGGTGATCGTGGGCATGTACGCTGTAAGTGCCGCCTCGACGAGCGCGGCGGTCGTGTTCCGGCCCATCTTCAAGAAGGGCCTGCCGTTCCTGGCCAGGCATTCTATAGATATCCCCAAGGTCGGCGACGTATTGCAACTAGATCTGGTGAGTGGCCTGTGCGGCGTCACGTTGGCGATCTGGTGGCTGTGCGTGCAGCACGCGAGCTACGCCTGGCTCTTCCAGGACCTATTTGGGATCTGCCTCTGTGTCTTATTCCTGAGCGTGATCAAGTTGTCTTCCTTGAAGGTCGCTACGCTCCTGTTGTGTATGGCCTTCTTCTACGACATCTTCTTCGTCTTCCTGAGTCCTCTACTGTTCGGCGAGTCGGTGATGGTGCGCGTCGCGACGGGCAAGACGCCCACAAAGGACGCCGACTACTGCGAGAAGTACCCCGACGACGCGGACTGCCGGTCGTCGTCCCTGCCGATGCTCTTGTTGCTGCCGAGCGGGGGCGGCTACACGATGCTCGGGCTGGGCGACATTGTCCTACCTGGACTATTGGTGGCGTTCGCGGCGCGGTGCGACGCGTGCTCGCTGCGGCGGCGCTACTTCCCTTTGTTAGTTGCGGGCTACGCCGTCGGTTTGGGGGTGGCGAACGTCGCGGTGGCCTACTTCGCCCAGGGCCAGCCCGCGCTGCTCTACTTGGTGCCCTGCACCCTGGGCCCGTTCCTGCTCGCCGCGTGGCGGGACGGCACGCTGGACCGGCTGTGGGAGGGGCCGCCGCACCTGCTGGACCCGACGCCGGTCCGCGCGACGCGCGTGACCGCGCCGTACCAGGCGTCCAAGGGGGACGACGAGAAGCCGCTGATGATGTCGATCTAGGGCCCGTCCACGCCACCGGGCAGATGCACGGGGCCGCGCCGGTGGCGTAAAGTTATGTGTGACTACTTGTCGTGACGGCCCGGGTCGTTCGTTCATTTCATTATTTCATTCACAGTAGTTACTCAGAAGATCTTGCACACCCGCCACTCGGGCTCGTCCAGAGACGAGAGGAACCGCCACGTCGACAGTTGCTTCTTCTCTACCACTAGAGATTGGCCGGCCAAGTCCACGGACATCTTCTCGTTCGACTCGAAGAGCACGTCGAACTCCGCCGACACGACCGCATCCACCTCCGAAGCCTCGCTCTCCTCGCGCTGCTTCCGGAGCTCGAACAGCTCGGAGGCGATCTCCGCGATCCGCGTGCCCCTTTCATTCATTTCCAGGGCGTGGAGCCCGTCGTCGTAGCCGCGGAGCGTGTGCTCCAAATCCCGCTCCCGTGCCGACGCGAAGACGTCCGCGACGCAAGCGTGCAGCGAGCGGCGCGCGAGGTCCGAGACCTCGAGCGTCATCGGTGCGTCGCCGGCGTGGAGCTCGTTCGCCGTCGTCGACAAAACACGAGCTATTTGCGGCGTGCACGTGTTGGCGAGCAGCTCCGCGTCGTCGTCGGTCTGCTTCCGGTAGACCAACTCGTTGAGCACGGTGTACGCGAGCTCGGCGCCTTCCACGAACTCCGCGTAGTCAAAGGCTTCGAAGCGCGGCGCGTCGAGTGGCGGGATCGAGCACTGCAGCGCGAGCGCCCAGCGCGGCACGGTCCACATCAGGCTCGGATCGACCGCCTTGCTCGCGACGAGGGAGTCGTTCAAGGCGCAGGCGCGGCTCACGCGTGCCGTGACGCGCGAAAGCATCGTGCAAGACAAGCCAGTGGTGCACCTACGCCGTCGCAGCGATGCGTGCGATGTGTGAAGCGCAGTTTGCTCACGGAGCTGCGTACGTGGAAGCTGAGCTGACGATCTGCGCTGAGGGCTGAGGGCGGCTGAGAGCGAACCCGTTTTGGCTCGAAACCCGCACGTAATCCGCCTCGCGGGACGATAAATTGGCTTTACACCACCGCTACTGGTCGGCACGCAGTCAGCAGCTGCGTGGGATCACTATTTATCAAACAAACGCGCACAGGGGCAACCCCGAGCACCGCGCGTGCCGCCAAGACAACAGCATGACAACACCAGCCATGATTGCTCCTTTCAGACCCGCGGCAGCCTGCGCCGAGGCGGACGTCGTTCACCTGAAGGGCTTTTCAGCACGACTCGACTTCGACGACGCCGCCACGGCTGACCAAGCGGACGCGTTGATCGCCGCGGTCGCGGCGCGCAAAGCGAGCCGACCAGCGCTCTGTGTAGCGTGGGACGGCGACGCGCCCTCCGACGAGAGCTTCGCGCGGCTGATCCGGCGCTGCGCGGCCCTCGGCTGCGAACTCATCGCGTTCTGCTACGTGGCCGACGAGGCGGCCTTCCGGCGCGCCTGGGGCCCGGAGCAACTGGCGATCCGCGGCTACGTCGTGGAGGAGCCGCCGGACGGGGCCGCGTGCCGCTGGGCGTTCCTCGGCGCCGCGGCGTTGTGCGCGACGGGCGCGACCGAGTGCCTCTGTCTCGGGGGCGGGCCCGTCGCGCTGCGCGAGTTCGACCGGGCGTCGGCCGCGTTTGTCCTGTACGACGTGCGCCGGCGCGACAATAATGGCGCGCCGGAACGGTCGGCCCTCCTCGAGCGCGCTCCACACGACCGGCTGCGGATCGTGGCGCCCGCGCCGCGCCCGCCGCCGCCGCCCAGCGCCGACGTCTTCATCCAAGTGTCGCGCCTGCCGGGCGCGGGCCTCGGCCTCTTCGCGCGGCGCGGGTTCGCCGTGGGAGACCTCGTGTGCGAGTATATCGGCGACGTGCTCGACGGGCCCGCGGCGCGAAGTCTGGAGGACAAGGCCTACCTCATGCGTTTGGGTGAGGGCGTCTTCGTCGACGCGCGGACGCGCTACGAGGTCCACGCGCGCTACATTAATGACAGCCGCGACAAGCGGGTCCACAACGTCGCCTTCGACAAGCGGCCCCTCGAAATGCGGGCGCGCGTCGTAGCAGCACGGCCCGTCGCGGCGGGCGACGAGCTCTACGCGTCCTACGGGCCGCTCTACTGGCTCGGCGCCGACATGCGGGGCGAGACGTCCGCGCGCCTGCCCGAGCGCGCCGTCGCGGACATCATGGCGCGCGAGCGGGAGTACTGGGACGGCGCCACGGTCCGGTCCCCGGCGGCGGAATAGCTACTGTGTTTGTGGTGTGTAATTGTTGGATCCTACAGGCCACCTAGGCCAGTGTTGTTTTCCTATTCGGCGACGTGCGGGTGGCACACGGCCAATATCCATGAACTAGAATAGGTCGATAGCGTTCAAGTTAGTCATACAAGTCGGAGGAGATAGAGGGGACGGATTCGAAGTGCCCGGGCTGCTCCGTGGTGACCGCGGTGAGGTCGGATACGACAGTCGGACTGGTCGGCTCCTCGCGCGCTTTGGTCACGGAGTCGTCCTTCGTGAAAACAGACCCGGTGAGGAACGATGGCACCAGCGCCATTCGCCCCACGGTCGTCAGGCCATCCTTGTCCTTTCCCCGGCAGCAAAAGAAGCAGCCCGCGAGCCGCGCCCCGAGGGGGATCTCGCCGCGCTTGTGCAGGGCCGTGAATCGCAGCAACCCCAGGGCGAGCAACCGCGCCATGGGCCCGAGGCACACGAGGATGGGCAGGTTGACGTTCTCCACGATCGAGTATTGGCCCTTGACCTCGCAGACGCCGGCCTCCAGGTTGCTCTCCGTGACCTTCAGAAAGGGATCCCTTTGGGCGAAGGCCTCCTGGAAGGGGTAGGCCAAGATGATCGCCACGGCCGACTCGCGCTCGGGCTTCTCGTAAAATGAGGGGGGCATCTTCCAGGCCAACGATAATCGCCGCGTCTGGGCCGCGTAGAGCACCTCGGCGCCCCAGCGCGACGGCGCGGTCCAGACGAGGGCGTTGACGAACGCGTCGCCGGGCTTCGCGGTATCGAGGAAAGGCCCGGCGGGCGGGCTGATCATCGTGAGCACGAGCACCCAGCACACCACGAAGAGCTGCGCGTTCTTGGGCCCGAACAGGACCGATATGCTTGGTTTTCCTACGGCTTGGGCGCGTTTTCGCCGCCGCCGGGCTACGACTGCTAGGTAGTGTTCTCCTGACACGAGAGGAATGTGTGCCGATAGCCACGAGAGGCAAGGTTCACGGGCTCTGCGCAAACAAGCCGAGAGATGGCTGGAATAATCGAGTTGAAAACCCGTGGTAGTCGGTGACGCAAAGGTCACATCGCCGCATAGTGTCTTCCTTCCGCCCGCAGACTTCCCAGGGGCGACAAACTGCAACACAGTCGAAGTAAGAAATTCTCGGCGGCGTGCCGGCCGCCCCCTGCTCATCATCATCACAAATCCAGTGTGATATGATATGCACACAAATTTAGAGTAACACAAGCCCTGGCAGCAGGGGTCTTCACGAGGCGTACCCGCTGGTCGAACTCGCAGGGGACGTCTTGCGGCCCGTGGACCGCGTCGGACTCTTCGGGATGGTCTCGCGCAAGTGGTCGGTAAAGTCGGGTACGAATGGCATCAACGCGAGGGCCGCGACCACGTGGAGGGAGCCCTCGGTATCGTGGCACAAGACGTTGACGGCGCCGAAGCCGTGCTCGGCTAGAAATGCTCGCCCTGCGGCGAAGGGCGCATGTGCGACACCTAAATCGTCGACGAGCGCAATCACGACAGCTCTCACCCCCTCGCGGCGCTTCCCCGCGAGCTGCGGGGCGAGTTGACCCACGGGGTCCAACGAGCACCCGTATTCCAAGGCCTTGAGCTGCACCGCCATTGCGACGGTGCCGTCGTCGAACACGCACGCCACTCCGTACCGCGTCGGGTGTAGGTCGTCCCGGTGATCGTCGCTCGACGCACTTTTTGCCGCCGCGTACGCCGTCGCCGCGGCGGTCCCGCTCGTGGGCGTTTGCAAGGTCGTCGCCTTGGCCCACGTCCGCTGGTCCGCGGCGCCCAACCGCGCGTATGGTGACGCGTGCGGCAGGAGCTCTGCGAGAGTTACGTCGAGGCGCTGGCCGAGGTCCGGCGTCGCGGAGAGGACGCGCGTCGAGGGCTCGCAGAACGGGCTCGAGTACATGAACTCCCTGCACAGCGAGCCCGGCGAGATGGGCTGCGGCGCGTCCGTGACGATGTAGATACAGCGCACCGCGCCGGGCGGGGCGCCGTAGAGCTGGAGGGCCCCGAAGGCGACACGCTCCGCACACACGCTGTTATGGAGGTTGCTCGCCTCTATATTTGTGCCGGCGACGTATTCGCCGCGCAGGCGCGAGCCGAGCGCGACGACGGCCACGACGCGGAAGGACGACTGCGGCGGCGGCGGGAGTGAGCGGCGGATTCGGTCCGCTAGAGCTAACCAGCAGTCGTCGCGGTCGTACCAGCGTTCTAATTGTCTGATGGCTAACACAGCGGCACCGGCACCGGCGCCGGCGGCCAGAACAGTTGTGGTTCGCATGGCTACGCGCACTCCAGAATCAGTGCAGTGTGAGCAGGACCGTCGTGGGAGGCAGCTACGAGCGCTGCAGGAGAATGCAGTAGTACAGTGCGGCTAGGACATCCGTCGTGGGGCTGCAGACTGCAGGCAGGAAGCAGTGCAGTGCTCTTTGTGTACACGGGCTGTAGAGCACTAAAATAGTTTGCGTTTCGCGTCACTTCCGGCAAGCACGCTCCCAGAAGACCCCTCAAAGAGCAGATGAAGGTGGCGTCTCTCAGCAGCGTGATTATACGATCAATTTGAGACCTTGAAAAACCCGTGCGCCCGCATCGAGATGCGATTTTTGGCCGCAGCCACTGCAGCACAGCCAGCACGGCCTCGTGACACCCATTTTTTTTGTGTAGTGTCAGGCGTCGAAATTTTTGGTGCTGACTCGCAGCGCCAAAAACAGTGCCCTGCTGCGGCGAAGGGCGCAAAAGATGAACCCCTTCCCCGGCGACGACATGCGCCGCCCCGCCGAGCTAGCGGCCGCCGCGGCCGCCGGCCAGCCCTGGGGCCTCGCCGTGCCCGTGCCGGGCTTCTACGCGAGCCCGCCGGCGTCGCCCGCGGCCGCGGACGCAGCCGCGGCCGTGGACCCGCCCGCGGCGCCCGGTTCACCGGCCGCACCCAAGCCGACGCTCACGGAGGCGCAGCAGGCCTCGGTCGACGTGCAGCTGTGCGTCGCCTGTCGAGGCGGCGACCTGCCCAAAGTGAGAGAGGCCCTCAAGAAGGGCGCCTCCACCACGTGCGAGAACGCGCACGGCTGGCGGCCGCTGCACAACGCCGCGGCGAACGGCCGCGCGGACGCCGTGCGGGCCTTGCTCGCGGCGGGCGCGGACATCCACGCGCGCGACGCGTACGGCTGGTCGGCGCTGCACGACGCGGCGTCGCGGGGCCACACGGACTGCGTGTGCGAACTGCTGAAGGCGGGCGCCGACCGGCACCTCAAGGACAAGGCGGAGCTGACCCCGATCCACCTGGCCAAGCAGAACGCGCACCACGCCGCGCACGACGCGATGGCGAACCCGAAGGCGGCGGCGTCGCCGGGCAAGCCGGGCGCCGCGGCCCTCCCGAAGCGCAAGCGGCCGCCGAAGAAGAAGAAGACCAACATGGGCCGGGCGCGGGACGCGGAGCCGGCCGAGGTCGAGGCCGCGGCGACTTCTGCGAAGAAGGCCAAGTTCGAGGCGCCGCCGACGCCCGCGTCGCCGGAGGGGGCGCCGGCGGCGTCGTTCGAGATGCCGGCTAATAGCTAGCTAGTGTACCTCTGCGGTGTGTCGTCGTCGTCGTCGCGTTTCTGGCCCATGCGTTGGGTTCGAGCACGGGTTTTTCACCCAGTTTTGCTCCGCACGCGTTATCACAGTTACGCGTTATCACAGTTGCACATGAGGACCAGCAAGCGGCAACTCGCAGCACGCCTTCGTGGACCAGGAACGCATTTGCATTCGTACGCTTGAAAAGAGTGAGCACAGGGGCAGTAAAACAAGTATGGTGTACGTGGACGGCCGAGGAAACATAGTGCGTCCGCGCCGCGGCATCCCTGGGTTAGGGATGATCTGTTTAATAGGAGCCATCGCAGCGGTCATGGTGCAGACTGTTCCGAGCCTTGCGGAGCTCAAGGACCATCGTGCGCGCGCGGACGGCCTCTGGCTCTCGCCGACCGTCGAGTGGCATATGTTTCTCGGCATCGTGTCGATAGCGAAAGCCGGCGATGCCGTACACGTCGGGTTTTTCAACCGCTGGCTCGCGCCCGGAGACCTCGTTCCGAAGCAGCTTAGACCGAGGCTCGAGGCGGTGGCGGCCAACGACGCCCACGTATTGCTCGCGGTGATAGTCTTGATTTATGTGATGCACGTTCTGCGGCCACGGTGGCTATTCCTGCGACACTTCGCGGCTTCCGCCGAAGCGTTGCGCGCCGGCCGCTACTGGTCTCTTCTTCTGGCTGCCTTTGCGCACTCAGACCTGATGCACGTCGCGTTCAACTGCTTGGCGCTTTCGCGCGCGGCGCCCGCGCTCCAGGCACGCCTGAGGCACGACCGGGCGACGTTCTGGTGTTTCGTTGTACTCGTGGCCGTCGCGTCGTCGTTGGCGTCTGTGTTAGGCCATACTCAAACGGGCTACTCCGAGACCAAAGGAGCAAGCGGGGTTATATTCGCCATGCTGGCCCACGCGGCCGCGACGAACCCCGCCGCGCCGTCGTCGCTCTACGGCATGGTGAAGATGCCCGCCGCCACCGCGTTGGTAGCGATGCTCGCGGTCGACGTGCTAGTGCGTTCGAAACACGGCATCGACTATGCGCTGTTCGGGCTGTCGTTCTACGAGCTGAAACGACGAAATAAGTTTTATAACTAGGAGCGCCACGCCATGGGACGATCATATGTAGTGCCAAAACTTCAAGTTGAAAAACACAGGATGTAGACGGATAAGTTAGTACCCGAGGACGAGCTCCTCGCAGCCCAGGACGGACGGGTGCGCCGTCTTCTCGAAGACCGAGGGCCGCGAGCCCTCGGGGTCGACTTTCTTGCGCGTCGCGGCCGCGAGGGACCCGTAGATGCCCGAGAACGTCTCCAGGTCCAGGAACGACGACGAGTAGAGCATCTTGATGCCGCCGTGCTTCCGCACGCACAAATCGTCGATGCGCCTGGTCTCGGCCAGGGCGTCGGCGAACGGCACGTCAATTTCGGTATAAGTGCCTAAGTTGAGGTACCGCCCTTCCTTCGCGCAGGGGTAGTGCGTGGCCTTGTTCTGCGCCGCGCCCACGGGCAACAGCATGTACGGCACGTTCGGGCGGTGAGGCCGCGTCTTCGTGGCCTCCCGCACGAACTCGTCGGCCTTGGACCAGGGCACGGCCCAGTCCTGCACGAAGGGCTGGCCCTGGGACTTCCACAGCGTCTCTAAGCGGTGCCACGCCTTGACGACGCGCAACGATCGCAACCACTTGTAGGTCGAGGACGTCCGTAGTTTTCTAGGTGTGACCAACCGCACGAGCCAGCCGCCACAATCCGTAGGAATATTCCAGAACCAGTCCGCGTCCCAGCGGAAGTAGTAGTCCGCGCTGGTCAGGTACATCGTGCCTGCGTTCCCGGCGGCCTTGTAGTAGATGGCGAGGCCGTCGAAGCGTTGCAGCGATGCTCCTTGAGGTACGGCATCGACGTAGTTGGTCAGCGTCACCGAGACCTTGTCCGGCGCCCACCACAGACCTTCAACAAACTCGCTCGTTTCTTCCCCGCGCTCCATGGCCGCCATGGCTTGTTTAAAGGACGTGTGGATGGTCGTGGCCACGGCCACGTAGGGCTTGGACGGCACCAAGCGTAAGGTCGCTCGCAGCACGTAGCCCAGCGTCCCGTACGAGTTCGGCAGCGCGTGGAAGACGTCCTTGTGCTCGTTCGACGCGCTGCAGCGGAGGATCTCGCCGCCCGGCGTGAGCAGGTCGCACTCGACCATGGCCTGGTGGAACCAGCCCCACCGGAAGGAGCCGCTCTCGATCCCAATCCCGGCGATGGCGCCGCCCACCGTGATGTGCTTCAATTCGGGCACGATGGGGATGCGGAAGCCCTTGCCGTCCAGGGCGTTGACGACCGTCTCCATCGTGGCGAGGCCCTCCACCTGCACTAATTTTGCTTGCGTGTCGATAGTCACAACGTTGTTAAAGGCCGACAAATCGACGCGCCCGCCCTGCTTCTTCGCGGGCTGGCCCTTGGCCCGATGGTATTGGAATTGATTGCCCGTCGTCGCCTTGCTCACGGACGCGAAGCCCTTGGCGGCGCCACTCGCGACGAGCGCGGCCACCTTGTCATCGTAACTCTTCTTGGGCTTTGGGGCGCCCCCGCCGCACAGCATGATGGCGACGATGGCCACGGCGACCGCCGCTGGGTTGGCTACGAGCAGGTTGAGGAGTCGCTCCTCAGTAGTGAGCATGAATCAGGTGGCGCTAGCGGTGCTGCCCGCGCGTCGACGGCGATGTAAAAGGGAGTAGCTCTTGCGGCACACGGGCTGCCCGCGCGTCGATGGTCAAGCTAAAGCGCGTAGCTCGTGTAGAACTGTTGCTGCGGCTGCCCGCGCGTCGAAGCAAAATTAAGAAACCCGCGCGCAAACGGTTTTAGCCAAGAGGTACTAAATCTAGGATTAGGACTCCTTTTTTTCGCCATGTCATCATGGTCGATGAGTATAAGTAGCATTAAAAAGAAACACTACTCACAATTTACGCATCAAATCCCCCGCTTGATGTACTTGTCCCGCAGCAGCACGGGCATCGCCTGGGGCTCCCAGGAGTCCTCGGCCGGCGCCGCGGCCGTGGCCTCCGCGATGAGCGCGCGGTCCGCGAGGGACAGCCCGCGGCCCGCGAGCAACTTTTTCGTCCGCGCCGCCGCGCGGCCCCGCAACCGCCCCGGGGACTTGGGCGGGCTCTCACCGTGGCGGCCCCAGTACTGCCGGGACTCGAGGGTGATCCGGGCCTCGCCCCGCTCCGTGGAGAGGCCGCGGCGCTGCGCGCGGCGCCGGGCGTTCATGCGTGACGCGCCTTCGAGCGCGTCCAGCACCTCGTCCAGCGCGGCGCTGTCCGCGGCCAGGTTCAGAATGTGGGCCCGCCAGAGCGGGCGCGGCACGCACGTGCCCCCCAGATGCTGGATGTCGGCCAGCTTCTTCCCCCGGCGCGACTCTTCAATAACTTGGTCCTCCCGGCACCGGTGCGCGAGGTCGGCGAGCCCGAACTGCTTGGCGACGGCCACGCCTCCTACGGAAGCGAGCTCCGCCAGCACGCTCAACCTAACACGTTTCGGCTGGACCTTCCGCACGGACGCCGCCGTGGAGGACGACACCACCGTCGCGTCGTCCGCCGTGAGGTCGTCCAGGACCACCGGGATCAGGGCCGTGGCGTCGCCCAGTCGATCGTAGAGGGCGTCGACGCGCCGCGCGGCGACGCCGCCGATGATGTCCCTGAGCGCCAGCTCCGGGCCCTTGTCCTCGCGCTTCACGACGTAGCGCGAGCTGACCGAACTTCGCGTGCTCTTGACGACGGGTGCCTCGACCTCCGGATCCGGCTCCGGCTCCGGCTCCGGCGCCGGCTCGTCCAATAACGCCTCGAGCGCCGCGTCGTTCTGCTGGGCCGCCAGGAGGGCGGTCCGCCGGATCTCCTCGACCTCGTCCTTGCGCTCCGACGCCACGTCCAGGACCCAGCCGCGCCAGCGCGACGACGCGTTGGCGTAGTTCTTGTTTTTCGGGCGCCGCTTCCGGGGCGGCGGGCGCGGTGCCGGGGCCTCCTCCGCGGGCGCCGGGGCCGCCGCCGGCGCCGTGGCGCGCCGCTCCGCGGCGCGGCACTGCGCGCGCCGCCGCCACCGCACGGCCAGCTTGATCACGGCGAGCGACGCCTGGAACGGGGCGTTCAGCTCTGCGTCCCGCATGTACGTCGCGAATGAGGAAGCCGCGTCCAAGAGGGCGTCGGTCTTCACCACCACAAGAGTCGCCCGTTTCATGAGCTCGTCACATATATGTAGTGTGGCGTCGGTCTCCTCCCTCGCCATTACTTCGCCCCGCACCTTTTCAATGCGCTCCAGCACCGCATCGCAGAGGGGGCCGAAACTCTGCGCCAGGCGCGTCGCCATGCCCAGAGCATCATCAACACTTTCGGCCGGGAGGTGCGCGGGCGGCTCCCCGTCCGGCAGCAGCGCGTCGCGCACGTCCGCGCAACAGTCCTGCAGGGCCTCCGCCAAATCCAAGGCCTCGTCCGTGGCCGCGCGGGCGTCGTCCGTCACCGCGCGCGCGGCGTCCTCGAGCGCTTGCGCCGCCGTGGTCGATGCAGACGTCTGGAAGCGCCGCAGAAGCGTAGCGGCGTCCTTGAGGAGCTCCAGGTCGCGCCGCCGGGGCTGGCGCGCCGCCTTGCGCGCCGCGGCCACGGCCAGGGCGAACGCGTCGATTTTGGGCGGCGCGTCGCTGTCGACGCTCTCCAGCGCCACGGCCCTCTTCGCGGCCGCCTTGAAGCGCGAGCGCCAGTTCGGCTTCGTGCGCGGCGCCTCGGACGGGACGGCCGGGAGCGCGTGCGCGGTCGTGTCGAGGGACTCGCGGCCCTCGGCGATGGCAGAGATCTCGGGCTTGATGGGCGAGGGCCTGCGCGGACAACGTTCGTCACCCTCCACGCCATCGAGCTGGCGCATGTTTAGGCACACCGTCGCGTCAATTGTGTGCAAAGCGCCGAAACTCGAAGGCAAAAGGACGCCGGTCCGGACGGCGCGCTCTCGTCGACCTCGTCGGCCCCGTCCTCCGTCAGCTCCAGGTCGCCCCGCAGCGTGCGCCGGTAGAAGGCCGGCCGCAGCGCGCGCAGCTCGGGCGGCCGCTCGACGCCGAGCTCCGCGGCGGACGCGATGCGCGGCTCCGTCACAAAGCTCGTTTCCGTCTCCTTCGTGCGGCGGCTCGAGTCCCGCGACGCGCGCGAGTCGCGGGACCCGCGCGACCGCCTCGTGCTATGGGACACGTCGTCGTCTTTGACCTCCAGGCGCCGCGTCTCCGCCAGCTCCTGCTTCAGGCCGCTCAACTTCGTCCGCAGGGACCGCGCGCGCCCCGTGGAGTACGCGTGCGTGACGCGCCAGTGCGCGGCGTCGTCCGCGCTCCAGACCTCTAGGAATTTCTCCGACTCGTTGCGGAGCTGCGCGCGGGACAGGCGGTCGCCGCGGGCGAGAATGGCCGTCTCCGCGTGGGGTCGTTCCGCATCGCGGTACCGCGGTCCCTGCGGGAGGAAGCCCGCATCCTCCAGGTGCTGGAGTCGCAATTGGAGGTGTTGCGTTTTCGTCATAGCGTCATTCGAGGATTGGTCGGCGTGTTTCACTGCGTTTTTCAACGCGTTGCGCTCGTCTTCATTCAACAGTTCTCTAGTCTCCTTGAACTCCGTGTGCCTTTGGGGCCACTGCGTGCCCTGGGCGGACCAGGGGGGCTGCTGCATCCTGCGAAGGGCAGCCCGTGCCGCTGCTCTTTGCTGCGGTCTCGGGCGCTGAGTTTTGCGAGGAACCGGCCGCTCGAGGCGGAGCTCAGCGCGGGGCGCGGCGGGGCGGCAGCAAGCCGGAAAGCTAGCCGAAGTTGCTGTGTTTAAATTTGTGCGCAGAAAATCACTGGCCCTCGCGATCCTGGGCGCAGAAAGAGGCCTGCAGACGCTCCCAGCGCACTTCCAACGGCCCATGGGCAGCCTAAGCTGTGTGGTCCGGAGACGCACGCGGCGGCGGTTTCTAGACGCCTCCTACTCCGTTCCACCGCGTGCGTGGGGGCGGCTGGCGGGGCAGGGCGGGTGGAGTGTTCGCTTTGGGAGGGCGGGTCCACCTGGGGCTCCATCTGGAAAGCTCCGAGCATCTTCGGCCTGAAAAGTACGTGCGGGTTCATCTCGAAATCGATCGAGCCTCGCAGATTAATAAAACCGTCCGCCGCAGCGCCGCTAATCCGCCCCAGCCCGCGCGCGTTCTTCGTCGTTCGTCTTGCCATCACCTGAACCACCTTCGTGCGCCGCCTCGGCCCCTCCTGCCTCGCGGCACGCGCGAAACGCTGAGGCGCGCGCTCAAAGAAAAAGCGCCAGGAGAGCGCCGGGGCGCCGGCGCGCGCCCAACCAGGGCCGCGCCAGCCCTTACCCCACCCTCAGCGCGTTGTCCGGCGACCCCGGGCGGCACAAAAACTGGCGCGCGCACCAAACCCGCGCGCCAGAACGAGGCCGGCGGTGCCTCAGCCTCAGTTGCGCGTCGCTGCCGGGCGCGCACCCCCTCACACACTCGACGCCCTCCGCGCGTCGGCGGCAGCAACTCACCGTCGCCTCTCCCGCCGCAGAATTTTCAATCATGCCTGATTACGACATCTCCGCGTCCCTCGACCTCCTGCTCTCGAAGCCGTGGGACGACGTCCTGGCTGAGAACCCGAAGTTCAAGCAGGCGACGGAGAACTGGGGCGCCCAGACGGCGGCCAACTACAAGTCGGTCTGGAAGGCGGAGTCCAAGCCGTCGCTCTCGTCGCACCTGACGGGCTACATCAACGACGGCAAGTTCGAGCCCTCGAGCCTCGTCGTCAAGGGCGCCTAAGCGGGCCGGTCGGCGTCGATCTGATCGCGGCCGCCCCTCTGCCGTTACTGGCGGAGGGGCGGGCGGCGGCTATGCGTCCACAGGCACGCGGTCGCCGGGGGGTTTGTCCCTTTGCGCTCAGATCGGCGTTGGCGGTCGGGGCTTCCCCGGCCGCGCCGTCATCCTTTCCCTCCCCGAGTACGAGTCATCGGACTCCCTCCCTAAAATTTAGCAAAAAAATCCCGTTCCTCTGGGCCCATGGGGCGGCGTTCGGTTCTTGCTCCCCGATAGCGTTGTCGTCTGGAAGAAGTGCGCGTCGACAGCTTCACCTTTTAAAAGAAGTTTAAGGGGCACGGGTTTTCCCCATGCAAAAATTGCCATAAAATCTGCCATATTGGTGGCCATACACACGTCGTTGGCATCGGATAAACTGCACACGGCTACGGTGGACCTCGTTGTCCAGCAGTGCGACATCTGCGCATTCAGCGGTACTGTCATTAAACACTAAAGAGAGCACAGCAACAATGCCTCGACCAAATGCCACGGCCCTCGCTTTGACAGCAGTCGCGGCGCTCGCACTCCTCCTCCTGCGCCGCCGCAAGAAGCGCGACGACGACGACGACGCGACGCGCCACGTATATAGGATCGTACTGACGGGCGGCCCTTGTGCAGGAAAAACAACAGCCCTCGCGCGACTGTCCGGCTTTCTGCAGGAGCGGGGCTTCCGGGTGTACACGGTGCCGGAGATGGCGACGTTACTCTTCACGAACGGCGTCGCCTTCAGCGACCTGGGCGCGGGCGACGCGAGTGTGCTCGCGATGCAGCGGGCCGTGCTCGCGGGGCAGACGACGTTGGAGGACGGCTTTCGACGCGTGGCCGCGGCGACGCGGGCGCCGGCGGTGATCATCTGCGACCGCGGCGCCCTCGACGGCAAGGCCTACCTCTCGGACGCGCTCTGGCGCGACGTGGCCTATAAAACGCCGTCGCACGCCGCCAACGAGCGGCTGCTCTGCGAGCGTTACGATGCCGTATTGCACTTGGTGACGGCCGCTTCGGGCGCCGAGCGCTTCTACACGCTGGAGAACAACCTCGCTAGGACCGAGTCCGTGGCCCAAGCTTTGGCGCAGGACGGCGCCACGCAATTAGCGTGGGCGCTGCACCCACGGCTCTACGTCGTCGACAACGTGGGCGCGGGCTTCGAGGCCAAGCTCGAGCGCGTCGTCGAGGCGTGCGCGTCCATCGTGGGCCTGCCCGTGCTCCCCAAGCACACGCGCAAGTTTTTGTTGAATAGCGACCCGCTGCCCGCCGTCTTCGAACGGAACAACGTAAAAACCTCGGCCTTCCGGGCGACCAAGGTGTTCCTCCGGCACGCGCACCGCCGCGATTCAACAAAATTAAGGTACGCCCTGCCGCCACCGGAGCCCTCCTCGTATGCAAATCACGCCTACGTGCGCAAGCGCATCTCCGAGGAGGGCTCGGACTCCTACCAGTACTCTGAGGTCATTTGTGACGGGACCGAGCGCCACGAGCGGAAAAGGAGGGTCTCAAAACGAGAATACGAGCTCTATTTGCGGGACGCGGACCCCCTCCGCTCCCCCGTGGAGCAGAGCCGCCTTCACTTCTTGTACGAGAACCAGTCCTTCGTCGTGCACAAGTATCTGGACCGGAACCTGGCGGTGCTCCACTGCCAGGCGGCGCGGCCCGACGGCGTTGCCCTGCCGCCTTTCCTGGACGTCGGGAGTGAAATCGCGCACGCCGACCGGGTGCGCTTCTCAGCCTACGAGCTCGCCACGCTGCCGGTGCCGCGTAATGCCACGCCGCAGGGCGGCAAGCGGCGGTTCCTGCCGCCGGCGAGCTCCGGCGAGTCGGAGGAGTAATATTTAGTGGAGGTTATTGTGCACGCCTCCCCGCGAGCGCGGCAACCGTCCCGGGCGGGCAGCCCGCCGCGCCGCTGATGGGCTTCGCGTGGACCCAGATGCGCCCGATCCACTTTTCCTCGGAGGACGCCTCGCCCTCGTGTTCGAGGCGCTCGTCGAAGGCGCCCGCGGCGTCCGCCGGGAAGAAGAGGCACGCGTCGCCCTTCTTCGGACTGACGTCGACGTCGAGTTTGCCGAAGCGCGTCCGACCACTACTGGAGACGTCGTTCAGGTACACCAGCAACGTCGCCAGCGTCTGGCCGCCCCGCTGGGCGTCCTCGGCGTCCGCCGCCCTATTCGCGTCGTAGTGCGGGGCTAAAGCGTCTCCCGGATCATATTTGATGAGTGTGAGGGCTTCGCAGTACTCGGGCGCCACGGACGGCAGCACGCTGAGCAACGAATCGTAGCAGGCGACCTCGCCCCTTGCGGGACTGCTCCCGCGCAGGGCCACCGACTTGGAGGTCCGCAGCGCCTGGAGCTTTTCTTTTCTTTGATCGAGAAAGCCGAAAATCGCAATGGCCGCGAGGCCCAGGTTGAGGGCGTAGGCGCCCCCACCAAGTTCCGCGAGCGTCACCCGGTCCTCGACCCCGAAGACATTCACTGCAATTAAGACCGCGAACAGGGAGATCCACGCCGCGGGGCCGGACGCCCACGTCTGCAGTAGTTCGGCGGCGTCCTCGGTCCAGCCCGCGTACTCCACCGGCGACTTCTCGAGCGCTTGCGCGCGGCCCGCCGCCAGCAGGCCGTCGCAGTCTTCGGATGACAGGAAGTCCTTGAGCACTACCACGTCGGGATCGCGGTGCACAAAAGTGCAGTCCGTGGTGGCGTCGAGCGGCAGGTGCGGCCCGACCGCCGCGATGAAGTCCAGCGGTGGCGCGGCGTGGCGTTTAGTGACTGGTCGCCGCGGTCTCGTGAGGACGAGTGCATTGGCTGTCCAGAGAGTTGTGAGGAGCGTGGAGCGCATTCCTGGTGCCGTGTGATAGCTGTTTTGCTCTACCCGTGCAGCTAGTGGTATGCGCTCTCCCCGCGAGCTCAGTAACCGCTCTCCGCGCGGGCTCAAGGCCAATGGTGCCTTTGTGCACGGGTTTTTCAGCTCGGGATTTAGCACAAATAGGAGTGAAACGAGTGCTTTTACACGTGCTAGCGCCCAGGGAACCCGAGGTAACGAGGCCCACACTGGCAAACGAGTGCAGAGCGCCCTCACACGGCTGCAAAACGATGCGTGTCCACTATGTAGCACTGTGGCTGGCCCCCCTGGTGAGTGGCTTCGTCACGCCGACGACGCGGCACGCCGTCCAGCCGTTACAAGCGCAAAAGGAATCGACCTGGGACCGCCTGACGGGCCCCAAGCTCTTCAAGATCGTCAAGAAAACGGAAGGTATTCACGCTGTCCCGTTAGTGCCGCTGAGAATCGCGGCGGGCGTCCTGATGATGCACCATGGGAGCGAGGGCGGCTTCTGGCCAGCCAACTACGGGACGCCGGGCTTCGACGGCTTCGTCACTTATGTCTTACAACCGTACTTCGGCTTTTTACCGGGCTCTTTGGAGACCTGGAGCGCGCTGCACGACTACGCCGAGTTCTACGGCGGCGCCCTGTTCGCCCTGGGCTTCCTGACGCGGCCCGCGGCCGTGTCCCTGCTCGTGACCATGGCCTCGGCGGTCTACTTCCACGTCGCCTCGACGGGGCTGCAGGGCGCGCCCTTCGGGCACGTCGAGAACTACTCGTACAACTTCGAGGAGCCCGCGCTCTACGGGCTCATCTTCCTCTTATTTTTCGTCAACGGGCCCGGGCCCCTGTCCGTCGACAGCGTGATCTACTCGAAACTCGCCCCCGACGACGAGCAGTGAACAACGGGGTGGTATTAAATTCGGAATGTGATAAAACGCCTCCGGGTGGGCGCATCGATAGCGTGACATTAACGCCGTGTGTGGTGGCTGTGTGTGTGACTGCTTACTTACTTACTGCCCGCCTAAAACCCGCACGTTAGGTCAAGACTCGACAGCAAACTCGACAGCTTGTACAGAGCTGCTGCTGCCCTCAACGAACGCATTCATCGCGTGTTGCGCGTTTTGCAACTCTGTTGGATGTTCTGTAGCAGTACCGGTCGCGCGCAACGCATCTCTAAGGCCGCACACTGCATACAGCCAAAAGTGAGTCTGGAGGAGCTCAGCACGGCGCTGCTCGCTGACGCGGTGCCAGAGTCCGACAAAACGAGCGCATAGGATGGCCAGCCCCGCGCAAATCGCGGCGATGCCCGACGACGTCGAGTATCGAGCGCCGCCCGTGATCGACGTGGCCGATGGTGACGCGGCCATGGCCGAGCCGCCGCCCTACCCGCCGCGCGGTCAGTCGGCGGTCGTGTACTGGGAGGAAGAGGACCACCTCCAAGAACAAAAGGAAGAGCGCGCCCATATCGAGAAAGTTATAAAAGGCGCCGTCGACGAGTGGCTCTCCATAAGGGCGTGGGACTACCAAGCGTGGAAGGCATTATTTGAAAGACGGAGTCTGGGCCGGCTCCCGCACACGGCACTCTTGTTCGACGTGTGCGTGGCTTTGGTAACGGAGCCGACGACCTTCCAGCGCCGGGCGGGGGGCCTCTTCGCGCTCTACGCGTTCGCCACGACGCAGCCCGATCACGGGCGGGTCCGACTAGACGTGGACGGCCTGGAACGATTCATGGCGCTGCAGGATTGTGCGCGGCGCGAGGCGGGCCGCGGCGCTTTTGATGTCCTAGTCGTGTTCAAGAAGTTATTTGAGGAGAGGGCCGTGGACATTCAAATGCGGAGCGCCCCGCGACTCGTGGAGGTGGAGGTGCCGCCGGCCATCGATCCGCGCCAATGCTTGGATCTCCGGGGGCTGTCGGCGGCGGTACAGGCGTACGACGGGCTGCGCGTCGGCGCACCATCGTCCCTCGTAGAGGACCTGGAGCAGCTCTGCGCGCGCTTCGAGACGCCCCGCGTCGACGTCGTGGACGTCGAAGCGCCCGCTATTTCGCCGGTCCAAGCGCCTCCCCAAGGCCGGTACGACCGGCTCCTCGCGCCCGACGACCTCGGCGAGGCCAGCGACGAGGACCCTTTACCGCCGCAGCGCCCGCGCCCGGACCTTGGCTTGCCGCCGCCCAAGCGCCCCTGTTTGGACGAGGCCCGCGTCGCGGCCGCGGTGCGCGCGGCCCTCGCGACGGGCGGCGCGGCCGCGGCCGCGCGCGCGGCGCTCGGCGCGGCGCGCCCAGCGGTCGTCGTCGACAACGGGCTTGCACAACTGCGGGCCATGCTCGACGCGTCCGACGACGACCTGTGACTGTATGTCCTAAACTTTACTTGTGAATTTCTCGGAGACCACGTCCGGCGGCGCCACGGGCCGCCCCCGGATCACGTCGACGCAGACGCACGAGATCCGCGCGAAGCACACCGGCGCGCCGTTGACGGCGACGTACTGGTCGAGGACGATGCGCGTCTTGACCTGGGAGACGTCGGCCGTGAACTCGACCCGCTCCCCCTCGTTCACGGAAACGGTCACGTGCCGCAGGCCGTCGACGCCGGCGACGACGACGGAGATGCCCTTCTCGTTGAGCAAGGAGAGGTCCTCGGGCCCACCCAGGAAGTCACTGCGCGACCGCTCGAAGCCCCGCAAACAGGCGTCCAGGGACAGGCCGCCGTCCCGCCCGTCCAAGTCGTCGTGGCGGCACGTGTGCTGCATGACCGTGCGCACCTTCCCAAAGATGGGCGCCGGGACGGTTCTCGGTACGACCTCCTCGTCCGACGCTCTCTTCACGGTCATGATGTCGACGCCGTCCCTAGAAATAGTCTGGGCGTGGTTGATGGACCCGTCCTCGAAGGGCGTCGTGTTCACCGTGAGCAGGTCGCCTAATACAGCGGGCCTTCTATACGCCATCCCATCAATAGCTCGCACGCGCTTGCCCAGCCCGTACTCGAGCCACTTGAAGTAGTTCGCGTAGAAGGCCACCTTGAAGCAGTCCGTGGACTCGATGAAGACCTGCACGTCCGTCGTGGTCGTGGCCGGGGTCGCCGCCGTGGTCGTGCCGCGTAATAACGGCGCGCGCTGCACGCGCTGCGGCGGGCTGAAGGCCGGCGCGCGGCGGCTCAGGAGCAGGAGGGTGTACAACATCATAAATAGGGCGCGCGTCGAAGGCGTCAAACGTTGTTGCAGCTTTAGCGGTTCACGCACCCCTGCGAGTCGCTGCTGATGTTATTGCTCGTCGTTGCCGGCTACTATACTGTAAGTGATCAGCGACAGATGTTTCACGCGGCCTAGTTGCAATGTAGGGCCCACGGGGGCAGGCGCGGCGGTTCTTTGTGACGTCGATAGAAAAACCCGTGCGATTAAACCCGCGCGAATAAGAAATCAGGTCGGAGCTGGGTAGGCTGCGTCCAGACCGCGCTCAGGTTGAATTTAGACCGCTCTGGAGCCCTGCGCTCTGTAGCTACTGGTTCGACGCCATCGATAGCCCCAAACGTTTTCCGCTGCGCGATGTGGGACGCGTTTAAGCCATCCGCAGCAAACACTCCCCACAGCGGTGCGCCGCCGCCGCCGCCGCTGCTGGCCGCGCCGCCGTCTCCAGTCGCGGTGGAGGCGCCAGCAGTAGACACGGAGGCGGAACGATCCAACAGCGAGCTGGAGCGAGAAATGGCAGACGCCGAGGCGGAGATCCTCGGCGCGGCGACACCGGTCGAGGAGATGGCAGCGCCTCTGGTGTCGTCGCAAGATGCCTTAACGAAGGCGAGGACCGAGACCGAGCGAAAGGAACGGCAGATCAAGCGAAGCCTGTCATCGCAGCGGGACCGGATCCGAAAGGAGTCCGCCCGCCTGGCGCTTTTCGACGGCGAACTCGCGAAGTTGAAACAAAAGGAGGCCGCGGACGTCGCCGACTTACGGTATAAATTGGAGGAGGCCGATCGGGACCTAGTTTGGCTAGAACGCGATTTCAAGACGAAGGAGGCTGCCTATGCACTGGCCAAAGAGGCGTTTGAGACGGCGAGCGGCCGGAAGCGCGAGATCAAGGAGTCGATGACGCTGCTCGTGTTGAACTCGGAACGCCGCAAAGAGGAAAAGCTGAACGAGCTTATGGCGAAGATGGACGCGGCCGACGACGCGCCGTGAGCCGTTGTCGATGAGTCGACGACGCGCGGCGGATGTGCGATTGGGTGAATTGTGTGTGTGTATTGTGGGACTCGGACGACTGCGTCCCCGCGAACCGTGCGGGTTTCGACCTCTCACGAGCAGCGCTGAGTCGCCTCGCAAGTGCTGGCACCCCCCGGCCAGGCTATTGGAGTAAAAAAGGCGTGCCGAGTTGCTTCATTAGTCTACAGATAAAGCCTGCTAGCATACGGTGCACCTGGCTTGCGCTGGAGGACATTCACAGCCGCTGTCGGGTCACCCAAGTCTGACACAAAAGCTAGGCGGCTCGACGCCATCGACGCTTCCCGTCACTATGCTCCGCGCGCTCCGGTGGCTGCTGCTGGTCGGCGCCACCAACAACGACGGCGTCTCCTACGAGGCCCGGATCGTACTGCGGGACCGCGTCCAGGAGATGCACGGCCACGCGCTCCAGGCGTACATGGACCACGGCTACCCCCACGACGAGGTCATGCCCCTGTCGTGCGAGGGGCGACGGTGGGACGCGCGCACGCGCGGCACGCTGGACGACTCGCTGGGCGGCTATATGATGACATTGGTAGACGGCGTGGACACGCAGCTTGTCGTGGGCGACCACGCGGCCTTCGCGCGCACGCTGGACATTATTACATCGGAGGTGTCGTTCGATCGGGATGTGTCCGTGTCGACTTTTGAAGCGACGATCCGCGTGCTGGGTGGGTTGCTGTCCGCACATTATCTGGTCACGGAGCCGACGCTGCGGCCCGCCATTCTAAGAGCCGCGGCGAACTCGACGTACGCCTCGCCGGTGGACACGCGACGGCGGTGGGCGCGCGAGCTGAAGGGCCTGGCGGCGGATTTAGGGGCTCGCCTGCTGCCGGCCTTTCAGACGCCGACGGGGATACCCGCGCACCGGGTGAACCTGAGGCGCGGCTTGCTCTCGGACGAATCCCGAAAAACGTGCGCCGCCGCCGCCGGCACCATGCTCCTGGAGTTTTCAAGACTGAGCCGGTTGACGGGCGACCGGCGCTACGCGTCTGTAGCGCGAGAAGCCGTCGACGCGATATGGAAAAGGCGGTCCGCGCGCACGGACTTGGTGGGGAGCACGATCTGCGCGACGACGGGCCGGTGGTTGACCCAGGGGACCGGAATAGGGGCCGGCGTCGACTCCTTTTACGAGTACCTCGTGAAGGCCGCGTTGTACGAGGACGACCCCGTGTTGTTGGAACGGGGCCTGGCGGGCGTCGCGGCGGCCCACCGGGGCACGGCGGTCCGCGACGCCAAGAAGAACTTTACGTGGAATTTGGACGTGCGCCGGGACGACGGCCGCCGGATCAGCAGCCGCGTGTCGGCGCTGGCCGCGTTCTGGCCGTCTCTGTTACTCTTGAGTGGCTCGGACGTGGGCGAGGCCCAGATGACGTTCCAGGGCTACTGGGACATCTTCCGGCGGTTCGGGGCGCTGCCGGAACTGTTCGACCTGGATTTGGAGGCGCCCGTCCACTTCGCCAAGGACGCTCCTTTAAGGCCGGAGTTGGCCGAGAGTGCCCTCCATTTGTATTTGCGGACGAACGACGGCCACTACCTCGTTGTGGGGCGTGAATTAGTCTCTGCTTTAAATGAAGACTCGCGCGTCGCTTGTGGTTTTGCGGCAATCGCCGACGTCGGGTCCAAAAGACTAGATGATCGCATGGACACGTATTTCTTCGCCGAAACTTTAAAATACCTCTTCCTGCTCTTCGACCTGTCGCTGGAGCCGCACGACCGCAAGTCCTTCTTCTGCTGCGACGAGCATTCCGTCGATCGCCTCAATAGCACGCGAGGGTGTGCCGTCGACGGGCGGCCGTGCATCTCGCTGTCAAAGACGCTCCTCTCGACGGAGGGCCACTTCTTCGAAATGCCCGCCGGGTCGAAGGCTGGGGCTTTCGGAGCGGTGATGCCGGCGGACGCTGTGGCTGGGCCCTTCGCGGCGCCCGAGTGTGACGCGTCGACCACGACGACCACCTCGCGCGCGGCGTAGAGGACTAATATGGAATAAGTAGCAGATACACTGGCACACATGAGTTACGGGGGCTTCCCGTCGCACGCCGCGAGCGCGACGAGCTTGAACTTGTTCACAACGGCATGATCGCGATGGTACGCGCCGAGCGCGTTGAGGCGCACGTTCACGACGGCTTCGCCTGCTGGAAGGTCTAAATACCGGAACGCTGTGGCCTGCTGGCACGTTTTGGCGGAAATCGATCCCTTCGACGCGGCGCTCCGTAACTTCTTATCAACTGTCTTTTTCCCATCCGCGAACCAGGTGGTCACTGTGCCGTCTTTACCGGTCATCGACATAGTCACGTTGCAAGCGCCGCCCTCGAATTGGCCGTTGACCCCGTGCCGGAAGCTCGCGGAGTCGATGGTGGAGTAGCGGTCGCGCGCGTCGAGGGCGTCGAGCGTCGCGCCGCGGTCGCGGTGGTCCCCGACCCAGACCGTCGCCGTGCCCGCGTTCTCGTACGTCTGAAGGAACTCAAATCGGAGCGTGTTTGTCGCCTGGCGCGAGGAAAAATTGAGCAGAATTGAAAGCGTAGCGGCTGCCTCGTCGATCGGCGCCCCCGGGGTCGTTGTAGCAACGAATCCGGGCCTACCGACAACGTCCTCTTCATACCTCCAAAACGATTTGGATACGTCGTCAACGCGTCGAAATGATTTTTCGCCCTTTTCGACGCTCGCGGACTCGGTGGTCACGCCGCAGCTGTCGAGCTCGGCTGAAGAATTGTAGACGCGGTCCGCGGGCAGCGTCCAAGGTCCTTCCCCCCCAATAAAAAAGCCCGTCGCTCGGGCCAGTCTTGCCGCGTCTATCGCATGCCAGGCCGTAGCGACCTGCTCCGCCAGGCGCTGGTGCTCCACCGCCGGCGGGTGCGGTTCGTACCAACCGGTCTTCTGATAACAGGTGCCCGCGATGTAAGAGACGACGATACCGCCGTACCGGGCGGCCACCGCTCTCTGCGCGACGGCGAGCGTCGGAAACGCCACCTTCCGCGGGGCGTCACCAGTGTTCCGGGCGCCCTCGATGTGAATGAGTGCAGCGCTGGGGCACCGGCGCTTCGCCTCGCGCGTCAACGCCTCGATCGCGGGCCCGGCGCCATCGTGACCCGGCACGAAACTCATGTACTTGGCGGCAGCGTCGTTGACGCCGTAATCTAAGAACATCACGTCGGGACACACGGGCAGGAGCGTCTCGAGGTTCCCCAGCGCCCAGGCCGACGAGGACGACGCGTGGGCGTGGATGATCACGGTAAGGTTCGGCAGCAGCGCGTGGAGCCGCGCCGGCCACGGAGCCTCGCCTGCTTTCAGCCCGTGGCCCAGCGGCATCGAGCCGCCCAGCACGACCGCCACGGCCGTGCGATTGCGCGCCATCTTCTCCTGCGCCGCCCAGAGGTCCACGAGCCGCGGCGCGCCCATCGCGTGTCGCGTGATAGTTAGATTATGCAGGAACGGCCGGAGGCTCGTGTACGGCAGCGGGCTGCACCCCTGCAGGCGCGCCGCCGTCGGGCCGTAGGCGGCTTCCCGTCGTATCGCTTCGCATTTGGTACCGCAACGCGCGTCGTGTTTTGCTGGCTTTGCTGGCTTACTTTGTTTTATATGGATCACCTTGCGCTTGCTCTGTGCGTGCTGGACCCCCAGCAGGAAGAGGATGGTACGCGCTACTGTCATGGCAACATCCGAGGCTGCCCCGTGTGTTTTCTCATCGTGGTGTATTGATGTGTAATCACGAGACGCAAGCTAGATTGTCGAGCAGCAAAAATTCGTATTCGTAAGTTGAAACCCGCGCGTTTAGGCTATCGAGCTCGCAAGGAGTAAGACGGCCGCCGCCCTAGCGCGTTTAGAACGGGGGCGCGCGCCGTAATTAACCCGAGCCCGGACAACGCATCAAGGAGTAAGACGACGCTTTTACATAACTAAAACACCACTAAATTACGCCGTCGAGGGAGAGCCGGTCCGAGCCGACCCGCCCATGCCAGCCGTCCGGCGGCTCCCGCTCGTCGTCTGACTCCTCGGGCGGCGCGCGCTCCCAGCGCGGTGGTGTCTCGAGGAACCGCGGCGGCGCCTGGAAGAACTCCGGCGCGTCGAGGTAGGGGTCCGGCGGCTCGGGGAAGTCCGGCCGCGAGAAGGACACGCTCGCGTCGTCGTCGGCGTCGTGGGACGAGGCGCAGCGCGCCTGCGCCGACGCCCGCGCGGCCGTGGCGCGCGCGACGCGGTGCCGCGCCAGCTGCGTTACCTGGGCCGCCCGCGTCTTCCACTCCCGGAGCCGCCGCTCCGCGTCGCCGCGCCGCTGCCGCTCCTCAGCGAGCGCCTCGGCGTCCGCGCGCCGGCGACCGTCCGCGTCCAACCGGAGCTGCGCCTCCCGATCGTGGTGGCGCTGCGCCGCCGCGAGGGCGTCGTCCGCGCGCGCCGCGCGCTCCGCGTCCAACTCCCGCCGGGCCGCGACCTCGCGCCGCGCGGCGTCCTTGGCGCCGGCGTTCGCGATCGAGGCGGCGTCGAGCTGCGCCTGCTGTTTCAGGATCGTGAGCTGCGCGTCGATGAGGTCCGCCTCGAGGACGCGCTGCTGGCGCAGAAGTTTCGCGTTTGCTCGCGCGAGTTTCCTCACTGCTTTGAAGCACTCGGCGTCCGTCATAGCGGCGTCGGTGGCACGTTTGAGCAATACTGTTTCAGAGAGCGCACTTTGGTTACGAGTCCTCGCGCGCGCTGTGCCTGTCCCGCTGCAAGGTCACGATAGGTGGATTTCAAATAAATGTGTACGCGGCCTCCCGACTGTCGTGCGGTCGCAGTGCTCGAGATCGAGCTTGGCGCGCTTGTTTCTCGTTGAAACCCGTAAGATAAACCCGCGCGTTATCAAACAAGTTTAGGTTTTGTGCAGCTGTAGTGCTCGCTGCGCACACGATTCCTCGACCGGAGGACGCCGTCGCAGTGCCTCTCCTGCTCAGCCGCTGCGACTGCTCACCAGCGCTACTGCTCAGCAGCACCTCTACGTGTAGCTCTACACCATGCGCCTCAGCCGCGCCTACTACTGCCTCCTGCTAGCCACAACCAATGCATTCCTCTCGCGCCGCTGGGCCCTGATGCGACGGCATAAAGCGCGCTGCGCCGTCGCGACCACCGCGGAGACCGCCAACGCGACCCTGCTGGCGTGCGCCCACTCGGACATTTTTTACCTTGGCGACAACGAGACGTTGTATTTGCGGTACCTGAACTCGACGAAGAGCCTGCCGAGCGGCGCCACGACCGAGGCCAAAGTCATTAAGAAGGAGAACGCGGCCCTCGTCGCGAAGCTCTGGCGCGACCGGCGCATGATCGTCCACGACAAGGCCGCCTACCGCAAACTCGTGGACGGCGACGACACGGCGAAAACGCAGTTGTCGGGCGGCTGCCGCCGGGCGGCGTCGATCTGGGACGACAACCGGCAAGCCGACGAGGCGTCGGCCTTAGAGTACGTCCGCCTCGTCAAGCCGGAGCTCCTACACGATGATAAACGGCCGACGAAGGCCGACCTCCTGGTGCTTCTAAGAGATTTCAAGGAGCGGTACCCCTACTATAGAGGAGCATGCGCTTTGTGTGGCGCCGAGACGGCGTTCGTGGGCGAGATCAAGGCGTCGCAGAGCGAGGAGAGCGCCGCGAAGGCGGGGCGCGTCGAATTACGGAGTTGCGACGCGTGCAACCACTGTACACGATTCGTGCGGGCGAACGACGTCGGCTACGCCCTACATGCATCGCGCCGCGGCCGGTGCGGCGAGTACTCCGCCGCCTTCCTCGCGGTGCTCACGGCCCTCAAGCTCGAGGCGCGCTGGGTGTTCGATACCACAGATCATGTTTGGTGCGAGGCGAAGCTGGGGGGCGGGTGGGTCCACCTGGACCCGTGCGAGGCGTCGCTGGGTGAGCCGCAGATTTATCAAGGCTGGGGCAAGAACGGGACCCTCGTCGTGGCGTTCGCCGAGCGGGCCGCCGAGGACGTCACTTCCTCGTATTACCCGGACCAGCAGGCCGGCGTCGCGGCGCGGCGTGCGAAGGACGGCCTGGGTGCGTCGGTGCTGCGGGACGCGCTCGCGGCCTACGCGGAGCGCAGGTCGGGGTATGATCCATAAAGCTGTTTTATTATTAGGATGCGTCCTGTCGGCGGAGTATGTTATCATGCTACGCCACTCCCGGGAAGCCGGCTAGTGGCGTAGAACATATCTAGGCCTCCTCCGGCACGCTCGGCCCCTTGCCCGGCGACTCGCCGAAGAGCGAGACGACCTTGCGCACCGCACGCTGGGCCGGCGAGTCGCGCGGCGGCGTGGGCGGCGGCGGCCGCGGCAGGTCCGAGCCGCCCCCGAAGTTGACCGATGATGGACGTAAACCCCGGCGCGCCTCCTCCACGGCCAGGAGCACGGCCGGCCGCAGGTTGTCCCGGTGGAGTCTGTTGTACCACACCCGGACGCGGTCGCCGCTCCGCCCGCGCGCCACGGTCTCGACCGACTCCAGCACGACGCCCGAGTGCTCGCACCAGGCCGAGGCGGCGGCCTTCGAGGCCGCGAAGGACGCCTCCTCAAAAAAGTCCACGTGCTCGAGCGAGACTGGCGAGAAGGTCGGCGTCACGAAGCGCAGGGCGAACGCCGTGCCCGTCAGCTTGGCGAAGACCATGCGACCCTCCCGCGCGTCCAGCTCCGTCAGGTCCACGCCGTCCACGCTCACCAGGCGCGCCCCGGCCGCGACCCGCCCCAGTAACGTGCCGGGCGGCACCGTTTCCAGCGTCGGCGGTTTCAGGTCCGGCGCCAAAGCAGCCCCGACGTCCTTCAATCCATCCTTGGACACGGCGACCTCCCGGACTTCATCACTACCTCTAGGTGCTTCGAAGCGTAGTCGCCGCGCCTCGCCCCCTCTCTTCTCGACGACCGCCTCGGCCCCGCTCGCGCCGACGCCCGTGACGTCCACGCCGTTCACTTTTGTGAGGACCCACCCGGCCTCGATGATGCCCTGCAACGGCGAATCCCGGGTGACGACGGCGACGCGCGCTCCGCGGTCCTTGGCCACGTCCTCAAAAATGACCCCAATCCGCCCCGGGCCCACGCGCACGTCCCGTCGCAACGGATCGGCGTCCACGTCGTCGTCCACCAGCAGACTGATGTCGTCGATGGACCCGGACTTCGACCTCGCGGCGGACGGCGGGGGACTCAGCTTCTTGCGCTCGCCGCGGGGCGGGCTCTTCATGAAGCTCGACCAGGACTTGCGGTCCGGCGGCATCCTGGCTGTCGGGGCTGCCGCGTGGCTTCTTTGTGGCACCTTTGGTCCTATTTGCGAGCGCACTTTTGAGCGTGTGTTTGAAACCCGCATTGAAACCATTTGCCGTTTTTGCAGGCGCGCCCCAGGAGCCCTCCGGGTCGCACTGGAACGATGGCGCTCGCCGGCGAAGAGTGTAATGAGAGGAGCTTGCTCGGCGCGATTTGGCGCCAAGTCGGCGTCTCGCAAAACTGCTCTCAACCGGTAGCCGCGATCGCCCATCGCCACGGCTGCCCGCCACACGCATTGGCAAGCCGAGGCTGTCAACAGCTCTCAACTGTGTTGTCGCCTCTCACGACGACGGCTGCCCAACACTCCTTTGCAAGCCGCGGCTGCCCGAACCTGCGAAACCATGCGCCTCGCGTTGCTCGCCGCGCTCCTCGCACCATGCACTGCCATCCACAGGCCGGCGCACCACGCGCCGCCGGTGCGCACGCTGCAGAAGCGCGGCGGCGGCCTTGAGGAACGCCTCCCGATCGCGGCCTGGCTCCCCGCCCTGAACCAATCCAATGTCTTGAATGACGCGCTCGCCGGTCTGACGGTGGCCGCGATGCTCATCCCCCAGGGCATGTCTTACGCGTCCATCGCGGGGCTCAACCCCATCGTCGGCTTGTACTGCTACGTCCCGATGCTCGTCTACGCGTGCCTCGCGGCGTCGTCCTTCGTGGTGGTCGGTCCCGTGGCGCTGATCTCGACGACGCTCGCGCCGATGATCGCGGCGGAAGCCACGGAGGCCGGGAGGCTCGCCGCGGCGTCCTCGTTGATGTTCTGGAGCGGCGCCGCGACGGCGTGCCTGGGCCTGAGCGGGCTCGGCGGCCTGGTGGAGCGCGTCCCGAAGGATGTCCTGTCAGCGTTCGTGACGTGCTGCGCCTTCAACATCGCCGGCACGCAGATCCCGGCCGTGCTGAAGGTCGCCAAGCCGGCGGGCCACACGCCGCTGGAAATGCTTCTCGGGGCGCTGCGGAACGCGCCGTCGTACCACTCCTACACCGCGGCCTTCTCGGCGGCGACCTTTGCGTTTCTGATGACCCTGAAGCGGCTGCCGCTCCACGCTTTACTGAAGCTGCCCGCGGGCGTGCCGGCGACGCTCTTCGCGTCGCTCGGGCCCTTCCTCGCCATGGTCATGGGGATCCTGGCGAACCAGCGGTTCGACCTTGTGAAGAGGGGGCTGGCGGAGGTGGGCGTCGTGCCGTCCGGCCTGCCGTCCATCGTGTCGCCCTTGACGCGGCCGCCGCCCCGGATCCGCGACGCGCTGGTGCTGTCATTTGTGGCGCTCACGGAGACCCTGGCCATGGGCAAGGCGTTGGCCGAACGCACGGACCAGCAGCTGGACACGTCGCAGGAGATTCTGGCCATCGGCGCCGCGAACGTGGCCGGCTCCTGCTTCCAGAGCTACACGGTGGCGGGCTCCTTCTCGCGAAGTGCCGTGAACGTCGTGACAGGCGGCCAGTCGCAGCTCTCGTCCATCGTCACGGCGGGCGCGGTCGTGCTGACCCTATTGTTCTTCACGGGGTGCTTCGAGCGGGTGCCCAAGGCCGTGCTGGGTTCCATCTTGATCTACGCCGTCTCCGGTCTCATTGATGTGAAGCGCGTGCGGGCGCTCGCGGCGAATGATAAACGGGGCCTGGCGGCGTGGGTGGTCTTCTTCGGGCTGATGATGGCGCTCGGGCCGGCGGAGGGCCTCGTTGCTTCTGTCGCTGTCGACGCGGCGCTCGGCGTGATCCGCCGACGTTTTTGATCGGGCGTGGTCCGTGCTAAGCTCTTAAATTCAAGGTGGGGATGCACAGGTGGGGGCACGTGATCTGGCACGTGTGCACGTCTTACTCAGCCTAGATCTCGAAGGGCGCGCCGCTCTTGCGCAGCACGTCCTTAAGGCCGAAGACGAGGACGAGGGAGCCGACGGCCGCCGCCTGGCCGAAGACGCGCGAGTGGATGAGCGCGTGCGAGAAGCGCCATCCTTCGTAGCGCGGCTTATTGAACTCTCTCCATGCAATGGCTCCGTACATGGGCGTGATGACGGCGGCGAAGCTGAGGAGCGTGTGCTCGCAGAAGAGGTTCGCGGCCCGCAGGTGCCACGTCATGCCCGTCCGCTTCGACGGCGCCGCTTCTAACGATCCGCCCGCCGCATCGGATCGCAGAGACCGGACGACCTACAACGAAGACAGATCAGAAAAGTACACAATACGGTGCCGCTTCGACGCTTCGCCCGCGAGGTTGTACGCGATGATGGGCGGCATGATGACGAGGCTCGCGAGTCCTGAAGCGCCGTAGCTCTTGCGGAAGGCCGGCCAGTACGAGTGCGCGCCGTACACCGCCGCGCTCGAAACCACGAGCCAGGGCGCCGCCGTCGTCATGGCGTTCGACAGAGCGTCCTCCATCGCGGTTGTGGCTTTTTGCTCTCCATGGAGTAGGCCTCCTTGTCGTCAACCGGTCGCGCAGCCATGTTATATCTGGTTTTCTGTCCTTTTGTGTCTGGTTTTGCCCAAATTCGCGCACGGGGAAGCAAATTCTTGTGCGGCGAAGTACCCTCTAGTCTCCGAATACAACACTATGTGTTGAACCGTGTCGCGTGGCGTGCGTATATGGCGCACTCGTGCTTTGGCCAGACGCGTGCTGAAAAACCCGTAACCAGGACGCGGACAGCATCTGGGGACAGCATCTGGAGATAGCACCCGTGGCTTGGGTCAGTAGCACACGTCTCAAGGAATCTACGCACTAATTCGTGCGGGTTTACAAGGCCAAAAAACAACGTTGTTCGCAGCTGTTGTTCGCCGTCGCGCAGCCCGCAGCATGTCCGAGAACGTGCAGCCCATGTCCGCGAACGTCCAGGGCCCCCCGCGCCGCTACATCTGCTGCGTGCCCACCGAGGCCAAGGAGGGCACCGTGACCCTGGGCAGCGTCTACAACGGCGTGGTCAAGCGCCTCAAGGCGCGGGGCTGGAAGCGCCTCAAGAAGGAGACGCAGCGGCCGGGCAGTGCCGATCTGATCCTGGGCGGGCCGTGCGGGCAGGGCGTCCCCTGGAAAGCGTTGCGCGTGCACCGGTCGGCCGGCACGCCGCCATTGACCAGCTTCTACCGCTCCTTCGAGCAGATCTGCCGCAAGGGCCTGCTGGCGCGGACGCTGCGCTGGAACGGCGGGCCGCACGCGACGCCGGCCTGGTTCCCCACGTCTTATATAATTGCGCCCGGGCGTGAGGAGGCCGCGGCGGAGCGCGCGCTGCTGCGCGCCGCCCACGCGGAGCGCGGCGGCGACGGTGGGTGCGGCGTCGAAGGTGCCTTCGCGCGGCGATGGCGTCGGAGTCGGGCGTCGTCGTCGAGAGCGCTTGCACGCCGTCGAGAGCGCTTCCGCGCCACGCCATCGCCGCGACGAGGTCCTCGGTGAGTCTGTTTGATGGCGTACTCACCGGTAGTCGACGTAGGCGCCGCCGTCTGGATCCTGAAGCCGTCGGACGGCGGCAAAGGAAGCGGCATCAAGGTCGTCGATTCCCTGGAAAAGATCGACGCCCACTTCGACGCCCTGGAGGACGGGTCCATCGCCTGGGTCGCGTCGGAATACATCCAGGCGCCGCTCCTCCTCCAGCCCGGGGCGCGGAAATTCGACGTAAGGATCTGGGCGTTACTCGATGCGCAGTACAACGTGCACGTGTGGCGGAACGGCGTATTAAGGACGTGCAGTGTCCCGTTCACGCTGGACCCGGCCTCGCTCGACGACCCCTTCGTGCACCTCTCGAACCACTGCATCCAGACGCAAGCGGAGGCGTACGGCCGGCACGAGTCCGCGACGAACGAGGTCTGGCTGGAGGACTTCGACGCCTACCTCAAGGAGCACCACGCTTCGTCGGTGGAGGGGCACCTCGCGCCGCAGTGGCGCGCGATCATCAAGGAGACGCTGGGCGCGGCGCGCGAGTTCATGGAGGTGGACCCCTTCGAGCCGCCCTACAACTGCTTCCAGGTCTTCGGGTTTGATTTTATGGTCGACGCGGATTTAAAAGTGTGGCTCGTGGAGGTGAACTCGTCGCCGGCCATCGCCGAGGCCCTGGCCGACGACTTCGCGAAGGACGTGGTCTCGGTCGCGGTGGATGCGTACCTCGGGGACGAGTGCGGGGAGACAGCGTTCGTGCGGGTCGAGTAGATAGGCACTCTAAGGCTCCGTAGTAAGATGCTTATAAATGATTTAACATTCCGTCGTCAACCACGTGCACGGACTCTTGGTCTTGCGTCATCATGTCCGCGTCCTCTTGAACCTGGCGTCGGGCGAGGGGAGCCACGAAACGGGCCCGCTTCCCGCTGTCCGCCCAGTTCGCGGACATGGTTCGCGCGAGATCGTCGCAGCGAGGGTGCCAGTCGTCGTTGTAGAATGTTGTCATTACATCGATAACGTTCACCGCCAAAGCCGGGTCCGCCCAGCGCCCGAGCTCGTCACCCAGCTACTCCGGGGTAGCTATTCTTTCAAAAGTAGAGTTTTGACCACCAAAGGTGTCCGGCAGCGCCCGGTCCAGCCACCGCCATAGCAGGAACATCAGCCAAGGTGCATGACGACTCCCTCGGGAACATTGCAGCACGGATTCAAACACGGCAACAATGGAACGAAAGCCCTGCTTGGTTGGCTCGACGACCAACGAGAGGTATTTGCTTGTGGTCAGGCTCCCCCAACTGTAGCTCAATATCGTCACCTCTTCCGGATAGAGCGCCCACGCTTCGCGAGCATCCCGGTCGAATGCGCGGCGTGCCTCGGGGGCAACATCACTAGCTCCGTCGCACATCAGCTTGCCGCGGTCATAAAGGACACGCAGCGATTTCCAGTGCCCGCGCGTGAGTGCGCGGCGCGCCGCGGTGCGCCAGGCGCGTGATACCACTTTCACGGTGGGAGATGCTTCCTCGAAGAACTGCTCAAACGGCAGGAACTCCAGGAGCCGCTGCAGCATATCTCCCTCCAGGTCTCGCATCGTGAGTGGCATTGTGTTCTTTTGGCGCAGCGCGTTTTGAATCAACGCAATGCAACAACGTCGCGTTAATCCCGGAGCGTGAAGGCGCTGCCTCAGCGCGAGGGTCAAAAATCGTCTTGACACCGGTCGAAACCCGCACGAATGACCCGCGAGCCACGAGGTGTCTCCCCTCCGCATTCGGCCTATCACCGTCACAACAACACACGGGATTCAGTGTAGCACAACATTTACTCCTTCTCGAGCACGACGCCCTCCGCCCGCGCGTCGCCGACGCGGTCCGCGAGCGCGTCCAGGTCGCGGACCATCTGCTCCGCCTCCTCGAGCGTGTTCTTGGTGGCCGACCCGCCGGTGAAGAAGGGTCCCGCCAGGTGCTTGCGCTGGGGCTCGCGGTCGAGGTAGAACGCGCCGGGCTCGAGTTTGTCTTTGTCGACCGTGCAGAGCCAGCACTGGCCCTCGGCGCCCTCCCACGGCGTGCGCATGGGCTCCAGGTACTTCGCCGACGAGCCGTACGCCGCCTCCACGGCTGCGGTACGCACCCAGCCCGGATGGCTCGAGACGAACTGCACGCCCGGCTCCGACGTGGCTAAACGTTCGGCCAACAGGACCTGGCCCCGCTTCGCGTAGACGTACGCAAATTGGCCGTCGTACGTCACCGGGTCCACGCAGGCGTCCACGCCGGGGAACTTGCTGTTGTACATGCCGCCCGACGACGTGTAGACCACCCTACTACCCGGCGTCGTTTTCAATAACGGCAGGAGCTCCTTCGTGAGGAGGTGGCTCCCGAAGGCGAAGTGCGCCGCGAAGGTCGTCTCCACGCCCTCGCTCGTCATCGTCTTCTCGTTCAGCAACACGCCGGCGCAGCACACGAGGCCGTCGAGTTGCGTGGTGGACGAGCGCACCTGGGCCGCGGCGGCCTTCACGGACGCCGCGAGCGCCATGTCTGCCACAATGACTTCCAGCGTGCCGCCGTTCTCGGCGTGCGTCGCCATCTCCCGCCGCGCCGTCTCTGCTCTTTCAGCGCTGCGGCAGAGCATGAAGACCCGCGCGCCGCGGCTCGCGAGGAAGCCCGCGGTCTCGCGGCCGATGCCCGAGTTCGCGCCCGTCACGGCGTACGTCTTGCCCTGCAGGACGCAGTCCTCGAGCTCGTTCGCGACGTACTTCTTGGCCGCCTTCTTCCAGCCGGTCTGCGTAAAGCGTCCTCTACCAAAGATGTAGAACTGGGTCGAGGTGATGAACTGCGTGAGCATGCCCATGGTTGTTGCTTCTCAGAGAGTGCTCTCCGAGCAAACAGACGAGGAGTGTGCTAGCAGCGCTTGATGTGGCAGCGAGCACAGCGCTTAAGCCTTATTACGACGCGTGTATGTCTACTCTAGTGGCGGTGCTGCACAGTAAAGTTTATGCGGTGGTAGAGGCATGCTCTTTGCTTTTTCGGGTTTTGCGCGCCGTCCACGATATCTCTCCGAGTCGTCGCGGAGGGGCCGCGAAGGATGCCCCTGCCCCCGGGACATCGATTGCCGAGTCGACGGTGGCCGGGGCAACCGCGGCGACGGAGTGGCCGAGACCAGCAGCACGCCATCGCGCAGAGCGGCGACCGCGCCCCGGCCGAGACAGCACGCCACCGCGCAGGCAGGTAGATACATAGTTCTTAGGTCGTTGTCTTGGTCTGCCGCGGCGCCGCTCGCGCGGGGGGCACGGAGGCGCCCCCCTAGAGGCGCTTGAGGCCCTTCTTCTTCTTCGCCTTGGCCTTGACGCGCGCGATCTCGAGCTTCTGGCGTTCCAACTGCGCGGCGTCCGGGGCGGTCTCGCCGTTGCTGTCGCCCAGCGCGGTCGGCGTCGCCGAGCGCACGACCGGGATTTTCGGCGCGTGCAGGTCCGTCATGAGTCTCGCTCGTTGAGCATATTCATCATAGGAACTCATAAAGAGGTGGCCCGCCTCGTCGTTCAGCGAGGACTCGGGGAACGGGACGATCAGCAGACACCGGATCACCTGCAGAATGTGCGCGAGCGTCGTCTCGGGCTTCCAGTCCCGCTTCAGCGTGTTGACGCAGATGTCGCCGTTCGCCGCCACGTTCGGGTGGAAGATCTTCGTGAGGAAGAAGCCCCGCGGTGGCGCAGAGGGGAACTCGCTGCCGATGACCAACTTCAGGCGGAAGCGCGCGCCCGAGTAGGGCGTGCCCTCGGGGCCGGCGATGTCGGCGTGGACCTCGGTCAAGGCGTCGGCCTCCGTCGCCACGTACGTCACGCCCTCGGGCGGCGTCTGCGCGAGCGCGCGGACCTCGCGCGCCATGCGCGACCGGAGGTCGCTGCCGAGCAGGGCGGCCATGGTCAGTTACGGCGCAGCGCGCGCGTTGAGGCGCTGCGGCGACGGGCGCGGTAGCGCGCTGTGGGAGAAGCTGTTACGTTTTGCGCTCGCACTAAACAGAAAGCGAGCGAGCGTTGCTGCGGGTTGCGCAGTTGCGGTTGGCGTGTACTGCGCGAGCTGCTGTTGCAGCGAGGCGCTGTGAACGATCGTTTCGGTGGTGAGCGGAACGCTTTTTGCTACGCCGAGGCCTTCCTCAGCTCAGCTTTGGTCGTTGTGATTGAAGGGCGTTGTACGGAAAACTCCTCGCCAGCCCCCAACGGCTCGGTAGAGAGCTCTGGGACCACCGGCAACTGACAACAACGACGACGTCCGCGTTGCGCGCGCCCCGCGCGCGCCCCCAACGCCCCATGAACCCACCCAAAGGGCCGGCGCACCTCTCCCCATGACGCGGCGGTAGCCTGGCACGCCTCGCGGCGCGGGGTCAGGTCTGACGCTAGTGGCCGCTAGTGGCACAAAACGACTTTTTGCAGAGCCCGGTAACGCGTCAAACGCACAGCGCAGCCAGGCGTCCGCCCGTCAAAACCGCTGGGGCATCGCCGCGCAGCACCCGTACGTCCGAGGGCAGCCAGCCGGCGCGCGCACAGCGCGCGGTCGGGCCCCCCTTGCTCACCGCAAAGTAGACTCAGCCACAGCGCCGGACGCCACGATGCCCAAGAAGCAGCGGGCCTTCAACGTCAAGGTCGCTGTTCGGGTGCGACCTATTCTTCCGCACGACCGGGACCCGCGGGAGGTCGTGAAAGTGGATCGGGCGTCGTCGAAGCCCTCCATCACCGTGGCGGACCCGGACAAGGAGTTCCCGGGCCTCAAGCAGAACATCGACTACTTAAGGGTGGACTACGTGCGCGAGCGGTCCTACGAGTTCGACCACGTGTATGGTCCCTCGCAGACGACGGAGACTGTTTTTGAGGAAGCCGTCGAGCCATTAGTGGCGCCGGTGTTGGATGGGATGAACGTGACTATTTTTGCCTACGGCCAGACCGGTTCTGGAAAAACACATACGATGCTCGGTCATCGGGGCGAGACGGGCGTGATCCAGCTCACTCTAGCGAAGCTCTTCAAGGAACGGCGCGATAATAGTAGAGTCACCGTGTCCTTTGTAGAATTATATAACGAGGAGATCCACGACCTCCTCATCAACGAAGAGCGAAAGTACGGGAACCACAACGGCGTGGGCGGCCTGGATCTGCGGGAGGACCCCGTCAAGGGCCCGATGATTTGCGGAGTCACGGAGATGCCCGCGTCGGACGTCGAGACGGTCATGGCCTTATTGCACGCGGGGAATGGGCGGCGGACGCAGGAGTCCACCTGTGCCAACGAGACGTCGTCTCGGAGCCACGCCGTCTTACAATTGGCGATCGAATCTTCGGAGGCCAAGGACCCCTGCGCCCAGACCGGGCGCCGCGTGAAGATCAAGCGGTCGTCCAAGCTCAGTATGATCGACCTAGCTGGAAGTGAACGCGCGGCCGAGACGAAGAACTCGGGCGCGCGGCTGCAGGAAGGCGCGCGCATCAACCGGAGTTTACTGGCGCTCGGCAACGTCATCAACGCTCTGAGACGGGAACGGCTCTCGAAGGGCAAGTCCTACGTGAACTTTAGGGACTCCAAGCTCACGCGGCTCTTGAAAGATTCCTTAGGAGGAAATTGTCGAACATTGATGCTGGCCCACTGCTCGCCGACGACGACCTCCTTCGAGGAGACATTGAACACCTTAAAGTACGCCAATAGGGCGCGCGCCATCAAGAACGCGGTCAAGGAGAATTTGAGAAAAGTAGAGAAGCCGGCTCGCCGATTGAGACCGGCGGCCGTGCACCCCGAGGGCGTCGTGCCCCCGGTCAACCACAAGCGGCGCGAGGCGCCTCGAAGACGGCGCCAGTACCGCAAGAACGAGGACCGGCCCCGGTGGGGCGCCCCGAAGCCCAGGACGCCGCCGCGGCCGAACCGCGAGAACGAGAACCCTCAATATCCTTCCTCCGGTGAGGGGTCCCAGAAGAAGCGGCGGCTCTCGGGCATGCGCGACAAACTGCGGGCCCGGCGAAGCGTGGAGAAGCTTAGTACTACGCAAGAGGACCCGGCCTCGCCCATCGTCATCGCGGACGCCCCGCGGTCCCTGGACGAGGACATGGCCCAACAACGCGCGGTGGAGGACGAGGCGCGCGCGAGGCTCGTGGAGCAGCTGCACCGCACGCGGAAGGAGGTCGTCGGCCAAGTGAGAGTGGCGGTGGAGCTGCGGAAGACCGTGGAAAATCTAACGCACCAGCAGCAGAACAAGGGGGCGACCCTGTTTGCTCAAAGATCACCGGATAGACACCGCTCCCCGGATAGACAACGGTTCCCGCCTATTAAGCCTGAAGAGAGGCGGGCGGTGGCCGCTGCGGCTGCGGCTTATGCTGCTGCTGTTGGGGTTGAAGGTCCCTCTGCAGAACTGTTGAAGCGGGACCCCCTCGCGTTCCTGTCCGACGTGCTCTTAAAGCAGAAGCACGGTTCCGAACCGAAGGACTCTTCACCGGCCGGCGTGGAACTCACGCCTACCGGTCGGAGCCCGGACAAGGAGCGGTTATTAAAGACGACGACGCGGGTCAAGGCTAGAGCGGCGCGCGAGTGCGAGGGGTTGCGACGGGCGGTCAAGCGAGGATTGGAGAAGAGTGCAAGGAAGCTTCCCCAAGTTGATGGTTCTTTAGCGGCCGTCTACGGGATTCGAGACGCGGCCCTACGGCACGCCGCATCGCCACAACCCGAGCTCGTCTCCAAGGACGAATTGTCCTCCTCTGCACTATTGGATGCGGAGATGCGCATCGTGGGCGCCGAACTCGAGAAGCTGGAAATCGCCGAGGCGGACATCCAACGCCCGGAGACGCAGTTACATGAAAGAGAAGTCCACGAAGTGGCCTTGAAGAAATTGCACGAGCAAGTTAGAGTAAGAAACGGCGTCATCCGCAAGCTCGTGGGCCACCTCAAAAAAGACGGCATCGGCGCGAGAACCTTAGTCCGGAACTCCTACGCGGGGAAGGCCTCGCCGCGCTTGAAGCCGTCGCCGCGCCGCGAGTCGTACGCGTCTTCGGCCACGCTCTTGTCGGCCGGTAAACACGAGTCGGCGCGCCGCTCGGCCTCAAAACCGACGCGGACCACCAACAT
>Ga0302122_10000123_pt1 | contig 40349 bp, 33 predicted proteins | sample CB21_SCM_MG_FD_203115 | JGI IMG/M metagenome (GOLD analysis project Ga0302122, IMG submission 203115) | Marine microbial communities from Western Arctic Ocean, Canada - CB21_SCM | ecosystem: Environmental > Aquatic > Marine > Oceanic | place: Canada: Western Arctic Ocean | collected 2017-09-28 | reverse complement strand
CGACGGCGACGCCGCGGCCTGGCCGAGCGCCGCGACGGCGTCGAGCATCGACGTGTTGAAGCCCGACATTCTTCTCCGCCTCTTGATCAGGGTGCTGTTGTCCTGTTGTCCTGTTGTGCAGGATGGGTGCACTTTTGGCACGCGCAGCGACGGCGTGGTTTAGGGCAGCCTTTTTCTTAGTCCTATGCGTGCAGTCCTGCGGTATTTAAAGTGCGTATTCGCAGCGGCAGCGCTCGAGTCGAGCAAAATCAAACATGCTTTGATGATACCCGCGGGCGGAGTAGACCTCGCAACAACAGCGTGCCCTCCCCCGGACGACAGAAAATAGGGAGAACAGGTTAGACGACCTACCGCTCCGCCGCGAGCCGCTTCTGCTGCTGGCGCTTCATGAGGACCTTGTCCCAGGCGGCCATTTTGAGCTTCTGGTCCTCCTCGGCCTGCTTCGTCCGCCGCTCCCAGAAGCTGAAGAGGCGCCCCCGCGCGGGCTTGGCGTCCGGCGCGTCGCCGGCGATGTCGCGCGCCGTGAGGCCCGCTTCGGCCAGCGCCGACCCCGTGACGCGGCCGGGCGCCTGCGGCGGTGCGGCCGACCGCACGAAGCCCCCCAGACCCAGGCTGCGCACGCCCTCCGTCTTCGTCTTGGCGCTCTCGAGCATTTGAGCGTACTCCCGCGAAATGTCCGCGGCGTCGTGCGACGAGAACTTCGTTAGAGCCAAAGGAACGTCTTTGACGTTCTCGTTCACTAATGCAGCTAAGAAGGGCGTGATGTCCTCCAGCACGGTATCGCTCTTGTTCGTCGCGTCCGTGTAGGGCGGGACGACGATGCAGTGGCCCGGCTGCAGTTGCAGAGCCTTCAGGTCTTTGTCCAAGACCACAATTTTAGATAAAGGCCGGTTCAGCTTCGATAGGTCCTTGACGTGAACACCTCTCACAAACATGGTGCATTCTCTGTATAAGCGGTGCATGGCGCAGCCCTCCCGATCTAGAGCATTGACGACGGGGTCCCCAACACCGGCTATATTGGAGGAAAAGATCACGATCTCGTAGTACTTGGCCATATCTCTCAAAAACTGCTCCACGCCCGGTCGCTTCGCGTGGCGCCAGCCGAACTTGCGGTCCCACGAAGCTGTGACGAGCGTGTCGTCCAAATCGAGCACGAGCGTGTGGGGGCAGGGCACGTCGCTCGAAATGTTGAGGTAGTCCGGGGGCCAGTCCGGCAAAAGCTTGTCCCGGCACGGGTTCACGAAGGGCCCCGCCACCTCGCCGACGTTCACCGTCAACCACTCACCTATTGCTGTGGACTGCACCGCTTTGGCTACTTCCGATGTTTCGGGGTCCGCCATCAATGAGTAGATGCCGGCGCTTAATATAGCGGTGGTGCCGCCGACCGTGACCCACAGCTTGGTGGTCGTGCCGGTGTCCTTTGTGGTCGGGTCCGCGGTCTGCTGCCTTGCTGCTCGGCGCGCGGCGCGGTCGAGCTTCTTGGGGGCGGCCGCCGAGAGGCCGCGTTTTGCTTGTCGCCGCAGCGCATGGGTGGCGCGGGCGAGCATCGTCGATGGATGGCGTGCAACAGAGCAGTGCAACAGAGCAGCCGTAACGATCGACGAGCAGTGGTGCGAGCTTGCGAGTGGTGCGTCCGAGCTTTGCGAGTTGTCTCTCTAAAATCCCTGGGTGAAAAACCCGTACGAAACCCGTGTAACAATGTAAAAGACGATCACAGAAGACTCTTACCAGAAGGGGGCGCATTTTATAGCGTTCCTTAATTTTTGAGCTTTACCGGCCCCGGCCTAGCCTTGAGCTTGTAGATCCCCACCACCAACGCAGTCATGCCGACCCATAGGGCCGGCTCGCGCGCCCAGAACCATGGCTCAATTGTGCCGAGGCGCGACTGCGGCACCAAAGTTGCTATCAAGCCTTGGGCGCGGAGATGGTTCGCGGCGGCCTGCGCCTTTCCGAATCCCGGGGTCCCCGCGCCACGTCGGGACGAGAGCTACTCCGCGTACCTTCGAAGGATTCCGAGCCGCGACGGCCTCACGGCGGAGCAATCCTTCGCCATGACCGCAACGCTCGGCGCGCTCGAGGGCTTCATGGACGACGAGTACGACGCGTATCACCCCGTCTGCCTCGAGGACCTCATGTCCTCGCGCGAGGCGTGCAGGGCGGCCTGGGCGGCCATCGCCACTACGCTCTTCGGCCGCGGCCCGCGCACAGCGGCGCTCGGCGAGCGCATTGCGGCAGCGACGTGCGTCGGGAACGCGAACCATGCCACGGGCCACGGCGAGGCCCGCGCCGCGCTCCCGGGCTTGGTTCGCGCCAACGACGCGGCGTGGTTCGGGGGACGCCTCGCGGCCGTCCAGAGGCGCGTGGGCTGCGGCGGGGGCTGGCCAGACTGATATGGTGATAGGTGGAGCGGAGCGTGGCGCTAGAATATATGTGTAACTGCAAGCAAAATTTAGCCATCATCCACTGGCTAAGCAGAAACGCGTCAAACTGCGAACGGCCGCGGGTTCGCCCGAGCATTCACGCGACTAGAATGCCGCCCCGACTCGTGCATCGAGACGACGCGCTCGACCGCCCCCAAAATCTCGTCGACGGCGCCGACCGGCGGCGCGGCAACGGGTCTAGTCCGGACGTCCCTGCGTCTAGTCCGGACGTCCTTGCGCGCGGCGCCTCGCCGCGTCCGGACCACGACGTCCGCCGCGGCCGTCCCGACCTCGCGCTCCAGCATCCAGCGCGGCAGCGGGTTCGGCGGCTGGCGCCACGGCAGGTCCGCGAGGGCCTCGCGCCGCGCGGCCTCGCGCGCCGGCGTCTCGGGGGACAGCTCCCGGGACAGTTCCGGGGGCGGCGGCGGCGGCGGCGATGGCGCTCTCCTCCGGCGCGGCGGCGCGGGCCGGCTGCGGACCGTGCCCGTTTGGGGCCGGCTCCGGACCGTGCCCGTCTGCGAGGGCTGCCGCCGCTCCACCTGGCGGCGGTGGGTCCCCGCGTACGAATCGCCGCCGGCGACGGCGGGCTTGATGTCCGCGAGCGTCGTGGTCGTCGCCGTCGACGGGGCCGCGTCCCGGGCGTCGGGCCCGACGCCGAGGCGAGCCAGGCGCACGAGCACCGACCGCAGCCGCGCGCGCGCGTCCTTCGCCTTGGGGGCATCGTCGCACAGCGGGTTGCCCCGCACGTCCAGCGACCGCAGGGCCGCGTTGCACGAGAGCGGCCGGAGAGCCGTGACGCTGCGTATGTTGTTCTCCCGCAGGTCCAGGGCGCTCAGGCGGGCGAGGCCCCACAGGCCGTCGGCGCTCCTCAAATAGTTCTTCTGGAGGAAGAGCGCCTCGAGCGTGACGAGCGCAGCCAGGCCGCCGCAGCTCTCGAGCCCGTTGTCCGCGAGGTTGAGCGACCGGAGCCGCCTTAAAGATGATAACGCCTTCATCGACGGCGCGGCGTCCGGCCCCAACCGATTGCCGGCCAGGTCCAGGACGATGATGCGGTCACTTAGCGGCGGCGCCACGGTCGGCGGCGGCGGCGGCGGCGGCGGCTCCACGTACGCGTCCGCCTCGTCCTCCTCCGTCGCCTCATCGTCCTGCCAGCCCATCATCATGTCCATCAACCCGCCCTGGGACCGGTGCAGCTCCGCGTAGGACTCCTGGCGGCTGGGCGGTTCGCGCTCGTGCGGCCGCTGCGGCGGCGCGGGCCGTTGCGGCCGCTCCGCCGCCGGCAGCGCGAACTTGGCGACGTCGTTGCCCGCGCACAGCAGCTCCAGGGGCCGCGCCGCCGCGACGCCGTCGCGCTGGTCCTCGGCGTGGAGCACGTTTTGTAGACGCGCGAGCGCGTCGTGCAAGCCGCGGCTCGAGAGGTGGCGCTCGCTCAGGTCCATGACGTAGGCGTCGTCCGCGTCCGCGGCGGCCATGCTGCTTGTGAAAAGCGCTGCGGCTCGCTAAAAGCAGCGACGTGCGCGGCGCTTGCTAAAAGCAGGATGCTTTTGAAACAGTTGTGTTGCTCACACGTCTCTCACGACTGCAGCGCACAAGTGGCACGGCACCTGAAGGTATATTTTTGGTCTTCCAGCGCGATGCACAGCTACGGAGACGCCGTGCGCGCGCCGCGGCTGTAAAAAACCGCCTAGGTCGAGTTCGAAAACCCGTCGATCTTGGGACCGGGCTGAAATATAGGCCCAGCAACGCATCCCTGCCGACCCTCTAGCACCCCGACGCTTCGTATGCATGCCGCGCTGGGTGCGTGCGGGTCTCTCTATGTGCCTCCTTGCTCTCAAGCCTCCGCTTAACCAACTGGGGCTGCCCCATCCGCACGCACAGCGGCCCGAACAACGCAGAGCCACCACCACACCAAGACCATGGGCGCCGGCGCCAGCACCGGCGAGCCCGCCGTGGACGTCGCCGACGACGAGGAGTTTAACCCCATCCTACCGGCGGACGCCGCCAAGGCCGGCGCCGCCCGGCGGCCGAGCGTGCCCCACGCCCAGGCGGTGCGTGTGTGCGTCTTGATGAGAGAGCGCGCCATCGACGTCGCCGCGCCTCCTTACATCCAAACGCAGGAGCGATTGAAGCGCAAGTCCGCCCTCATCCGCGCCAGCATGAAGGAGGGCGCCAAGCAGGCCATGGCCCGGGCCATCGTTATCTTAAGAGCCGGTCCGTCCAAGGGCGCGGAGCCCCCGCGCCAGGGCCGCAAGACCAAGGACGGCGCCTACCACGCGCCCCCGACCCAGGAGGGCTGGCTCGCCTGGGCCACGCCCCACGGCACCAGTCGACGCTTCTACCGCCTCGTGGGCAGGTACCTGGTGCATTACGCCGACGAGGAGGCCTCACGAGGTGCGCCTTTCATCATTTTCATCGCATGAGAATCACGTACGCAGGCGCCGCGACCTTCGCGACCTAGGCTCACGGCACGGAAGCTTTAGTTGGTGCTGGTGGTGTTGATCGTGATTTTGTGGCCGACTTAGAGAACCGCGGGAGTTCGTTCTATGTCTATACGCCGACGCGGACCCTCACTTTATATGCTCCCGATTTAGAAGCGCAAAGAGCCTGGGTCGCTTCGTTAAGAGAAGCGGGGAAGCTGGTCTTCGATCAAGAGGAGCTCGCGGCCAAAGCCAACGCTCTCCAGGAGATGGCGCCTCTACTCCTGGACCAGGCCCAGCGCCAGTTCCAGCGCATGAACCAGATCCTCGCATCTCTAAAGTGCACGGGCTTCATCGAAAGCGGGCCCAAGGTCAAGTCCTTGAAGAAGGGCAATTTGGAGTTCCAGCGCGCGGAGTACGAGGACGAGCAGTTCTACGGGAAACTACTCGAGGATGCGACGGCTTCCGAGAAGCGCTTCGCTAAAGCGTATTGCGTCTTACGGAGCGACCAAACGTTGGTGTACGGGTCCTCCGAGAAGGAGGCTAAGGCCAATCCGGAGGGCGTCGTGTCCTTGAACCATTTGCACGTGGTATTGGACGCCCAGGCGATCGAAGAGTCCGGGGATATGGTCTTTTCCCTGGTGACGCCCTTGCGGACCTTTGTCGTGCGGGCCGCGCGCCAGGTCGCGCTGGAGGAGTGGCTCAAGGCCATCGTGCGGAGCACGGCCCGTCTAGACGACACGGGCACGACGCTCGCTGCCTTAAATGAACTCAAGGTCATGGACGAGTGCCACATGAATTTACCGGAAATCCTGGACGACGGCGGCGGCCTCGACTGCTTCGAGCGGTTCATTGAAGCGCAGGAGGAACGAGCGCAGAATGTGTTCACCTGCTGGCGCCTGTGCCGCGAGCACAAGGAGGCGTCAGGGTTCCCGGACACGCAGACGTTGATGTTGAAGCTCGAGAAAAGATTGGTCGAGGACTTCCTTAGTGATGAAGGTCGGTTGCCAGAGGGCGTGGCGTCTGAAGCTCGACTCGAGTGCGTCCAGGCCACGAAGCCGCACGGCCTCAACACCATGCCCGTCGGCGCTATAAGAGCCGCCTGCGTCGCCGAGCTCCACGCTCTTACCTATGACGCCTTCAAGAAGACGGACGACTACAAGGAGTTTTGTACCAGTAAGAAGGACCCGGGCGAGCCCGTGGGCGACGGCCAACGGGTCTTAATTTACGCGCCGACGGACCCCGCGGCTCTGAAGGAGCGTCTGCAGAAGATGCCCAAGTGCGCCACGAAGCTCAAAGCCTTGCAGGTCGTGCGGAACGGCCAGGGCAAGCGCATTTATGAAGCCTGGACTTCTCTGAAGTACGACCCGGAACACACGCGCAAGGTTTTGATAGGAAGGGACCACAAGTGCGAAGTGGCGGTCGACGACGACAAGCGCGTCTCGCGCGAGCACGCGCGCATCGACTCCCTCAAGGACGGCCGCGTCGTCTTCTTAGATCTGGGCTCAAGTCACGGCTCCAAGGTCAACGGCAAGACGGTCGCCGGGCGCGTTTACCTGAGCGTCGGCGACGTCATCCACGTGGGCAAGACGGAGGTCCTCTTCACGGTGATCCCCTCGGGCACGGAGAACCCGCTCCGCTAGGCGCTTTGTTCCACCGCAGCGCTCCTCCCCTGTCCCCTGCGACGCGCGCGATGTCCCCCCCTCCCCTATTGTGCATTAACATGTGCCATTTGAGAATATTTACGCATCTGCCGTCGACGTCCACGCCAGCGACGTTGTCCCTGTGGTATATGTAGTCCCTCAGGCTCCCACTTAGGCTCCCCCGTTGAACACTGTGTTGATTACAACAAACACGAGCAAGTACTCTAATCAAAAGAGCGGTATCTTAGGCTGCTCGCAGTCCCGCTTCTCCGCGGCCCGGCGCGCCTGGCGCGTGGCGATGCGCCCTTGGACCACATTCAGCAGCAGCGCGCCGCCGCGGAAAATAAAGCGCTTGTGCGCGCGACAGAAGTCGAGGACCCGGTCCCGGCGGCTCGGGATGTCGCCGTCGTCCCAGCCTTCGAGCGACTGCGAGGCGAGCGCGTCCTCGACAGTCGCCGCGACGACGTCGCGGAACGCCTCGACGGCGTCGTCCCGCGTCCACACCTCCTGAAACGCGGCCGGCGTCGCGCTCTCCACCGCCTCCGCGAACGCGAACTCCGCCGCGACGGCGTCCTCGGCTATCTGCTCCGGCGACGCGTCCGCGTCCAGGGCGTCCGAAAAGGCCTTGGCGGCCCTTGCTCGCAGCACGGCGACGTGCAGCCGGTACGTCGGCTCCAGGCGCGCGGCGAGCGCGGCGAGGTCGGCGCAGCCGTCCGCGAGCATCGCCGCGGCGGTCGAAAATGGGTCGTACGGGGCCTGCGGCGTCGAAGTGGCGACGCGCTCCTCGAGCGCGGCGGTCGCGGCGGCGTCGTCGGTCGCGTTTCCGACGCCGCCGCCGCGGAAGATCCGTGCGGCGCGTCGACATCGAGGCGTTAGGCCAGTGGTCTTCGCGAGCAGCCATGAGCAAATGAGGAGGGTCTGCATCGCTATCACACTACGCGGTCTCCTCAGCCGCACAGTTCAAATCCGTCGGTCAATACGCCCTTCTTGGGTTGCAGATGAAGTACGCAGCGCACACTTATAGCAGCTGTGTGGCTAGCGCTGCGCCCGGGTGATCCATGCTGTGCGCACGGGTTTCTCGCGCGGGTCTCTTCGCTGAGCATATTCTAGGCTAGGCTGTCTACTGATTTACAGATCGAAACAACACCTTTCCGTTACCGCCGACATGCGATGCGACACCGTATCTCCGTGATGCTTCTGTGTGCGGCCGGCGCCCGGGCGTACCTGCGTGCACGTCAGCCGCTGCGGCTCGCGCGCTGCGCACGCGCCTACGCGGCGAAAGATGACCTCGCAGAACTAGAAGCCCAACTCGCGCGCCACGACGACCTGTACTACAACCAGGCGGCGCCGGATATCACGGACGCCGCGTACGACGCGCTGGCGCGCCGCGTCGACGCGCTCAAAAAGACGCAGGGCGTCACGCAGCCGCGGAGCGTCGGCGCGAAGCGGGGCGGCACGTTAAGTAAAGCGGCGCCGCACGCGACGCCCATGCTCTCTTTGGAAACGCTCAAGGTCAAGGACGGGACCGTCAGAACCATCGCCAAGTGGCTCAAGAAGGCCATGAGGGCCTGCGCGCCCGAGGCCATCGAGGCCATCGTCGCGGAGCCGAAGTTAGATGGCTTGAGTGTGAGTCTCGCGTACGAAAATGGTGTCTTGAAGCAGGCGGCCACAAGGGGCGACGGCGTCGTGGGCGACGACGTGACGCGGCAATTGCTGGAAGGATGTGACATTCCTACGCAGATTGACGATTTCACGGGAGATATAAGAGGAGAAGTCATCATACCCGTAGCCTTCTTCCGGGCGCTGCCCAAGGAGGCCGCGGTCAGCGCGCGGAACTACGCCGCCGGGAGCCTCCGCCAGAAGAACGCGTCGGAGGTTAAGGGAAGAGGGTTGTGTTTTGTCGTCCATGATGTTGTTGGTTTATCCGAGAACTACGGCGCGCGCCGCGAGCGCGCGGAAAAGTGGGGGTTCGAGCTCGCCGCGCCGTCCGTCACAGTGGCGGTCGATTACGACGTTCCGGAAGACGCGCTCGCGGACCACCTCGAGGCGTGCGCAGAGCAACTATCCGCCTACCACGAGATGTTAGGGGAGCAGCGGCCGTTCGCCGTCGCCGGGACCCCCTCCAACAAGACAAATGAGCTGCCCTACGAGATCGACGGCGTCGTCTTCAAGGTCGACGCGTCGAAGGCGGACGCCCAGGCCGGCACGACAGCTAGAGCGCCGCGCGCGCGCGTGGCCCTCAAGTTTGACAAGGACGCTATTATTGTTAGTACCACTTTACTGGACGTGGACATTCAAATCGGGCGGCTCGGGGCGCTGACCCCGGTCGCCAAGCTGGAACCTGTCAACTGCGGCGGCGTGACCGTGTCTTCCGCTACGCTCCACAACTTTGACGTTTTGCGAGCTTCGTTGGGCGGCGCCTGTATTGGTGACCAGGTCCTCGTGAAGCGGGCCGGCGACGTCATCCCGCAAATCGCGCCGGCGGTCGAAGGCCAGGGCGACGCCTGGCCCCTGCCAGCAACCTGTCCGTGCTGCGGCGGGCCCACTACACATACAGGTGACGGCCAAGTGAAGTGCACGGGCGGCCTGCGTTGCTGCGCCCAGGCGGCGGGGCGGCTCCAGCACGCCCTGGCGCGGGGCGCCCTGGATCTGGGGAGCGGGGCCCTCGGCAAAAAGAAGATGAAACAATTAGTACAGGAAGATGTACTACGGTCAGCCGCAGACCTCTTAGACTTCGTGGACGACCGGGCGACGAGCCTGGAGACCTTGGCGGCCTTGGACGGCTGGGCGGCCACGTCGGCAGCCAAGGTGCTCGACGCCCTGGAGGCGCGGGTGGCGACGCCGATCCCGCTCGCGGGGTTCATTTATGCGCTCGGCGCGCCGCGCATCGGCAAGACGACGGCCAAGCGCGTCGCGGGCGCGGCGGGGTCCTGGACCGCGCTGCGGCGGTGCCTCTCTCCAGAAACCGCAGCGGACGACGAGCTCCGTGCGGCGTTGGTCGAGGCGCGGGGCGTCGGCCCGGCCGCGGTCGCGGGGTTCCTCGAGTTCTTTGGAGATGCCGCGGACGCCGCCGTGGCGGATCGCCTCGCGGCTCGCTTGGACGTTCTAGACGATACTTCTAGTACATAATATCATTTCTGTGTGCGCGTACTTGGCTTATTTGCTGCCAGGACCAGTGGGTGAAAGCCCGAGTAACATACCCCGTCGACGGGATATGTTATACGCCACTCCCAGATAGGAATATGTTACGGGGGGGAAGACGCCGCGCCCGCCGCCGAGTTAGACGGGTTTCAGCATCAACAAGCCGCCCCAGATCCCACTGCCTAAGGATCGTTGTGTGCATCGCTGCGCCAGTGCAAAGCTGTCCGCAGAGCCAGAATGCATTCAGCCTTGCTCGTGCTGCTCGCAGGCAGCGCTGAGTCGCTCCAGCACACGCCTGCACCGAGGAGGGCACCCACACGCCTGCACTCTGATACACAAAACTCGGGGCCCAGCTGGATCCAGGCCATTGATGTGGAACAAGACGTCTACAACACGGCCACGCAAACGGAAAAACCGGCTTGGAAGTTCACCAAGTCCCACGCCGAGGCCACGATTGGGCGGGAGGCGTTCTGTGACGTCTCTCAAGAGAAAGCGAGTAGGGTCCGGTGCGTCGCGCAGTCCCAAAATCACGTCGCGTGGGACCGGCCCCCGCAGCGGGTTTTGGTGCTGGCCAAGCGCCACGCGGATAGTGACGAGATCGACGTGGCCTATAGAATCGCTAGACACCTCCACGAGGACTGCAGCATCGGCATCGTATTAGCGGATCCGCTGTATGAACAGATTGGAAAGCGCCTACCGTCCGTGGAATTGTGGCAGGGCGAGCACATCACGCGGTCGCCGGACTTTATTGCTACCTTAGGCGGCGACGGTTTACTCTTGTACGCCAACACGCTGTTCCAGGCGACGCCGCCGCCGCCGATCGTGGCGTTCGGGGCGGGTTCTCTAGGGTTCCTGGCCCCCTTCGACGTGGACAAGGAAGGGGGCGTCGAGGACACGCTGGACGAGGCCGTGTCCTTGGGCGAGGGCGAGCTCGAGCCCTGGCCCGTGTCCTTGCGGATGCGGCTACGATGCCGGGTCGTGGACGGCGCGTCCGGCAAGGTCGTCGGGGGGCATGAAGCACTGAACGAGGTCGCTTTAGACAGAGGGAACTCGCCCTTTTTAAGTGCCGTGGAGTGCTACTGCAACGACGAGCACTTGACGACCGCGCAGGCGGATGGATTGATCGTGGCGACGCCCACGGGCTCCACCGCGTATTCTTTAAGTGCGGGCGGCCCCATGGTGCACCCATCCGTGAACGCCATGGTCTTCACGCCCATCTGCCCGCATTCGTTGTCGTTCCGGCCCATCGTCTTCCCGGATTCGTGCACCTTACGCTTCGACGTGGACCCCGAGGCCCGGGCGGACGCCTGGGTCACGGTGGACGGCCGGAACCGAATCTGCCTCAAGCGGGGCGATTCATTAATTGTGACGGCGTCGCCGCACCCGCTGCCCACGGTGCTGCGGTTGGGCAACACGGCGGACTGGTTCGGCGGGCTGCGGACGCACTTCAACTTCAACGTGCGCCAGCGGCAGAAGCCCATCGACGCCAAGTTCCTAAATAGCTAGTTACCCCGCACTCGCCCGGGCACCGTAGCAACACCCCGGTTTCGCACTCCTCTCGTGGGCTTCCCTCGTCGCGGTCGGGACCAGCGGGCGGTAGTTCGAGACGTAGGGCGTCGTCTGGCGCGACGCATAACCGTCGTCGAAGCGCTGGGCGAAGGCCGCGACGCGCGACGCCAGCGCCGTATCATCCAACTGAAAGGGCTGCGTCGCGTCACTCATGCACGCAACGTCCACCTGCTCAAAAAGCTCGCAGAAGGCCGTGTCCGCCTCGTCGTCGTCGCCGCCACGCGCGATAAACGCCGGCGTGTCGATGCGTTGTGTGATCAACTTCCGCTCCCAGCCGAAGGCCTGGCCCCCGAAGAGCACGGCCCACTTGAAGGGCGGCGGTCGCCCCGCCGCCTCGGCCTGGGCCAGGAGCACCGCGGCGACCTCCGCTCCTTCTCCGAAACCCAAAACACCCTCGTATGTCTCATTGTCCAGCGAATAGTAGCTTCGCAGCCCGTCGCAGCACGCCGGCAACTTTACGTAGGCGCCCCGCGTCGGCGACGGCGGCGCCGGGTACAACTCGGTAGCGAGTTCACCCGGGTAGGCCTGGTACGCCTGGCTGGCCAGCTCCCCATTCGCCACCGATTTCACCTGGGAGCGAGTGCCGCCGCTCTCCAACGGCCCGTCGGGGCACTGGAACTCCAGGTTCAGGCCCTTGGTCATGCTCGCCGCGAAGAGCGGCCGCAGTTGCATCCGGAGCTGCGCGCCGCCGCTGCGCGCGCCGTGGAGGCAGAGCACCTGCCGGGCCGGCGTGTCGAGTAATTCGGCCATGGTCGCAATGGTTCCTTCTGGGGGCAGCGTCCCTACGCAAGGCGAGGAGCCGGCGGCGCCTAGCTCCGTGGTTGCTGGCGGGACAGCGTCCTTCCCGGCGCTCGCGAGGCAAGGTGTTCAGATATGGCACGGCACCTAGCGCGCAGCGACGGCGTCTCCGGCGTCTTGATTTGCAGCACTCGTGTCCAAGGACGTCTGAAGTCGCAAATGCAGCCAATTGGCGAGACCTGCGCCCGTTTGGGCAGCGCGTGTGACGTTTATATGACGATGATATCTCAAATGTTTAAAGTGCGCGTGCCCCAAATTGATCAGGCGCCCGAGATGTCCCCAGGCGCGTGCGAGCCGTCCGTCGGCTTCAGGAGGACTAGTGCTTCACACGGCGGCCTCCGCGTTTCTCGGAAATGCGGTGCACGCGGCCGGCCTAGGTGCCGTCTACGCCGTTGAGCAAACCTTGAGGAAACTTGCAACTCAGGCCGTGTTGAGGATCGCCTGGGAGCACTCGTCCAGCGCGAGGTCGAGCTCGCCCGTCGCCTCGGCGAAGACTGCGTCCAGCAGCTCCTCGGCCAGCGCCTCGATGATCTGCGGCTGCGTCAGGCCCGTGCCGAACAGCTCCGCCGAATTGAGCTCCGCCGCCCGCAGTACGGCGTCCCGGTACTCCATGATTTTGCCCGCGGCGCGCGGCGGCACGTCGCACCGTTTGGCATGAACGTTCAGGGGGGCGGTACTCATTACGGGCTTGGCGATCTCCGGCGGCGTATAAAATTCGACGTCGGGCTTGGGGATCCCCAAGTGGGCCGCGACGTCCGCCGGGACGCGGATCGTATCATTTTCGGGGGGCGGGAGCGGCGCCGGCCGCTTCCTCGGCTTGTGCGACACCGTGTCCAGCAAGTCGGTCTCGGCCTGCTCGATGTCGCAGATCTTCGAGAAGAGCTTATCCAACAAGTCCGTCGAGTCCGCGGGGGCCGGCACGCACATTGGTGGTGGCGGCGGCATCTGGTTCGCCGGGGCGAAGGGTCGCCGCATCTGTTGTGGAGGCCGCTCGGGGCGCAGCTGCCGTAACAAATGCTGGTGCTGCTGCTGGAGCGTGTGCTGCAGCCGGTGCTCCACGCTCCGCTGCCACGCCTGCAGGTCCGCGGGCGCACCGTTTTCGCCGCCGCCTAGTGCTAAGGCGTCGCTCCGCGACACCTGCTTCGCGGCCATGTCCACGAGCCCACTCACTGCGCGCGCCATCGCGCCGACGTCCGAGATGACGCCGATGTGCGCCTTCTGCGCGTCGGCCGCGATGGTCGCGTTCGCCGTCGCCGCGGCGGCCAGGCGCCGCGCCGCGGCCAAGGCCGTGGGCTCGTCGCCGGTCGGCAGGGCCGCCGCCTCAGCCGCGGCGTACTCGGAGTAGGCGCGGGCGGCCTCGCGCGAAAACGGATCCGCGGCCGCGGCCGCGCCGAGCTCCGCGCGCCGCGTACCACTGTCGTAGGCGGCCAGCGAGCGGCTGACCTTGGCGTCGTCGAAGGGTGAGGTCCCGCGCGTGCGCATGCCGACGTGCGCCGACGTGTAGCCGCGGCCGCGCTGGCCGGCTGCTTCGCCCACGCACTCCGACGAGTCGTCGGTGTAGTCGCGCACGATGGTGCGCCGTGGGGTCCGTCGGAAGCTGTCGCGGCGGCCGCCATAGCTGCTCGCGTCGCCGGAACTGGCGCGCGACCGGCGGCGCGGCGGCGTCCGCTGGTCCGCCGCGGCGTTGGCGTTTGAGGTGCCTTCCCACCGCGGGCGCGACGGCGGCGCCTCGGACTCGCTCGTGTCGGGGAACCGCCGCCGCGTCCGCTCGGCGTCGGCCGGCGTGGCGAAGGCGCGCGTCGCCGACCGCTCGCCCGCGGACGGCGTGCGCGGGGCGCGCGCCGCCGCGCGCCGCTTCGCCGCTGCCCGCCGGCCCTCGAGGAAGGCGTCGTCGAGCAGCGTGACCGTCTTCTCGGCGGGCGTCCGCGACCAGGGCGCCTGGACGTCCTCGAGGTCCATCGACGACGTCTTCGGCGTCGCTATTCTCTGAATTTCTCGTTGCGGATCGGGGAGCTGGGGCCGCGAGGAGGGCACGCCGCGGGCGTTTCGCCTTCTTTCCACGGCGTCGTCGTGGGCGCGCTGGCGGTCCGCCGCGATCGTGGCCGGCGTATCGTCCCAGGCGCGCCGCTGCTTCCGCGCCCTCGTCTTGGCCCCGGCGCGGGCGGCCGCCCTTTCTCGCGCCTGAGCTACGAAGAAGCTCGTGTTGGTGGCGGCAGCCGCTCGCCGCAGCGCGTAGTCGCGCGTCCGCGGCACGCGGGCGGGCTCCATGCTGCGAGTCCAGGCACCAGTGGGCAGCACGGTGCGGCGGACGGGCTTGTTTTTGAAAAGGTTCGGGTCTCCCTCCCAAGCGGGCCGTGCAGCTAGACGCGTGCCTGCGGCCCGGTACCTTTGGGCAAGAGTTTTGGCGGCGAGGGGCTGCGTTTGACGAGATAGTGCGGGTTTTACAGCCTCTGGTACGACCAGAGCTCGGGCTGCCTCCGTGCGCACCGTTGCCAACGTAGCAAAACACAATGATCCTCACAAACTGCGCCGCCTGCGCTGCCCCACTTGGCTTCGCTTTGGGAAAGAAATGCAGCCGCTGCAGCACGCGCTACTGCGGGCCGGCCTGCCAGACGCAGCACTGGAAAGAAGGCGGCCATGACAAGCTCTGCAAAAGGATAAAGAGGGCCGGCGGCGCCGAGCAGTACCATGCCGGTAATAAGTACGCGGAGGCCGTAGCGGTCGCGGCGGATGCGTGCACCGAGGACACTAAGGGTCAGACGTGCTACATCTGCACACAAGCCGTCCATTGGAAACCTAAGGAGGGCCTTGTGCGAGGATGCTCGTGCCGCGGGACGGCGGGCTTCGCGCACGTGTCGTGCTTGGCGGAGCAGGCGAAGATTCTGTTTGAGGAGGCCGAGTATAACAACTTGGGCTTTGCGAGGTGGGAGCGATGGCACACGTGCGGTCTATGCAAGCAACAGTACCACGGCCGCGTGTTGTGCGCGCTCGGGTGGGCAAGCTGGGAGACGTACGTGGGCAGGCCGGAGACGGATCAGATTCGGGGCATGGCGATGAATATGCTTGGGCTCGGTTTAACCGCGGCAATACACCACGCGGACGCGTTGTCCGTGAGAGAGGCCCAGTTTTCTACGATGCGGCGCGTTGGGGCGTCAGAACAGACCCTACTCGCAGCGCAGGGCAATCTTGCGACCACATTAGCTATGCTAGGACGAGCCGAACCGGCCCTAGACATGCGGCGGGATGTGTACTCTGCAACTTTGAGGCTCACTGGCGAAGAACATATCAGGACTCTCAGTGCGGCTGGCAACTACGCGATATCCCTTGTTTGTCTTGAGCGCTTCAAAGAAGCCAAGTCATTGATGCGCAAAACGATGCCCGTAGCGCAACGTGTTTTAGGGGAGAGTGATGAACTCACGCTCAAGTTGAGATTAAATTACGCGGCAGCCCTCTACAGAGATGACAGCGCCAAACTCGATGATCTGCGCGAGGCCGAAAATACGATCGCAGACTCGGCTCGGACCGCGCGGCGCGTGCTCAGCGGCGCGCACCCGATCTTAGGGGGAATGGATATCGCCCTACGAGAGTCACGAGCTGCGCTGAGTGCCCGCCAGGCGTCATCGCGGCAATCTACTTGAAGTAAAAAGTATGTACTAGTCAACCTCAGGCCCAACTTATCATCAATATTTACGACCTACACTTCGACCTACTGGAGCATCAACTACACGCCCGCAGCCCCTCCTCGACGACGCCCGCGAAGAAGTCGACGTCGCCCGCGCCCTCCATTTTAACGGTCAGCTGCGTCTCCATGGATGCCGTGGAGATGACCATCTGACACAGGTACAGCCCCCGCAGCGAATCCCGCCCGTACACGAAGAACTTGAGCTCCTGCTCGACCGCGCCCGACGCCATCGTGTGCACGTTGAGGGACGCGAGCATCGCGTCCACCATGTCGGCCCCCTGCGTCACGGGCCCCACGGCCAGCGCGCGCTCGGCGCTCGCGGCGATCGAGGCCCACGCGGCCTGGAAGGCGTCGCCCGTGACGGAGTCCGCGGCCTCGACGAGCGTCCGCGCCGGCGGCGCCGGCGGCGCGACGGCGCCGCCCAGCAGGTCGAAGGAGTCCGTAGGCGGTGCGTCGTTCACAAGAAGAGGTCCGTCGTCCACCATGAGCGGCGCCTCCGCGGCCACCGCGGACCGCTTCTTCGCCCGGTGCGCCCGGTCCACGAACTGGTCGGGCGTCTCGCCGTAGACCACCGCCAAGGTGTTGAAGGCCTCGTCGACGAGGCGATCCATGACCGCGCAGTTGTCCTCGGCGAAGGCGCCCACGACCTGGCCGCAGGGGTCCCGCCCGCTCACCATGTTCTGGCAGGCGGCCACGTCCCGCCTCAAGAGTCGAAAATACAGGAGCGCCTTGTCCCGGACGTCGGAGGACGTCTGGTCCTCGAGCGCGGCATCTAATAACCGCCCGAGCATGGCCTGCACCTCCGGCGGGCGCTTGAAGAACAGGCGCGTCGTCGCCGTTACTAACGCTAACTTTACGTCCACACTGGTTTCCAGGGCGTAGGCGTCGATCAGCGGTTCCAGGATATACGGTGCCGCAGGAATTTCTTCGCCCCACTGGCCGACCAAGAATAACGCCGCGGCCCGGCCCTGGGGCTCCTCCGCATCCAATTCTCCTAAATATCTCCCTAAAGAGGGCAGGACGTCCTGCCGTCGTAACGGATACTTCCGCAACACGTCCTTGGCGACGAGTAAAGCTTCGGCTTTGACGTTGGACAACTCTTGATCTAAAAACTCGACCAGTAACGCGCAGCACGCCTCCGCTTTCGAACGCAGGCGCGCGGCCACGACGCCCGTCGCTCGTATAGCCGCCTTGGCCAAAGAAGGGTCGCAGTCGCCCGCGTACTCTCTTAGTTCAGAAAGGATATCCTCCGCCGAACTCTCGGACGCCAGCTGCGCCAGCAACTGCACCTTTTGATGTTTCACACAGCTCGGCTCGTCGTACCTTATGTAGAATTGCCGGTACTCGCCCTCAAACACCTCCCGACATCGGAACACTAGTAACTCGGCGTGTTTTAGTAAACAATATAAGCCTTCATGGGTCGAGTTGGACATCAGCGTCAACAGAGGCGCCTTGAGCCGTTCATATACTTGCGCGTGGAGCTCGGGCAAGTTCTTCGTCAATTGCACGAAGCACCCAATGGCCTCCAAGACAACGCCCGCGTTCGACGTCCGTAGCACCGGATCCAACACGTTCATGACCTGGAAGCGCTCGTCGTCGCTCTCCGGGACGTAGCGCTGAACGAGCTTCAAGCTGGCGCACAGGCCCCACTCGTTGAAGTCGTTCAGGCGACCGAGTAAATGGTGCACAATAGCCTTGTTGATGGCGATGCCCCCTTCGTCGAGCATGATCTCATCTAAGACCACAACACAGTTCGACACGACCATGCCGTCCGTGTCCCGCAGCATGTCATATAGGACATCCGTCAAATTGGACCCTTTCACACTCTCGTGGTCCATGTGGTACACCTTCAGGACGCCTATGACTGCGGTTCTTCGTACGTACGCCGATCGGTCTTTTAGTGAGGTTCTTAATAAAGGCTGGATGTACTCGAGGAGCATGGGGAGTCTTAGACTACAAAGGTTGCGCAACGCTAAGCCTCTGACCATGGGGTCGTCATTCGAACAGTCCCTTTGTAAAGTATTGACGCACATCAGACCCATCTCCGGCTGCGCGTTCGCGTACGCACAAAGGTAGTGGTAGACCATCTTCTTCACCACTAAATCGCGGGTCTCCACGGACATGACCATTTGACTAAAGAGGGGGGAGACGTCGATGCCCAGGGTCATGTGGGCGATGACTTTTTTTATGACTTCGCGCTTTCTTTTGGGGTCGCGTTCCACGGCCGGGGACCGTAACAGCGTTCTCAATTCATTGACCTCGCCCTTTTTTCCCTGGCTGAAATACTGGTCTTGTTGGGGCGGCGGGCCGCTGCCTCGCCGCGGCGGCGGCTGCGCCATTCTCGATTGGGGCGGCGCGCCGCTGAGCCCGCCGACGGAGTGGGCGTCGGACGCCGCGGCCCGGATCGCGCCCTGGACGGTGTAGCGGCGCGGCCCAATCTTCTGGACGTGGCGGCGCGGCGCGGGTTTAAGCGCGTTTTATGCGCGTGGAGACTGGCACTTTGCGAGGCCACTGCGGAGATTCGCGTCGGCTTCACGCGCTCACTGCGGTCGTCGTCGTGCTACGCGACAGCTAATTAATATCTCTCGGCGGCAGTCGGCGGCACCCAGACGGAGAGCTAGCCGTCGTGCCGCGTGTGCTCAAAAAACCCGTCCCCGAGCAAAAATCGGGTTTCGCAAAGTTTCATTTATCGAGGCCTCACGCGTGCCAAGAGGGCACGGCCGCAATTGTGAGGCTGGCAGTCGTCGCACAGATCACTTTTTATTGCCTGCTAACAATCCGGTGGGCCTTCGTACGCTAGCTGCCGCGGAATCACCATGCCAGGGCCGGCCCGAATAATCGCCCTGCTAGCCGTCGCAACGACGGCCCAGCCCAAGATCTGGCGCGACCTGAAGGAGAGGAATGAACGCCACATGAAGCAGGGCCGCGCCGCCCGCGCCCGGCCCGACCACCCGCGCGTCGCCGTCCACCACAGCCTCCTGCGCGGCAGCGCGCAGCGCACGCCGCGGCGCAACCAAGACGAACAACTCCCCTACCTGAATTATAGAAAGCACGAACTCGACTACGCGACGCACCACGCCTACGTGGACCTGGACCGCAAGCTGCTGTACTGCGCGATCCCCAAGGTCGCCTGCACGGAGTTCTTCCGCCTGTTCCACCGCATGATGGACGCCAAGAAGACAAACCCTAGAGAACGGGAGCGGTGGCGGGGCGACCCCCATTTCCGGCCGGACAAACCGGTCCTCAACAAGCTCGCGGACGAGGCGACCGCGACGCACGCGATGAACGACCGCAACTTCACGAAGTTCGTCTTCTTCCGGGACCCCGCCGAAAGGCTTTTGAGCGCGTACCTGGACAAGTTCGAGCACGGCGCTAGGTACCGGGTGGGCTACGGCCTGCGCATCTTCAAAGATCCCAAAATGAACTTTACCGGGTTCATCGAACGCATCGAACGGGACAACAAGCGCCGGGCGAACCCGGACGGCCTGCACCCGCACACGAACCCGCACTGGCGCCCGCAGCGCTTCATGTGCAACCTGGAGAAGTTCCTGCCGCTCTACAATTTTGTCGGGTCGTTTGCGCATTTGAAGGAGCACTCCGAATTACTGTTGAAACAAGCGGGGCTGTGGGAGGAGTTCGGCGCGCGCGGGTGGGCCCTGAAGAAGGGCGGCGGGCGCGGCTGGTCGGCGGGCCGCGTCGGGACGCCCAGTTCGGACGCGGAGGGTGCCATGTTTCAGAAGAACACGGCCTGGCACGCCGACGGGGCCGGGACCAAAAGAGACCGGTACTACACGCCCGAATTGTTAGCTCGCGTCAGGAAGGCCTACGCCATGGACTACGAGATGTTTGATTCTATCGGCGCGCTGGGTGCAGCGCCGACGACCGGCGCGCCGTGGGCCCGCCAGCTTCCATCGAAGCAAGAGCTCTGGCGGTTCGACCGCGGGTTCCTGGACCCGGACCTCCGGCCGCCGGACGCGCCCTTGGACGCGCCCTAATTTTACTAGTTTTGCCTTTCGTGAATTCTCAGAGTCAGGCTTTCGTGATGCTTCTAGGAGTGGGGCAGCCACACACACACTGATTTCCGAGGCGCGGCGGACTGGTGGACCGCGAATTGGATCATCTACTTATACCTCCCGGTCGAGCCAGTCGATGTTGCGGTACCGCTCATCCGTCAGGGTCGCGTTCTCGCGCGCGAGCTTGCTGCGCACCACGTCCTCGTCCTCACTATCGTCGGCGATGCCCACCAGTCCGAGCCCCGCGGCCGACGACAGCAGCGCCTCCGCGGCCGGCGCCGCGAGGCGCACGGTGGCCCCGGGGGGCGCCTGGGCCGCCACAATATCTAAAAGCCCGCGCTCCGAGGACACCACGACCGCCGGGTCCTTCTGGTCCGGCGTCATGAGGAGGTGCACGATGTCGAAGCGCCCCCCTGCGACCTGGACGCAGGCCACGCCGGCCGCCTGCGTCTCCGAGTTCCGGAGGATCCCGAAGACCTGGGCGTCGACCCACTCGGCGCCCAGCGTCTTCTCCACGGCCTCGGGCCCCGCCGCCGCGGCGGCGGCGTAGGTGCGCATGTCGTAGTACGCGCGAGAATAAGCTTTTTGCACGAACATGGACCGCTGCACACTCCGATCGGGGTGCGTGTGCTCCGGAAGAAACCCCAGGGCGATGTCGTTCTCCACGCCGATCTTCCACTTCGTGACGCACATGGCGCCCTGCGCCGGAATCAGCGTTTTGAGTTCGCTGGCGTCCACAACCGCCTTGAGGCCGCTGCCCGGCCGGAGGCGGCGCGGCGGCGCGAAGGCGTGCGCCACCAGCGTGCTGAGTAGTAGTGCTGTTGCGATGCGGCGCATAGTGCGTGTCGTGATTGACTACCTCAATGGTTTGCTGCTTTGGACTTGCAGCTGCAATACTGACAGCGTGCAGGCGTGCAGTGCAAGTACGGGCTGCCGATGTCTTGATGACAGTGACGCGCACAAGTCGAGCAGCCGTGAACGCGCAGTAGCTGGCGCACGTGGCGTGAGCACGCATGCGATAGCAGTAAATACCCGCATGAGAAAACCCGTCCCGGAGTAGGGTATTGACTGATCGTCCCAATGAAAGCGATTTTGTTGAACCTGCTTATGAGCCAGCCATGTGCCCCGAGTTCCCCAGAATATCCGACGTGGAACTTCCGGGTAAGTTCCCAGCCGCCGCGGCCGCCCGCGTCAGCCCGTCACTCTTTATGAGTGCCGACGGGCTGTGCAGCAAGTGTGCGGTGTTGCGGGACGCCACGACCTTCGCCGACGCGCGCGGGGCCATCTCGGCCCAGAAGTCCTCGAGCGCCTCGTCGACGGACCGGCGCGCCGGCCCCGGCGCCAGGTCCGTCGCGGCCAGGCACCGCGCGAGCGAGACCGCGTCGAGCAATGCCTGGTTCGCGCCCTGGGCCTTGAAGGGCGCCATCGGGTGCGCGGCGTCGCCCAGCAGCGTCGACTTCAAGGGCAGGGGGCTCGGGAGGTAGCGGTCCACGATGGGGTAGCCCGTGACGTCGCCCGGCGCCGTCGCCGCGACGAGGCGCGCCGCGTCGGGGCAGCGCGTCCAGGCCGCGACACGTCGCAAGGCGGCCGCGTGGAGCACTTTGGGATCGCCACATGTGGGCCCGTCGCCGCTCCAGCTCAGCTGCCACATCGTCCGCGTCCCGTCAAAGGGCATCGTGTAGATGCGCGTCATGCCGTCCACGGCCTCGTAGCAGTCTTCTTTATATTCAAATTCCGCCACACAGAAACCTAGGACCACAAAAATGCCTAGGGGCGCCGCGGGCTCGTCTTCGCAGAGGAGGCGGCGCGTCGTCGACCGCACGCCGTCCGCGCCGACCAGCACCGCGCAGGTCTCTTTAGCTCCATTCACCGTCAGCGTCCAGCCGTCGTCCGCGTAGGTCGCGGCCTCGAGCTTGGAACCCCAGCGAATGGTCTCGGGCCGGAGCCCCGCGAACAACACGTCCCGGAGCGCGCCGCGCGGCAGGTGCGTCGCCGACCCGCGCGCGCGATTGCCGCCGCGCCGCGCAGCGGCCGACTGCTCGCCGTGCACGCCCAGCTCGGCGCCACTCCTCGCGTCGATCGACACGTGCCGGTCCGTCGGCGTCCCCGCGGCACTCACGGCGTCGCCCACGCCCATGGCGTCCAACGCCCGGCCGCCCTGCTGCATCGTGAGGCCGTACCCGGCCACCCGCGCCGCCGCGTTGGCGTCGCGCTCGTACACGACGCAGTTGATCGAGCGGTGCTGGAGGGCTAACGCCAATGCGAGCCCGCCGATGCCGCCTCCGGCGATGGCGACGGTGGCGTTGCTCGTCGGCGGAGGTGGCGTTCCGGCGATGATGCCGCGGCCACCGCACGCGTCGCATTTCTTGCGCGGCGGGGGACCACTGTTCGCGTTTGGCTTCGCCATTTCCTTTGCAGATCGTCGTCTCCGCGATCGGGTAAATGTGTGGCCGACGCTGCGGCACGCTTCACAGGCGCGCCAGCCGTCGTCGAGTGACGCAGTGACATAGTGCTGGCTACTCATCATCAGGAGTGGTCGCGTAGCGCTGCTGGGCACTGGTCGCGTAGCGCTGCGCACGAGTAGTGCGACGCGGTGCACCAATGCTAGCAGCATAAGCCGCATTGGTACGGCATCGCTATTGCCTTAAACTTTGTGCGTTTTGCTCGCTGTAAAACCCGTGCACAGCGCAAATGCAGGTAACAAGTCCGCCAGCGCGTCGCTGGCAGGCGCACGTGTCGTCATCGTTGGGGTATCGCTCAACGGGCAGATTGCGCTTGCCTTGCTGCACTTGCACTGCCGATGTGGCTGCTATTGCTCGCATGCGTGCAGCTCGTCCGCGCTGTGCAGTATCGCGTCACGTTCAAGCGCGTGAGCGCGTTCGCGAAACCGGGCACCGCAGTACGGGGCGAGGTGGACGACGCGGCCTGCCCATACCGATTCGACCTCTACGCGGGCGGGCGGTCGCGCAAGGCCGGCGAGCACGAGCGGTCGTCTGTGTACGTCTCGACGGATACGGCTGTCGACGCGACCTTCACTTTAAGGCTGCTCGGCGCACCAACAGCGGGCAAGACGCCTGTGGTGGAGGCCGACGGCGGCTGCCGCTTCACGAAGCAGAATCGGGAGAGCAAAGGCTTGCCGTTTGTGACGCCGGAACTCTTGCCCCGCTTTGTCGACGAGGACGGCACCGTGTGCTGTGAGGCTGAGATCGTCGAGTGGCCGGCGACGAGCGCCATGGCGTGGCCAGACACGCTCCTTGCGCCCGACGTGCGGCCGAAGCGGGAGCTCCACGCCGGTGCGACCTTCGTGCCGATCTGGCGCGACCTCACGCAGCGCGCGAACCTCGGAGACAAGGGCTGCTATGGAGGCGTGGACTATCTCGTGGAGCGCGTCTCCGTGGACGGCGAGGACGCCTTCGAGGCAGTTCCCGGCTGTACGATCGTGGTACGACCGGCCTACCCGTTAGTGGGGCGTTTGGAACGAGTATGGCCCGTCGAGGTTTGTGAGGAAGAGATACCGGTCGCGCTATCGTCCGCGGATTACACCGTGCTGACGGGCGTCAGCTTTGCGGGCATCGCGGCAGGATGGCTCGCCATCGCGGGCTTCCTGGCGACGCAGGTCGGGGGGCTCGTCGAAGTGCCATCGCTCTCAATGGTTCCGTCCCTCTATCCGGGCGACACGCTGGTCGTCGAGCGCGTCACTCCTAGATTCAGGTCGCCAGCGGTCGGCGAGGTGGTTGTGTTTGATGCGCCGGCCGCTTTAAAACGCGTCAGCGGTCAAAGCCAGGCCCAACTCTACGTAAAACGCGTAGCGGCGGTCGCCGGCGACCGCGTGAGTGTTGATGTAGAGGGAGGGGTCCGGGTGAACGGCAAGCCACAAAAATCGCCCACGGCAGATCGGTGCGACTTACCAGAGGCGCGCGTCGAGCTACGACGCGTCCTGGCGGACGCGAGACGGGACGGTGTCGCCGTCGAGGAGCTCACGGTGCCGCGCGGGTCCGTCTACGTCCTCGGCGACTGCGCGGACGTGTCCGTGGACTCGCGGGTGTGGGGGCCGCTCCGCACGTCCGACGTTCGGGCGCGGCCGATGAACACACTCAAGGGAAGACGGTAGCGAGCACTCGAAATTAAAATTAGGTGAAATGTACTCGGGCCGCGGCCGTCGGAGCGAACGGGAAGCGGGCGGTCTAGTTCTCGCGCTCGTAGCCGCCGCGGCCCTCGAAGTCGTCGGGCAGGCCGGACGGCGAGAGCACGAACTGCCAGAGGTGGATGGACCGGGCCGCGAAGCCTGCGGCCGACCCCTGGAGGTAGTAGTCCCACATGCGCCAGAACTTGTCGTCGTACTTGTCGGCCGGCAGCTCGCCGCGGGCGGCGAAGGCGTTGTCGCGCCAGGCCAGGCACGTGCGCATGTAGTCCACCCCAAAATTGTGCCAGTCCTCCAGGACCCAGCCGTCGCCGATGCAGCCGGGCTGGAAGAAGGTCTGGGGGCCCGGGATGCAGGCGCCGGGGAAGACGTACTTCTCGAACCAGGGGTCCTGGTTCCGGTCGTCCACCGAGTTGCCGATGGTGTGCAACAAGAACAGCCCGTCCGGTTTAATGACTTTGCGGATCTGGCGGAAGAAGTTCGGGAAGTTCTTCGGCCCGACGTGCTCCATCATGCCCACGCTGACCACGCGGTCGAACAGCGGCGTGCAGTCGCGCTGGTGGCGCTTCAGGAAGTCGCGGTAGTCGATAATTTCAAAGGTCTTGTTCGTGTGGTCGAAGTGCTCCCGGCTGTAGACCTCGTGTTCCACACTGAGGTCGCAGGCGTGCACACTCACCCCAAAATGCGTGCACAAGTAGTAGCTGAGCCCGCCGAAGCCGCCGCCCAGCTCCAAGACGCGCATGCCCGGTTTGAGTTTTAACTTGCGCCCGATCAAATCCAATTTCTGGAGCTGGGCCTGTTCTAGCCCGCCCACGATGTTCCCCTTCCACGTGAGGGCATCGCAGCCCTTCCAGTAGGCGCACGTGTACTGCATGTGCGAACAGAGCATTTTTTCATAGATGTCGTTGCCCAGGTCGTAATGCATCTTCGCCACTTTGCGGGATCTAAAAATAGACTGGGGGTTGAAGAAGGCCAGGTTGTCGAAGAAGAACTGGAAGAATTTGAAGAAGGCCTGGAAGCGCGACTCCAGGGACCCCGTCTCGATGCCCGTCTTTAGCGTCGCGAAGAGCGTCGTGCCGGGCGTCCAGTCGCCGTCCATGAAGGCCTCGCCGAAGGCGATGGCGCCCTTGTAAATGATGCGGAAGTAGAGGCGGTCGTCGTGCACCACGATCTGGTGGGGCTCCAGGTCCTCCTTCACCCGGTCCGCGTCAATACACTCGAGGCCGGCCTGCCACCGCATCAGGCGCTTGACGGGCGCCTTGAGCTTGCGCCCGAGGAAGGTTTCTAAGCCCGGCATGGCTGCTGTTTAAACGCGGGCAGCTTCTTTACCGCACGATACTATGGTGCCGGCGACGAAAACGACGGGCAGCTTTTTTGGACGCGCTCAAACTGTGCGGCTCGCTCGCGCTGCGCCGCGTGCCCCAGTCGCCTGGAGTTGGAGGTCGGGTCCATACACGGCGGGTCTAAGCGTGACCACAGAACTGCGGTTTATTTGTTCGTGCAGCTCACCGCGGCGTCGGCCCGCGAACCAAGACGACCACATCTCGAGTTCACACACCCCTCAGCTCGCCAACCGCCCGTCGCAGCGGCACACGAAGTAAAACAACAAAACCTAGCCCGCCTCCCCGACGGGCGCGGGCGCGGGCGCCTCTGCCGCGGGCGCGGGCGCCTCCGCATCCACCAGGCTCGCCTCCATGGCGTCCACCTCGCCGCGCATCCGCCCCACGAACTTTGACGGTGCTGGGTCGTCCGCTAGGATGTGCTCGAACAGCAGCGGCGGCGCGCAGTCGGCGGGTTGGGGCGGAAACGCGTCGCCCCGCGGCGCCGGCGGCGGCTCGTGCAGGTTGATGTCGCCCCGGTAGATCTGCTTCGCCACGCTCGCCGCGAGCGCTTCCCGAATCCGGGTCACATCCTCAACGGGCAGCCCGCCCAGCGCGACGCGGCCGAGCGCGTACGCCGCGAAGAGCTCCAGGCACCGCGGCGCGTCGAGGCCGCCGGTCGCCTCCTCGCTCACCTTTAGAACATCCTTCCGGGCGTCGGCGAGGGCCTTGCCCAGCGTTCCTCTATCTTTTTTCTCCGCCAAGTGGCCGGCGCAGGCCGACGCGACGTCGCTGACGCACGCCCGCAGGGCCAAATCCAGCGCGTGCTTCTTGGAGGCGAGGGTCCGGTCCCGCGCCTCCGCCTCGCGCGCCGCGAGCGCCGCGGCGTCCTCGGGCAGGATGGGCGGGCCCTCGCGCCGCGCGCGGTCCGCCGCGGCGAGGACCTCCGGCACCGCGTCGCTCCGCACCTGCGCGGCCAGCGACGTCGCGATCGATGGCGCGGCGATGGCGTGTACGGTGAAGGCTCCTTTCCGCGCGGTCCGCACGGTGACCGCGAACCGCTCCCAGCCCTGCCGTCCCGCGTCGGGCGGCTCGAGGTCCGTGGCCATCTGTTCGATGGTGTCCTGCGGCACCTTCGCGGCTCCGGACCGCGCGGCGTTGCGCGCCTCCGCGATTTGCTGGGTACACTCGAGCCGCACGGTGGCGTAGGCCCAGCCGTGGTCCCTTGCTATCTTGAATAAGGCGTGCCGCATCGACTTCAAGGGGTTGTTGTCGTCCGCGACGACTATGTACGGTAACGTAGCGGGCGGCAGGTTCTGGACGAAGCCCTGGACCCGCCGGAGAGACTTGGACCGGGCCTCGTGCCACTTGCCCGGCGCCCACTGGTCCAGGGCGCCGCTCGCTTCCAAGTCGTCGTCGAAGCGGACGACCCGCACGTCGTGCGTGTCCACGGCCTTTAACGCGGTGGCCAGCGTGCTCTTGCCCGCGGCGGGCAGGCCCATCAACGCGAGCAACGTGCCCTTGGCGGGTCGGAAGGCGTCGAGTTCCGGCCCGGCCTCCGGGGGGGCGTCTTCATCCAAGGTCTCGTCGTCCCTCGTCTCGAGGGCGCACAGGGCCTCGGCGACGGCCGCTTCCGCCGCGGCGGCGGCGTCGAGGGCTGCGGCTGTGGCGGCTGCCATGGGCTGTGTTTTGTCGTAGCTTTCCGCTGGGGCACGAGGGGCCGGGACCGGTAACCGCACTCGCAGTTCGCGGCGCAGTTTATCGCAGCTCTCGCTTCGCAAAGCGTGCACTGCTTCTACTCAGGCTCGTGTTTGTGTGTTTTTTGAGGAGGAAAACCCGGCTAATAGTAGCGGCGCGCTACGCCTCGATCCAGATGCTCTGAGACATATAGTAAATCACGCTGTCGTAGGACGTCTGTACCCCTTGAGCGCGTTAGAAACTCACGAGGCAGCCATTCCGGATACGCATACTCCGCCGCAGCGACCTTAACGCCTCGCGAAACCTCCAAGCACTTGTGAGAGCGTATTTAAGCTCTGAAGTGCAAAGACTGCGCTGGGCCTCCAGAGACCGTGGCATCAGCCCGACACGATCATAATATGGCCTGCTACGCCCGCACGCGACGGGACAGCCTCGACCTCGCCGCGCCCCACGAGCCCCTCGTCATGGAGGACCCGCACGACCCGCCGCCGCCGCCGTCGAGCCCGAAGCTCATTGTGGACACCGCGGGCGTCGCCTTCGACCAGTCCGGCGTCTTCCTCCTAGAGGGCCCCCGCTTCCGGCGCAAGAGCGTCTCGCTGCAAGGGCACGCCTTCGGCATCATCAACCCGGCCCCGGAGCCCGTGGAGCCGTCGTCCGGGCGGCTCCTCGTGGAGCTGAACGGCCAGTGCCACTACGAGGCCTCGACAAAGCGCAAGACCCTGCACTGCGTGCTGAAGCGTGACTCGATCCTCAACCGGAATCCGGAGGTCATCGAGGACGCGCCGGCCCCGACCTTGGTCGCCTCGCCGTCCAAGGTCTTCGAGCAGGAGGAGATCAAGCTGCTGGAGTCGCCGGTCTCGGTCGCGCAGCGCTTCCCCTCCCTCTTTCCGCCGCTGGCGCTCTAGATGGTGTCGTGGTCCAACCTGCGTTGTCGCGACAAGTTCCTTAGTAATACCACCCATGTTTAGAAAAGAAATGCCACTTTGCTTAGTCTACTATTTGAGCGCCCTGAACGCGAGGGGGCCGAAGACCGCGAGCCAGGCTAATGGGATCTTGTTCGGGTAGCCGTCGTTCGTCGCCTCGCCCGACAGCGCGAAGGCGGCGACGTGCGCGCAGATCAACGCCGCCGTGTAGCCGAACGCCGTCGTGGCGTCCTCGCCGTGCGCGAGCGCCGCGAGGTAGACTCCGGTGAAGAGCATCATGGCGCCCGCCAGCTTGTTCATGGCGACTCCTAGCTTCGAGAGGCCCTTCTTGCCGGAGCAGCCGTACATCTTGAGCGACCGCTCGCTGGCGAAGTAATTGAAGGCGCCGTTTGCCAGGAAGAGGCCGGTAATGACCCACGGCGACGCCTCCATCTTGCCGAGCACTGTTAAGGCGAGCACCCACGCCAGGAGCGGTTCCTTCGGCGCATTAAAATCTTCGTTGCTCGGCACGATCGCTAATATGGACGTCGCGCACACGAACGGGGCCGCCGCGAGGGGGTCTTCGGCGGTGAGCAGGTACGCGAGCCCGAGCTGGAACGCGCCGACGGCGCGCCGCAGCGCTAGCGCCGACGCGTCCGCGCCCGTCACGCCGTGCATTGCGAGCGACGCCTTGGGGCTCACCCATTGCTGGAGGCCGGCGGCGCCTAGTGCGGCCGCGCCTGCTTTCACGACATCCAGGTCGTCGAGGCCACCGCCGCGCACCTGTAATGCAGCCTTGGCGCCGCACACTTGTAATGCAGCCTTGGTACGCGGAGCACTGATGGCTTGGGTGCCAGCGCTGAACGCTAAGAGGACGAGTGTGGGCTGCATGTTCTGTTTTGGGAAACAGTGAGTGGCTGTCCGTGGTGCGTTTTCGCTGCACTTGAGCGTGCAGAAGTGGTGGATCCGGTTGTTTTTGTGCGTCGTGACACGGCGTATCGATTTTATGCGATGTTTCCCACAGCAGAGCTGAAGACACGATAAATCGTACGCGTCTGTGTAAAACCCGCACGAATGATCTGCAGTTAGGCGGAGGCCTTCCGCAGAAATCTTTCAGGTGCAAACTCGTCATGAGCGAGTCGGAGACACGCAGGAACGTCTTTTTCGACGCAAAAGTAGACGGGTTTTACCCTGGCAAAAAGCGCGGCAGCTAGCTGCGCTTGGGTGCACAAGCAGTGCTTGCGCCATTTCGGACAGCGCTGGGTGCACAAGCCGTGCTTGCACTCGTTCCGGACGCTTTCGTCAATACCAACTCCAGCATGAGCACCCAGCTCCACCACGAGCCCCACGGCTGGCTGCTGCAAGCGCTCACCGAGAGCAAGAGCTCTGACGGCACCGCAGCGCTGGAAACGCGCATCACACGCCTCGAAGCACGGCGCGACGGCGGCGCGCGCACCGCGTTGAGAGCCGCCCAGGCGGCCACCGCCGACGTCGCGACGAGGTGGGTGCCCGACGACTACTACGGGCGATCCATGCGGCAGCGGGCCCAGCTTTTGAACTGCGACGTGCGCCAGATGTGCAAGTCCATGCTCCTGGAGAACAAGCAGTGGCGCGGCACGGACGAGTTCGATCCTACGAACGCGCGGTGGTACCTCGTCGTGGTGCAGTACGCGGCGGCCTTCGACGCCTCGAAGCTGCGGTCCGCGCTGGTCGAGCGGACGAAGCTGCCCGCGAAAGCGTTCAACTTCCGCGTCGCCGACGAGTCCGTGATCGATACCCTGAGCGGCTTCAAACACAATGCGGTGACGCCCTTCGGGTTTAAGGAGGCGCGCGTGCCCGTGGTCTTAGCTGCTGCCGCGTCGAAGCTGGGCTTCATCTGGATGGGCGGCGGCCACGGCGCGTTCAAGTTGGGCGTGCCGGTCGCCGCCTTCCGCGAGGCCTTTGCGCCCTGGGTCCTGGAGTGCTCCACGGCGCGCGACGAGCGCGAGTGGGACGCGGCCAAAGCGCCGTCCAACGGCACGGCCGGCGCCGCACCGGGTAAGGCGCTCAAGCCAAAAGGGCCGGCGAAGCCGAAGGCGCCGCGGACGAAGCCGGCCAAGGCGGCCGCGGCGGCCGCGTTCGAGGATTACGGCGACGCGGATGACACCGCCGCCTCGCGCCTCGCTTTGGTCGTGGGCAAGATTGTGGACGTGTGGCCGCATCCCGACTCCGAAAAGCTGTATTGCGAGAAGATCGACTGCGGCGAAGCGTTTGGGGGTATTCGGGACGTGGCGTCCGGTCTGCAAAAGCACTACAAAATCGACCAGATGAAGGACCGCGTCGTGTTGGTGGCGGCAAACCTCAAAACGAAAAAGCTCGGCGGCTGTCCCTCGCACGGCATGGTCTTGTGCGCGACTAGCGCGGATGGTTCGCTCTCCTTCGTCGACCCGCCGAAAAGTGCGAAGCCGGGCGACGTCGTGACGCTGCCCGGCCTGCACAACCCGCCGGCGAGCGAGTCCCAAGTGGACAAAAAGAAACTCTTCGGGAAGGCGCAGCCGCACTTCATAGTACGTGGCAACGTCTGCTACTACAAGGACAAAGCCTTCGATATCAACGGCGCGCCCTGCACGGCAAGCGTGGCGGACGGCGCGTCGATCAATTAATTTTACGTGTATCACAATCAATAGTTAGAGTCACTTCGCGTCCTTGCCCTCCGCATCGTCGTCGTACGGGTACAGCAGCGCCTCGCAGTCGGCGCGACCCGCGCCGAGCGCCAGTCCGAGCGCGGTCGCGCCCCGGTCGTCGCGGAGGCTGCAGTGCCCCCGCGCCCCTCCCGGGAGGTGCGCGTCCGCGTAGGCGATGAGGGCGCGCACGATATCCACGCGACCCATGTCTGCTGCGTGATGCAGCAGCGTCCGCCCCAGATCCGCGTCCCGCAGACCCAGGGCCGCCGCGTCCTCGAGGCCGCCCGCGGCCGCGTCGTCGCGAAGGTCGAGCGGCGCGCCGCGGACGATAGCGTCGCGCAGCATCACCGCGCGCCGGCGGACTCCGTCCGGATGCGCCCGAAAGTCCAACTCCTTCGCCTCCAGCGCGACGCAATGTTTGGCGTCGGCGGCGTCCGGAGTGGTCCCAGCTTCGTACACCATCGCTACGGGTGCGTCGGCGAACAACTTTGCGTCGGCGTCGGAAATCGCCTCGGCCATGACGGGAACGGCCTCGGCCATGACGGGAATCGCGTCTGCCATCACAGGAACACTGGCTCACTTGCACGACGGCTGCTGTTTGGGCAGCCCGATGGGCAGCCGTGCGGTCTCTGCGTGGACAAAACGATGCAGTAACTGCAGAGCAGTGCGAGCGCGCTCGAGCTACAGCTGTACGATCGTCCAGCTGATCCTGACGATCGAGCGCGTGTCGCGTGCGGGTTTTCAAACGTGCGGGTTTTGCGTGCTTCACGTTGCTTGTCCAAAGGCGTGCAAGTCCGGCAGCGGGTCACCTGATTCGGCCCCCGAGCCGTGGTGACCTTAGAGGAAACGTCTACTGCTTTCCGACTGCGGTCGCTTGGGTTTACTGCCGACCTGTAGACCGCTACAGCTAAACAGCTAAACGTTCATTATACGATGTCGCGCTGGGGCCGCGCCCGACGCGACGCCACGCAGAGCATTCCGGACCACATCGACACCTACCGGTCACGCTCGGAGTTCCTGGAACTGCGCACGCACGCGCGACGGCTGACCGACGAGAACGAGCGGCTGCGCCATCGGCTCGCGGGCTGCCTCGGCCGGAACTCCCTCGGGCGCGGCGCGGCTGCCGTCCGGTCGCCGCGTCGACCGCACTCGCGCCGCGCCGCCGCGTCACCGCAACGACGCGCCGCGGCACCGGCGCCGGCTGTGGACGAGGGCGTCAAAGACCTGATTAAAAACTACAGACGAGCGCTGCGCCGCGCCGACGCGCGCGCCGTCGATTTGCAAGCCCGCGCGACGATCGCCGAGGCGCGAGCGGCTGCGGCCGAGCGACGAGCAGAGGCAGCCGAGCTTAGAGCCGCCGAGGCCGAGGCGCCGCCGCTGGCGCCAACGCAGGAGGTGCCGCGCGCGGCGCCGGCCGCGTCATTTCCGCCCGCCGCGCCGCCCCCACCGCCGCGGACCCCGGACACGCCGGACTCGGACGACGGCGTCGCGGCCCTCCGCGACGAGGTCTCCGGTCTGGACGCAGAAATCGACGTACTCCGCGGCGCGCTCAAGGCCGCAGGCGAGGGCGACCGGGCGACGGCGCGGTCGCTCGAGGAGCGGGCGCGCGAAGCCGCGCGCGCAATCCTCGCCGCGTCGAGCCGACGATAGACTAAGTCACAACAAAATATTATATAGGCTGCCGCCGCCGCACCGGTGCGCTGCCTCGTTTCCATCATCCTGCCAGCCAGCGCCCGCCTGAACGACTGCGTCCACGAGGAGCGGCTGCGCATCACTGGGACCATTTCCCGTCGTCTGCCCGCGCGTCGACCCACTTCGAGACTTCTGCAATGTCCGCGTCGGAGAGGCGCGCACCGAACGTGCAGGCCGGTTTCGGCGCGCACGCGGCCCCGAAGCCGGGCATCTGATTTTTCCCGAGCGTCACGATCGCCTCGATGTCGAGGGCGTTGTTCGCCGTAAGGGCGGCGCGGTCGAGTGTCTTGCTGCGCGCGACGACGTTGCCTCCGCCGGCGTGGCAGGCCGCGCACTTCGTCTCGAAGAGGACCGCGCCGTCCGCAAACGCAGGTGCTGTCGCCAGCGTCAGCGTCAGCGATGCGATGGCGCATCGGTGCGCTGCACTACATGCAGTGCTCAAGTAGTGTGGCCGTGGTGCGAGCGCCCAGCATGACGTCGTGGCGGCGGCAACGAGGATGACGCGTGATCGCATATGACAATATGTGGCTCAGTTCAAAGAAAGCAGGGTTAGAGCTTTTTGGGCTCTTGCGCGCGCGCAGCGATCTGCAGCGAGCTTTTCAAACTTCCCAGGTCCCACTGCGTCCACTGCCTGCCCGTGCAATCCACCGTGGTTGGAGGTTGAGGACTAGTATACGGGTTTTCCTCGAGGCCAAAACGGGTTTTGGCTTTGGAGCAATCGCAATTGAGCGCACTGTGTCTCATCAGCGCCTCATCGTGCCTCATCGTGCCTCAAAAGCGCGCGCCTCATCCCTTGCCACCGATCACCCCGCGCCGACGCGCCAACAGCCGCGATGGCCGCCGCCAAGAAGGCCTTTACGCAGCTCACCGCGGCCTTCGCCGCGGCGCCGCGCTGGACGCTCCACCACTTCAAGGCCCATCTGAAGGAGGGCTTCGACAAAGAGAGCTGGAAGACCATGCTGCCCGGGATTCGGGGAACTGCCCAGGTGGTCGAGATGAAGGATAGCATGAAGGTCCTCGAGGCCTTGCAGCACGACGAGCTCGACGGCTCTCACGCCGTCGAGGGGCTGCGCCTGACGCGCGTGTCCCGGCAGTCGGCGCAGTCGCCGAGCTACGTCGCGGACATTTTGACGCGGTACGACCAGACGGTCCTGCTGCACCGGTGGTTCCTGCGGCGGTCGGCGGCGGAGCTGCCCATGCCCGACACGCTCGAGGACGCGACGCAGATGATGGCGCGCGACCCGCACAGCCGGCCGCCCAAGGACTCGCGGGCGAACCGGGCCATGCGCACGGCCCAGCGGCGGTCGGCGCGCCGCGGCTTCTAACTATGTGTCTACTTACTACTTGCGCGTGAACGTCCGCCCCCCCGCGGTCTTCATCTCTCGGGGCCTGGCCGACGTCATCTGGGCCCGGTTCACGACCTGGATCCAGCTGGCCACCTTCTTGCGCATGCGCATGTGCAGGTTCACCTTGGCGGCCTTGATGTGGAAGTGCACGTAGTTGCGGAAGCCGACCAATAAATCGCAGGTCTTCTCCAGTTTTTTGGGTGTTGCGACGTGGCTCCGGAACACGACGAAGGAGACGTAGCCCGCTATAGTGGTACTCTCCGCGCCCACTGTTAAAATTTCGCGCGGCGGCCGCGAGCCCTCGTTGAACACGCAGGGCGGCGCGCCGCCCAACGCCCGCGCGCGCTCCTGGAACTGCTGCAAGAACACGCGCGCGTAGGCTTTATCCGTCTCTTCCCGGAAGTCCACCGCAAAGACCACGGTCACTCTATCCCAGGAGTCGCGGCTCGCGGGGTCGTTGCCCGCTATAATATAGACCGACTCGCCTCTCCGCCACGGCAGGCGCGCCACGGGCAGGTCCCGCGCCGTGCCGTTCACCAGGGCCTCGAAGGCGGCCTCGAAGGGCGCCCCGACCAGATGGCGCTTGATTCTCGCCAACTTCCGCAGCGTCTCCTGCGGCGCCGCGCACTCGTCCGCGTTCACCGACAAGGCGACGTCGTAGCCCGGCTCCGCCTTGGTCACGAGGCCGGCGAAGGTCGTTTCCAAACACTTCGCGCCGCCGTATTCTAACAGAGTGTCGTAGCACGGGAGTTTGGCGTTTAATGTAAGCACGGACTCCTGCCCCGGTAACACCACAAGCTTGAACAGGGCATCGTCGAAGTCCGCGCAGCTCACCTCGCAGGGCTCGCGCTTGCCGTCGAGGAGGCGCGCGCCCAGGGCCTCCTCGAGGATGGCGCTCTGGGGCTCGAGTTTGAGCATGGCCGCCATGCTGGTGGCTCCTGGTCCAGTGTGGCTCCCGTGGGGTGGGCAGCCCGAGTCGTTGTGTTGGGAGCGCGGTGCTGTCCGGCAGTCGGTGGCGAGCGATGTGGCGCTACGTCCTCTCCCGTGCCCCGTCGCGTTTGGTAGTCTTGTTTTGAGAGACGGCCCGGGCCCCGCACGTTTTGAAGTCTTAAAGGGCGGGTCGCGAGGCCGCACTACAGGTGTGCATCGAGCCGGGACGGGGCTTAGAAGCGATGAGCTGCAAAATTGTTAATACGGGTTTCGCGACCTCGGGCACATGTCAACCTTTGTGCCAAAGACCTCGGCACAGCAATCCACAGACCGGCGTGGTGCGCAATTTGTCTCGCACAGTAGTGCGTCGCAGCGTCGCGCGCGCATCAGTGATCACTGGTGCTGCCTTGTGACTACTGTCGCCTGTCTGCCTGGGAGAGCGCGGTGCAGCAGATCGCCTGCGCGTCGATCTTGCAAGCGAGCATCTATCGCCACGAGCTGTGCGCGAGAACTCGCACGCAAAAATGGAGCGCAAGCGGTCCGCTGCCGCCGAAGCGCGCCGTGCCGCCAAACGCGCCGCCATCGCACCGGCACCTGCACTTAGGGCACCGGCACCTGCGGCGCCCGCACCCGCGGCACCAGCACCGGCAGCACCAAAACTCTCGCTACAAGAAAAGTTCGCGCTCCAAAAGGCCGAGAAACGGTCACCCGCGGCGATGGAGCGGCGGGCGGCGCGGCGCAGCCTCGCTACGACGCCACTGCCGGTTCCCACGCAAGCGGCGGCGACCGCGCCAACGGCTCCCGCGCTAGCGCCGGCTCCCGCGCCGCCGCCGGCTCCTCCTGCGCCAGCGTCGACCCGTGCGCCGCGGTCGGCGGCGGCGGAGGCGCGCCGCGCGGCCAAGCGCGGCGCGGAGTCCGTCGACGGCGCGGCGCCGAAGCGGCCCAAGAAGGCGACGTGGGGCGCGCCGGCCGACGACGCGCAGATCAAGCGCAACCAGGAGCTGCGAAACGCGTTCAAGGAGGACCCCGACGCGCTATCCGCCGAGGACCGTGCCCGCGCCGAGCTACTCCTGGCACGGGACGCGCGCAAGGCCGCCAAAACGGAGGCGCGCGGCGGCGACTCGAAGCGGGCGGCCGCGTTCAAGAAGCGCTTCGCGTCCGACGGGGCGGCAGGGCGCGGGCGCGGGCGTAGCGGGAAGGGGCGATGATTCGGCGGGAAAGGACGCGGGAAAGGACGCGGGAAAGGCGGGAAAGGCGGGAGAGGGCGTGGCCGTGGTCGGGGGTTATTCATTTGTGCCGTATTATTTCCCTCAGGCTCGTCGGGACACTAGTCACGGCGCCGGTGCAGTAGTACATTTAGTATGTCATTTACCCGCCGCCGCGCACAAGATCGAGGTACCGCCCCGCCTTCGCGCAGAGCGCGTCGAGCGCCGCGTCGTCGCCGCCGCGGCGGGCCGCCTCGACCGCGTCCGCGCCGGCCTGGCGCGCGTCGCCCGCGTCCGCCGGGTCGTCGTCGAAGAGGCCGCCACGCGGCTTGGACGGGGACGCGCGGTCCTGGTGGTGGTGTGCGACGAGCAAGTCGCGCACGGTGCCCGCGAGTTTATCCCGCGTGGCGCGCGTCCGCGCCAGGTCCGCCTCGAGGGCCTCCCGCTCAGATCGCGCGCTTTGCAGTTCCTCCCGCAGCTTTTGCTGGGCTTGCGACGAGTGCCATGTCTGGAGTAAGAGTAGCTTCGGCGGCGCCGCTGCGGCGAAGACCGTCGCGAGGAAATTCCTCAAAGAGAGCACCAAAGCGTCGTACCACTCCTTTTTGAAGTAGGGCGCAAACAGCGGGTCGCGGTCGGGCCGCGCCACGTGGGGCATCGCAAACCACTCGCGCCAGCGCGCCCCGTTCCGCGCGTCCGTCGGCGGGGGCTTGGCCGGCGCGTCGTCCTCATACATAGCCCAGACGACGTCCGTGTCTTTGGTAGATACCGGCGGCCGGCGCGCCGCGTCCTGTGCGTCGCGGCGCGCGAGCTCCGCGAGGAGCTCCGTCGCCTTGTCGCGCGCGCCGCGCCTCACGGCCGCGACGCAGTAGGCCCGGTACACGCCCCGCTCCAGGGCTTGCGCGTGGGCCGTCATCTCGGCGTCCAGCTTCCGGAAGAAGCGCCCGCTCAAAAAACACCAGGCGTCGAGCAACGCGGCGTGATCCAAGGCCTGGATCGGCTTCAGCAGGGCGTCCGTGGCGAAGCGCGCGTCGTAGGCGCCCCTTTTCTCCGTGTCGTCCTTCCGCGCCGCGCCGAGCGCGCGGAAGACCTCGGTGAAGCCCCGGAACGCGCAGTACTCGAGCACGACGTCGTCGGCGGCGTCGAGGGCCCGGCGCTGGGCCGACGGGCCCGTCGGTGCGTCGCCCGGTGCGGCCATGCAATTTATGTGATCGCTGCCGCGTCGTCCGGCGCGGCTGCACCAAATGTGCTGATTTGTGGTGTGCTGCCTGCCGCACGAATGGATGGCGGAGGCAGTGCGCACTCAATTGCCTTCGTGTCGCTGAATGCCGTGCACCCGCAGCGCGTCGCAACCAGCAACCACTGGCGTCAGCTGGTCCAGGACTCTGGATCAAGGAGCTTATCTGGGGAAACCCGTATTGACGATGTCGAGCTAATGCCAGAGGTCACAAGGGACCAACCGTTCCTCCGCCGGCGCTCGCGAAGATCATGTCCTTGCCGACGTCGGCGGCGCTGGCGCCGCGAAGACTTGTCTTGACTTGCGCGCCGCTGCGCGGCGTGGCGACGGCCGCAGCGGAGACGACCAACACCGCGGCGCCGAGCCTCAGAGCGAGCGCGCGCTTCGGCGCCGCCGATGTCTTGTCGATGAGCAAGGCCGTCTCCGTGCTCGCCGCGTTCGTGTCGTAGTTCGCCATTGTATAGGCGTTGAGATGATCTTCGTCTGGGACAGTCTCGCTTGAGCGTCTTACACGTCTTACACACCAAAATTTTCAGACATTTCCGCGACCCGCACGCATTTTCCTAGCCCGCAGATTGGAATCTAAGAAGACTCGACGGGGTCCGCGACGCCCCCATGCAAGGGCCATGGCGTCGTGCGGCGCTCACGTTAGGTGCGGGTTTTGCAATGCAGTCTTGGCAAAGTTGGACTGTGCCGTCGGCGCTTTTGCACCACAGATCTAAAGATCTCGCAGGCATGGAAGACACCACAGTGCCACCAGCCGCAGCCCAAGAAATCATCACTGCGACCACTCTGCTCAACAACCCACAGCAGTGCCACAGAGCCGCTGCCCACTTCACGAAGGCCTTTCGCGCAGCGCCACAGCTCGCCGACGCCTTCGCGGAGAAGTTCGCGGAGGCGGCGGACAAGCTCGCGGCGCACCGTGCGCAGCACAAATCAGGCGACGAGGAGTGGCGCGCCGTAGCCGGCAGCTACTTGGCCTGCATCAACACCTGCCCCGCCGATGCATTGCTGCTCACGCGCCTCGGCGTCGCCGCGCACGCACGCGGCAAGCTGGTGGAGGCGCGGGCGGCGTTCGTCAAAGCCGCGACGCTCGACGATGCCGTGGCGGCCGAGGCGGCGCGGCGGTGCGGCGCCGCGTTGATCGAGAACTGGCACTGGCGCATGCTCGCGGACACCGCCAGAAACGATTTCTTCGCCGGGGCCGTCGCGCGCGCGCTCGGCGCCGGCGCGGCGGCCGTGCTCGACGTCGGCTCTGGCACCGGATTGCTAGCCATGGCCGCGAAGCGGGCCGGCGCGGCGCGCGTCGACGCCGTCGAGCGGTGCCCGGCCATGGCGCGCGTGTGTTCCGAGGTGCTGCGCCTGAACGGCAGCGACGTGCGCTTGCATTGCGCGGAGTCGACGAATTACGTGGCGGATATCAAGTACGACGTCATTGTGGCGGAGGTCGTCGATGCTGCACTCTTTGGCGAAGGGTGTCTCTCAACGCTGGCGGACGCGGCGAACCGGTTCGCGCACGCGACGACGACGATCGTCCCGCGGCGAGCCGTGCGCGAATCAAGTGTCAGCTCGATGGCGTGGTGGTGCGCATCGCTCGACGAAGCCAGCACGCCGCGACGTCTGCACTAGACTCACCGGTCGATGGCCACGCAGGCGCCGCGCGGGCCTGTACGCCGTGGCCGTGCAGTCGCCGGAGCTGCGGAGCCGCTACGCGGCGGGGCGCGCGCGGGCGCGCGAGCCCTACACCGTGTGCGACCTCGACGCGACGCCGCACGTCCGCGCGCGGCGTCGTCAAGCCGCCGGTCTCCCGCGCGAGCGTCTCCACGCAGGTGCGCCTGGCGGCCCTGGACCTCGGCGAGCTCGACCTCGTGCGCGTCGCGCTCCAGAGCGTCGCTCCCCGGCGGGAGACGCCGTTGGGCGAGGCCGAAGCCGTCGTGGGTACGGCGGGGCGCCTCGAGGGCTTCGCCGTGTTCTTCGAGCTGCGGGACGGCGAGGCGCGGCTCACGACGGCGCCCGCGTTGTACGCGGCCGCCGTACCGCGCGCCACGTCCTGGACCCAGGCGCTCTTCCACGTCGACGCCGCGCCGGTTGTAAAGAAAGGCGACGTGCTGCGGCTGCGGGCGTCCGTCGCGCCGGACGGCGGCATCGACGTGCTGCGGCTCGTGTGGCGGCGGCGTCCTTGGGTGCCCTTCAACGTTGCGCGACTGTATGCGGCGCGCAGGCCTACCGCCTCAACGACGCGGCGTGGCGGCCGACCGCTTTCATGTCAGACGACGCGCCGGCGGCGGACGACGTCGAGCGCGCGAACGACGCCATCTACGCCGCGGCGCACGCGCGCGCCGTGCAACAAGCGGTGGAAGAGACGGGCGCCCCCGTGAGCGAGTGCGGGCTCTTCGCCGGGTCGCCGGCGCACGCGGGCGCCCGGGTCGTCGTAAGCCACGCGCCCGTCGAGGCGTCCGGCCTCCTGCGGCCGCACGCGTTTGATTTGCCCCTGGCGCGCGCCGCGCGCGTCGTGCCGGGTGCGGCGGTGTGCGTGGGCCGCCTCGTCGCGTCGCCGGCCCTGCGCCGGGCTTATTATGCCGAGGACGCCCTCGGCTTCGACGTGCGCCCGCTCAACGCGTTCGCGTCGCCCGTCGCGCGGGATGTCGACCCCCGCGCGTTCGCCGACCTGGCGTACCTGACTCCCATAGTGGCGCTGCGCCGCGTCGACTTCACGCGCGGGGCGGAACCGTCCGCTCTCCCGGAGGAGTGCTCCGTCGCGGTCGCGGCGCCGGGCGCCGCGGACGCCCTCTTGTACTGGTGGCGCCTCGCGTACGAGGCGGAAGCGGTCGCGACGCGGCCCGATCTGGACGGCGGCGGCCCGCTCGGCCATTGGCGCTGTGCGGCGTGCGTCCTGCGGCCCGGCCTGTCGGTCTCCGCGGGCGACGGCGTGCGTCTCGCGTGCGCGGTGCGGTTCGGGTGCTTGGAGGTCGTGCGGGCGGAGGTTGTGTCGTGTCGTGTTGAGTAATTTTTTGTTTGTTATCATCGGCGAGAACCAGTCCGAGAACAGAAAGCCGGGACCGAAAATTGTAAGACGGGTTTTCGTTTTCTCCGCTTTCACACACTTTGTGCACACGCGCTGACTAGCCGGCATCGAATATCGCCAAGCTCGCGGCGGTAAATACCGCTACCGAACTCTTTGTGATCCGCCAGGACTCGCTAGCCGAAACCCTCGACCTTGACCAGCCAAGAGTCCCAAGACAAATCCTGGCCAGTGATAGTTAGGCGGACGCGCGCGCTAAACCAAAGTAGCAACATGGGCAAACTCAGCGACGAGGGAAAAATAGCCGTCAAAGCCGGCATGGTCGTCGCCGGTATTATCTCGACCTTCGCCCTACGCTACGTCGAGCCGACGCGCGGCGTCGGAAAGGTGGCCATGGCCTCGCACGCCCTCTTCGCCGTGTTCGTGACCCGTACCGTTAACGGTACGGGTCACACAGGTCCTAGTAGGTTTTGCGCTACTAGCCCCTAGTGTGTTTTGCGCCGCTCGCCAGAAC
>Ga0302122_10000121_pt1 | contig 40503 bp, 28 predicted proteins | sample CB21_SCM_MG_FD_203115 | JGI IMG/M metagenome (GOLD analysis project Ga0302122, IMG submission 203115) | Marine microbial communities from Western Arctic Ocean, Canada - CB21_SCM | ecosystem: Environmental > Aquatic > Marine > Oceanic | place: Canada: Western Arctic Ocean | collected 2017-09-28 | reverse complement strand
AGGTGGCCTACATCGCCTCGACGGCGTACATCGTGTACATGATCCGCTTCCAGGAGCCGTACAAGTCCAAGTACGACCCGGCCCAGGACTCCTTCCTGCACCTCAAGTTCGCTGTGGCGCCGTGTTTAGGGTTGGCTTTGTTCGCGTGTCTAGTCAAGGGCGAGTTCTCGCCGGTGGACATTCTGTGGACGTTTTCTATCTTCCTGGAAGCGCTGGCTATTGTGCCCCAATTGTTCGTCTTGCAGCGCTACCGGGAAGTGGAGAACTTAACGGGCCACTACGTCTTCTTCCTGGGGGCCTACCGGTTCCTCTACATCTTGAACTGGGTCTACCGCAGCTACTACGAGCAGTTCTACCGCCATAATTGGCTCGTCTACGTCTCCGGCGCGGTGCAGACGGCGCTGTACGTGGACTTCTTCTACTACTACGTCATCTCGAAGTACTACGGCGGCAAGCTCACGCTGCCCACGTGAGCTTTCCCGACGACGAGCACCGCGACGCCTCGCGTAAGCACAAACCATTTCTTACACCATTGAGCCAGGGGCTTCAGCACAAAACCACAAAACTAGGATTCGTCGCAGTACGGCCGCCGAGGGGGCTAGTCGTCGTAGTAGGGCCGCCGCGCGCCTTGTGATGCGAGGGCCGAGAGGACGAGCTCCACGTAGAGGCGCGCGCCATGTGACGTGAAGAGGGGGCGGGCCCAGGCGACGCGGTCGAGCTTGCGCCGGACCGCGGCCGCGCTCAACGCGCCTAACCGTTCCGGCAGCCCCACTACCTCGGCGCCCGTGGCGACGGCGCCGATGCTACTCCACTTCAACCCAAGGTTCGCGTAGGGCAGCTGCGCCTCGATGCGCGCGCGGGAGAGGACCGAGGCGTTCGCGCCCGGCGCGCGGCGGAAGCCGCCCCCCTTGCGCGGCCCGCCGAGGCGGCGGCCCCGCACGAGGTGGGCCTCGTAGACGAAGACGGGCAGCGCCCCGGCCTGCACGGCCTCGAAGAGCATGAAGGAGGCCGGGTAGCTCCCGCGCGGCGCCAGTACGAAAAGGGACGACCGGAGGCCCTCCACAAACTCGGCGTAGCGCGCCTTGCCCCCCTGGCCGCAGCGCCCGGCGTCGACGGCCAAGGACGCCGTCGCGTCGAGCGCGCGCGCCAGGCGGTTGCGCAGCTTCGACGTGCAGGAGCCCCGGAAGAAGACCCGGCGCGCCCGCTCACCACGCGAGGCGTTCACTTCGCGCGCCGCGCGGAAGAGGAGCGGCAATGCTATGTCGCGGGGGTCCGGCGCCTTGCCCTGTGACACCCGGTCGAGGCCCTCGAGGCGCGTCGTGAAGCGCACGTCTATGATCCGGAGCGCGTCGGAGAGCGGCGTCGCGCCGTGCCGCCGCTCCATCACCAAAATCTGGCGCAGGTCCGCCTGGCCCAGGATGATGACGTGCGGGAACTCGTGTGAGAGCTTCCCGAGGAGCGCCGCCGCGGCCCGCAGGGGCGCGTAGTCCAGGCCCGGCGCGTGCCTCCGGAAGCCGTGCAGCTCGACGATGTGGTACCACGGTAATAAGACAAACACGAAGCGGCCGAAGCGCGGCGGTCCTAGGCGCCACGCGTCCCAGAGGTCGCGGTCGAGCAGCACGTCGTAGGCCGAGACGATCTCCGGACGCCAGAACGGCGCGCACCAGGCGAGCACTTGCCGCTGGTACGTTTCCCACCCGTCGTCTCGTGTCGTGGGATGGATGTGGCTATGCAGCCAGGCATCGAGGTCCTGTGTCTGCGGCGGCAGCTGCGGTAGGGGGACCATGCGCTGGGCCGCCGCTGTTGCGAGGCATAGCCATCGCAGCAGGCCTGCCATGGGCAGCCAAACACACAATGATGAATTATGCGGGTCGCGGTGATGGCGTGCGAGCAGCGCCTGTCATGGGCTGCCCATTTGTGCCAACACACAACGACGACGCCGTGCTGAGCTAGGCAAGCGCACCAAACAGATATAATAAATGACAATATAAAACCCGTGCAGGAAACAGGGGCCATAGCTTTTGGGCACGCCGTTTTAGCAATGCAGCGCTCCTGTTTAACATCACTGCTGCTCTGGCTGCCATGTGCAGCCGGGCAAAAACCCTTGATTGCGCAGACGCCACCGATGGGCTGGATGAGTTGGGAGGTCTTCCGCTGCGAGACGGACTGCGCGGCGCACCCAGACGCGTGCATCAACGAGCAGCTTTACCAACAGATGACTGACGCGCTCCAGACGGACGGCTACGTCGCTGCTGGGTACACGACCATCTCAATCGACGACTGCTGGGAGAGTGGTACGCCCGGGGTGCTGCGTCGCCCTGGCGAGCCGCTGCAGATGAACGCGACTCGCTTCCCCAGTGGCCCGGAAGCGCTCGCCGACTATATCCACGCAAAAGGCGCCAAGTTCGGGATCTACAGCGACGAAGGCACGGCAACGTGCGAAGGCTATCCCGCCTCGAAAGGCTACGAAGACCTCGACGCCAAAACCTTCGCGGCGTGGGGCGTGGACTACCTCAAATTGGACGGCTGCAACAACGACGTCAGAAACTATGCGACGGGCTATGCAGCGATGGGGAAAGCGCTCCAGAAGTCGGTCCGCGACATCGTGTACAGTTGCTCCTGGCCCGCCTACATCGGCGACGACGAAGCGTTTAAACCCTACGAAGCCATGGCCGAGGCAGGATGCCACCTGTGGCGGAACTGGCACGATGTGCAGTGCGACTGGGGTTCAGTTCGCACGATCATGAACCACTTCGGGAATAACACCGCGGCTCTTAAACATGCCGCGGGGCCCGGCCGCTGGAACGACCCGGACATTCTGCTGGCGGGCAACGACTGCGTGACGGACGCCGAGGCGACGACGCAGTTTGTCATTTGGTCAATTTTAGCCGCACCGTTAATTATGGGCAATGATCTACGTCATATGTCCGCGTCGATGAAGCAGCTGTTATTGAACCCGGAGATCATCGCCATCGACCAGGATCCGCTGGGGCTACCGGGTGGACGGCGGACCAAGCTCCCAGGAAGCGTGGAGGTCTGGACGCGCGAGCTGCGCGGCGGCGACCTGGCCGTGGCCGTGTACTTTGAGAAGCCGGGGAAGTTCCCCCTGGCGGCCGTGAAAGTGGGGTGGACCCCGCTTTTGGTTTCGGTGCGCGACGTGGTCCGCCGGGAGTCGCTCGGCGTCTTCCGGCGCGACACCGTCATCGGCGTGGAGTCGACGGCGGCCCACTCCGTGCGAATGTACAGGCTCTCGCGGCTCTTCGGCCCAGAGGCGGAGGGAGCCGTTGCGTGAGTTTGGGGCCTCTCCGCATCGTAAGTGTGTGACAATGTACTTTTTGGTGCTAGTACTAGTGGGTGGAGCCTCGGCCGTAGTGGTTTTTGTTACTAGGACTCATGCGTCCGGTTCTTGTTGCGGTGCTAGAAATAGTAGACGGGATCCTGGGTAGGCCCGGGGGGGAGACCCGCATACAGATAATGAGCGGGGCTAAAACCCGCGTTGAGCTGTTGTTTTTGCGCGGCGTCTGCGCGGCATCACAGCTCGCGTACGGTGTTGACAGCGCAAGCGATTGCGCGGCAAAACACGCCGCAGCACGCCGTCGCCGCGGCGCAGCCATGGCCGCCTTCCAGGCCAAGGACGGCCTCCAGGCGAGGCTGGTGCCCGGCCCGTCCCTGGAACGGGGGCACGCCTTCTCGATCAAGGCGCACCCCAAGGAACCGAAGCTCATCTACTGCTTCGGGAAGTACGTCATCGTCCGCTCCCTGACGGACGCCGGCGACAACTTCGTGTATAGAGGCCACAAGCATGTTGTAGGTGCCGCGGCCTTCTCGCCCTCCGGCTACTGGGTGGCTTCAGGCGACGCGGCGGGCTTTCTCAGGGTGTGGGCCTGGGACAACCCGGAACATATTTTGAAAGTAGAAGTCCAGGTCTTCGCGGGAGCCATTAAGGACGTGCAATGGGACGGGGAGTCGAAACGCATCGTTGCTGTTGGTGCGGGTTCCAATATAAAAGCTAAATGCATCATGTGGGACACGGGCAACGGCGTGGGCGAGATGGTCGGGCACCAAAAGACCGTGCTCAGCGTGGCGTACCGGCAGCAGCGGCCCTTTCGGATCTTCACCGGTTCCGAGGACTTCAAGTGCGTCTTCTACAAGGGCCCGCCGTTTAAACTAGACCATTCGTGCACGGAGCACTCGAACTACGTGAACGCCGTGGCCTATTCCCGGGACGGTGCCCGTATCGTTTCCGTCGGGTCGGACAAAAAAATAATTATCTACGAGGGCACGGAGGGCACCGTGTTGGAAACACTAAAAGCCAAAGACCCGAAGCGGGACCCCCAGGGCTCCGTGTACTGCTGCGTCTTCTCGGAGGACGGGAAGCGGCTCCTGACGGGCGGCGCGGACAAGACGTTGAAGGTCTGGCGGGTCGGTTCAAGTGGCGACGCGCTGGAGTCCTCGACAACTATGGGAACTGACGTGGCGGACATGCAATTAGGCGTGTTCTGGGGCCACGGCCAGGCGCTGAGTGTGTCATTAGCGGGCGACTTCAACTATTTAAATGTTACTGGTACCGGTTGTACGACTCGAAAAAAGATGCAGGCGCCCTCGGCGCCCGTCTCTTGCTTGTGTGTCGCTCAAGGTGCTATAGTCGTGGGCTGCAACGACGGCACAGTTTTTTGCGCCCAAGGTACGGAGTGGACCAAGGCGTCTGGCAGTGCGCCGCGGTCTATTTGTAGAGCGGCCCACGGAGGCAAGGTCACTTCGGTGTGCGCCACGAGCGCGGGCTTCGCGAGCTGCGGCTTCGACGACAAGGTGCGCTTCGCTATTGATGGGGTCTATAACGATGTGGTGGTGGGCGTCGAGGGGCAGCCGCTCGGGTTGGGCGGCCTCGGCGGCGGCGTCGCCGTCGCGACGACCAAGGGCATCGGCATCATTACCGACGGCGCCGTCGCGGCCTTCGAGGCCACGGCCTGGGACCCCACGGCGCTGGCGACGCACGGGTCCCTGATCGCCGTCGGCGCCAAGGACGGCGTCGTGCGGATCTTCGATCTGAACCTCAAGGAGGTCTTCGCCAGCGGCGCGCACCGGGCGCAGATCACGGCGCTCGCGTTGTCGCCCGACGGCGCGTTACTGGCCGCCGGCGACGCGGAGCGCGAGATCAAGGTCTACGACGCGGCGCGAAAGTACGAGCTGGCCCTCTCCAATAAATGGCGCCACCACAACGCCCGGGTCACGGCCTTGGCCTGGGGCGGCCACACCGGGCGCGCGCTCGGGAGCACGTCGACGGACGAGACGGTCTTCGTCTGGGACTTCGCGAAGCCGGCCGTGGCGGCGCGGGAGTACAAGTTCGCGCACAAGGACGGGGGCCTCGGGCTGGCGTGGAAGGGCGCCGGGCTCGTGTCGGCGGGGCACGACGGCTGCGTGTGTGTCTGGGACGCGTAGGCGCGGGGTAAGTGTGTGCTTTGCTTATCGCCCCCGATTCGGTTCAGTTTTTAGCTGCAGATCTTTTATCCGCGCTCGGGGGAGGGAGGGGCCGCGCGTAGGGGGAGGGCGCGGCGGCGCGCACGCGCTCAGCGCGAGCGCGTCGGCGTCGGCGAGAAGCGGCAGCTCACGCGGCGGCGCACCTTGCGCGCCATCTTCACGAGCGCCGTGCACGTCTCTTGGTGGGCGAAGTACCCCGCGAGCGCGAGGTCGAAGATCGCGGCGGCGCCCTGGAAGTGCACCAGCCCCAAGGCCGCGGCGAACTGGACGTTGAACCCGACCCAGTAGCAGACCGGGAGCCACTGGTTGCGGGCCCAGCGCGCAGAGGAGAAGAAGGCGTTCGCCGAGGCGCAGCTGATCCCCACGCCGGCGTGCTTCGCGTTCGCGTTCGGCCGCCCGGACATTCTCTACGAGCGCCAGCAGGAGCGCCTCGCCAAGTGGCAGTGGTCCTCGGAGTTCCTCGCCAAGGCCCGGCCCGACCAGGGCAACTACGGCGCGGGCAACGACCTCATCGACGACGGGCTCACCGTCCTCGGGCGCCAGCAGATCGAGGCGGGCCGTGAGGCATACCTCACGGGCGGCGCCAAACTCCGCTTCAAGCGGCTCACGGGCCAGATCTAGATTGGCCGCGGCGACGGCGTCTCTCTGGGTTAAAAATTGAACAACTACTAGTCTTTATGCCCTATGCCCTCCTGGCGACGATGGCGATTTAGACGACGACACGGAAGCGCGACGCGCAGCAGTCCCCCCGACCCATAAACCCGGGCGGGTATTCGCTCTCTGAAATTGCATCTAGCTGACGCGGTGCGCTGCGCCAGCTTACGAGTGCGCTCTGCCAGCTTGCGAGACACCTTTTATTTCCAACAACTCCTTCCTTCTTGTCATTCGTCACAACAAAGCCGCAGCGGTACAGTGTTTGGAGACATTACACCATCATGGCAGCACTGGAGGAGGTACCGCCGCGCGTGCCCTGCAACATCCTCACCGGCCCCCTCGGCGCCGGCAAGAGCACCGCGATCCTGAAACTGCTACAAACCCACGGCGACGGCTCCTGGGCGGTCTTGGTGAACGAAATGGGCGACGTCGGTATTGATGGTGTCATCGCCGAGTCCGGCGGCGCCACGACCGCCCAGGTGAGCGGCGGCTGCATCTGCTGCGCCAACGGCGTCGCCGTGCGCGTCGCGCTGACGCGCCTCCTCTGGCAGCGCCCGAGCCGTTTATTGATCGAGCCAAGTGGCCTCGGGCACGTCGCGGAGCTGTGCGAACATTTACAAGCAGAACCTTTATGTCAAGCGGTAGAGCTGCGCGCGGTGGCGTGCGTGATTCCGTGCAGCAACCACGATAAGCTATGGGCCGAGGCGCCGCTCTACAGGGACATGGTCCACGCCTCGGACCTGTTAATCCTCAACCGGCGGGACGTGGACGCCAAGGCGACCCTTGCAACGGACGCCTGGGCGGCGCAGCTGTACCCCCCCAAGGCCACCCTTATTGCGGACCGCGGCGCCTGTTCGACAACGTGGATCGACGCGCCGCGCGACGCTGTGGCCATCGAGCAGGAGCACGCGCCCGGCACGGAGGAGGACGACGAGTATCGGCCGAAGCGGACCTTCACGCACATTGACGGCTCGAAACGCACGGAGAGCCACGGCGGCGGCCGCGCGTACGTGGGCGTCATCTTCGGTCGCGCGTCGCTGCCCTTCGAGGCGGACCGGCTGGACGCCGCGTGCGAACGGGCGTGCTTGGTCCCAGACGCGGAGCGGTTCAAGGGCGTCTTTTTCGTGCGGACGCGGGGCTGGACGCTGGTGCAGTGGGTGCGCGGCGGCGGCGCGGCGACGCGCGACGTCCTCTCGCGGGCCGCGGACTCGCGCTTCCAGCTCATTCTGTGCGGCGACGAGCCGGCGCCCGCCGCGGTGGCCGCGTTGGAGGGGGCGTTTATGGGGGCGCGGGGGAAGCTGGTGTAACAGTGTTGTGTTACTTTCCTGCCTCCGCCGCGGCGATGGCGTTGAGGGGGACAGAGCGCTTCGCTTCCATCGACGGCGGGCGCGGGCCGCGTCTTTCTCATTTAGCATAACGCCGAAGAAGAGCCGTCTGGGCAAAGCCACCGAACAATGAGCAAGGTTATAACCCTTCGGTCGTCGACACGATTCGATCCGCCAACCCGAAGTTTAGAAGAAGCCAGAACCCAAAATTGACATCAAGGCAAAAAGGCTGCGTATACGCTGTGTGAGACCGCATTGATTCGCCAGCGAGCAGAACGTGATCTATAAATACAGAGGACACTCTTCTCCGAGCGAGTCTTAAACGACGCTCAGGCAGCACCCACAGGTGTCAAAATACAGAAACAAGCATCTCAGCCATCCTGCCGCCATGGTTGACACGATGTGGCGCATTCTATGGTGTACGATGTTCTTGGCCACTGCGCTGAAGGAGCGAGGGGTCGACAAAACGACACCGCTGCGACCAAAGGGTAGCGAGCTCGACGCGTCCGCCGCCATCGACACCACCGGCTTCGTCCGGTTCATCGACGGCGGCGTCCAGCATTGCGGCCAGGACGCGGAGACTGAGGAGCCAGCCGCGCGCAGCGAGATCGACGAGCTCTCCGCGCAAGTCGGCACCGGCTTCGTCCAGGGCATCCGGTTCGTCGCAAACCGCCACACCAGCCCGGCCAACACCTCGAAGATCTTCGTCGAGGACCCGGTCTGGCTGATCTAACGACCCTCCCGCCCTTGTGCGCTCGTCCGGTGCGCGCGAATAACCGGACCCCCCGCCGCGCGGCACTAAGCAAACCGCCATCCTATGGACTAGTACTACTAGTAAAAACGCTGTCGCCGCCGGGACAGGATCTAGGAAAACTTGAAGTCGCACCCCGCGCTCGCCACGGCCTCGGCCGCCGCCCTGGCGGCCTCGCCCATGGGCGGCGTCTTGGGGATGACGACGTTTTGGGACGCTTGAGGCTCCCGGGCGAACACCTGGGCGTACATCTCCGGCGCCGCCGTTGCGACCCACGCCTCGCCCTCGGTCTGAAGAAGAATACTCATGGCCCGGTACGCGTCCCGCCGGTAGCCCCACGCCTCGCCCTCGGCCCACACCAATCCGCCCACCGGCGACTCGACGCGCTTGGTCGAAGCGCCCTCGACCTGCTCGAGCCAGTCCGCCAGACTGAGCGCCAAAAAGTCCAGCCACTCCGCCCTCAACTTGAGCGGGATCTCGAACGCGCCGAGCTCCAACCGAGCCCGGAAGACCAGCGGCTTCGTCGCGTCGAGGACCGTCTCGTCCACAGAGAAGCGATCGACCATGCAGAAGATCCACGCGAGCCGCTCGGCGCGCGCTCCAATGAGGCCCGCGATGTCCCCCCGCTGCGCTAGTGGTAGGGAGAAGCCCTGGAAGCCCTCGGTCCCGTAAATGCTGTGGAAGAGGGCCGCGTCCGTAACATGCTCCGGCGCGCCCCACGCTCGTAGTACGGACTGGACGCCGACCAAGTGATCGTCGAACGACTCCTCGCCGTTATGCGCTAAAGCCGCCGGTACCCTCTGCCGCATCTCCGCGTGGAGGCGCACGTCGCGCTGGGCCCATTCAGTCTTTTGGGCGGCGCTGCATTTTAGTAGCTCGCGGTAGGGCGTCGACGCGTAGGCGCTCTTCGTGGAGGAGAGGCGCTTGGTTGGAGTGCGGGACAGGGCTCGCCTAAAGTTGCGGAGGAGCATGCTTTGCGACTAATTGATAATTCGACGCCTCGACGTCGTCTCGCGGGCTGGCTCTGGCAGCCGCTCTCCACCAATCCAGCTCTCTGCTCTCCCAATAACTTGGGCTGCGCGTCGTTTCACGTCCAGAGGCGTTCTGGCACTCTTCAGGCGTCCAGTCACGGTCCTCAGTCACGCCTTTGATCTAACTTTACGTCCGCACGCTAAAAAACGCCGAGCTAACAAACCCGTGCGTAAAACCCGTGCAGGACAAAAATCGATTGCATCATCATTCATCATCAGCGCGAGTCAGCGAGTCATTTCGACCTCACAGCGATCGACAGCGATCAAATAATCACGTCATGAGAGCGATGAGATCACAACTGCGACGGCTGCTGGCCACCCGCTGCAGCACCGTACTGGCAAGGCAACACACGACGACGGCCGTCGACCGCGCCCGGGACCTGCTGCGGCAGGTCGAGGACCCGCTCCTCGCCATGACACCGCGCGACGTCGTGAGCACGGACTGCGTCGCACTCGAACTGCATGAAGACGCCTTACACGTCACGCTCGATGTCCGCACCGCGGCCCACCCCCACGCGCGGCACATGGCCGAGGCCTGTTCAGAGGCGCTCGAGCACCTCGGTGGTATAAAGGAGATTGATATCACGCTCCAAGCCAACGGCTTCGGGCGTTCCATCGGCCGGCCGGCGGGTCTGGCCAGCGTCCGGTCCGCCGTGGCCATCGCGTCCTGCAAGGGCGGCGTGGGCAAGTCCACGATCTGCACCCAGACGGCCTTTGCGTTAGCGGCCCAGGGCGCGCGCGTTGGTGTTGTTGATTGTGATGTGCACGGGCCGTCTATTCCCACACAATTAAACTTGGAAACCGCAACCATGGAACCGTCGCCGGCCGGCGGGCGCTTGGTCTTGCCCGTGGAACATAATGGCGTGCGCTTCGCGTCCTTCGGCTTCAAGCGGCCCTTCTCCGAGGACGAGCCGGTGATCGCGATGAGAGGCCCTGTCGCGGGCGCCGCAGCAAGGCGGTTGCTGAACGCCACGGACTGGGGCGAGCTCGACTATTTGCTGGTGGACTTGCCGCCGGGCATCGGGGACGTCACCTTAGCTGTTGCGGCCGAGATCGCCATCGACGGCGCGGTCATCATCACGACACCGTCAAAGCTCGCCCAGGCCGACGTGCTCAAGGGGTTGGCTTTACATCGGGAGCTGGGCATTCCCACCTTAGCGGTGGTGGAGAACTTCGCGGAAGTGGCCTGTCCGGCGTGCGGCACGAGTCACCGGCCGCTCGGCGCGGGGCACGCGGCGGAGCTCGCGGCCCTAGCGTCGTCCGAGGAGGTGCCGGCCGTCTTCACGCTGCCGCTGGATTCGGCATTAGCGGACGCGAACGAACGGGGCAGCGTAGGTGAAGCGCCTCCACATGAGGCCATCGCCGCTCTGGCGTCGCAGATCGTGCGGACGGTCTACGGGCACCAGCACGCACAATCGAACCGGCAGCTGGACATCCTGTACGACGACAACGTGAAGCGTATTGTATTACGGCGCTTCACTGAGCAGGGCGCCTCCGAGCTCTTCCTGAAGCCGGGGGACGTCGTCGCGGCGCGGCGGCCCGGCGCCGTGTCCACGGACCTCGCGCCGACGCGCGTGGCCCTCGTGGGCAACCGGAGCGTCGTCTTCGACTGGTCGGACAAGGTGCGCGACGACGTGTACGCCGTCGACGACCTCCTCGCCTTGGCGGAGCGGTTGAGCGGGCCGGGGCCTTGATTGATAAATTTGTTGGTTGTTATTGATTATGTTTTTTGTATTTCTCGCAGCACGACGCTTCGGTGGCGTACGGGTGCTCTGGTAAAAACCCGTTTTTGTGGTCAAAGGCCTCGCGCAAAAATCGACGACGGCGCCGCGGGACTCAATAGTGCACTGCTGACGCGCTGCGTTTGTTCTGGTTGCCGCACTTCGCTGCTGTGGACCGCTAATTGCTAGCCGGCAAAGCGCGCGCCTCCGTAGAGGTCGCCAGCACTTTTCGCCGCGCGCACCATGGCGCGCCGCTACGACTCCAACGTGACCACCTTCTCACCGGAGGGGCGATTGCATCAGGTAGAATACGCCGTGGAGGCCATCAACAACGCGGGCACGGCCGTGGGCTTACTCGCCACGGACGGCGTTGTCATGGCCGGCGAGAAGCAAAAGGTGACCAAGCTGCTGGAGCCGCCCAAGAGCTCGGAGAAGATTTATAAGCTGGACGACCACGCCGCCACTGTGGTCGCCGGGTTAACCGCGGACGCCAACATTTTGATCAACGCCGCCCGCGTCGCCGCCGGTAGGTACAAGTACCAGTACGGCGAGCCCATGCCCGTGGAGCAATTGGTAAGCAAGGTCTGCGACCACAAGCAATTATATACGCAGTACGGCGGGCAAAGACCCTTCGGCGTGAAGTTCCTCTTCGCCGGCTACGACGTGCACCACGGCTACCAACTCTACCTAAGCGACCCGTCCGGCAACTACTCGGGCTGGAAGGCCACGTGCATGGGCCAGAACGCCAACAGTGGCCAAGGTTTACTCAAGGCGGAGTACGAGGAGAGCATGGACTCGGACCAGTGCGTCAAACTGGCCCTCAAGGTCCTAAACAAGACCATGGAGAGTCTCAGTGCGGAGAACATCGATTTGTTCGCGCTGAAGCGCAAGGACGACGGCACCATGGTCCACGAGGTCTACGCGGACGACGTCGTGGCGGCCTTGCTGGAGGAGGTTAAGGCCGAGCAGGAGGCGGCCGATGCCGAGAAGGAGAAGCTCGCGGTGAAGTAGAGGCGGTGTTTTAACGTTTATTACTACTAATTTAGTGCTCGAACGTCGCCAGTTTGGCGAGATGGGACTTGCGCGCCCAGCGGTGGACGCTCTTGCCCGACCCCAGGGCCTCGGCCTTGGCCGAGGTCCCGACCCAGGACGCCGTCGTCGTAATGTCGGCGTCTTCGAACACGAGCGAGTCCCCGCGGGCCTCCGCGGCGGCCCCGCGGCCGATCACGACGGGCGGGAGCAAGGACGGCGCGCACGCCGCGGGGCAGGCGATAGCCGCGGGCACGTTATTATCGCCCACCGCGGCGCACCGGCCCTTCTTGGCGACACCCTTGCACGTGTCGCCCCGGCGGCGCCACGTCGCGTCGTCCCCGCCGCTCCGTTTTCGAGGCGTCCCGTGCAGCGCCGCGGCGTGCGTCTCCCGGTCCCGGAAGGCCAGCACGCGTTTTCGCCACGTGTCTCTCCTCAACTCCCGGTAGTCGTACGCGCCCCGCCGGTCCACGATCGCCCCCCAGGCCCGCGCCAGCGTCCGCGGCGTCACCTTGGTCCACTGCCTGACAAACACCATGGGCAGACTGCGATACAGCTCCACCAGCGTCTCGGAATAGTCCACCAGAGGCACGGCGCCGAAGGCCAGGATCTCGTAGTGGCGGTGGCAGTCCAGGCCCGAGCCGATGGGCGAGAAGGCGAACCTCGTCGAGCGTAAGGCGTGGAGGTAGGAGAAGAGGGCCGTGGATCTTGCATCGGACGACGCGTTCCGCGTCGCCTGGAAGCTGCCGCGCTTGCCGCCGGCAAGCCGGCGCGCATGCACGCGCGCCGCCCACTGCTCGGCGTTCATGGGCCGCGTGGCTAATGGTGTCGAAGCCTTGGCAGGAAACTCGTTCTCGAGCCGCACGCCCCCCCGTTGCAAAGCGCTTTTCAATTGCTCGAACGCGAAGGCCCGCTCGTGGTTGTGCAAGGACACGTAGGACGCGACCAGGGCCCGCGGCGACCCCGCCGCGGCCCAGGCGGCCTCTAGACCGCGGGCCGCCGCGAGCGTCAGGTGCAGGCCCAGCGGGACCTGTTGCACCTTGTCCAAGCGCCGTTGGCGGCGAAGTCTTTTAGAGGACGAGAGGTTGCCGGAACCTGGCGGCGCCCAGTGCTGAGCCACGTACCAACTTTGTAATTTCGGCTGCGCGAGTAAATGAGCCACGGCGCCCGGGCACAAGGCCTCGCAGCCCTTCAACGAGTGCGGGTGGAAGGGCGAGCCGTTCGCGGCCGTGCCCACCGAAGTTAAGGCGTAGGCCTCCACGTGCTTTGCGCGCTCCAGCGCCGGCGCGGCCAACTCGACAAACGCGCACAGACCGCTCGCGTTCCGCTTGGCGACCCTTAAACCAATAACCGGCCGCCGCGGGAGCGATGTCACGTTGCTTACAAATGCTTCAATACCTTCGCGCCCGGTCGCGCCGGCATCGCCGCCCAGCGCCGCGTCGAGGCGCGTATCGAGCCACTTGCTGAAGTGGCTGTGGACGATCGTCGAGGCCGGACTCGCGCCGAGGGCCTCTCTTGCTTTGTCCCACAGGACGTCGTCGAGGTGCGCGCCGGGGGCGACGGGCGCGCCTATACGCGTGCTCTGCAGCAGCAACAACAAAGCTGTGCGCACCATCATGCTCCAAAATGCTGTGAACCCTCAAATGGGCTGCCGGTTCAGCGCATTACGCGCATGATTGGTGCGTGCGGTAGAGCAGAGACATTTTCATGATGTATGCCGCGACAGCGGCGGGGGGCTGCGCGTAAAGTGCGCTTGCGCGCATTTTGCTAGCGCACGGGTTTCGCTCAAAATTCACAATATCGCACCACGCGTACGTTCCACAGCAAACGCGCTGCGCGACGAGGCCAGCCGCCGCAACGCCGCCGCAGCGCGCGCTGCCCCTTGTGACCCCGACGAGGCGCCACCTGGGATCAAAGAATTCGAGCACCTGACCCAACTGACACCATGCCGCCGCCGCCCCAGTCGCCGGCCGAGGAGCTGCGCGACCGCACGGCGCTCCACATGGCCAACGCGGACCTCACGCAGTCCCCGGAATTCCAGAGGGTCTACGGCATTCCGGAAGACACCAATGACGCGGCCTGGGAGCGCGACTGCGTCCTGGGGCGCTTCTCGCGGGCGAGACGGGGCGACACGCGGAGCGCGTCCGTTCTGTTGCAAAGTGACATGGCGTGGCGTTCTGAACATAATGTGTGCGAACTAAGAAGTGCGTCGGCGGCCTCGGTTTTGGGGTGTGACCACAACGCCCCTCGAGTACTCGCGCACTACTACCAGCGGCGCTTGCTGGGTGTGGACGCTGCTGGTAGGGTCTGTTTGTACCAGAACTACGGAACGATGCTCGCTCGAGATTTAAAACAACATATCCCCCTCGATACGGTTTTAAGATTCCACTGCTGGGAGCAGGAGCGGTGCGCGGCCATCGCGGACGAGATCCGGCGCATTTCCCGAGCCAGAGGTGATGACGACGCCATGGACTTCCCGGCGGCGTCGACCCTAGCAGTTCTCATCGACGTGGCCGGCATGACCATCACGCGGCACGCCACGCGGGACTTCATGGCTCTCGTCAAAGAAGTCGCTCGCTTAGACCAGGACCACTTCCCGGAACGCATGGGCGTCTGCTTCATATTGAATGCCCCGGGCGCCTTTGGCTTGGTCTGGCGCATCGTGCGGCCCTGGCTGGACGGCGCGACGATAAGAAGGATCCACGTCCTCGGCCCCAAGGACGACTGGCGGAAAGTGGTCGCGGCGAAGTGTGGTCGAGAAGTCTTGCGGAATTTAGATGAGGGCGTGGACTTAGATGACGCGGCCCTAGACACGTCCCTAAAGCTCAGAAAGGACAAAACACCACAAAGCGTCGCGCGCATGCTCGTCGAGCACCGGGATCGCCTGGCGGAATTGGGCGCGGACCCGGAGCATCGCAACGCGGCTCAAAGGGCGCGCAACGCCTTCTTAATGGCACCCTTAAAAACGTCGACGGACGCCTCTTCCACGGAAGCCGGGGCCACGACCTCCATTGGTAATATACAGGCCTCCACGGTAAGTGATGCCGCGGAGAACGATTTGGAGGCCTTCGCGGACTGCGTCTCGCCGGCGTTATCGCCGCGGGAGGCCATGCTCGAATTAAGGGAGGCGGATTTACGAAGGAGCGGCAAGAGCGTGGGCTGGCTCGCGACGTGTCTCACAAGACTCGTGTTGTTGCAGGTGCTCGCCACGGGCTCTTTGTTCGCCCTGGCCCTCGTGGCTTTGTTGGATGAGCGGTTCGAGTGGCACCCGCACCTGCCCGAAGTGGGGATATTACTGGGTGTGGTCTCGGTCATGTTCGCGGCACTAGGTTATGTGGGCGCGTCGCGCTTGAACTTGGGTGTGTTGCGGGTGCACGCCACGGCCCAAGGTTGTTTAACTGTGGCCTTTCTGGTGCTGGCGTGTGCTTCCTTAGAAGTCGCGTTAGGCTCCAGCAAAGGGTTCTTCTTCAGTCGGGCCGCTAGAGCGAGCGTGCGCCAGCACAACTTGTCAGTGGGCCTGGCCTCCCTAGCGGAGCTCGTTGTCGGTGTGCCCCAGGTGACGGCCTCCGTACTATTAAGAAGGCGCCTGGGCATTCTGTTATCGTCCAAGGGCTTTGACGACGTGGCGGACGCGCGCTTCGCTTTAAAGGTCAACGCCGGGGTACTCGCGTTGCTGGGCTTGGCCGGGTTGTCGTTTGCGTCGGCCACGGTGTCCTACTTCGTGCAGCACCACTTGGGGGCGGCGGCGTTTGCGCCGTACATGCTTCTCGAAGGGAGTATCGCTTTATTGGTCATTGCGGCGGTGGCGAAGTGGTGCTCCGTCCTAGGAACGAGGGTCCAGGCCGTGGCGGGCTACGCGCGGTTAGCAAGGTGTGCGTGTTTATATTTTGGGGCGGCGTCTGCGGTGGCCGTTGTTGTGCTACTAAACATCGGGGACAAGGTCCGAAGAAAGGGCGTGGAGAAGAAGAGCGTCGAGGCGCGCGCCACGGGTTTGTTGCTCCTTCTAGCGACGTGCGACGCCGTCGTGGCCGCCGCCTTACTCGCCTCGGCGGACTCCGCGAGGAAGCTCCATGCTAGTAGAGTACAAGGCCGGGAGAAGGAACGGGCGCGGCGCCAGGCGCTCGCCGTTCGACGGCGCCACCGGCAGCGGCGGTCGGAGGAGGAGAAGAAGGAGGACGGGGGGCCCTCGCCCTTAAGGGCGGCTTTAAGATTAGTGGCAGAACCGGGCCAGCTTAGGGACGAGGACGAAGCTGCTCTGGGAGACGATGAGGACATACAAAACGCGCAGTTCGACGATGAAGCGGACCCGGACAACACGCCGCCCCTCACACGGTATGAGAGGGGCGCTGTGGCCTGGGGATTATTTACGGGCCTCATCCACATCTTTCTGGATGGGACGTTTGCGGTCTTCAACCATTTAGTGCGCTTCGAGAACGAGGATGGGCGATTGCAAAGACCCTGGTTCGTGGAGGCTTGGCATTTGTGGGGCAACGTCGATCGGAGATATAGGGAGTCGGACTCGTTTATCGTCGTCCAGGTCGCGGCCATGGCGTTGGTGGCCGGGCCCGCCTGTTTGATCTTCGCCTGGGCGACGTTTGAAAGGACGGTCTGGCGGCACGCGCTTGGGGTGGTCGTGTCGACGGCTCAGATGTGGACTTTGGGCTTATACTTCGCGACGGAGGCCCACGTGGACTTCGAGGATTGCGCGAAGAAATCGGATCTGGTGAAGTTCTGGCTTTTGTTTGTGGGCACGACCGTGGTCCGCTTCCTGCTGCCCTTACCGGTGCTCGGCGGTTCGGTGCGGGGCGTCATGCGCGACGCGGAATTTCATCATAGGTGGCACCTCCAGTACCGGCAGTTGTCTACAACGGAGCGGGCGCGGGCGCTCGAGCTCGAGCCGGCGCTGGACGACCCGCTCTAAGTAGTTTTGTGTGATATCTAATCGTTGGCCCGGGGGCGCGCTTTGTAAGTGTGTGGGTGTGACGGCTCGTGATTTGCCCCAGTGTGTGTGACTGCGTGACTCATCCCGAAAACCCGTTTTAGCTCAGTTGCAGCTAGCTACAAAATAAAACGAGACTCGACCTCACGCCGTCGCCGCTATAACACACACTCGTTTAAGCATGATCCTCACAAACTGCGCCGCCTGCGCCGCGCCACTGGCCCACGACGCCCCGCGATGCATGCGGTGCAAAACAAGGTACTGCAACTCGACATGCCAACACGACCACTGGCGCCGCGGGCACAAGCAGATCTGCAAGCAAATTCACCGCGGCGGCAACGCGGAACAATACCACGCCGACAACAAATACAAGAAGGCCGTCGTGGTCGCGGTCGAGGCGTGCGCAGACGACACGAAGGGGCAGACGTGCTACATCTGCACGGAGGCCCTCCACTGGAAAACTAAAGAGGGCATCGTGCGCATGTGTGCGTGCCGTGGGACCTCGGGCTTCGCGCACGTGTCGTGTTTGGCGGAGCAGGCGAAGATTTTGGTCACGGAGACCGAGGAGAACAATTTGGGCCCCAAGGTGCTTGATGTGAGGTGGGCGCGGTGGGACACGTGCGGCCTGTGCGAGCAACGGTACCACGACGTCGTATGCTGTGCACTTGGGTGGGCGTGTTGGAAGACGTACCAGGAGCGGCCGGAGACGGATCAAGTTCGGCAAATGGCGATGAACCTTTTTGGGAACGGTTTATCACTTGCAAATCACAACGAGGACGCATTGTCTGTGCAAGAGGCCGAGTTGTCTATGCTGCGACGCCTCGGCGTGTCAGAATACAACATCCTCATCGCGCAGGGCAATCTTTCGTGCACGTATTATGCCCTTGGACGGGTTGAAGAGGCCTTGTATCTGCGACGAGACGTATACGTTGGCCGTTTGAAGCTCAACGGCGAGGAACATCAACACACCCTCCTTGCAGCCAACAACATCGCGTCATTGCTAAAAGAACTAAGGCACTTCAAAGAAGCCAAATGGTTGCTGCGCAAAAAGATGCCCGTGGCACGACGCGTTCTTGGAGAAAGTAATGATCTCACGCTCAGGATGAGGTGGGTTTACGCGGAGACGCTCTACGAGGACCCCGACGCGACGCTCGACGATCTTTGCGAGGCCGTGTCGACGCTCGAGGAGACGGCACGGACCGCAAAGCGCGTGCTCGGTGGCGAGCATCCACTCGCAGAAGCGATTGCATATTACCTCCAAAAGGCGCGATGGGCGCTCGGCGCCCGTACCGGGTAATAGATTGACGATAGCACGCGGAGCTCTCAAAACCCCCCGCCACGTAAGCATACGATACATTCTACGACCGAGGTTTACTAGTCTAGCAAAACACAAAACACTTATCCCGCTTTCAGACCGGAGGGGCTTCCGCGCCCACCTCGTACACCCGCGCGACCAACCCGCCGGCGGCGACCTCGAAGCTGCTCCGCCAGCCCCGCAGCTCGAAGCCGACGCAGACCAGGGTCCCGCGTCGCAGCTCCTTTTCGAGCTTGGCGCGCAGCTTCGCGCAGCCCTCGCGGAACAGATACACGACGACGACGTCGCCCTCTTCAAAGATGTCCGGCGCCTCGAAGAAGTCGGCCTCGACGAGCAGGTGGTCCGTGCCCACAGCGTCCAGGGCCACCCGACCCTTGGCGAGCAGGGTCCCGTCGATGTCGTAGCCGACGAGCCGCCTACAATAGGGCCGCGCGGCGACGAGCCACCGACAATCGCCGCAGCCCAGGTCGACCAATCGCTTCGTCAGCAGGCCTCGGGTGCGCAGCTGGTCGATCGTTGCATCGATAAGCTGCGGCGGGCTAGGGGAGATCGGCGCGACCAAGTGGTGAGAGCTCGCGCTCTGCTGCTCCGCAAAGCGCTGCTTGGCCAGGGCGAGGATGGCTGCTTTCGCGGACCGTTTCCTGCTTTCGACGGGCTTCGGCGCCGCGAGCTCAGCCATTTGCTCACTTCAGTGGATCCAGCAGAGCTCCTCACCAGAGCTACAAGACGTCGTTCAGATTCGTAGACCGCCAGGAATGTGGATCTTGCGACGTCTCCGCAGCTCTCGGAGACAGGGGTAATGCACTCGCGGCGCTACGTCGTTTTTGCGGCCGCGGACTCATGCCTACGGGTTTTCCCCCGGCAGCGGCAGTCACCGATGTTGCTCTGCAAATCGGCCCAGGGTTCGGCTACGTGTTGCTGGCAGGCACTGCTGCGACATCCCACCTCTCGTCTGCACGCCTTCGGTGGGCACGGTGCGCCGTGCGAGCTGTGCGGACTGTAACGACACGCTGCGCACCGATACCAAAAGCACCGATACCAAAGGCCGGCACCATGGCCACCAACCCGAACGCGGCACACGTCTTCGGCCCGGCCATCGCCGACGTCTGGGGCTTCAACACGAAGAAGCGCAAGCGCAAGCAGATGCAGCGTGACGACCGCACGGCCGCCAAGCACGAAGGCACATTCGGCGGCGGCCGCAAGGACGAGAAGCGGCTCCACCCTGAGGTAGCGGCCGTCGCCGGCGAGGCGCACGGCGAGCTCATCGCGGGCAACCAGGAGCGCGCCATCCAACTGTTCGGGGAGGTCGTCCGGCGCGCGCCGGACCACCCGGACGCCTACGCGACGCTGTCGGAGGTGTTCGAGGGGCGGAACGATGAAGGTGATGCGGAACGCGCTTTACAATTGGCGCTGGTGGCGGCGCACTTGTACGAGGGCGACGCCGAGGGCTGGCGGCGCGTGGCCATCTTAGCGCTGGACGCGAGCGACCCGGCGCCGTCGCCGCACCGTGCGCTAACCTCTGTGGAGGACACGGCCAGGGACGCCTTAGATCGCATCTTGACGATCGATCCCGCCGATAGTGCGGCGCTGGGCGACCTCGCGCAGCTGCTGGGCCGGACGGGCCGCCACGGCGAGGCCGCGGACCGCTGCACCGCGTTCTTGAGAGCGCGGGACGGCGGCACCGTGTCGGCCCGGCAGACGGCGCTGTACCTCGTGCTGGCGGAGCACTGCTGCGAGGCGGAGCGCTGGGCCGAGGCGAAAATGGCGCTGAAGCGGGCGCTCGACGACGCGGGGCGCCTGGCGGACGCCGAGGATATGCGGGCACGCGCGGCCGTGGAGCTGGCGCGGCTGAAGTTAAGGGAGCATGACATCGCGGGCGCGCGGCGTCTGCTCGGGGACGAGTCCATAGATGAGCCGCTGGACGTGTCCGTGCTGCGGGGCTGCTGCGACGGCGATCCCAGGAAGTGGGCGCCGCTCGTGCCCCATCTGCGAAGGGTCGCGGGGGAGATCCCGACGTCCGAGGAGGCGTGCCGGGCCCACGAGTGGCTCGCGACGCTCGTCGAGTGCTGCGTGTGCGTCGAGGCGGGCGATGTCGAGGCGGACGCGGTCGTGCGGGCCCTGATCGACGGCGGCGCGCGGTGCGCCGCGGCGCGCGTCGGCCTCAAGCGGCCGGACGCGCCGCTGTGGCGCCGGCGCGAGGCCGCCGCGCACGCGGCGCTCGTCGTGCGCTTCCTGGCGCGCGGGTCCTTGTACGCGGCGTCGCAGCGCGCGGAACGGGCCCTCAAGGCGGACGCGACGCATTTGGACGCGCTGAAGGCGTACGCCGACTGCGTCGCGGCCGGCGCGGACCTCGCGCTCGACGGCGTGGCCCTGCCCTTCGCGCGCTGCGCCCTGACGCGGGGCGTGGCGTCGCCCCTCCAGGAGCTCGGGGCCTGGGTCGCCTACGCGCGCGCGCTAGCGCGGCAACCGAGTAAAAGTCGCGCCGCGACGCTCCTCGCCATCGCGGCGGCGCGGGCCTCGACGAAGCTGCGGAGCAGTGCGACGTCGCCTCTCGCCATCTGCGCGGCCACGGTCGCCTGCGGCGAGGACCCGCTCGCGGCATTATCCGCGGCCCTCGCGCGGTGCAAAGCGGAAGGCGCGGCCGACGACGTCTTCCGGCGCGTCGAGCTGCTCTGCAAGAAAGCGCCCGAGATTAGCGTGGAGGGGACGCTCCACCAGTGCTGCGCCGCGCTGGACGCGCGCGACGACCGGGCGAAGGCCGACAATATTGTGACGTCGATGGCGGCCGTCGAGGCGTGCGGCTTAACAATTTACGACGCCGGCGAGCTGGCAAAGCTCATGAGCGCGCGCGGCCTCTCGTTAACTGAAGGCGCGACGCTCAACTTGGCGCGAGAAGTTGCGCGGGTCGGTCGCGGCCTGCACGACAAGGGGACCGTCGACTGCCTGCGCGAGGCCCTCGCGGCCGCGGAAGCCGCGGACGCGACGCAGGCCGTCGAGATCGTGGACGATGCCCTCAGCAATCTGTGCCGGCGGCGTGGCGGCGCGTCACAACCCATCAGCGCGCTCGTCGCGTCGCGCCAGGCCTGCCAGCCGCGGCGGTCCACGGGCGTAAATGCGGACTCCTCGGACTCGGACGACGACGTAAAACTGGTCGTGCGGCGCGCGCCGGGCATGAAGACCTGCCCCGGGTGCCAGGCCAAGCTGCACAACTGCGTCAAGCGGTGCGCGGCCTGCGGCGCGACGTTCGGCAGCAAGCCGGCGCCGCGCGTCCAAGCGTCGGACGACGAGGTCCAGAAACCAAAGGACGCGTCCGACTCCGAGGAGGGCGAAGCCTGCGTGCCGCGGACCCGGCGGTATCGGTCGGAGAGCTCCTCCTCGTCCTCGTCCGAAGCGGAGGCGGCGCCGCGACCAAGTCGCTTCAGTCGGGCGCGCCACAAGACGCAGCGCCTGTCGGACCTCGTGGACGCGGGCAAGAGCTACGCGCCCACCCAGGGTCCACGGCCCGCGGTCGCGCCCGGTGTTTTTCGCCCGCTGCCGTCGAGCGACGAGTACTCCTCGAGCGACGACGAGTCCGTCCGACGGCGGAAGCCCGCGGCGAAGCAGCCGCCCGCCCCACCGGTGAAAAAACGCGGGGCCCCCTCCAAGGCCTGCCCGAAGTGCCAGACGCGCATGCCCTCGTGCAAAAAGAAATGCCCGACGTGCGGCAAAGCCTTCGGCGGCGCCCGGGCGGGCGGCGCCTACGCCGCCCGGTGGAAGACCATCCAGTCCCACCGGTCGGGCAACACGGCGGCCGACGTCGAGATCCAGACGGTCGGCGAGTTAAGGGAGTCGCTCGCGAGCCGCGGCCTGTCCAGCGAGGGTTTGAAAAAAGATCTGCGGACGCGGCTCCTCGCGGAGTACGCCAAGCCGCCGAAGAGTCCGGCGGCCGACGCTGCCGCCGCCGCCGCCGCCGACGACGCGCGCGCCGCGGCGCCGCCGCCCGCGCCCGCGGCGGCGGCGAGCAGCGACGACGAGGCCCGGCGACCGAAAAAGAAGCCGGCGGCGAAGAGACCGCACGCGGCGACGAAAGGCTGTGAGGTCCGTCGCGTTGGGGGGGCGTGGCGGCAGTTTGTCTCGCAGACTGACGCCGGTGGCCAGTTCCCCGGCTTAACTTCAACACAAATCAGCGCACTCGTGAACGAGAATCGCGACGGCAAGCCCCGCCAGCCTGCTAACGCCGTCCGCGACACCTACGAGGCCCGCGACTACGTCCCAGCTCCGACCTCGGCGGCCACCGACGTCGTGGCAAACGAGCCCGCGGCGAAGAAGCCCGCGAAGCGCCCGGCGAGCGGCGACGAGGCGTCCGCCGCTTGCGCGCCGCGGAAGGCGTCCAAGCCCCTGGCCGGCACCGAGGACGCGCGGACGCTCGTCGAGCGCGCGGCACCCATTCGCGTCCGGCAGGACAACCCGAAGAAGGGCGCCTCGGCCCTGCGGTACGCGAAGTACATGGCCGCGACGACGGCGAAGGAGTACATCGCCCTGGGCGGGTCGCGCGCCGACCTGAAGAACGACATCAATAAAGGCTTCGTAAAGGTGCTTGTGCCTGCTGTTGCGCCTGCTGCCGCGGCCGCCGTCGCGGAGGCGACCGTGCTGATGCCTCCGCCGGCGCCCGTGTCCGGCGGTCGCCTGTCGCCGGACCCGTGCCCTGTCGCCGCGCCTGTCGCCGTGCCGGCCGCCGCGCCGCCGCCAAAGAAGCGCTCGAGCTCGGCGGTCGCGGCGCCGCCGACAAGCGGCGACTCGTCGAGCGACGACGATGCGCCGCCGGCGCCGGCCGCGCCTGCCGCCGCGGAAGCGCCTGCCGCCACGCCTTTCGGGCCCGCCGCCGCGCCTGTCGCGCCGGCGCCCGCCGTGGAAGCGCCTGCCGCGGACGCGCCCCCTGTTATGGCGCCAGCCACGGCGGACGGACTCGCGTCTGCGGCGGCGGAAGTCGCCGAGGCGCCTTTCGCCGCGCCGGTCGAGTAAATTGTGATTCGTGACCCGGGCCACGGGACTGGGACGACTACTAGAGTCTCTAGGCGGTTAACGGTGCGCGCGCGCCCGGCCTACGCGTCCTTGTGCTTCTGGACGGCCTTGGTCACGGCCTCGATGTTGGCGCCGTTGATGACCTCGACGCGCGAGTTGCCCTTCCAGAAGTGGAAGCTGGGCACCGTGCGAACGCCCTCGCGCTTCATCAGTTTGCTGGCGTCGGCGCTGGCGTCGCCGACGACCTTGTAGAACTCGGCGTCGGCGTACTCCTCGCTGATCTGGTTCATCTTGGGCTCCATGACCTTGCACGGCCCGCACCACGTCGTCGCGAAGTCCACCACCACGAGCTTGTCCGTCTTCTGGACGATGTCGTCGAAGGCCGCCTCCGAGCCGATCTCCGTCATGGCGCGGCACCGCGTGTCGCGCGCCCTGCGGGGGTTTCGGGCATGGGCGCATGCAGAGGGTGCGGGCGGGTGGGCGGGTGTGTGGTGCGCGCGGTGGCGGTTTCGAGCGCATTGATTGGGTGCGGGCGGGTGCGTATGTGTCGTCTGGAATACATCCTGGTGCTTCCCCATCACCAGTGTCCATCGTCGGGACCACGAGCTGGTGGCTGGGGCGTGTGCAACTTCGGTATGCAGGGGGAAAGGCGGGTTGCCGGCCGGTTGCCGTGCGGCGGGTGCGTCGCGCGAGGGCCTCAGATAGATTCAAAAGTCCGAGGCGTTCTCCGCGGTCCCAGGCCGCGGGCGCTGCGACGAGGGTTTGGGGGCGGCGCGGCGCCTCACCTGCTTAAGCTCCTGCCAGAGACCGTCTGCGCCGGGGTCCAAGAGCTGGCCGTGGAGGCCAGCAGTGCTGCCACCGCTAACTTCATGGCGCCTCGTCGACTATATGTTACTGCTGGACTCCTTTGCCGAGAAGCCGGGGATTGCGCGGCGATCTGAGAGCGGCAATGGCGCATCCAACACAGGCATGCACTTTGAGAGACAGCATTTTTTAACCCAGCCGCTACGTCTCTGGGGGTCCCCGGGCGGCGGCTGTTGTGCTGTCAGGAGTCCTCCGCGAAATGGCTAAAAACCCGTCGATAAAACCCGCACTTCAGCTCAAAATCCAAATCGTGGGCTCGAGTGTTCCGAGCCTATCGCCGTTTATAGACGTGCATCTGGCATGCATAGCTGCAGTTAAAAGTCTGCCTGCACCCCTGGGGCCCGCTGGGCGGCTCGCGCGACGATCCGCACGTGCTGACCGCAGCGAACTTTTTCGCGAGACAAGGCTGCGCGACGTGTCGTGTTAGCTTTTGTAGCGGTGTCGGCCGCGGCCACGGCAGCGTGGACGAGGCCGTCGCGGCGGCGGCGGCGCTCCGGGACGGTGGCTCCCGCAGCATCGTCCTGGTGGGCTACTCGTACGGCTCGCTGGTAGCAATCCGGGCGGCGGCGAAGCTGCCGGACTGCGTGGGGTGGGTCGCTGTGAACCCGCCCCTGTCCTATGCCTGGTTCCTTCTCTCGTTCTGCTCGGTGCACTACGCCGCGGCGCGCGCGTCGGGCGTGCCGAAGCTGCTGATTCACGGGACGGAGGACGTGTTCTGCGCGAACGGGACCTTCGACACGTTCGCCGAGTCGCTCCCGGAGCCGCGGACCGTCGTCGCGGTGGACGGCGCGTCGCACTTCGACGTGCGGCGCCCGCTGGCGGCCGCGCTGGCGGAGTGGTGCGCTTCGAGCGGGATGTTCACGTGATGTTGTGTGCATTCGTCATTTTCGTCTGGCAAGTGCGCGTGCACCATTCGCCCCTCGATATCCCTGCGGTTTCTCCTCCCTCTCTATCCGTCTATCTATATCTATTCATCCGTCCGGCGGCCGGCGGGCGCGGGCTCGGGCAAAAGGGATCAAAACGGGTTTTTCAAATTCGATTTTGTGCTGGGGGCGCTGGATTGCGGTCCTCTCTAGGCAGACCTCGTCATAAGCTCTCTCCGCTACTGGTGTGGCGCGGAGTGATAAAAGAACGGCTCAAAATTGCCCGCCTGCAGCGCTAAACGAGCTGCGAGTCACACCACATACGTGATGGCAACGCCACCGCCCGCACCGGTCGTGCTGCGCGCCGTGTCGCTGGACTTCGACGACACCCTCATCGAAAGCGAGGCGATGAAGCGCGCAGCCCTCGTGCGCGTCGCGTCGGCCTTCGACGGCGGCGAAACGGCGCTTGGACGTATACAGACGGACTCGCGCACCGGCGCCAAGGTCACGCGGCACACGATATTTCGGGATTTTTGCAGGGAGGTGCCGGCGGCGCGAGAAGTCGGCGCCGAGGCTCTAGTCGAACGCTACTCGGTGGCCGTGCGCGAGGGCATCGCCACCGCGACAGAGGTAAATGGTGCTTCACGGTTTCTCGCGGAGCTGCGCGACCGCGGCGTGCCCACGTTCATCAATTCGGCCACGCCGACGGCCGCGCTGCAGGACGCCGTCAAGGTGCGCGGCTGGGACCGGTTCGTCTTGGGCGCGCTCGGCGCGCCGGAGGGCGGCGGCGACAAGGTCGATAATCTAGTAGAGATTGCCAAACGGGCCGGCTGCGCGCCGGCGGAGGTCGCGCACGTCGGCGACGGCGCCAACGACGCGTCCGCCGCGCAGCGGTTCGGCTGCGCGTTCTTCCGCATCGGCGGCGACGGCCATTTCCGCCACCACGACATCGCGGCGCTGACGCCCTTTTTATTGGCGCGCCTCGGGCTGCCGGTGCTGGCAAACTGCCGGATCTGCGCGAAAAACGTAGCACCCGAAGCCTTACATTATGGCGTCGTCTGGTCCTCGCCGCGGTGGCTCCTGCTCCACGCGTCGCCGCCAGCGGGTGTAGCAGGCCACCTGATGCTGCACGCGCGGCGCCACGTCATCGGACCTGTCGACTTCAACGATTGCGAGGCGTCCGAGTTCGGTCCCGTGCTGCGCCGCGTCTCCGACGCGCTCCAGACTGCGACTGGCGCCAAGCGCATCTACACGTGCTTCATGTCCGAGACGTCGCCGCACCTCCATGCCCATTTAGTGCCGCGCCTCCACGACGCCGAGGTCGCGGGCTTCGACGTGTTCCAGCTCCAGGCGCGCGCCAAGAGTGGCGAGATCGTGGCGGCGACCGATGGCGCGTGTCGGGCGGTTGTGGAGAGCGTGCGCGCAGACTTGGCGGCGCGGCCGCCATTGTAGTAAGAGTGAGTTTTGTTACGCGACCCCGGATGGGGCGTGGGGTGACGGAAGCCTAGGCCGCGATCTTCTGGAGGAACTCCTCGCCCGTCATGGGGGAGCTAAACATGCCAAACGTGCCCTCGGTGGCGCCCTTGTGGCCCTCGAGGCTCGTCGTCGCGCAGCAGTCCGTCAGCGTGATGGTGTTGAAACCTGCGCTGTCGCGCGTCGCGGCGACGGCGCTTGGGGGATACTCGACGCGGCGTCGGTACCCTTCTCGTAGGCCATGCGCATGGTGGACTCGACGCAGCAGTTCGTTAGGAATCCGCTTAGAACCACGGTCTCGATGTCCTTCCTCTTCAGGTTGGCCTGCGCGGACATCGTCGCGTCGATGGCGTCGAGAGAGAGAGAGTCCTGCGCGGACGCCGTCGACGCGCCTCCAGGTCTGTCCCGGGGAAGCCGTCGAGCCCGCGCTTACCGTTGACCACGATGTCGCCCTTGACGGGCTTCATGGACTCGTGGAAGTCCGCGTTCCACGTGCCCGCCGTGAAGAGCTTGTCCTTGGCGCAGCCGGCGAGGATGCCGATGCCCTTGTTCGGGTTGTCCGAGGCGTCCTCCTTGAACGTGATGGGCACGTGGATCACGGTGATGCCCTTGGCGCGCGCGGCGGCGACGACCTTGGCGCTCTTCGCGAGCATGTCGGTCTCCTTCATTGATTCTGCGACGGCGCCGTGAAGCTTCCCACCTTCCGTTGTGAACTCGTCCTGGTACTCAATGAGGACCAACGCGGTCTTGGACAGGTCAAGCTCACAGCCGCCCTTGGCTTGCGCCGACGTAAAGGTGCGAGCCGACGACTTGGATGAGCAGATCCCCATGCTGACCGGTGTTTGACGTTGTTTGGCGTTGTTGAGTGCTATCGAGAGATCACCGAGTGCTATCGCAAGATCACCGTGCGCCGACGACGTGAGAGAGAGCCCAAACCCTGGCTTTGACGCCAATCTTGCCAATACGTGTGTGAAAACCCGTGCAGCACGACTCGAAGGCAAAGCGCGGTGTCTCCCCCCCCCGGGCCCCGCCCACTAGTCCTAGCAGCGTACAAAAAACTCGAGCGCGCGCGGACCCCCACTCCCCCGCCCACTATCCTAGCAATGATATACTACGACTCACGCGGGCCCAGAAGTGCACAACTGGAATGTTAGAGGGAGGAGAAAAGAAGAGCTCACGCGTCGTCGCCGCCGCCGTAGAGGCCGTCCAGGTCCGCCTGGTGCGCGGCCAGCACCGCCGCGCGCTTCACCGAGAGCTTGGGCGTGATCATGCCCCGCGCCGCGTTGAAGCCCTCGCCCACGACGCCGACACGCTCCGGCCGCTCGAAGGACTTGAAGCCCTTGGCGTGGTAGGCGATCTCGGCCTCCATCAGTTCAGTAATGGCCGCGCGATGCTCCGCCAGCAGCGCCTCGATCGTCGCTTTCGGCTCGAAGGTGAAGGGCGCCGCCATGGCCACGCCGTCGACCCCGAACTTCTTGGCCACGTTGGCCCAGTCCGGCGCGACGAGGCACACGTTGTGCGCGCGGTCGCTCCCGTACACAAAGGCCTGGGCGACGTAGCGCGACCGCGCGAGGGCGTCCTCCAGCGGGGCCGGCGCGACGTACTTGCCGTTGGCCAATTTGTAGAGCTCTTTGACGCGGCCGACGACCCGGACGTGCCCGTCCGCCTCCATGACGCACCGGTCGCCCGTCCGGAACCACGTCTGGCCCCCCTCCTCATAGAGCACCTCCTTCGTCTCCGCGGGCTTGCCCCAGTAGCCGCGCATGACGCCCGGGCCGCTCGCCACGAGCTCGCCCGGCTCGCCGGTGGGGACCTCCTTGCCCTCAAGATCGACGCACTTCAGGGCCACACCCGTGAGGGCCTTGCCAATGGAGCCCGGTAATAAATTCTTCGGGTCGAAGGGCTTCTCCTTGGCGAGCACGGGCGACGTCTCCGTGAGGCCGTAGCCGCTAGTCATGGGGATCCCAATCGCCTCGATGAACTCGCGCACGCCGGGCGACACGGCCGCGCCCCCGTTGCCACAGAACTGTACCGAGCCGCCGAGCGCGCTCCGCACCTTCTTGAGCACGAGGGCGTCCAAGACGGAGTGCTGCAGCTTCTCGAAAAAGGACGGGCCCGGCAGAGTGGAATCGTACCGCCTTTTCGCCTGGCGCGCGCCCGAGGCGATGGCCCGGTCCGCCAGGGCCTTCTTGCCGTCGGACATGGCCCGCCGGTTCGCGCGGAAGCCGTCGTGGATCTTGTTGTAGAGCGCGGGGACCGCAAAGAGCACGTCCGGCCGCGCCTCCTGGGCCTCGTCGAGGAAGGCCGCGGGGTCCGAGCAGAGGGCGACCTCGTGGCCGCCCGCGAGCATGGCGTGGAGCTCCAGGGTCTGGCCGTAGATGTGCGCCCACGGTAATACCGCCAGGGACCGCACGGGGCTCTTGGCGCAGCCCACGCTTAGTAGCTCGTCGACCATGCCGTCGCGCATCGTGAGCGCGTTCCACACGAGGTTGCTGTGCGTCAGCTCGACGCCCTTGGGCTTGCCCGTCGTGCCGCTCGTGTAGATGAGCGCCGCAGCGTCCGCGGGCCGGCACGGGTCCCCAGTAACTGAGGACGCCGCCCCCTCCTCCAACAAAGCCTCAAATTGACCATCTTCAAAACAGACCACGTCGACGTCCGTGACGGCCCGCGCGGCGCCTGGGTGGACAAGATGACTTCCACGCCGTCGATAAAAAAGGACGCGGCGCCGCGCGGGCGAGCTCCGCCGTGGCCACGAAGAGTAATTTGGCCCCCGAGTCCTCCAAGATGTGGCGCCACTCCGCCGGCGCCTGCTGCTCGTAGAGCGGCACGTGCGCCGCGCCGACGGCGTAGGCCCCGTACATTGTGCACGCCAGGGCTTCCCTATTTTTGGAGACGCACGCGATGCGGTCGCCCCGCCGGATGTCCTTGAGGGCGAGGGCCCGGCCCAGGTGCTCGGCGCGCGCGGCGCGCTGCGCGAAGGTCGTCCAGGCCCACGCGCCCGTCGCGGCGTCCTTGGCGCCGAGGCTCCGCGCGTCGCCGTAGGCCGCGCCCGCCGCGACGCCGAGCTCGTGGAGCGTGGTCACGCTCGCGGCGGGGAGGGCCGCGCTCGAGAAGGCGCGCTCCGCCCGGCGGGCGGCAGTGCGCAGCATGGCTTTTGCCGACTGTCACCTTGTGCTTGTTTAGCCTAGCGGCAGGTGTTCCTGCAATTTGTTTCGCGTCGCGCGGTTTTATGGTGACGGAGCTTACGTGACGGAATCGCTGCACAGTTGAAGTACAGGCCAGTCGGTGCGCGCTTGGACGGTGCCTTGGAAAACCCGTCTCAGAGTGGAACCGATGCACGTTGTTTGATATCGTTCGATTGGGTACTTATCCAATGCGATCAATACGGGCGGGCACGTAGGCTTGTTGGCGGAAGCGTGCGGGTCCAACGCTCACGCAATTTTTGCTGGTGGCGAGGCTCTCTAAAACGAGCTCGGAACGGCGACGCAGACGCCGGCACCGGTGCCCAAGTCTATTTAGAGGCCTTGGGAACCGGCGCGCGCCGAAAGTAGCGCGAGGGGGGGGGCGCCGAGAGGTACAATCCAGCGTCATATAGTTGTTTCGCTTGCGTTTTCGAGGTCGCGTGCGCGGTAGAGAAAGCGGTAAAACCGTGGCCGCTGGCCTGCGTCGACACCACGCTCCGCCGGGACGGCCTTACAACCGCTGCTCTGACTTTTTGAGGGGTATCGGGACTCTCGGCCGCCGACCGGCCTCGACGAAGGACACCGCCCAGCCACGCCATCGAGCGCGCCCGCGGCCTCGACGAAGGACACCGCCCCGCCACGCCGTCGAGCACGCGTCGCGACCTTTGATTCGAACGCAGGTGACAGGCCCTCGCGACGAGGACGATGGAAGAAAGGACCTAAATGGCCCGACGGGAGATGCGCTGTCGTGATTAACCTACAGGAAAAGATCGCTGATTTGGGCTCGAGGTTGGTACTTAACCCACCTGATCGCCGTTCGAAAAAGCAACAGAAGCTCATCACGAAGTGCGCCAAACAAGGCTTTCAGAAAAACTGCGGCTGCGCGTGCCCTTCCAAGGCGTAAAGGGCCGCGCGGCAAGCGCCCCGGTCGGCACAAGACCCGCCGGCGGGGGCCCTCGCGCGGCTCACCAAAACAAGAACAAGAACCACAAGACGTCCAGGCGAAGTGCCTGGGCGAGCCCAAGAGCCCACGCGAAGCGCGTGGGCGACAAACCGGCTGAACCGGCGCCGGGCCTCTCCTGGAGGCCCGGAGCGCGCGTCGGACGCCATAAACCCAAGTCCCCCGCGCGAAGCCGTTCTCTCGATCCCTAAGCCCGCCCAAAAAAGTTATCTACTAGAGGGGGCCACGAAACCGGCGCATGCGGGACCGCCTTCGGGGTCGTAGGAGGGCGGGACCCAGAGCAGCACGTCGTCGACGCGACGGAGGCGCAACCGTCGCTAGGCGCCCCCTCCCTAATTGAGCATCATCTCACCAAGAAGGATCACACAAATACTTCTCTTAGGAGCTCAGGGACCGAAGCTCGTCGCGGGCGCGTGGACGGCGCGCCGGCGCAGGACCACAGCTGCCACCGCCGCCACGACGACGACGAGGAGCGCTAAGCGCACCGGATCGGCGCCGCCACGCACGGGCTCCCACGCCCACGGCGCCGGCGCGTGGACGAAGGCGATCGCGTCCATGCCGTCGTCGGACGCCGCTGCCTCCTGCCAGGTGGCACCGGGCGCACCCCAGCCACCAATCTCCGCCCACGTACAGCTCGACTCGATCATCGAGTCGTCGACGCCCCGCAGGACTCTTCCGAAGCCGGCGTCGCCCCAATACTCGCCCCACGAGTTGCGGATCTCCCAGTACGGTGTGCCATCGTCCACGCCCCAGCCCACAACTTCCACGACGTGGTCCGTGTCGTTCGCGCCGCGGCCGGCTGGCGGGTTCGCGTTCGCAATCCCGCTCGTGTAGGCCATCAGCGGGCCCGCGTCCAAATTGCACGTGACGGGCCCGGCGCGCGCGACCTCGCGCTGGATCGCCTCGGCCGCCGCTTGCGCGCCGACGGCGGCCGACCCCGGCAGCGCGCCATGCGCCCCGACCGCCACACGCGGGTAGGGCGAGGTGGCGCAGGACCCGCCGTTGTCGCAGGGCTGCGCGTCGGCGGCGTCGCCCGGCACGGCCCAGCACGCGTGGTCGCCGCCCGTCGTCGGCATGCAGTTGCGGCAGATCGTGTCGCCGCGGCAGCCGAGGCCGTCCTGGGCTTGGTAGGGAAAGCACGTCGCCGACGGCCAGCCGCCGAAGCGCTTCGCCCACGCGTAGGCGCCCGTCGCGGACCCGCCCTCGTGGCAGTTGCCCGCCCGGCCCCAGCCGCTGTCCTCGCCGCCGCAGTTCAGGAGGACTTGCACCGCCACCAGCAAGTCCGGCCCGCGGTACAAGTCCGTCTGGGCGCGCGCGCGCGCGATCTTGAGCCGGTCCTGCAGGGCGTGCGCCGTGCCGAAGGCGAAGCAGGCGCCGCAGTACTGCGGCACGTGCTGGTTCCACGAGGGCGCCAAAAGACCGTGATCGCGCCACGAGAAGCTCTCCGGCAGCGAGCGGGACTTGGCCTCGGGCGGCCTGGTTGTGGCGGCCAGGTCCTCGTGGGCGCGCACGGTGGCGAGGCGCGCGCGCGTCACGGTCGCGAGCAGTGCGAGCAGGACGTGGGTCGTTAGGCTCATGCTTGCTGTTGGTGTGCTTGTCACTGGAGACTGTGGTTGCCACAGCGCGGTGCGCTTCTGTTGTATTAAATTGTGTTGCTCTTGGAGTTGCTGCTGATGTGCCACTGGTGCCAGCGGTGCAGCGTGTGTGCCTTTGGTGGCACGCGCGTTCCTCGCAGCGATAGTTTTGTACTCAGACAGGCTTGTACAACCTGTGTAGTATAGCTCAGCGAGGCAAAGGTGGTTTGATTGGAACTCGGAGAAAACCCGAATTGTAATGGCAAGCGCACACGCGCGCACGCGCACACGTGCACACCTACTCTAGAGATATACTTTCCACCTACTCTAGTAGTAGTAGCGCCACTGCCCCACTACGCCCCGCTAAGAACACCCAGGCCAACACGCCATTGACGCGAATGAAATTAATTACTCGCACCCAACACATCACAACACCGCGGACCGGTGCACCGCGACGGTGCGCGGGTCCGTTTGCTTCACGGCCGCCGCCGCGCAGAGCGCCCGCAGCTTGGCCCACAGCTCCGCAACGCCGGCGCCCGTCGTGCCGCACGTCGGCACGACGGCCGCGCCGCCGACGGCTTCCTCAACGAGGCGCGCGCACCGCGCGACGGTCGCCGGTCCCTGGAGGAGGTCGCACTTCGACAGTGCGATGACGCGCGGCGTCGCGGTGAGCCGCGCGAGCTCCCGTCGGTCCTCGTCGCAAACGCCGCGCGTCGCATCCACGACGACGACGGCGGCCGACAGCGTGGCGCGCGTCGCCGCGTACTGCGCGCAGAGCCGACTCCAGTCGCGCCGCTCGCGCGGCGACGCAACGGCGTGCGACCCGTAGCCCGGCGCGTCGACGATGTAGAGGACGGGCGGCTTGGCGCCGACGCGGATCCACTCGAGGCCGGAGGTCCAGCCCGCGCGGTCGCTGGCGCTGGCCGGCGCGGCGCTCGAGGCCGGCGCCGCGCCGCACAGCGCGTTGATGAGCGTCGACTTGCCGGCGTTTGCCGCGCCGACCATCAAAACTTCGGGCAGCGCGTGTTTTAAAGGGGGCGGCGCGCCCCCGTACCGCTGCGAGCCGACGCGCGCCGCCGCGACGGCGTCCCGCCGGAAGACGCCCTTCGCGCCCGCGCGCCGCGTCCCGAGGCCCGCCTTCTTGAAGCGCGTCGCGTACGCCGCTTCTCGCGTCGCGGCCGCCGCCGTCTCCGGCGCGGCCGCCTCGAGCACGTCGGCCCAGGCCGCGCGTTCCGCTAACACCGTGACGTCGACGGAGTCCTTGCGTTCGCGCCGCGAGCGCGACACCGCGAGGCCTCGTCTAAACTGCAGTGCTCGAGCGCAATCTCTTCGTGCGCTCCAACGCTGCAGTGATCGAGCGCAGAGCATGTCTTATGAATGCATGCAAGATACAGTGCTGCGTCGCACGTCGTGTACCGCTGCTGCTGCGTGTCAACCGCTGTCACTGCTCCAGCAAAGAGGCGATTAAAGCCGCGTACAGATGATGAAAAGCCGCGTACGTCGATTGCCTTGAAAAACCCGTTCGCAAATCGGCCGATCGAAATTTTTCAGCCGCACGCAGCCGCAGCAGCGCCCTGTTCCACAGACGCCCAGACGTTACTAGCTTGACGCGTTTGGCGCCGGCCGCCCTGCCCGCCCGCTACGTTCAGTACTACGCCAACATCGTGCCACAGCTTTAGGCACCATTCGCCATGTCTGCCGTCGAGGAGCTGACAGCGCTCCCAGACGTGGCCGACGCCACACCGAGTGGCGCATGCGCCGAGGCGCTGGCCGCGCTAGAAGCCGAGCTGGCCGCGCAGGATGAACAATTCCAGCTCCTGGCGAAGACGATGAAGCTCACCGGCGAGTCGCTTGACGCGCTTTACGCCGACGCTGAAGCCGGCGACGTATCTCACACCGCTGGACGCATCGTCGAGACTGTCGAGCGCGTCCAAAGGGACTTCCAGACCGGCGCGGCACGGTCGAGGGAAGGCGAGGCAAGGGTCGACGCCCTCGTGGAGAAGGCCGTCGCTGAAATGGCACCGCCGCCGGCGCCGTTGCCACCCGTGCGCCCGCGGCCCGCCCGTAGCGTCTCGTCGCTCTCGGAGGAGGCCGTCGTGGCGGAGCCGAACGCGGAGCCCGAGGAGGAGAGCTTTGAACTGGTCTTTCCCGCGGGGCCGTTGGGTTTGGGCGTGTCCGTCATGCGCGACCGGAATAGCTCTAGAGCGCACGTCATCGTTGACAGCGTGCTTGAAAGTTGCCCGCACGCGGCGTCCGTGCGCAAGATGGACGAGATCACGCGCATAGGCGGGGCGGTGCTGCCGCCGGCGCGGCCGGACGACCACCCGAAGGTCCACCTCGACGGCGCGCTCGAGCTCATCAAGCGCGCGCCGCGGCCGCTGACGCTGGGCTTCCACCGCAACGCGGGACGCTACCAGCAGGCGGACGTGTCGGATCGGCCACGGCCGCGGGAGACGTGCCTGCCGCCGATCCTCGCGTCGTTCGGGAGCGAGTAGTACTGTAGACATTATTAGAACAAACGCGTGCTATTTTGGCTTCGCCGTCTTCAGCGAGAAGCCGTGCATGTCCGCGATCTCGGCCTTGAGGACGCCCTGCACGAGCTGGTGCTGCTTGACCATGTTGAGGCCCGCGAACTTGGGCGACTCCACGTAAGCCTTGTACATGGACCCGCAGCCGCCGCTCACGTCCTCGACGGTCACGTTCACGGCGTCGAGTTCCTGCCGCAGCTTGGCGGCCATCGCGTCGGACGGCGTCGATGAGAGCAAGCGCGAATGCGGCACCGCCGACCGGCGGAGGAGGGCGCCGGCGTGGCGCGTTAAGCATAGGCGCAGCATCGGAGCGCTAGAGAAGAGTCCCGCGTGATCACCTCTGGGTGCAGACGACGATCGGTGTAGCCGCAGCAATGGAGCGCAGTGGCGTAGGTTGCCGCAGCGATCCAGCCAGGTGAACTGTGATGGAGCGCAGCGATGGAGGGCAGCCGCCAACAGAGTGACAGCGAGCCGTAGCAGACCAGCAGAGATAACATGGGGCCGCGGACTGCGGAATGCAATGCACGGGTTTTTCAAGCAACAAACGGATGTCAAAACGGGTTTACCTTTGGACGCATTCAGCTGGCCTGCACAAACGCTGCGCAGCGCCGCTCGTGTCGCCAGAAGCAGCGCATACGCCCTCAGCGACGGCGCACGGGCAGGCCCGCCACCGCGCACATAGGACCGGTAGCGCTTCCACAACGCTCTGCTCACGAACGTCGGCGCAAAACCACAACGCGCACAGATGGCCGACCGCGAGGTCATCAACCTCGAGAACTCGGACGAGGAGGTCATCGCCATCGACGAGGACGAGAGCCTGGTCGAGATTATTGACGTGGACGCGCCGACGCCGCAGCAGCGTAAGCGCAAGGCCCCGGACGACAAGGCCGCGCCGGCGATGCGCAGCGGCGCGCGGGCCGCCGCGTCCCTAAATGACGTGGACCAGTCCTTCGCGCTTAACGCCGACCAGGCCGCGGCGGCCGTCTGCGCAGTGATAGACGTTTCGACGCACGTTGTGTCCAAGTTCCGGGCCTCGCGGAGCGCCAAGGAGACGCTCTGGGCGCTGCTCGACGGCGCGCGGCGCGCGAAGCTCGGTGCCGTGCGCGCGAGCGTCGACGCTGCGCACGCGAACAGGCTCCCGCGGGCCCTCGTCGCGACGAGCGGCGAGCGCGTCGCGTCCCACTCCGCCTTGTCTTATGCGCGGCGCCGGCTGGGCGCCCTCGAGGACAAGGCCGCCCACGACGCCTGGTGCGATACTATCGAACCGCGCGACGGGGGCCCGGGCTGCGCGATCTGCATGGACACCTTTGATGAGAAGGACGGCGTGCGGTGCAGCAAGGGCGACCACTTTTTGTGTAGAGCGTGTTTTAGGAGGTATTGCGTGGACGTCGCGTGCTACCGAGGGTCTGGGCCTTCCGCGGTGGAATGTGTCGCGCCGAAGTGCGGCGCGGTCTACTCCACAAGGGCGGTGCGGGACTGCGTCTCGGCCGCGGACGTCATGGTCATGGAGGAGCGGGAGCGCGACAAGAGCCTGCGACAGGTGCTAGGTGGTGCGGCCGCTGTATTAAGATGTCCGTGCGGCACGGTCGGCGCGGTCTCGCACGAGGACGTCGGCGACGGGAAAGTGACCTGCCCTGGCTGTTCTACACATTATTGCGTCCGATGCGGCATGGCCGCCCACGAGGGGCCCTGCAAGGACGGCGAAGGCGGCGTGCTCTCCTGGATGGCCGGCAAGAAGAACTCCGTGAAGCAGTGCCCCAAGTGCGGCGAGGCGATCGAAAAAGACGCGGGCTGCAACCACATGAAGTGCGCCTGCGGCCACGACTTCTGCTGGCTGTGCCTGGGGCCCTTCCCAAACTGCAAGTGCGGCCATTTTGAAGACGAGTCAAGACGGGCGGCCGCGCGCCTGCAGCAGGAGGACCGGGGGCGGCGGGACCGGTACGGCGGCGGGTACGTGTACGACCCCTACGGGCCCTTCGGCGGCGGGCCGGGCGCCGACTCGGACGCGGCGATGGCGCGGGCCATGGAGCTCGCGGCGCGCATGCAGCGCCCGCGTCGCGGCGGGCGCGGGCGCGGCGGCGGCCGTGGCGGCGGCCGCCAGCGCCAGTCCTTCGACGACGGCGACATGGAGCGGGCGATGGCCGCGTCGCTCTGTCAAGGTATGCCACGGCAAGGGGGGCACCGGCTCGGGAGCGGCGGGACGAGGCCGAAGAAGAAGAAGAAGCGCCGCTGAGGGGCGTTCACGTTTAGTTGTTAATTATGAATCAAAATATTACTACGGCGCCCGTCGACGCTGAACAAAGTTGCGTCGGACGCTCGCCATTCGAGGGCGGCTACACCATCTCCACCTCCCCCAGATCGACGTCCACAAAGCCAACGGTCGAGTCCGCCGAGCTTTGCGTTGCGGGCTTCGACGGCCGGCGTGATGCTGGGCGCGAACCGGACCCGCAGCACCGCGCCATAATGTATGATTGGAGGCCTCCGGAGATACAGAACAGGGCGTGCATCCAACCTTGCGAACACAGCGGTATCGCCTGCAGGTAATATAACGCGGCAACGTCGTCGCCTGGTCGGATCCAGTTGTGGAGGCGGTTGACAGTGCCGAATCCGCGCGCAATGACGATGATCAGCGGAAACGCGAAGAGCCGCTCCGCCGAGGCGAGCGACCGCCGCCCCGCTTCCACGGCCGCCTTGCTGGCGTCGTCCGGGTCCAAGTCCTCGACTTCATCGAAGAGGGCCAGGGACCGGCGCACGACGACTCGGACCTTGGCGAAGCAGTAGATTTGATACGCGATCGAGGCCCAAATACCCAAGTAGACCGTGCCGAAGCGCATGACGGTGGCGGCCTGGGAGGCTCCTTGCGAGGTGTCGATCCAGCACCAGGGCCCAGCCGGGCCGTACACGCCCAGCGTCGCCGGCAGTATTGTTCCTAGGAGCGAGATGCCCCAGACCATACCGTGGTAGGGTATCCGCCGCCGCGCCAACGCCGCGCGGTCGTCCTGGAAGACCAGTAAACGCACCAGCACGTCCGCGACGACCGCGGACCACAGCATCGACGCTAGCGTGAAGAACTGGCCGATCGTGGCCTGCGAGTAGCACGCCGCGCTGCCCGGCCGCGGCGCCACGATGAGGTATTGCGCACAAAAGCCCAGATCCGTCGCCAGGATCAGGATGATGACTTCCTGGACCATCTCCCAGGACTTCCGCTTGCGCCACGCCAGCAACGACGCGAGGGCGCACGCCGCGACGCTGAAGGCGGCGAGCACGCAGGACGTGATCGCGATGTTCTGCACTTCCGAGGCGTTGAGGCCGCTGTGCCGGGCTAATGCGGTGGCGGAGGAGACCATGAGGAGGCTCAGCAGTTAAATGGAGTCCAGGGCTCACCACGCTTCTCGAAGCGGCCCGGAGCAGCAGTCGCGTTCGAACAGCAGCAAAGGGCGATCCCTGCCGTTCGTGTTACAGTATGCAGCGACTCCTGGGCTTTAACCGCGGCCGGCGCGAGTTCTTGCAAAACCCGTACGTCAAAACCCGCACTTTGCGTGTGATCTAGGTGGTCAGCTGACTCTAACAACGTGCTGCCGAGAGTTAGTGGTGTGAACTCGACTGTTTTAAAGCCTGTCCGCAGTCTGCCGCGCACAAGCTCTCCATAGCTGTTCTGGTTGGGCTCACAGCCTCTCACAGCCTCTCACTACGAGACCTCTCATTACAGCCCCACGGTCTTCGGGTTGACAAATGATGGCGCGTATAGTTGTAGCAGCTGCGCTGGCCAGAAGCCTGCAGCCGCAGCGCGCGCTGCGCCACGCCAGCCGCCTCCGCTCGGCCGCGAAAGACGCGCTCGACGAGCACACGGAACGGGTGCAGACGGGCGCGGGCCCGGGCGCGCCGTCACCGGAGCGCGCGGCGCACAACAAGAGGCAGCAGGAGGTCTTCGATTCCGCCGCGGCGTATTTTGCGTCGCCCGAGGCGAGCCCGCCGGAGATCGAGGCAACGCTCGACGCCCTGGCGAAGCGCATCTGCACGCCGGCGAGGCCGGATGCCGCCTTCCGCGTCTTAGACGTGGGAAGCGGTACGGGGTGTTTGTCGCGGCGCTACGCCGACGCCGCGGCGGGCGGCGCCGACGTTGTCGGAGTCGACCTGTCCCCGGAAATGGTCAAGGCAGCAAACAGCAAGGGTGGCGACGTCACGTATGTCGTGGCCGACGTGGTCGACTACGCGGCGCAGCACGCCGGCGAGGCGTACGACGTGGTCGTGTTTAACGCGTGCTTCGGCAACATCTTCGACCGGGGCGCGGCCCTGAGCGCTGCTGCAAGCGTTCTCAAACCGGGCGGCAGGGCACTAGTGACGCATCCGTTGAGCGCCGCCTTCGTGGACGAGCTGCACGAGCGCGACGCGTCCGTCGTCCCGGCGGGGCTTCCCAAAACGTTACCGGAGATGAAGGAGCTTGTCACCGGCACCCCTCTCACGCCGGCGTTCGTCGAGGACGCTAGTCCCTACTTCGCCGAATTTGTAAGAGATTAAAACAACGACGGCGAATTCGACTCAGACGTAGGGCGACTGGCCCACGATGCCCGAGTCCTCCCGCTTGGAAAACCACTGCGTGGCGCTCGCGGGCACGGGCCGCGCGGCTGCGCTCAGGAAGCCCTCTTGGACGTAGTTGAGGCTCGCCACGGCCTCCTCGGCCAGACAACTCTTCGCCGTCTCGCAGTCCGCGCCGATCTGCGCCTTGAGCGCGTCGATGCCGTCGAACTTCATCTCCGGGCGGATGAACGCGACGAGCAAGAGCGCCAGCGCGTCCCCGTAGAGGTCCGAGCCGTCGTGGTCCAGTAAATGCGCCTCGACGAGCTTGACCGGCTGCTCCTGCCCCTCGAAGGTGGGGGCGACGCCCACGTTGACCACGGCCCGCTGGGGTTTGTCGCTCACGGCCGTCTGGTAGAAGGCCGCGTAGACACCCTGCTCCACGTCCCCGAGCACGTCGCCAATAACCTCGGCGTCCAGATTGGCCGTGGCGAAGCCCAGCTTGGCCGCGCCGCGCCCGTAGCCCTTGGCGACGGGCCCGCGGACCGCGAAGGCGCGGTCGAGGTGCCGCCAGCCGTCGCCCGCGGCGGCGTGGAGCCGCGTCCGCCTTGGGGCGGTGGTGGCCGCCGGGCGCAGCGCTGCCGCCTTCGCGAGCCATGCGAGCCTGATGATCATGATGCGTTTGAAATAGAGGACAGCGAGCTTCGAGCGGGGATCGGTGCGCACGAGCAGCTTAAACTCGAGATTTATTTATGGCATGCGTGCGGGTTTCTTGCGGCCAGATGAGGTCGATACTTTTGCTTAGCTGTCACGCATGCTTCGCTGGGGAGTCGCCCCCACCAAGGCTCGGACAGCTTCTTGAACAAAACGGGTTTCCGTACATGATGTAAGGACAGCAGCTTTAGAAGGGCATCAAAAGGACCGCCAAGCGGCCCGCTAGACGTAGCGCTACAGCTACACACCTCGTACGGTTCAGCCGCAACCGACACGCGGAAGCCGGTCAACCGTAAGGGCTCCGCTGCCCTCTTTCTACAAGCAGCAGCATGGCCCTCCGCGCCACTGTGAGACGACTCGGCGACCTCAAGCCCGGCGTACAGCCGCATTTGGAGATCTGGTGGAAGAAGAAGCCCAAGGTGGGCGTCACGGACGGCATGGTCCAGCGCACGATCTCGCCTTTCGAGCTCCAACCAATAAAAAGCTTATGGACGCAGTACGCGCCGGGCAACTTCCTCAACAACTTCGCCTCGCTCTGGGACGTCGGGCCGGGCGTCGTCGTGCTCGTGGGCACCGTGACCTGGG
>Ga0302122_10000119_pt1 | contig 40604 bp, 24 predicted proteins | sample CB21_SCM_MG_FD_203115 | JGI IMG/M metagenome (GOLD analysis project Ga0302122, IMG submission 203115) | Marine microbial communities from Western Arctic Ocean, Canada - CB21_SCM | ecosystem: Environmental > Aquatic > Marine > Oceanic | place: Canada: Western Arctic Ocean | collected 2017-09-28 | reverse complement strand
ACGTCGCAGCGTTGTGCTAAGCTCTATTTAGCGCCCCAAGATCCCTAGCTGCTCCCAGCCAATATGGCGCGCATCCTCACTTTAGCGGTCTCCGCGGCAGCTCTCGTCGCGCCGCCGACGCAGCGACGGCGACCAATCACGGCGCGCGCCGCCGCGAGCAAGGCCGAGCTCGTAGAGGCCGCGGACGCCTTCGACCTCGCGACCTACTTCAAGACCAAGGTCATGAGCGTGGAGAAAGCATTAGATGCCAGCATCCAGTGCACGACGCCCGAGACGAAGAAGATCGTGGAGTCCATGCGCTATTCTTTATTGGCGGGCGGTAAAAGAGTGCGGCCGGTGATGACGATCGCGGCCTGCGAGATGTTCGGGGGCACGGAGGCCACGGCCATGCCCACGGCCGTGGCCATCGAGATGATCCACACCATGTCCCTGATTCATGACGATTTGCCGGCGATGGACGACGATGACCTGAGAAGGGGGAGCCCGACGAACCACGTCGTGTTCGGGGACGACGTCGCTATTCTAGCGGGCGACGCCTTGCTGAGCACGTCCTTCGAGCACTGCGCCGACGGCTCGACCAAAGTGGGCGTCGAGCCCAAAATCATTGTGGAGTGCATCCGCAGACTCGGCGAGGCCGTCGGCGCGGTGGGGCTGGCTGGGGGCCAGGTCATGGACCTGGAATGCGAAGCGAAGCAAGGTGTTACGTTAGATGAACTGACCTGGATCCACACGCACAAGACGGCCAAGTTGCTCGAAGTGTCAGTGGCGTCCGGCGCGTTACTCGGCGGCGCTTCAGCTTCGGACGTGAAGCTGTGCGAGACCTTCGCCAACGACATCGGCATCGCGTTCCAGGTCGCGGACGACATTTTAGATGTGACGGCGACCAGTGAAGCTCTGGGCAAGACCGCGGGCAAGGACGAGGACACGGACAAGACCACGTACCCCAAGCTCATGGGCCTGGACGGCGCGCGGGCCGAGGCCGAGCGGCTCTACCAGGAGGCCATCGATAGTGTGGTGCCCTACGGCGAGAAGGCCATACCGCTCATCGCCATCGCGAAGTACATCGTCGAGCGCAAGTCGTAGTTGCCCCCCGGTTGATAGGTTTAATCGTATATTTTCGCGCGTGTGGGTGCATCACGTGCTGCGGCCCGTGCGCTGGGGGGCGTCGGAGGCACCTCCGCGCGGCGGCATGGCAGCGTCATGTGCGGCGACTGGCGTGACGAGGGTTCCGACGCAGGGCTGCTACGGAAGGCTGCCACCACGACCGTGGCGGCTCTGGTCGCAGGGCGTTCACCGGAGTGCACCCCGCGGGTCCGCGGCCACCACGCGACCAAAAGTGAACTTTTTGCAACACGCGTGAGCCGATTTGTACCGGAGCCCCGCAAGCGTGCAACGGAGGTCGAGAGAGGCGTGAGCCGGAACGCGTGCGGGTCCGCCGTCATTCGGTGATTACACACGTCGCCGCTCCAGCCGCATATAAAACACCGTGCGCATCCCGCGTTGCAACAAAGAGCAGCTGGTCGTGCAGTCGGCCGACATCGCAACCGCAATCAAGCCAACTTAAGCTTTGCACGGTGTCGCTGGTACTCGCAGAGGACTGAAGTTGCCGCCAAGAGCTTGGGCCTTGCATTTGCACTTGTGCACCCTCGCCAGCCGCGCACTTCGGACCGCGCGGCCACACACCGCTGCGTTACCGAATTGCAGGCTTGAATTGCGCACTGGCGGATCTGCAACTAAAAGACTCCTGAGGCGCTCCTCGCGGCCAGCGAATAACGCGCGGCCAAAAGCGACACACCGCACCCACGCCGCCGCCGCTACGCCGTCGACGCGCCACCGCTCGCGACGCGCGCGCCGCCCGACGACCCCGCGCCGCAGGTCCCAACGCAAAATGTCGATCCGCGTGGGCATCAACGGCTTCGGCCGCATCGGCCGGCTCGTCATGCGCGCCGCGCAGACGAACCCGAACATCTCCATCGTGGGCGTCAACGACCCCTTCATCCCCGTGGACTACATGCGCTACATGCTCAAGTACGACACGGTGCACGGCCGCTTCCCCAACACGGTGGAAGTCGCCGGCGACTCCATTAGCGTGGGCGGCGAGAAGGTCAAGGTCTTCGGCGAGCGCGACCCCTCGAACATCGACTGGGCCTCGTGCGGCGCGGACTACGTCATCGAGTCGACCGGCGTCTTCACGAAGACCGAGGCCGCCGCGGCGCACATGAAGGGCGGCGCCAAAAAAGTCATCATCTCGGCGCCGTCGCCAGACGCGCCCATGTTCGTCTGCGGCGTGAACCTGGAGACCTACGAGCCCTCCATGGACGTCGTCTCGAACGCCTCCTGCACGACGAACTGCCTGGCGCCCTTGGCCAAGGTGATCAACGACAACTACGGCATCAAGGACGGCCTCATGACCACCGTGCATAGTGTGACGGCCACGCAGCAGACCGTGGACGGCCCCTCCCAGAAGGACTGGCGCGGCGGCCGCGGCGCCTGCTACAACATCATCCCCTCGTCCACCGGCGCCGCCAAGGCCGTGGGCAAGGTCATCCCCGCCCTGAACGGCAAGCTCACGGGCATGTCCTTCCGCGTGCCCGTGGCCAACGTCAGCGTCGTGGACCTGACCCTGAACCTCAACAAGGGCGCCAGCTACGACGACATCAAGAAGACGGTCAAGGCCGCGTCGGAGAACGAGATGAAGGGCATCCTGGCCTACACCGAGGACGACGTCGTGTCCTCGGATTTCATCGGCGAGACGCACACGTCCATCTTCGACGCCAAGGCCGGCATCGCCCTCTCGGACACGTTCGTCAAGCTCGTGACCTGGTACGACAACGAGGCAGGCTACTCGTCCAAGTGCCTCGACCTCATCTCCCACATGGAGTCCAAGAAGTAGGGCCTTTCTCCCCCGGCGTAATACAGTGTAAACCTGGGTGCGGCCTGCTGCGTCGAGTCCTGCGCCCCGCGCGTCGCCGAGTCGGCCGCGACGACCGCGGATGTAAATGTTCCTTGCTATCGATGTGGCCCCGATACCTAGGAGTCGCGGGCAACCGAAGACCGTCGTTTTTGACGCTGCCATCCGCGGGGCGGAGCGAGCCGCTAATATATGAGTCTATTTGTACAATTATGCACCCCGGAGTCGGAGATTAGGCCTGGACAGCGTGGGCGTGCGAGTGAGGGGGGGTGGCGGCCGGCGCCTTTTCAGCGACCCGGCGTTGGCCTCGTCGTGGCCGCCGAGCTTCACGAGGCGCGCGTTCCGCATCTTGATCTTCGCGGCCTCCGATGGCGAGGTAGGCTTGCTCACCGTGCGCTTGCGGGCGGCGGACGTGGTTTTCGGCCCCGACGCCGCCAGGGCGCGCGGAACGTGGTGTTGTGGGGGCCGTTGCGGCCCATGTAGTACACGCCGACCAGCGAGTCCTGGATGTGCCTGTTCGAGCTGATTTTGGTGGAGACGCCGCCGTTGGGGCTGATCGTTGTACTTGCTGCTGCCGTTCAATGATGAGCGGGTTTTGAAGGCATTGTTTTCAAAAATAATTAGTAGTAGCGCCGCGAGGACCGCCTTCACGAATCTCGCCGCCTTACGCGCGACCCCTCTCGAATTCTTCAACGACATGGGTGATGCCGGTCATTTAGATGACGAACTGAAGGAGATCGTGGCCCGCGGCTTCAAGACGAAGGACGAGTTGAAGGACGCGATTTTGCCGTACCTCACGGACTACAAGCTCCGCATGGACGCGCAGCGCGAGCGTGTCATGGCGTCCAAGGACTTCATCACGGGGCATTTGGCGTCGGCGCGCTCGGAGCAGGACGTGGCCGCGCTGGAACCCAAGATCCTCAAGGCCATGTCCTGGTTGACCTCGGCGGCCGAGGCCTGCACGGCGGCCGAGGCCTGCACGGCGGCCTACTCGGCGCAGCGCGAGGCGAAGCGTGAGGCGCGGCGCTGCGCGGCCGGGTCTGTCCCCGAGCCCACGCCGCCGACCGTGCCCGCGGCGCCGGACGGCGCCGCGCCGATGACCGACGTCGTCGCGGCGCCGACGCCCGAGGCCGCCGCGAGGGCCACGCGCAAACTGCGGGCCAAGCCCAGCGTCGGCGCGGACAAAGAGCGGCCGCGGTCCAAGCGCCAGAAGCTCGCCGGGCCGCCGGCCGCGTTCCATGTCGGCGACCGCGTCGAGGCGCACTTTCGTGGTGGGTCAGCCTGGTACCGGGGCACGATCAAAGAAGGCCTCACCGAGCGCTACTTTGTTAGCACATACTCCATCAATTTCGATGACGACTTCGTAGATGAATTTGTTGAAGATGGGCACATCCGCCGCTTACCGTGACTGGACCCATGAGACCCCCCTCGTGTAAATATGATAACGCTTCTCTTGAAACTTATAAAATTTTACAGCCCCTCGACGAGCCCCTCCGCCAGCAGCCCCCGCGCGACGGCGTCGCGCCAGAGCTCCGCGGGGACCGTACGCGCCTCGGCGAGCAGCTCCACCGTCTCGGCGACGAGGACCGCCTCCGCCAGGCCGATCGCGACGCGATGCACGCAGGCCGGCAGGAACGCGAACGCCAGCGCCACCGCTTTGAGGGACACCCCGCGCTCCGCGGCTAAAGCGGCCCAGGCGTCCCGCCGCGCGACTTCCGACGCCGTCGCGGGCCGGTACTCGTAGAGCTGCCCGCCGGCCAAGAGCCCGGACGCGTAGACGCCGGCCACGAGCACGGCCACGCCATTCAATGCGCAGTGCCGGAAGACTTCGGCGCCGCTCTGATCTAACAAGTGCCAGCGCCCCGCGAGCATGAGGGAGTCTATATTAACCGTTTTGCACGAATTCAGCGGTTCGGCCGCTTGTAAAAGTCGCAGCGCCACGCCGGCGTCGTTCAGGCCCAGCGAGACTTCCGTCCCGTGCGTTGACCGTAGCGCGTCCAAACCTTCGAGCGAGCCGCCTGGACACGCGGCCAGCGACTCCAGGACTTTTGTCTCCGGGTCGTGGCACCGGAGGCCGCTTATTTGAATACCCGGGCCCAGGCGCTTCACGGAGTCGGCGTAGCTCACGAACGCGCCGTTCCACGAGTAGTCCAACACGGGTCGACTGTTTTTTGGCGAGTCCAGGTAGATACTATTTCCGGGTGAATTTTCCTCCTCAATGTCGGCGTGCGGCGAGAGGTTCTCCGTGTCTCGGATGTTCCTGCCGACCTTGGTCCACACCTTGCATGAGGCCAACAGGGCCGCGTCCCCGCCACACCCTCGCCGCAGCCCTTCGCCCAGCCGCTCCTCCGCCTTGCCGAGGCCGTACAATGGTGCGGTGTCGAACTCGCGGAACCCGCATTGCACGCATGTCTCCACAATCATCGATGCGGCGTCGTCGCTGAGTGATGCGCCGATGCCGCCCAGTGGCGAGGTGCCAATTAGGACATCCTCGACGCCGAACGATTGCGTTCTCCTCGCGAGCGGCGCAGCCACGAGTGCTGCCATTCTCGCCCCGGACGCAACGTATCAGAGATTAGTTGGCGACTAGCCGGCCAGTGATGCATGAGATGAAAATGGAGACAAACCCGCACGATTGGCGGAGTCAGCGCTGGCGGAGCTGTCGTGCCGTTGCGCCAGCGAGTACTTGTAAGAGCAAACCGGGAGCTTTCCATGGAGCCGGCCTATCGAGCGGGTTTTGCCCATGAACAAAATTACCAAAAGGATTTTGCCAGATTGCACGGCCCACACTTGTTCTTCACTGCTAAACTGCTAGCAGATTGTAAAATACTTCGCAGTACAGATGTACGCCGTTCGCGCCCTCGCGCGCCGTGCCGCGGCAGCGCAGACTTCTGCACTCAGCACCAGCACAGCCAGTGGTCGGAGAGCGCAGCGGACCTACGCCACCAAGATCTCGCGGTACGAGGGCATGAGCGACTACATGTCGCTGCAGCAGATGCAGCTCATCCGGGACCGGCTGGCGGCCGACGCCTGCGGCGTCGGCACCGTCGTGAGCAGCGACACGTTCTTCTTCATGTGCAAGCGGGCCGCGACCGATTTGGGCGTGACCGACGACGCTTTAAAGAAGCTGATTGCCAAAATAGACGAGAACGGCGACGACCAGATCCAGTTCGGCGAGTTCAAGGATTTTATTCAGTCGCGCGAGGCCCGGCAGCCCGGCACGCTCATGGATTCCGCCAAGGTCTGCGCCATCCGGGAGCGGCTCAAGGGCGACAAGATCGGCATCGGCTCCGAGGTGAGCGTCGACACCTTCTTCATGATGGTGCGCTACACGTGCTCCGACCTGGGCGTGACCGACGCCGAGATCCTCGACCTCATCGACAAGATCGACGTCAACGGGGACCGCATGATCCAGAAGGAGGAGGTCGACGACTTCGTCAAGGCGCTCATCGGGGTCTAGGAACAAGCCTGTGTATAAAAGCTTCATCGTTAACTTACTACGCGTCTGCCACTGGCAGTGGTGCCGCCCCGCGACTTGCGGACCGTCGATGCGATGCCACGAACTTCCCGGTACCAGTAACCAGCACGTAACGAGTTGAATTATGCGCAGTACTTCGGAATGGCGTCGTGGTTTTCAAAGATTTTGTTCAGTTCTTCCGCCAGCGCGGGGCTCCGTCGCACCTTGAAAAGGGCGTCGATTTTGCTGGACAACTCCGAGTTGCCGGAAAGGTCGATGCGCGGCGACTCGCAGTCGATGCGCCCCGCGCGCCGTCGCTCCTTCGCCGCCGCGCGCGCCCGCGCCTCATCGGCGGCGGCCGCGCGTAGTTCAGTCTCGGCGTCCGTTCGCCGTTTCTCGTCCGCCGCTATCTCGTTCGCGCGCGCCTCGGCCTCGCCGGCGCGCCGCTTTGCCTCGGCCGCCGCTTCGGCTTCGGCGCGCCGCTTGGCCTCGGCCGCGAAACGCTCCATCTTCTGTATATCCGCGATCTCGAAGGCCCGCTTGCCCCCGACCTCCAACCAGCGCCGGGGCTTGTCGAGGCAGAGCACCGAGTACGGCCACCACTGGCCGTCGTTGGCCTGGTGTTCGTTGTAGGCGCCGGGTTTCACGAGCAACAGGGTCGAGTCGTTTTGATCATGTCTCTCCACAATGAATTCGCCGCCGAGCGACGCGTGCCAGCTGTCCGGCATCAAGAGCCTCCAGATATCTTTGGCCCGGAAGGCCGCGCGCACGGCCTGCTCGTCATTAATGACGCAGACGCGCGTGCCGCGCGCCAGCTGCTGGGCTTGCACGAGGCGCGATCGTATGAGGGCCACGCTCACGTTCTCCTCGCGGTCGCCGTCGTCGTAGGCCACGTCGCAGGCGTCTTCAGTGACTCGTGAGATGGTGCCGGCGTACCACTGGTCCCCGCCCTGGAACTTCGCCTCGACGCGGTCGCCCGGGTGGAAGCTCATCGAGGCGCCCCGCAGCGATATGCGCCGACCCGAGGGCCATTCCGGGGCGGCGCCAGTTAACGAGAGGGGCCCGTCGCCAGCGTCGTGTAGTTCGAACGCGGAGCCTGGTATTTTCGGCCCCGTTGAAAACACGCATCCCTGCGCCGTCATCCGGAGCCAGCGCCCGGTGCCGGGGTGGCGGAGTGCTATTTCGTCGTTGCCGGCGTCCCGGATCTCGAACTTGCAAATATCCCAGCCGGCCCAGGCGCCGCGCTTCGTCCCGAGCTTGCCATTGTCCGTCACGACGAGGTACGCGTCGTGATCCGGCGAGCGCAGGCCATCATTTTTCCGGCCAGCGCCTTCACGGCCGCGGGCGGCACGCGGCCGCAGGTCTCCTCCGCGGCCTTTTCTAGGGCTGTCGGCACCGAGATGCGCATGCGCTGGCCGGCTCTCAAGTTCGGCGGCACTCGGACTTTCACCGTGCGGCCGTCCGGAGCGCGGACTTGGAGCGTCGCGCCGGGCGCCGTACCTTGCGGGATCTGGATCTCCATGGTCGTGGCGGGCCGCGCGCGCACTCGTTGGGCGGCGGCCTTCATCTCCTCTCAGTGGTGCAGCCCCCTGAGCTGCCTCCTGCTGCCCCTGTGCGATTCTTTGGCCTGTGAAGCTGCCGGGGCGGTGAATTCGCACGACTTCGGTCCTGTTCACCTTTGACCAGCTTGGCGACAGCCAAACTCCTTGTCTTGCGCCCAGCGCTGCGCACTTCTTGTGCTGCCGCAGAGCTAAAATCTGCTAAAGTTCGGCGGGCTCGGAGCCGCACGCACCTCTTGGTTTGTGTTTAGGACGTGTATATAGGTGCCGGGGGGCTGCTTGGATTTTCTTGGTAGGATACGGCGTGCGCGCGGGTTTCTCCAACCGTTTCACCTAGTGCGGCGCAAATCAGGCCTGTGGTTGCCTGCGGTCGCGCGTCGGGCTGCCTCAGACCGCACGTACGCGGTCGTAATCTGTGCTCGTGCGTCGCTGCCCCACGTTGCTGCCGCCGTGACCGCTGCTACACAACCGAGTAGCTGCCACTGGTATCTCACTGGTGGGCCACACCAACAGGAGCGGAGCACCAACAGTAACAATCCACAAACAGCAGCATGCCGTTCGGCTTCACGGCGCCGAAGATGCCCTTCGGGGACAAGAAGGCCGAGGCCCCGACGCCGCCAGCACCGACGCCCGCGCCGACCGCGCCCGGACCGACCGCCGACGGACCGACCGCCCCGGCGCCCCCGTGGACGACGGGTCGCCTGTCGGTCGAGATCCTGGGCGCGCGCGGCCTGCGCGCGGCGGACAAGTCGGGCATGAGCGACCCGTTCGTGTGCGTCCAGCTCGTCAACGCGGGCAAGGCGCTACCGAAGCCCCACCATAAACCGCACAAGACGCGGACCGTCAAAAAGACGTTGGCGCCCCGCTACAAGGACGAGACCTTCGTGGTGGACGCCTGTCCGTTGGAGACGGTGCGCTTCCAGGTGTACGACTGGAACGCGGGGCTGATGGGCATGGGCAGCGGCAAAGCGAAGCCGCTCGGGGAAGTGAGCGTGGATCTCGCGGCGCGCTGGGCCGCGCAGCCGGCGGCCGGGCCGGACGGGCGCGGTATTTCTGAGTGGCTCAAGCTGGACGCGTTGGAGGGCCAGCAGGGGGCCGGGGAGGTCGAGGTCAAGATCCTGCTGACCCCGGGCACGGGCGACGCGCAGCAGGACGCCGAGAAAGCGGCCGAGGCCGCCCGGTGGTTCGTCGACGAGCAAGAGGTTGAAAAGGGCGAGCCCAACGTGCTCCACGTCGCCGTGATCTGGGCGCGCGGCCTCAAGGCGGCCGACAAGAGTTTGATGGGTGCGTCGTCGAGCGACCCCTTCGTCACGCTAGAATTCGTAGACAAGAAAACGACCGTGAAGACGGACGTCGTCAAAAAATCATTAGAACCCATCTGGATGAAGCTCTTCGAGCTGCCGGTCCCGGTCCAGGGCAAGAAACTCGGTCCCTTGCCCTCCCTGGACGTCCTGGTCCAGGACCACGACACGCTGTCGAGCGACTTTTTAGGCAAAGTGAGCATCACGCCCTCAAGCCTCCCGGAACTGGAAAAGGACGGCGCCGCGCCGCCCACGTGGTACCCCCTCCAGAATAAGGACGGCTCGCCGAGCGCCGACCGCGGCCAGGTGCAGCTCGCCCTGAAGCTAGTGTACGACGCCCAGCACGACCCGTCGGAGGACCGGCCGTTCTTCGCTGAAGAGGTCCCAGAAGAGTTTGTAGACAAGCCGCCGAACGAATTGAGGATAGCTATCGCGCGGGCCCGCGACCTCAAGGCCATGGATGCTGCGATACCCTTTTCGTCCCGGGGCAAGACCAGCGACCCCTACGTCTCTATAAAGATAGCGGGCTTCAGTGAAAAGAAAACGAAAACAAAAATGAAGACTCTCGCACCCGTCTGGAACGACGACACGTTCGCCTTCGATCTTGTAAGTGGGCAGCATGGGGCGTCGACGGAATCTGTACCGAAGGACATTGAGCTCACGGTCATGGACTACGACGTGGTCGGCAGTGACGACTTTTTGGGCGTCGCCCGTGTGACGCTCGCCGATTTATTGGAAGCCAAGCATAAACCGGTCCAAAGGTGGTACCCGCTGGGCGACACAGCCCAAGCTTCCGGTGATGGGAGTAGAGGATCGTTACTCGTCGTGGCCCAGTGGCGGTACAACAGAGATTTAGATTTTGCGCCTTTGGCGATCGAAGACGACGTGGTGGAGCACCCGCCGAACGAAATCAAAGTGGCTCTATTCCGAGGGCGGGGCCTGGCCGTCAAGGACAAGCATCTGTTGAGTAAGGGCGGCACGTCGGACCCCCGCGTGCGCTTCGAGTTGTTAGGGGGCGCCTTCTCCGACGACGCGTCGGAACGGAGAAAGCAGGAGGCGGAGCGGCGCTTCACGTCCAGTGTACGGAAGAAGACGCTGGACCCCGTGTGGCGGGAGGTGTTTGCAAGAGAACTGCGAAAACCGCAGGACACTACACAAGGGACGTGGTCCCCACCTGCGTTACGGTGTATCTGCGAGGACGTGGACCAAGTCGGGGCCGCGGACTTCATGGGCTGCGTGGACATTGAACTGTCGCAACTCTTGGAAGACCGTTCACCGCTAAGTGGGTGGCACGCGCTGGGACCGGATCCCGACGGTACATTGTCGGCCAACGTGTCGGGGGAGATCCACGTCAGTGTCCAATGGCGCCACGACCCGGCCTTGGATTTCGACCCCTGGGTAAATGAAGAAGGAAGTGACAAGCCGCCGAACGAGCTGCGGGTCGCGCTCGCGAAGGGCCGCGACCTCTCGGTGAAAGACAAACCTGTATTATGGGGAGAGGGGACCTCGGACCCGCGCGTGACCTTTTCGCTCTCTGTGCTCGGTAACGACAAGGCTCCGACGCCCCTCACACCATGGTCCTCTTTACCAAAAAAGAAGACGCTGCATCCCACCTGGAACGAGACGTTTGCCCATCCCCTGCCTCCGCCGGAGGAGGGCCAGCCGGGCTGGGTCCTGACGTGCACCTGCGAGGACGTGGACGACCTTAGTTCAACGGATTTCATGGGCCGCGCGCAGATCGAACTGAACAGTGTACTCGGGGCGGATACGCGGCGGTCCCGGGGCTGGCATGCCCTAGCGTCGCGGGACGGCGGCTCGTCGAACGTGACCGGGGAGCTAGATGTCATCGTGCAGTGGCGGTACAACCCGGCGTTGGACTTTGACCCCTGGTTACATGAGGCGAAGGATCCTGCACATGCCGACAGGGACCCGAACGAACTAAGGATCGCGCTCGTCCAAGGGCGGAACCTCGCCGTCAAGGACAAGGCCGTGTTGTACGGCGGCGGGTCGAGCGACCCCCGCGTGACTTTCAAAATAACGGGCACGAAGTATTTAACGCGCACCTCGAAGACCATAAGGAAGTCCCTCGACCCTTCGTACCGCGAAATCTTTTCCCTGCCGTTGACCAAGGACTACGCCGAAGACGAAAACAAAATAGATTTCGGCACCAACGGTCCTATCTTAGAAGTGACGTGCGAGGACGTCGACGACCTGAGCAGCGCGGACTTCATGGGCGAGCTTAATTTACCTGTAAACGCCATGCGCGAACGTACCAGGAAGTGGTACCCTTTACAGGCGGACGCCGAGGGGAAACATAAATCTTCCAACGTCGTCGGTGAAGTGGAACTGATCGTCGAGTGGTGCTACAACCCGTTGTTAGATTTCGACCCCTTCCTCGAGGAGGACCTCCATCCCGATAAGAAACCGAACGAAGTCAGAGTCGCTTTAGGGAGGGGCCGGAACCTGGCCGTGAAGGATAAGACTGTACTGTATGGGGAAGGTTCTTCTGATCCGCGGTGTACGTTATCCATAGCACACACGGAATTGAGGGAGGTCAGTCAAGTGCAGAAGAAGACCTTGAATCCCATCTGGAACGAGGCCTTCGCCTTCCCCTATTCCAGAGGACCCGATCAGCCCCCCGAATTAATCATAGAGTGCGAGGACGTCGACGCGCTCTCCGCTTCGGACTTCATGGGTCTGGTGCGTTTTGAACTCGACGCGCTCCAAAACCATGCGCGGTGGCACGGCTATAAACCGCTCCAGGCGAAGACCGCGGGCTCCTCGAACGTCTCGGGCGATTTGGAAGTCTTCGTCCAGTGGCGCTACAACGCGGCACTGGACTTCGACCCCTTTCCCGTGGATGACGTACTGGAAACGTACGAAGCGAAGGCACCGAACGAATTAAGAATTGCATTGGTCCAGGCGCGAGGTCTGGCCATCAAGGACAAGAATTTGCTGAGTAAAGGCGGTTCCTCGGACCCCTTCGCGTCCTTTGAAGTGGCGGGTGCCACGTTCAAGTCCGCCACGAAGTACAAAACTTTAAACCCGCGCTGGAACCAGCTCTTCCAAGTCCCGCTGAAGGACGCGGAGAAGCCGCGGCTCGACGTGGTACTCTACGACGAGGACGAGGTGACGTCCCCGGACTTCATGGGTCGAGTGAGCGTGGCGTTGGATGCCCAGGACAAGCGTCCCCAACGGGCCTGGCACACCCTGTTACCGGAAGAGGGCAAGTCCGATGATGTCAAGGGGGCCGTCGAATTAATTATCCAGTGGTGGTACAACCCGGCTCTGGATTTCGAACCCTTCCTGGAGGTAGATGAATATGCGAACGACCCCCCGAACGAGTTGAGGGTGGCTCTCATAAGTGCCAGAGATTTAGCCGTCAAGGACAAGAATTTGCTAAGTAAGGGTGGCACGTCGGACCCGCGCTGCACCCTGTCGGTGACGGGGACCGACCTTACGAATAAGTCCACTACGAAGCCCAAGACCCTGTTGCCACTATGGAACGAGGTCTTCAGCTTTCCCTACGATCCTGGGAGTGCGCACGAGAACCCACCGGTCCTGGACGTGCTCGTGGAGGACGTGGACGCTTTGAGCAAAGCGGACTTCATGGGCCGTGTGAAGGTCGAACTGGCTCCCTTGAAGAATAAGCGACTGCGCAGGTGGTTTTCGCTAGTAAGTGAAGAGGGCGCCTCGTCGAACGTCACCGGCGACGTCGAGCTCGTGGTCCAGTGGCGCCACAACCCTTACTTGGCGTACGCGCCCTTCGACGATAGTGTGGAGGTGCCGGCCGGGAAGAAGCCGAACGAGTTAAGAGTCGCGGCCATTTCCGCGAGGCGCCTGGCCGTCAAGGACAAGAAATTGATTGGCGAGGGCTCGAGCGACCCCGTGGTGACCTTCGAGCTCGGCTCCGTTACGGCGGAAACGACCGTGAAGAAGAAGACGTTGAATCCCACGTGGAAGGAGGCCTTTGCCAAGCCCTGTTCGGTGGAGGAGGCCGGGGACTGCCATATCAAAGTGAAAGTTGAAGACTGGGACGCGGTGGGCGGTAGGGACTTCATGGGCTCTTGTACTATAGACCTGAAGGAGCGCGTTGAGGCACCGAATAGACCGGCGGTGCGGACGTGGTGCCTCCTCGACCTGGACGAGGCACAAAAGACGCAAACGGTGTCGGGCGAGGTGGAGATCTGGTACCAGTGGCGCTACAACCCGCTCCTAGATTTTGACCCTTTTACCGAAGTAGCATCGGACAAGCCGCCGAACGTGTTGCGGGTCGGGCTGGCCCGGGGCCGCGGGTTACGCATCATGGACAAGAACGTCCTGAGCACGGGCGGGTCCTCGGACCCGCGGTGCGTCCTGAGCCTCGTTGGTAAAGACGGCGCCGCGAGAGGGAAGCCCATGACGTCCGCCCACCAGACCAAAACGTTGGCGCCGACGTGGCGCGAGGTCCACGACTTCGACTGCGAGGACGGGACGCTCTCGTTCAAGTGTGTGGTCGAGGACCGCGACGAGGTGTCGAGCGCCGACTACATGGGCGAGGTATCAATAAAGCTGGGCGACCTCGCGCCGCAGAAAGTCCTAAGGCAGTGGCACACATTGCACGACCCCGCCGGCAAACGTAAGGTGGAGGGGGAGGTCGAGCTTATTCTGCAGTGGTGCTACGACGCGGACCGGGACTTTGAGGCGTTCCCGGAGATCGACGAGTCCGGCAAAGCGCCGAACGAGCTCTGCGTCGGGGTCTTCCGGGCAAGGAACCTGGCTGTCAAGGACAAAGCAATTATTGTGGGCAAGGGCTCTTCTGATCCCTATGTCAAAGTAAAAGTCGCGGGCACGACGCTCGAAAGGAGAACCAAGGTCAAAACGTCTACCCTCGAGCCCGTCTGGAAGGAGCTCTTCATCGTACCCTTCTCCTCGGAGCGGCCGGACAAAGACCCACCCCAACTGGAGGTGTCGTGCTGGGACCGGGACGCGGTGAGCGGCGACGACGCCATGGGGACGGCCACGCTGGACCTGGCCAAGTGGAAGGACCGGGAAAGGAGGACGGGCGAGAAGGTCTGGCTCCCCCTCGAGGGCGCGGGCGCCGCCGGCGACGTCTGCGTCGTGGTCTGCTGGCGCCATAGTGCCGCCAGGGCGTTCGCGCCTTTCGAGGCGGAGACGGTGCCGGAGGGGAAACAATCTAATGAACTACGGATCGGGCTCTTCCAGGCCACGGGGTTGGCGGTGAAGGACCCGGCGTTGGTGTGGGGCGCAGGGAGCTCGGACCCGCGGGTGACGTTCTCCGTCGGCGCCCTGAACTGCACGTCTCACACAGTGAAGCAGTCCCTGGACCCCGCCTGGAAGGAGGTGATGACGCTCGAGCTGCCGCGGGGGCCCGCCGGTACTCTAGTCCTGGAAGGCCTCTGCGAGGACGTCGACGAGGTCTCGGGCGCGGACTTCATGGGTCAGTTCACGGTGGACCTGGCCGAGTGCGTAGATGGGCGGGTCAAGAGGCTCTGGCGGTCGCTGGAGCCCCGCACGGAGAAGGACGTCGTGTCGGGCGACGTGGAGCTCGTATTGCAGTGGCGCTACAACCCTCGCTTGGACTTCTGTCCCTTCGACGGCTTTGTAGATGAGCATGTGAACGAGCCGCCGAACGAATTGCGCATCGCGTTGATTCGGGCTCAAGGTTTGGCCATCGCGGATAAGAACCTCCTGTCGAAGGGAGGGTCCTCGGACCCGCGGTGCACGTTTGTTTTAACGGGCGTCGACGACCCCTGGAAGAGCCACACCATCAAGAAGTGCTTGGATCCCAAGTGGAAGGAGCAGTTCGTGCGGCTGCTGGACGTGCCCGGCGACGGCTCCGCTCCTTCGTTAACGGTGACGTGCGAGGACGTCGACGAGGTGAGCGGCGCGGACTTCATGGGCCAATTCACGGTGGACCTCGGGCCCCTGGCGGACCACAAACCCGTCCGCCAGTGGTATCCGCTGCAGGAAGCCGAGGGCCGCAAGGGCGACGTCGCCGGCCACGTGGAACTGTTTTTGCAGTGGGTCTACAACCCCGTGACGGCCTTCGATCCCTTCGCGCCGTCGGAAACCGAGGGCGAGCCCAACGAACTAAGGATCGGGCTCGGCCGGGCGCGCGACCTGCCGGCCATGGACAAGGCCTTGGTCCTGGGCAAGAGCTCCTCGGATCCGCGGTGCACCTTCACCGTCGCCGGGACGGCCGTTAAACTGCAGTCCTCGACGAAGAAGTCCACCCTGACGCCGACGTGGAAGGAGACCTTCGAGGCGCCCCTGCCCAAGGGGCCGCCGGAGACGGCGTGGCAGCTCGTCGTCGACGTGGAGGACTGGGACCGGGTCTCCGCGGCGGACTTCATGGGCCGCGTCACCGTCGACTTGGACCCGCTGGTCGATCAGACCATTGTGAAGGGCTCGTACCTGCGTTGAAATCGAGTTTCAGGCGCCCACGCCATCGCCGCGATGTTGCTCCGTAACTGTTTGATTTCCACACAGGCTGGTACCCCCTCCAGACCAAAGAGGGTGCGGCAGCGCAGGGCGAGGTGTATTTAGTCCTGCAGTGGCGCCGCAACCGCGACCTTGTCTTCGAGCCCTTCCAGGACGAAGAGGAGTTCGCGGCCAAGGAGCCGAACTCGCTGCAGATCGCCGCCGTCGCCGCGCTGGGCCTTGCAGTGGCCGATAAGAACGTGCTATCGGCCGGTGGGTCCTCGGACCCCTTCCTCACGTTTACCTTGGAGGGCTCGGCGCTGAAACCCTTCAAGACCAAGGTCAAGGCGAAGTCTTTGGATCCGGTGTGGAACGAGCAGTTTGCGCGGAGCGTCACGCCCGCCAAGAAGCCCCTGGCACTCGCGTGCACGTGCGAGGACTGGGACGAGGTCTCTGGTAGCGACTTCATGGGCCGCTTTAGCGTGGACCTGGAGTCGCTGCGGGACCAGAAGGTGCTGAAGAAGTGGTTAAAGCTCGGAGAGGCCGAGGGGCGCAAAGGTGACGTGGCAGGTCACGTGCTACTCCACGTACAGTGGCGCCACGATCCAGCGCTGGCGTTTGAGCCCTTTAGCGAGGACACGTCCGACAAGACTCCGAACGAGTTGCGGATCGGCATATTCAAAGCTAGGGACTTGGTTGTGGCGGACACAAATTTGCTATCTAAGGGTGGAAGCTCAGATCCGCGCGTCAAGCTCTCCATCGCCGGCTCGACGTGGACCGCGTCCTCGAAGATCGTCAAGAAGTCCCTGGAGCCCGTCTGGAAGGAGACCTTTGTGGTGCCGCTGCCGCACATCGACCTCGACGGCTGGGCGACGCCGACGCTGTCCCTGGAAGTCGAGGACTGGGATGAGATCAGTTCCGCGGACGCCATGGGTCGCGTGTCCATTCCTCTGACGCCGGACCACGCCATCTCCCGCGAGTGGTACTCATTAGTACAGACCGACAAGGGCCTCTTGAAAGAAGTAAGCGGCGAGGTAAACGTCGTCTTACAATGGCGATATAGTCCAGACCTCGATTACGACCCGATGAACGAACCCGTCGAGTACCCGGACGAGGAACCGAACGAGCTGAGGCTTGCTGTGGTACAAGCCCGCGGTCTCGCGATTATGGATAAGAACCTTCTATCGAAGGGTGGCAGCTCGGATCCGTTCGTAGAAGTGTCGTTGTCCTCGGCGAAGAAGGCGAAGAAGACGGCCGTGAAGAAGAAGACCTTGGAGCCCGTCTTCCGCGAGCAGTTCCAGTGGAGCGTCTCGCCGAGCTCGTCGGACACCCAGCCGTCGCTCACGTTTAACGTCCAGGATTGGGACGCCGTAAGCAGCAATGACCCGATGGGATCAGTGGCGGTCGACCTGGCCACGCTCCTCGAACGGAAGGGCGCACCGCTCAGAAAGTGGTATGCCCTGGACACGGGCGGCGCCGTCGAAATTATCGTGCAGTGGCGCCACTCGCCCTCGAACGCCTGGAAGCCCTTCGCCGCGCCCAAGTTTCCGGACAAAGCCCCTAATGAGCTCCGGCTTGGGCTGAGCCAGGGTCGCGAGTTAGCGGTGAAGGACAAAAATCTATTAAGTAAAGGCGGTTCTTCCGACCCCTACTGCAAGTTCTCGCTCGTCGGCACGAACGTGACGTTCTGTTCGACGGTGCAGCAGAAATCAGTTGACCCGGTCTGGCGCGAGATCTTCACGCAGCCGATGCCGGACTTGAAGCCACTCCCGAAGCTGCAGGTCGATTGCTTCGATAGAGATGCGATGTCCAAAGAGGATTCTATGGGGAGCTTCGTGGTCGACCTGGCCGAGCTGCGGAGCCAGGCCGTCTCCAAAAAATGGTATGCGCTCGACGAGGGCGAGGTCGAGCTCGTGCTGCAGTGGTACCACGACCCGGCCCTGGCTTATGATCCGTTCGAGGCAGTGGAATCGACCAAGGCGCCGAATGAATTATGTGTCGCTGTGTCGCAAGGTCGCAACCTCGTCATCAAGGACTCAAACATCTTCTCTAGTGGTGGAACATCGGACCCTAGATGCATCCTGAACGTCGTCGGCGGATCTTCCGTCAAGCTCTCGCACACGACAGAGACATTGACAAAAACGCTCAACCCTCGGTGGCGGGAAGTGTGGCGCATGCCCCTGACTGCGAACGGCGGGGAGACGCTGCACTGCTGCGTCGAGGACGTGGATAGAATATCTGCCGCCGACTTCATGGGCGCTACGGCAGGCATCGACCTGTCGCAACTCAAGCCGAACACGATCACGAGAAAATGGTATTCGCTGCAGACCGAGGACCCGCTCACTCAAAAGAAGTGCAAGGGCGAGGTCCACGGCGACGTGGAGCTCATCGTCCTGTGGCGGTACAACGAGTCGTTGGACTGGGATCCCTTCGAGCGCGATACGGTCTCGGAGGGTCCGGTCAACGAGCTGCGCGTGGCTGCGTTCCGTGGTCGGAAGCTGGCGATTCGCGATAAGAACTTGTTTTCGGCCGGCGGGTCGTCTGACCCCAAACTCACTTTCGCCCTGTCGACGTCCGGCGAAGCCTCGCACGCCTTCAAGACCAAGGCCCAGAAGACGACGCTGGACCCAACGTGGAAGGAGCAGTTCTGCTTCCCGCTCAAGCCCGACGACTGCGGCGGGACCTGTGTGCTGCAAGTGAAGTGCGAGGACGCGGACACGATCTCTGCAAATGACGCCATGGGCTCCGTGTCCATCGACCTCTGGGGGTTACAGGGAAAATACGAGCAGAAGTGGTATGCTCTCACGGGCGAAGGGGCGGAAGGTGCCGTCGAGCTCATCGTCCAGTGGCGGCACGACCCGACTAAACACGAAGCTGAGCTCGACGCGAGGGCGCGGCGCGAGGCGAAGGCCGCCGAGGACGCAAAACGGAAAGCACTCGAAGCGGAGCGCGCCGCGGCGGAAGAAGAGCGATTATCCGACGAAGCCGAGCGAAAAAAGCAGATGCTCGAGGACGCGGAGCGCCGCCGCAAGGAAAGAAACGACGCGGAGCGACGCCGCCGCGCTGAAGAGGAAGCGCGCCTAAAAGTTTTGGCCGAGGAGAAGGAGAAAAAACGGCTGGAAGACGAAGCTCGGCGAAAGGAGGAAAGCGAGCGAGCTCGCAAGGCACGCGAGGCCGCCACCGCCAAACGCGCCAAAGCTGAAGCGGAGCGGAAGCAACAGCAAGCCCTCGCCGACGAGGAGAACCGGCGCAAGCTCGCGGAACAAAAGGCTCGAGACGACGCAGCCGCGGCACGACGACGGGAAGCGGCCCGCAAGCGACGTATGGAACTTGAAGAGGCGGCGCGCTTACGCAAGGGCGAGGAAGCCGCTCGCAGAGACGCCGCTCGCAGCGCCCGCGCCGAGGCCGACGCGAAGAGGGCAGCCGCCGAGGCCAGACGGCGAGACGAAGCGCGAGCGCGCTTGCGCGATGAAGCGGAAAAAAGAGGCAAGCGGGAGGCCGCGGCGCGCGCGCGGAGGCGCGAGGCGGCGCTCAAACTAAAAGCCGACGAGGATGCGCGGCTGGCAGCAGATGAGGCGTATCGTGAGGGCCTGAGGATGAGCCGGACCGAAGCTCTTAGTAAAGCCACGATCGAAAGGCAGCAACGGGAAGCCAAGGAGGACCTCAAGCGCGAGAAAGAGCTTGCCAAGGCGCTCGGGGATGGGTCGTGCAATTGGCGGCCCGGTGCGTCGTCACGCTATGGTTCCAAACCGGATACCCACGTGTTTCCTTCGAAGACTGCGGCGGATTAGGGGTAAACTATTTCAGGTTCGTTTACACCAGACGAACAGGAGGGATACAAGAAGGGGGGGGATTGGGTGTCGATGCCTTGCTCGCCGTTTAGACCTCCTACTACAGCAAGTGTGAGATGTGAGCTTGGGCGGTGAGCTTGGCGCGGTTACGCTCGGTTTCACGAGGCAATTCAGTGGTCACGTCTTAATAAGAAATTAACGACGAGGAAACACGTCTGGGCCGCACGTAAGCCACTATTTCGCTCTGGAATCGGCGCGCGCATTCTAAAGTGCGGGTTTTCCGGGACACTCGACGTTCTACAAAACAACAGGTTACCCGGCAAGCAGCAGACGGAGGTAGTAGAGCACCATACCGAGGGCGAGCGGCAGCACCGCGAGCGCCGCGGCCCGCCGATTGAACGGCTCCGCCGCCGCGCGCACGGCCGCGCCGCGCCGCCGGAGCGACTGGAGCGCGTCGCGCAGGGCGGGTCGTGCCGATGGATCAGCAACCAATGTCACCCGGACCACCGAGCCGTCCACGTGCCACCGGTGCGCTTTGGAAATGCGCACCTCAAAGCGCGCCCCTACCAGCGCCTCGTCAAAGGGCACCAATACCTTCACGTACCGCTTGTTGTGCGCTACTAAACGTCGCCCGCCGTCCGCGACCTCGCCGCACGACGAGCATAGCGTCACCGTACCGACCAGGTCATCGTAGGGCCGGAACGTGCCCGTGAGCGCCGTCAAGCGCCGTGACCGCGCTTTCACGATCTTCGTGGACACGCGCTTCATCTTGGCGGCGGGCGTGCCCGGCCTACTATAAAATTGCGAGATGTTCATCAGGTAGAAGGCGTGCCTTTCAACAAGTTGGTAGGTCTCTTCAAACGCTTCTTCAGTCTCGCCCGGGAACCCACAAATAACATCCGTCATGATCGTGACGCCCCCGGCGACCTTACCTTGCAGGCAATTCACGACTTGTTCAAAATCTTCCACGGTGTACTCGCGGTTCATCTTGGACCGTCCGAGCACGTCGTTCGACCCGGACTGCACGGGCACGTGGAGAAAGGCGTAGATCTGCGGATGTTCCAAAGCTTGGGCCAATACATCCAACTGATCGAGGACGTAGGGCGGGTTCGTCATGCCGACTCGTAACGACCCATACGAATGCCGTTCCAGTACGGGGATCAACCTCAAGAGTAACGCGGACAGCGACGTTTTTAGATCGATGCCATAGGCGCCCGTGTCCTCGGAACTCAACCACACCTCCGCGACGCCCTCACGTAACGCGTTCTCGACGCGTCTCTCGATGGCCTCCGGCGCGTAGCTTCCTAATTTGCCTCTAGCGTGCCGTGTCTTGCAATATGTACAAGCCCCCAGGCACCCGGTGGACAGCGGCACGATCTCCACTAAAGCTTCCTTCCGCTGCTTCGGCAATTCCAAAGAAGGTAAGGGCCCCTGGCCTAAGGCATGAAACACTTCGCCCCGCAACGACGCCGCCACGGCCTCGCCGACGCGGCCCAGTTGCTTGACGCCGATGGAAGACACACCGTCCAAAAGCGGCGGCGCCCTCCCGGGCTTGCGTTTCACTAAACCGCGGTCGCCCTGGGGCACGCACCCGGCCACGACCACGCCCTTGCCCTCGGCCATGGCTTGTCTCGCTTCCTTCACAAAAGCCGCCTGGCTCGGGTCCTTGACCGTGCACGAATTGATGACCCAGGCGTCCGCGGAGGCCGCGTCCGCGTGGTTCGCTGACACGTCGTAGCCCTCGCTGGCCAGGATGCCGGCCATGTACTCCGAGTCGCTGGCGTTGTGCGCGCAGCCGAAGGTCTTCACGTACACCCTTTTCGTCTCAGGCAGGAACTGCGGGGCTGTACTAGAACACGCGCGGGGGCGGAAGCGCGCGCTCCGCTTGTGCTTGGGCACGACCTCGGCGTCCTCGCGCGGGCCGCGCGCGAGGTCCGGGGGCTTGAGGTCCTCGATGTCCATGGCTGCCTCGCCGGCTCAGGCTAATGTTGGAAGACTCGCCCGCTGCCGCAGCGATGCTATTCGGAGAGAGACGTTTAAGGTAGGCAATGCAATCGCTGCGTACTCCTAGCTCAGATCGCCAGGTTTGTGTTTCATAGCAAAACCCGTGTGAAAACCCGTCCTCGACCTCAAAGTTGAGTTTACGAGCTTGTACTTGTCCTGCAAATTGAGCATCGACAGTGTAGTGGCTAATATACAGCATCGATAGTGTTTTGCGCTCAACCGCATTGCGAGACCGCAAAAAGTAGCTGCTGCGAGCTATATCAGCGCCAGGTGCAGGAGCTAGAGGAGCAGTACCTCGCCTCGCACCAGACGCCAGCCCGCGCGTTGTCCAATTGCCTTAGCAGAGACGCCAGCCAGCGCGTGATCCAGTAGACGAGCATGGTCACCGCACTGCTCCTCCTCGCCACCGCCGCCTCGTCTCTGACCCTCACAAGCTTGCAGGGCGTCGACGCCCCAAAACTGCGGATCGGCGACAACGCCCTGGGCGTGCGCGGCCTCCTCGCCTCGGAACCCATAAAAAAAGGCGACCAGCTCATCGCGGCGCCGCGCGCGTCGGCGCTCGAGACGACGAGCCTGGAGGCCAAGACCGCGCCCCGCGACTTAAAACGGGAAGGCTACTGCGACGACGCGGGCTGGCAACAGGCCGGCTGGCAGGGCCGCCTGGCCCTGCGGCTGCTCAGGGCCCGAGAGGACGAAGCGGAGCTGAGTGCATGGTTCGACGCGCTGCCCCAATCGTACAACGAGCTGCCCGTCGTGGCGTGGACCGACGCGGATCTGAGCGACTGCGCCTACGCGCCGCTGCAGGACGCCGTGTCCGAACAGAAGCGGACCTGGAAGCGCGCGGAGGACGCGCTCTTGCCGTCTACAAGCTTCTCGCAGAAAGAGTTGCGGTGGGCCCTCGCCACGGTGCTCACGCGGAGCTTCAGCGGGCCGCTCGAGGCCACGTCGCCGACGCAGCGCCTCGCGACCGTCGGGTTCGCTGGTTGGTTGGCGGGCGGCTACGTGGTGGGCGGCTACGGGCCCTGGGAGACCGCTTTGCAAGGCTTCTTAGCTGTAACTCTAGCAACTTTATTGAGCGACTACTTCGTGGCGAAGAACGACGACCTGAACTTAGAGAGGCACGCCTTGGCGCCGGGCGTGGACTTCCTGAACCACGCGGGCGCCGTAGAAGGTGGGGCGGCCTACGAGTACTTCGGGGACCAATTTGCCGTAAGAGCCCACGACGACCTGCGGGCGGGCGACGAGGCGTTCGCCTCCTACGGCGCCAAGTCCAACGCCTTGTTACTGGCGAACTACGGGTTTGTGGAAACGAACAACCCGCACGACGACTACGTCTTCCCGGCGCAGTACCCCTTTCCGCCGTTACGGAGCGCCCGGGTGACGCGGACCGGCTTCGACGAGACCGTGGCCCTGGCGGCCGTGTCCTACAGCGGGTCCCAGGACGCCGCGCGCGAGAACCTGGCCAAGGCGTGCCGGAGCCAGGCCTTCGCCCTGGAAAGCGCCGAGGGGCCCCTTGCGGAGCTGTCGCGGGAGCACGCGAAGGTCCTGGCTGCGCTCGCCGGCGTCACCGAGGCGAGCGGCGGGGGGGTGTAGGATCTCGGGTAAGGTGGGAAAACCATAGAGTGGGGTCGTTAGCGAGTCGAACGACGCAACAAGAAAGAGAAGAGAAGACACCTGCCCGAGGGCGCGGACCGCGAGGCTTCCTTCGGGCGCGTGCCGGCGGCGCGGCCCTAAGAATTGAAATACGGGTTTCTCAGGCTCTCGCGCAGCGTTACGAAGCTAAACAGTGCGTGCTGCAGTGCGCGCTGGCCGGGCGTGACTTGTCAGGTGTTGGCTTCACTAGCACAGAGACGCACAGTACACGCGTGGCTGCCAAACCGTGTCGCGTGCTGTTTGTGGGTCTGTCCTGCGGCCAGATTTCTACGCGTGGAAACAGGACCGCGCCGCACGCGATCGCCGCGCGCGGGCTCAGAACAAGAAGCATAAAGCAGCGCCATGGGCCTCCTCAACGCCGCGAGCTGGCTCAAGGGCACCATCGACGGCTGGCTCGAGACGATCGAGAACTTGGACCCCAGTAAAAATCTCAAGGGCATCGGTAAAATAGGAGCGCAGCTCAACAAGATCAACCCCCTGCAAGCCCTCACCAAGAACCACGACGGCGAGAAGTTCCAGGACACGCGACCGAGCGAGGTCTTTGAAGAGGTGCACGTCGACGCGCGGTTCCGGCCCGGCGCCCCCAAGGGCACCGTGGAGGTGGAGCTCCTCTGTGCGGGCGGCTGGACCAGTGTGGGTGTCGGGGACACCTTCAGCGCGGAGGACTGCTACGGGTTAGTCGTGCTGGACGGCGGTGTGGGCATCACGTCAATCAAGGACAACGCCAAGGTCCCCGCCTGGTCCGCGGACGAGCGACGGGCGTTTCGGTTTCGCGTGGTGGACCCCGCCGCGACGCTGTACGTGGCCATCTTTGACGACGACCCGAACCCTCTCCAGTCGGACGATCCCATCGGCAGGTGCGCCATTGGTTTACGTTCTTTAGCACCCGATGCTACGTACGATGCCTGGTTCCCTCTGACATACGCCGCGACGGAAGGCGAAGACCTGGCGACGAAGGGGCGCGCGTTGGTCGCGGAAGAACCTCTAGCCACGGCGGCGACGAATTGCAACGGCAAGAACACGCAGAAAGACTCTAGAGGGGCCGTGCGCCTACGCGTAAAGGTGACCTGGGACGACGGCGGCGTGAAGATGGCCAAGAGCGCTTTGAAGGATTTGGTCTTCCCGGCCAAGCCGCAGTACGTCACGTTCCCGGCCACGAAAGGCGGGAAAGCTTTGAGAGAGAACGTCAGGTTCGCCATGTACGGCGAGGGCGCGTGTCCCCACGACGCGGTCAACGAACCCTTCTCCATTGGGCGGGTGAGTGACCACGCGCACGAGTTGGTCGACGTCCTACTGGGTGCCGTGGGCGGGTTGAAGGACAAGATCGTGGCCTTGGTCATGTATAGGAACCCCGTTCGCTCGTTATTGGCTCTACTGGCGTGGCTTACTTCGGTCTCCAACGGCGCGCGCGGCGTGGCCTGGTTCTGGCTGCTCACGGCGTTGGACCTGCGCGACACGTTAGCGGGCGTCAAGGAGGACGATCGAGCGTCCTTGGACGATAACATCGTGCCCCGGTTATCCAAGCCCCAGTTCCCCATGCGGAGCTGGGCCAAGGGGGCCCTGACCGGCTTTGGGGAAACGGAACCGACGTCAACGGAAGAGTTTCAGGCGGCGAAGAGGGCCGCCCGCGGCGACGCGGAGGCCGTCGCGATCGAACTCATGCTGGAGGAGTGGCGCGCCTCGGGCAAGATCGAGGCCATTCAAGAAGAAGAAGACGAGGACGTCGTCGACGAAGACGACTATTTGAGCAAAAAGCCGATGAAGACGTTTAGGAGCTTCCACATCCTCAAACCCTTCTTGCTGCCGGTGCAGCGGTTACTGTTGGGGCTGCTCTTGCCTCTGAGGGCCTTGAAAGGTTTAGCAAACGGGCGCGCGGATCCCGTGGCCACGGCGACGCTGGCGGCCGCGTGCTTACTAATTGGAGTGGGGACCATGATCTACGCCCAGTTCGTCCATGCGTACGTCATGTGGTTTTTGGGGTGGGTCTTCACTGTTCTGTTATATGTTATCGGCGTCGCGCTGTTCGGTCCGCAGAACTACTTTCTGGTCAAGGCGCACGTCAGGAAGAAGCGCGCGCGGCAGCGCATGCGCGCGCTGGCCGCCTTCGACCCGACGGGCAAGGCCGCCCTGAACATCCAGGACTTTTATAGGAAGTACACCGTCAAGCTGAAGGAGCTGGCAAAGGCGGCCAAGAAGCGCGCGGAGGACGAGAAGGGCGCCGCGAAGAGGGAGGCGGCCGCGGAGGCCAAGGCCAAGGCGTCCCAGGACAAGCTGGACGCGGAAGCCAAAGCACGGAGAGCGGCGGTCGCGTTGGCGGACCGGACGCACCTGCAAGCCTTACATGCGAGACAGGAGGAAGGCGGACCCATCAAGGCCAAGAAGAACTCGCATTTATTCTCTACGCACACGGTCAAGCACCTGAAGCTCAGCGCCGACAACAAGACCTTCATCTACGCGGATCCGCCGGGCAAGGGCGGCTTCGGGTCGCACGAGACCAAGAGCGTGCACCTCAAGAACGTCACGCGGGTCGCCCCCTACGACGCCTCGAAACCGCAGATGCTCAAGTTCCGGGCGGGCCACAAGGAGTACGAGTTCCTTCTGGAGGACATGCACGAGCGGTCGCTGATGGCCTTTGCCTTGCGGGCGGCTTCCGCTCGTTTAGCCAATCACCCCAGCATGGTGGGCAAGGGGGGGCAGCTACGGTTAGCGGTGCCGGCCAAGCCCCTGGGCTTCCTCAACGCGTCCCTCGTGGAGCGCGAGCCAAGTGTGCCCGAGCCCTTCCGGTCGCGCATTTTACCTGATGTGGCGCCGGGGGAGTCGCTGCGCCTGGCCACGAACGCGGGCGCGCCGCCGGCCGCCGACGCCTCGCCGGGCGGCTGCTCGTGCGAGGTCGCCTGAGCAACAAGTCCTTCTCCCGAAAACCCGGCGTGAGACCTTCCTCGCCCGGGAGTGCGACCACAAGGGTCTTCAATTCGAAGACAGCGAGCCCTGAGAGGTTCTGTGCTAATGATTTTCTACAAACTAGACTCGCGTTAGGCGCAGGTTGTGCGAGTACATGACCAGCGGTTTGTTGAAGGCCTCCTCGAAGCCGAAGCCGCCGGGCACCGCGTAGACGGCCGTCAGCACGTTACATCGCGCGCCGTCGCCGTCGCGCCGCCAGGTCCAGAAGTGCTGGTACTCGCCGATAATATTCAAAGGAACATTTGGATTCTGCGCCGTCGGCGGGCCGAAGGTCACCTGCCGCACGCTCTCGGCGTTCAGGAAGATGTCGCCCTCCACTGCCTCGGGACGACCCGTCGCGCCGCCCTTGAGCGCCTCGGACCGGCGACTGTTCACATAAATTTCGATGCGCTCGCCGTTGCGCCCGCCCGCTTTCAAATCCATGGTCATGCGGTTGGGGTTCGCCGCGTCCCAGGCGACGCTCCGGACGAGGTCGGGCTTGTCCACGTGGGCACATAGAGCATTGGCGACGTTCTGGCCGTAGTCCTCGATCACCTTGCCGCCGCGCCTCACAAAATTCATTTCGAACTCCGTCTTCTCGCGGCCCACGTCGCCGAAGCGCGCGATGGAGAGTTTGGTAAAGCCCGGGAGGTCGGTCTGGGCAGAAACGCGCTGTTTGGAAATAGTGCTGGGAAACTGGTAGCCCTGGAACGCCGCGCTGCAGCGCCACCGGCCCTCGAACCACTCGGGGAACACGGTGGGGCCCGGCGGCACGCTGTAAAACGGCTTGGTCAGCCGGTTCGCGTCGCGCGCGGCCAAAGCCTCGCGCAGCGACTCGGCCGCGGCGGCCGGTCGCGCAGCAAAGGTCGCGCACGCGGCGGTAAGGCCGAAGGCGCTGCGCCGCGGCAGCGTGAGACACGTTTGGCCATCGCTGCGACCCGTTTCGCGGCGTTGCGCGCTCGCGTGGCGCGGGGCAACAGGTGGTACACTCGCCTTCGGCGGTGAAAGCGCAGCTACGATTGCGAGCCAGCACAGACTGACATACCTTTGACTCATGCCAGCGTCTCGCTGCGAGCTGGTGTGTTAAGGTGCTTGTCAAGTGCGGCTTTGTTTCGATACGGCAGGAAAACCCGTGCATAAAACCCGAACCCGAACCCGTGAACGTGCTTTTTGGCCGTACGTCACCTGCATACGCGGCACACGCGAACCAACCAAGCAATTTGTTCCTCCTGAGAATATCAAAACTGCTGCCAATGGGTTTAAAGTTCAACTTTGGCCGCATCCCTGTGCATTGGCGCCTGCTCATCGGCCTGCAGCTCGGCATCAGCGGCCTCGTCATGGCCTACAGGCAACGCGTACTCACGGCCAAGGCCAAGCGCGACGACGCGTGACATGAATCTGCAGGAAGCCATAGCGTTCGCGACAAAGGACGTCGCCGGCGCGTCCGACGCGTACGAGGCCACGGCGCACGCGCGCGCCGCGGTCGCGGCGGCACCGGGCGACGCGCAGCGCGCCCTCCGCCACGCGCGCGCGGCCTGCGCCGCGGCCCTGGGCCCGCTCCGATCCGTCGCGGCCTGGGACGCCGCGACGTATTGGGACGCCGTGCCCGACGGCTTCCAGGCGGCCCACGCGGCGGCGGCCGTGCTCTGGGCGGCGCTCGACGCCGGCAGCGCCGGCGCGCGCCTGCACGTGGACATCGCCACGATCTGCGCGTCCTCGGCACGGGGCGGCAGGCCCGCGCGGTCAGTGCGGCTGGCGGCGCTCCGGGCGGTCCGCAGCGCGGGCGGGACCGGCGCGCACGTGGCACCCTGGTCCCACGCGACCGATGTCATACAACAGCCATCGAAGCGGAGAAAGGTCGAGCCGCGGCCCGTCGGGAGCCGCCCGGACACCGTGGATGCGCACGCCTTCAAGGCGGGCCCGCGACCGGTGCGCATTTCCAAGGCGACGGTGAGCAAGTGGACGTCCGTCGCCGAGTTGGTCCACGGATTCGACGACGTGCACGTGCCGGCGGAGCGGGGCCAGGGCGAATATCGGCGCCAGGAGCTCGTGACGCTGGGCGCGCTGCGGGACGGCGTGGCGCGCGGCGACGCGGACGCCCCCTACGTCGCGCAGCACCGCCTCTTCGACCAGGTGCCTGCATTGCGGGCGGGGCTGGGGGAGGCGTTCCTGCGGTTGGCGCCGCCGACCGCCGTCGCCGCGGTCTGGGCGGGGCCGGGCGGGACGGGCACGCCGCTCCATTTCGATCCCGTCGACAACATCGTGGGGCAGTTCTGCGGCGCGAAGCGCTGGCGGCTCTGGCGGCCACAAAGCGGGGAGCCGACGGGGAGCGCCGACTTCGACTTCGCCGTTGCGCCGGGCGACGTGCTCTTCGTGCCGCGCGACTGGTGGCACCGCGTCGACGCGCTGCCCTGCGCCGGCGGGGCCGTGTCGGTCAGTCTGTGGTTCGCCGACGAGCCCGAGCTCCCGGCGTTCTCGAACCGATAAGTGTGTTGTTTTTTTACAGAAAAATTACTAGAAGGTAGTCGCGGGGCCTAGTATTCAGATGGTCACTCGCTCGAGCTTGAGGTGGGTGAGGCGGTTGAGGTGGAACGAGGCGTCCTTGCGGCCGCCGTGGACGGCCGCGCGATACCACTCCTCGGCCGCCGCGAGGTCCGTCGGGAACGCCGCGTGCCCGGGATAGGAGAAGCGGCCCTCGTAGAGCGACAGTAAGTTGAACATCGAGATCGAGAAACCCTGCCCCGCGGCCCGCGTCCAGTGTCTCGCGGCTTCGTGAGGATCCGTCGCGAGGCGGCCTAAAGCGTTCTCGGCCCACGGCGCCCAGGCGCCCCCGGCTTCCGAGAGCGCCTCGAAGAGCGCCGCCGCTCGACTCTCGTCCTGGGGGCAGCCGTCGCCGTCGGCCAGCATGAGTCCTAAATGGATGACCGCCTTGGCGTCCCCCAACTCGACCGCGCGTTCATATAACGCGACGGCCTTCGGCGCGTCGACGTCGAGGCCTAAGTCGCCGCGGCGGTGGCACGAGCCCAGCTGGCACACGGCCGCGGGCACGCCCTTCACGGCCCAGTGCTCGAGCTTGACCAGTTCATCCTCCGGCGACAGGGGCGCCGCCCGGCAGAAGGGGCAGAGGTCGTGGCCGCGGATCTCCAGCTGCACGTCGCACGCCTGGCAGATCGTCTTCTGGCAGCAGACCTTGAGGACGCGCGCGGACTCCGGGCCCCACGACTCGTAGCACAGGGGGCCTGCGGGGCGCGGCGGGTCATTTTGAGTCGCGCGAGCGGGCGGGTCGTGCGAACGATTGCGCGTGGCGGGTCGTTTCCGCGCGTGTGACCCAGAATCGAGCGACGTCGGACGCCCGCCCCCCGGGCTGCATGCGGATGCAGTAGTCTCTCGCAAGCGCGCGCGGACCACGGTCGCGGTGCCCGTGGGGCCGCGGGTCGGTCGCATCCGCCCCATCCCACCCATACTCGTTTTCGCAGCCCCCAGGGGCGCTGCTGGTTTGCGAAACGTTGTCACGCGTGCATTGGGGGACGCTGGTCACACACAGAAATTTTCAATGCACATTGTGATCTCTTCGCTGCGCAATGCGTTCCCTTTTAGCTGACCCGCGGGAGCTTGGACTCTGAACATCTAGTGGCCCAAATCTGATTGGTAGTACCCTATTCGCTTGTGACATGACCGGAAGACATACGTTAAATAAACTAAGCATATACCCTGAAGCTCTCCGCGACCTGGCAGAACACCGGCTCCCGATCGAGCCAGTCCTCCTCGCCGCACAACACGGTGAGCGTGAAGAGCTCGTTGCCGTCGCGCACCGCCGCCACGGCCAAATTATGCAGCACGCGGCCCGGCGAGCCGTCGCGGCGTTCGGGCAGCTGCAGACAGTACTCAAACGCATAGGCCCCGTCCGCGCGCTCCGAGGCCGCCAGAAGCGTCGTCTTCTTGCCACTCTCGGGTGGCGCCACGGCCGTATCGAGCAACCTCTGGGCGAATTCGGTCGGCGAGCCCAGGTTCCGCAGTTTCAGACCGGGGGTCACCGGCGACCGGAACACGCTCAGGTTTTCGAATTTCCCGCCGCCGGCCGTGTTCCCCGCCAGCGTGTTCCCCGCCGGGCCGAAGCCCGCCAGCGCCGCGGGCCCCTTCTGCTTCCGCGACTTGAGGAGCGCGTCGGCGTCGTACGCGCCGCTCCGGCCCTGCATGCGGCTCACATAAATTGCTTGATCCCCGAGCCACCGCTCGGGGTACCGCACCTCGAAGCGGTACTCGTCATCAATATAACGCTTGTAGTCGCCGATGGGGTAGTACGTGTCTAATCTAGCGCGCCGGGCGGCCTCCTGCACGTTCGAGGGCGCAATTCTTAAAATTGTTGAGGTGATCCGAAACAAGTCGGCGGCCAGCGCGATGGCGAGGACGCCGAGGCTGGCGAGCAAGACGCGTCGCGGGCTTGTGCCCATGCGCGCCATGTCGCCTTTCAGTTCGCCGGGCGCCCCAAAAACGTACGTCAGGGGGTCGACCTTCGCCGGTGCCAGCGGTGGTGTCTCGGGTTCCGCGGCCTCGGCGGCGTCGTCCAGCTCGTCAGCAAATCGCATAGATCTACGCCATCGGTGCGGCGCCGGTGGCTGTAATGCATCACTCGCAATCAGGGCTGTGAGAGCAACCAGGCCAAAATGCATCGCAGCGATGCTCTCACGCAATCGCAATGACGTTGTATTGTCCAGTGATCGCACTGGCTCTTTTCGTGTGTCTGTCGAGCAGTTTAAACCGCAGCGCGTTGGCAAAAAAAATCCGGTTCGGGTTCTCTCCCTAGCGTGCGGGTATTAGGGAAGCCGAGCGTCTAGAACGCCCGCGACGAGGACGAGTCAACCACAATGGAGCTTAATACGCGCGCGGCCTAGAAGTCGTCGTCCGCCAAGGAAAACACCGGCGCCGCCGCGACCGGCGCGGGCGCGTTCTCTTTGCCCGCGAGGGCCTCCTCGACGCTCGCGGCCGTCGCCTTTAAGGCCGACCCGGAGCTTAAGGTAGCGCCGTCGGCGCCGATGACCACGAGGTGCGGCACGGAAGAGAAGCCCCAGGCCGCTTTCGCCTTTTCCTTGGTCGCCAGGTCCATGCCGCCGTGCGTGATGTGGTCCCAGTCGTGCTCGTCCACGAGCTCCTGGGCGAAGTCCGGGTCGTCGAGGCAGATGGCCGCGAAGACGACCTTGTCGCCGAGCGTTTTCGCGATGGCGTCCAATTTGTCTAAACAAGCGGGGCAGCGCTCGCAGCGCGTCGTCCAGAAGTCGATGATGAGCGGCTTGCCGGCCCGCAGCGCCGTCATCGTGGACGCCGTGGCGTCGTCGTCGAAGAGCGTGAGCGGCAGGTCCGGCGCGGCGGTGAGGGCAGACATGGTGTAGCGATCTGCGGTTATCTGTGGCGTTCACTGTAGTTGCTGCGAGAGCAACCGTGGGCAGCTGACGTTACTATAGCTTTTAGCGCCCGATGCGAGCGGTTACGATTGATTTAGTTTTAAATTGGATCGTAAAACCCGTGCGGGATCGGCAGCAGTCTCTCTCACGGGTGCGCAATGAGAGCACGATAGAGTGCCTCGAGCAGCGCAGCGGTGCTGGTACACGACCACGGCCATTTCCAGGCTAGGCTATGGCTAGGCCGCCTCCGGCTCTAGAGGGACGGCCTGGCGTGATCCAACCCGAGCAGTGCGCGCCGCCTCTCGGCGCCCGGTCCTGCCCCGGCCAGGCCAGGCCAGATTACAACGCCAGCGTAACTAGCGTACAGGCGTCAGGGTTTCACAACGCTAGAGCTTCGATTTATCACCAGTGAAAGCGCGCGCTTCTGGAGCGACAGCGCACCGTTGGAGCGCCCTCCGCCACCGAGCGGCCGCCGCCCCACGGGCAGCGTCGCACCAGCCGGGCGCCGCACAAAAAGCGCGGGCAGCCACAACGCTCATCACCATGCCGCTCCTCCCGCCCGCCCACCGCGGCCTGACCGTGAACCAGGGCGAGGGCATCCCTCGGCCGAGCGACATGATTACCAGTGATACGCCCCCGGCCACACCACGAGAAGACGCGCCCACGAACTGGAGCAGCGTCGCGAACATCGGGATGAAGGGGAACAGCAAAGCGCAGGCCGGCGCCATACATAAGGTCGACGAGACCATGACGCCCGAGCAGGGGTTGTTGAATCTGCGAAGAAAGATCGCCATGCAGCTGAAGGGCGGTTCTCACGGTTTAATGCGCACGTGGATTATTTTCCGGAACCGAGCCGGTTCCACCAAGGCGGGCATCACCTTCAAGGAGTTCGAGAGAGGGTTACGGAGTTATGGATTACCCGTGCCGGATCGGATCGCCAGAATTATGTTCGAGAGGATGGACTCATCGGGAGACGGCCACATCCAGATCAAGGAGTTCATCGACCACGTCATGGGAAGGTGGGCCCCCGAGAGTAATAACTTGGCCATCGGGAATCGCATCGAGAAGAAGGCCGGGTCCATGGTCTTCGCGGCCATCGATAACACCTTGACGATCGAGGCTGGGCTCGCTTTGCTCCGGAGGAAGGTCGTGCAGCGCATTCGCTCCGAAGAGGGGTCTTTGATGAACTGCTGGATCAACTTTCGCGAGCGAGCGGGCGCCTCGAAGGAAGGCATTAATGCGTCGGAGTGGGCGCGCGGTCTGCGCATGTACGGCGTGCCCCTCAACGCGTCAAGAGCCCAGGAGCTCTTCAACCGCATGGACGCCTCGGGCGACGGTTATATCCAGATCACCGAGTTTATTGATCAAGTCATGGGCCGGTGGACCCCGGCCGCGAACATGGGCGTCCGCACCACAAACGAGATCGGCCAGGGCCCGCGCAAGATCATCCAGGCCAAGACGGACATCGACCCGCTCCTATCCATCGAAGCCGCCACTATTCTGCTGCGGCGGTCCATCGTGCAGCGCATCAAGAGCGGCCCGAACGGCCTGATGGCGTGCTGGATCAACTTCCGGAATTGCACCGGGTCGAGTAAGGAGGGCATCTCCCGGGCCGAGTTTAAAAAGGGCCTGGTGATGTACGGGATACCTTTACATCCTTCCAAATCAGACGCGCTATTCAATCGCATGGACCCTTCGGGCGACGGCTTCATCCAGGTGAAGGAGTTTATCGACCACGTCATGGGCCGGTGGTCGCCGTCCACGTCGAGTATCGGCGCCGGCACGGACGGTCTAGGCATAGGCATGAGCGAGGGGCGGCGGCGGGCGTTAGCTTCGGTCGATAGGGCCTCGAAGAAAACGCTGGTGGTGGACGCGAATTCCGCTTTAACTATCTTGCGGGCCAAGGTGTCGCAACGACTCCCCCCGGGCGGCGGCGGGTTGCAACGGGCCTGGATTTCCTTCCGGAATGCGGGCGGCGGCGACCACGAGGGCGTGCCGCGCCTGGGTTTAGATAGAGCGCTGCGGGGCTTTGGTTTACCTCTCAATAAAGCAACGGCCGACGAGATCTTCGCGCGGTTGGATACCAATCACGACGGGCTGATCCACGAGCACGAGTTCGTCCGCGTCGTCATGGGGAGGAAGGGCTCCCTGTCTAAGTCACCTTCCAAAGAGGACGTGCCCTCGCCGTTCGTGGTCGTCGTGCCGCAAACGCGCCCGGAGACGGCGCCGGAGCCGGACCTGCCCGTGTTTTCTCAACCGGTCAAGGCCGACACGCCCCGGCGGCGGAAACAGCCCCTGAAGCGGCCCGGGTCCGGAAGTTCCCGGGTCGAGCAGCAGCAGCTCCACCGGCCCTCCACGGCTTCCGGGCCCAAAATTCTCCAGTTCAAAGGCAAGCAGCCGGGGGCCGTCCTGCGGCAGCGCGTCCAGGCCGCCATGGGCAAGCGGGGGCCCCGGCGGCAGAACATGGCCCGGCTCCACTCGTACGAGGGGGCGCTCTAGGTCCCGCCGGGTGCGCCCGCCTCCCTGTTTAAGGAGTTGACCAACATAATAAAGTCGTCGTGCTCGGGGGGCGCGCGTTCGTCCCGCGCGCCGGAGTCGTGCCGGGACCGTCCCCATTCGTAAGAGCAATGCCACTCGCCGGCGCATTTACACGGGTTTGGCCCACGTTTTCAGGCTGGAGTTTCACCAGGAGTTTACACAAGGCATAACTCGCGCATGCGCCGGAGTCCAGGCAACCACGCAAAGCCATTACTCGTCCGATGCCACAGGGATCATCTCGCAAGCTCCTCGATCGATGAGACAGTCCTGATATATCATCTGGAAAAATTACAGCACTCGTCCATCTGCGCGCGCGGCTCGCACGGCGCTTTAGCGACGCCACAGTACAACGGCGCGCCGCTCGCAGACAGCAGAATCATGGGTGCCGCCGCGTCGTGCGTGGGCAGCAAGCACGCCGAGATCACGGCGGGCGACGTCGAGGTCGCGCAGGAGGCCTGGGCCAAGGGCATCGTCGACATCGGCAAGGTCTATCAGGAGAAGGGCGACTACAAGGCCGAGGCCGAGAAGGTTATTACGGACCTCTACGGCGCCACGCCGCGTCCACATCCACCGGCGGTCCGCGCCGTCACATTTTACGCACAGGCTTCAAGGAGGCGGGCATGGAGGTCCTGTTCAAGCCGACGAAGGCGAGCGAGAAGGCCATCCGCCACGACTACGACGGCGCCGTCAGTCACTTCGTCGGCGCCGCGGCCGCGGGCGACATTGGCCTCGCGGAGGACAAGGGCTTCGCGATCAACCCCTGGACGGCCGTGCGCTTCGAGAAATCGAGGACGATCCTGAACGCGGACAGCGCGACGGCCATGGGCGAGTACTTCTTCACGACCCTCGCGGGCGACGTGGCCAAGGTCGAGTACACGTTCCAGTACCAGCGCGGCGCGGACGGCGCGCTCAAGATCGTGGTCCACCACTCCTCCCTGCCGTACTCCCCCTGAGTTTTCCAGGGGGCGCGTGTCCACAGTAGGTATTCACACAAGAGATGCAGCACGGCACCCCGAGAACTCAAATCCCAAGACGGGTCGTGTTTCGAGACGGGTTTTATGCTCTCGGGACAGAGTCTTGCGGCTTGATAGGGCACCTTGCAGGGCGCACAGCTCAGGTACGATCTCTCTCACAGCGTGCACTGCGACCTTCGAGTGATAACGGTCTGCCGGTGGCCGTGCACAGAGTAGTGACAGCCACTGTCTCTTGGCACTACGTGCTCTGCGTCGTGCTCAGGCTTGTAGAGGATGAGCATATAGCAAGCGTCACCCTCGACGCCATCGAGCAGACGGATGGCGTGGAGTTTAGCACTCCTCGCTTCGCTCGTGGCGGCGCTACACGTGCCGGGCACCCACATACGACCGATCCGCATCGCCCCAGGCTTGGAGGTCACCGTTCTCGAGGCGGACGAAGGAAAGTCGGGCGGCGTCCACACGGGCACGGTCACCTGGTCCAGCGCCCGCGCGCTCGCCGCCCATTTTTCCGAGCGGCCGGAGCTGGTACGAGGCAAGCGCGTCGTGGAGATTGGCTGCGGGTGCGGCCTCGTGTCCCTAACGTGCTGTGTGCTGGGTGCGGATACTGTGCTCGCCACGGACGTCGAGGCTTATGCGTTGACGCGGGTCGAAGGCGCGCCCGGCGGCGCGGAGCTCTCCACAGCCCTCTACGACATATTCGGCGACGCGCCGCTACCGGCGTGCGACGTGCTCGTCGCGTCCGAGATCGGCTACACGGAAAAGCTCGCTTTAGGCCTCGCCCGCCGCGCCGCCGAGGCCGTGGCGGCGGGCGCCACCGTCGTCGTCGCGGACTCGTGCAAGCTTCGCTGGAGCGAGTTCCTCGCCGAAGCTTCGTGGCTGTCGGGACGCGACGTGCAATCGTTCAACTGGCGCGACGCGAGCAATCCCTACGTGAGACCCGCTAGTCTGGCCGTACTGCGACCGTTCAGGATCGGAAGCCGGCCCTCGAAGCTCGCCCTGGTGCAAGCAGCAAGAGTCCAAGCGGCGCTGAACGTCTCATCTGCGATTATAGCCATCGACGCATCGGGCGATATAGAAGGAAGCAAGGAGGACGTGCCGCTCGCGAGGAAAGGGGTTGATTTCACTGGATCGCTCGACGACGCTCTGCTCGACGGCGCGATCGACGTGGCGGTACATAGCTGCAAGGACATTCCCCCGCAGAATCGATGGCGAGAGGGCCTGGCCATAGCCGCGTGCCTACCACGAGCTTCGGTCGAAGATGTTCTTATAGGGCCCTACGCGTCCCTCGATGCGCTGCCGCACGGAGCCCGCGTGGGCTCGGCGTCGATGCGACGGCAATCCCAGCTCTTAGCGCGGCGGCCGGACGTTCAAGCCATTAATATCCGCGGAAACGTTCAAGCCCGGCTGGCCGCATTAGATGCTGGTGAAGTAGACGCACTGATACTGGCCAAGGCCGGGCTAGACCGCCTCGCGGAGTCCCGAGCGGATATCCATCCGATCCCTCTGGACGACATGTTGCCCGGAGCGGCGCAGGGGATCATCGCCGTGGTTTGCCGAACCGACGACGCCTCGACGAAAGCGATACTACTCAAAATAGACGAGCCAGAGTCTCGTCTTAGTGCGACGGCGGAGCGAGCGTTACTGGACGTCGTCGACGAGAGCCTGCGACGAAATTGGCCGGGGTGGCCGCCCGTTGCAACCTACTGTTGCGGGGACGTCCTCTGGGGTCTTCTTGCGACGCCGGACGGGTCGGCAGTCGTCGAGGTCTCGGAAAACCTACGCGACGGCGAATCGTCCGAGGAGCTCGGGCGGCGCGCGGGCCGCGTATTAGTAGAGAAATGTGGGCGCGACTTTCTAAGCGCATGTTAGTTAGTACCACAAGATGTTACACTCAGAGCCCCACGCCCTTGAGGTAAACGTCGAGCGTCACCAGCGACGCGTCGTAGGCGGCCTTGGCGTCGGCCTTCTTCTTCTTCTTTAAAAAGGCAGCACACGCGTCCGCGTCCTTCTTGAAGGCCTTGAACTTCTGGACCTGGACGATCTTGTCCGGGTTCTGCGTGCTGTTGATGCGGAAGGCGTTGGCCAGTAAGAAGCCCGCGGCCTCGAGGTCGTCCAACGCGCCGTCCTTCTCGGCGAAGAGGGCGCCAATATCCGCGGCGCCCTTGTAGGCCTTGGCCCCCGCGAGGACGCGCGCGTTGTACCGCTCCTTGGCGCGCAGCAAGTAGGCGCCGCCCGCCGTCGCGCCGCCCGACGCGTCCACGGCGGCGACGTTCGCGAACGCAGAAACCGCGGCGGCGACCGACGCGGCGCCGAAGGACTTTCGCGAGACCGCCGGCTTTTGCACCATGGCGCGGCGGAGCGCTACCAGGGCCTCATCGGTCGCTGCGGTTGTCGGTGCGCGCTGGGGGGCTATGAGGGCTGTCGCAGTGATGCATAAGGCTGCGGCAGCGATGACACGGATCATGTCACTACGATGAGCGATGTGCAGCACCGGTAGCAACTTGTCTGAAGGCCTGAAGTCAAGTGTGGCACATAATTAAGCACTGAGTGCACAAAACCCGTGCCCTAAAGCCATGCTCTGGCAAGGTCCTCCAAGGCTCGAGGAGGACCTGCAGGGCGCATCGATCTTCCGAGGACCTCTGCATGCTGCAAAAAATTCTTCAGAGCTCACTCTGGAGCTTGCGAGCGCTGCGTTTGAGTCAACTGTGCTAGCCTGGTCCTACCTATTCATACCTAGGGTTTGGCACTGCGACGCATTGATTAAGAGCGTCACAAAGCTCTGCTGACGCGCCTGCGGCTTTCCGCCAGTCTGCGCGAGAGCTTATCAGGGTCATACCGAAAGTCAGCAACAGCTCATAAGACGCGACTGCGCACGCCGGCATAGTAGGCGGAACGCGGGCGCGCTTGATTCTGCAGCCAAGCAAAGAGGCTGCGCGACGCAGCGCTCGCCAAGCCCTGTGGTGCGTACGCTCGAAGGGTCGAGTCAGCGTGCCAGAACATCAAAAGCGCACCGATAGCCGAGACGCGATGGCCTCTACGGTCGCAGCTATACCGCCGCCGTCGGACTTCGGCCTCATCTCCGACGACGACGAAAAGACGATCGAAAAGACGATCGAGCACGACACGCCGCGCGCGCCGCGGTCGCCGGCGACGCCAGCGGTGACGCGGGAACTGAAGCGGTACAACGTCATGGGCATCCGCTTCGACGTGGACGTCCGGTACGATGTTTTGGACGTGGTGGGCCAGGGCGCGTACGGCGTCGTATGCGCCGCGCACGATAGTGTAGCGGGCGAGGCCGTAGCGATAAAGAAGATCTCCAACGCCTTCGAGCACGCCACGTACACGAAACGGACGTTACGGGAAATTCGGCTGTTGCGATTATTGAGGCACGACAACATCATCTGGTTGAAGAACATCCTGCCCCCGGTCAAGGCGGACGGGTTTAGGGACCTCTACATCATCTCCGATCTACTGGAGACGGACCTTTCTTCCGTCATAAAAAGCCCGCAACCTCTTAGTGATGAGCACGTGCAGTTCTTCATCTACCAAGTCCTGAGAGGCGTCAAGTACCTCCACACTTCCACACCAGCAATAACCCATCGCGACCTCAAGCCCCGCAATCTACTCGTGAACAGCAACTGCGACCTGAAGCTGTGCGACTTCGGGCTGGCGCGCGTGGACGTGCAGTCCGCTTCTCGAGTAGCGATGACGGACTACGTCGCGACGCGGTGGTACCGGGCGCCCGAAATCATCACGGGCTGGGTCGAATATACGAAGGCCGTGGACCTGTGGGCCGTGGGGTGTATTCTGGCCGAGTTATTGGGCCGGAAGCCGCTCTGGCCGGGCAGTGATAGCCAGCACCAGCTGGAGTTGATCTGTCAGTGCGTCGGAAGGCCTTCTGTGGATACCATAGAAAAGATCCAGACGCCCGAGATCCGGGACTTTGTGGCGGCTATTCCTGATAGTACACCGGTGGGCTTCCGGGCGCTCTATCCCGCGGCGAATCCTCTTGCCTGTGATTTACTGACGGACTTGCTGGTCTTTGACCCGGCTGATAGAATCGGCGCCTGCCAGGTATTAGCGCACCCGTACCTCGCGCAATTGCACTACCCGGACGACGAGCCCGCGGGCCCCCGCATCCCGGTGGAGGCCTTTGCGTTCGAGACCACGGAGCTGACCGCGGCCCAATTGAAGACCGAGGTCCTGCGCGAGATCTGGCACTACCACTGGCCGGAGGCGGGGAAGCGCCTCCACCGGCGCGACCCGAGCGAGCCCTTCGGGGACCTGGCGGAGACGTACGCCGCGGGCTCGCTCGGTTCGCCGGTGGAGCCCGCGGCCAAGCACCGATGAGTCCTCTTTTGTGAGTAACGTAACCTGCATGACTCGTCGCGCCTGCATTATGTTTATCGTTGTTGTTAGTTGTTACGCTGTGGGCTGCGTGAACGGGTTTTGTGGCTGTTATTTGCCCGACGCCAGACTTTTCAGACCACCATCATACATTACCATCATCCGGCCCAGTAAAACGCCACATCTGGCCTACCACACGCGCGCGGACACGGTCCCGCGCCTGCTTTGAAGAACCCTCCACAACTCAACTCTGACCCATGCAGCGGCTCTTGTTCGCCCTCCTGGCGGCACACGCGGCCGCCGATATCTCCGGGCTCTTCGACGCGCTCGACGAAGCCGGGCGCGAGCAGCCCGGCCTCTTCGACGCACTCGACGACGCCGAAGCGCTGCTCGCGCCCGACCACGCCGCCGCCGAGACCCGAGCACGGGCAGCCCAAAGTACCCTTCTCGTAGTGTAGATGTCACATACTTGATTTCCACTATCGGTGGGGTAGTATGGGGCCCAACGAGACCGCTAGTATGATTCCTGGGGGGCCTCGAGTAATTTGCGTATTTGACGGTAGCGGGTGCTGTCGAGCCCAAATAAAACACTTTTTTGGGATGCAGCCGGCTCTCGGACTCCCTCTGGGTTAGGTCTGATGGTGGGTGGACGCCTACACCGTTTGCGCATGGTCTTTGGGCATCCCATAACTCTCAAAGCTCCACATCTCCAAACACTGGCTGATCATGCTGCCCCGTACCGTTAACGGCACGGGGCACACAGGTCCTAGTAGGTTTTGCGCCACTAGCCCCTAGTGTGGTTTGCGCCGCTCGCCAGAACGCTGTTCTTCGCCGCTCGCCTCTTCGCCACTGAGTCTCCGTTAAGGCAGCACCTTGTCCAGCTATCTCCGGTGAATAGCGGGTAATGAGATCCCACGAGTTGGGAACGCCGTCCATGTAGTTCCCCTGCCATTGAGTCAGTTTCTTATTCATATCATGCGTTGCTTTCTCAAGGTCAAAATTACATTTCGACGAAATCGCATCAATGTAATTGTACTCCCCTTCAATAAATGGAACGTGTCCAATGTGACGGACATGGATTACACGTTTGATCACGCAACCTCCTTCAACCAGCCGCTCCACGCTCCTTGGTACCAAGACGGAATGCACGAAGAGTCAGAATCGGAATGACCGGCTCGACTTTTTAGGTCTGGTGATTCGGCGATTTAGCGATGAGTTGAGATGGAAAAAGTCAGAATCGGAATGACTGACTCGACTTTTTTTTATCTGTCGCGAGGTTGAGGTTAGGATTCGGTCCGAGTAAGGGT
>Ga0302122_10000118_pt1 | contig 40898 bp, 32 predicted proteins | sample CB21_SCM_MG_FD_203115 | JGI IMG/M metagenome (GOLD analysis project Ga0302122, IMG submission 203115) | Marine microbial communities from Western Arctic Ocean, Canada - CB21_SCM | ecosystem: Environmental > Aquatic > Marine > Oceanic | place: Canada: Western Arctic Ocean | collected 2017-09-28 | reverse complement strand
GGCGGCGTCGGCGGGCGGCCGCGCGGTGGCGGCGGCGCGGCGGGCGGCGGCGACGAGGGCGGCGGCGGCGCCGCCGGTGGTTTGCCGGCAGGTGGCGGTGGCCTGGCCGGCGTATGGGCTATTGGCGTGCCGGGCTCCAGGGGAGTGTCGTTCTCTGGACTTGGTGTGGCGGGCGCCATCGCTGCCCTGCTGTCGCACGTGTCGTGGGCTGGGCCGACCATTGCCACCGAGGAGTCCTGTGCCGCAGCGGCTGCGTTTACGTGCGGTTCCCGGTCGTGGGCAGCTCTGTTTCAAGTGGCGAAACCCGTTTTGGAGGTCAAAAAAATGTTGGCAAAAACCGCGCTGTTCTAACGGCCGCCCGTCCTGCAAACGGTGCTTACGAGTGATCACGGATCTCTCCCAGCGCAGCAGACATCAGCGCTGCCACACAGAGCCAGCCGCGCCGCGTCTCGTGGACCAGTGCGACCGCTAGCCAAGCAACCGCTCACGCCTCCGCAGCGCCCAAACGCACCGCAGCGATCGCCGCGCCACCGCCGCGTGCCCAAGATGGCCTCGCAAGAACGCCGCTACGTCAGCCCGAGCAAACAACGCTTGGAAGCGAGCGCGGACCCGGCCTGGTTACGAAGGCAGCAGCGCTTCTTCACGGCCTATGCCAACGCGAAGCTCGCGAAGACGGACGCGCCCAAGGTCGAAGAGCTTTTCCGTGACCTGAAAGACGGCCGCGTCCTCAAGGCCTTCGTGGAGGAGCTGTCGGGCACCACCATCAAAGGGAAGCAAACGACGGGCGGCTCGTTCATCCAGCACGTCGCGAACCTAACGCCGACCTTCACCTTCATCAAGTCCGCGACGAAAATCGTGGGCATCGGGCCCCAGGACGTCGCGGACGGGAACCCGGGACTCGTGCTCGGGCTGCTCTGGTCGCTGATCGTGTTTTTTGCCAGTAGGGATTTGGGCGCTCTCACAAAGGGCGACCGGGACCTGAAGACCACGCTCCTGGACTGGGCGCGGGGGCGGTGTTCTAAACGCGTCCAGGTAAACGACTTGGGGCCGGCCTTCGCCGACGGCCGGGCGTTCCTGGCGTTGTTGGAGGAGGAGGGCTTCGCCTACGCGCCGTCGAAAGACGCGGCCGCGAACTTTCAAAGGGCCTTCGACTACGCGGAGGAGACGTACGGCGCGCCGCAATTGTTGGACGCGGCCGACCCGGACTGCTGGCGCGAGGACAAGGCCGTCGTCGCCTACTTGGCGGAACTCGTGCGGCGGCTGCCCGAGCGCAAGCGGTCCGGGAACGAAGCGGTCGAGGCCGTGGACGCGTGCTTTGATGGTGGCATTGTGGAGGAATGCGCTCGTGACCTCGCGGGCGTCCTATCGACGCTCCAGGCGTCGAAGACCGGCTGGCTCGGCGGGCTCCTCGCGCGGCCCGTGCCGACGGTCTGCCTCGTCGTCGAGGAGGCGAGCGTGTCCATGGCCGTCGCGGCCTGCCGGGGCCAGCGGCAAGCGTCGGAGCGGAGCTGCGACCTGCACGTCGTCGTGGTGAAACGGGGGGACGATGTCGCTGCCTTACTGCGGGAGCGCTACGCTACGCCGCCGGACTACGTCTTGGTGGATGCGCCGGGCTGTTTGGACGTGCGCGGCACCGCTCTATGCTTTGCGGCGCCGGGGGCCGCCGCGATTGACGTCAGCGTTAGGGTCGCGCGGGAACAGGGCGTCGACTCGGCCGAAGTCAATGCGCTCGACGCGAACCAGGTGCTCTGCGCTTGTTTGCGGGCCGCGTCGAGCGTCAGCCTGCCCGGCGCCTCCGACGCCGAGGCAGTAGATACCGCGGAGGCCGCGGGCGCCGCGGACCTTCTGCGGTCGCGGACGCGCATCGCGGCCCTGGCGCCGACGGACGCGCCGGCCGGCACCTTCCCGTCGACGTCGTCGATCGCGTCGCTGGCCGTGCGCGTCGCGCCCGGCGTGTCCGCGGACGTGACGGCCCGCGTCGTGGGGGACGCGCTGCGGTCGTGTGCTGTGGTCGATTTCGGGGCCGAAGCGGAGGTCTTTACGACGGCCTGTACGGATGGCTACTGCTCGGCACCGTCGGTGGAATTTGCCGGGCGGTTGCGGGCGGCGTGTGTGGCCGAGGCGCCCGACGGGATCGTGGTGGCGCCGACCGTCGCTTCTAGGAGCGTGCCGGTCGCCGCGGCCGCGTACCGCGCCCTGGGCGCGGCGACCTTTGCTCTGAGCCTGCGCTCGACGAACGACGCGGATTCTCTCCAGGCGTCGGCGCGGGTGCTGGCACGCTTGGCGTCGGGGGGGGCGCTGCCGGTTGCCGCGGTGGAGGCGGCGGAGTAAGGTTACAATATTGTTTACTCTTCTCCATACGGGCTTTTCTGGAACGCGAAGTGCTCGTCGCCGACGGCGAGCGCGGCGGGGGCGAGCTCCCAGTACGAAACAGTGACATGCTCGGGCCGTAGTCCCCGTGTTTGCAAAACGCGCTTGAAATCATCGCCAACGCCGTCGTCGGTGAAAGAGCAACCTCCACGAAATTCCAAGTGCGAATCGTGGGAATCTAGAGGCATCTTCCACCGAGTCTGCAAGTCTAACTCATCGACTTCGCCGGGCTGACGCCATAAAGAAATAAATGGTACGCGGTGAGCATGATTCCCATCGTTCGTTTCCAATCGACCGTTACCACATGGATGCGTGGAACCGACCTCATGAATGACACAACCTCCAGGAACCGGCTCGAGGGTAAACCTGGTGGCTTGGCTCAGTGACGTGGTAACTTGGCCATCGGCATCGTTCTCGTCATTAATATTTCTGAACTCCATGTATGTTTCCTCGGCTCCATAGTTAGGGTAGATTGGCGGCCCGGGCCGCAGCAGATATCGACCCTGCCGCGCCGCGGCCGCGACGTGGCGCCATCGCGGTGTGGTGAACTCGGCGCCTCCCGCCCAGTAGCATTTGCCTAGCCGCGTTTTGGCACACTCCTGCGACGCCGTCCGCAGCGATACGCAAGCGCATTCGAGGCGCCAGCCGTGGTCAAAGCCGGCGCTCTCCACCACATTGTCAAGCACCACGCTCGGGAGGTCGTTCAGACCCATTTTTTCGCTCTGTATCGATAGATGCCAGCAAGTGATAACGTGTCACTGTACACCTTAACTCGCGGGCCACTAAAACGCTCAAAACAAGCACCAAAACTGGCAAAACACCCAATCTGACGGGTTTTTCGCGCGGGTTTCTCTCGCAAACAACAACAATCTCTATTGCGGGCACTAGCTCAGTGCGGCCGCAGCACCGATGGCGTCGTCGCCGCGCAACGTTCTCGCTCTCTTATGGCTCTCCTGCACCACTGCTTTGGTTGCGCCCCGCCATGGCATAAGGCCGGCCAAGCAAGCGCTGCACGCAAACGAAGATGCAATCTCTGACTTTTGCATCGGCACGAACGCGTTTTGGAAGGGACTCATCCTCCCAGTGGTCAAAAACTATGCCGACGTCAAGCCCAAGGGCTCGGCCGATTGCGACGACTTCTTCAGCGTCGTGACCGCGGCGCCTGAGACGCCGGGCATTCCTCGTCCCGTGTGGCTGACGATCGCGGCGTCGGTGCCTACTGGATTGATTTGGTACGGGTGGTACAAATACTCAGTAGAGGAGGAGCTCTTCCAGTATGAATTAAAAACGGAAGGCCGCGTGACCGGCTGCGGCGGCTACGGCACGCTCTTCCCGTTTGTTTTCGCCGTCATCATCGGAGGACCTCTGGCGCTAGTGGGCTTCCCCGGCGGCGACGCGATCCTAGAGGCGGCGGGGCTCTGGATCTTGCTGGGACAGGTAAACCTCTATCGGAGGGTCAACGAGTGCTTCCCCGAGGGTGAAAAGCCTTTGCACGCGTGGTGGGCGCTCCTGCCGCCGCCGCTGGATGTGGTCGTCGGATTGCGCCAGGTGCACTCCCTCTCCGAGTACTGGAAGGCGGAGCGGGGGCTCCCGGCCGGTGGCGATAAAGTAGCGGAGGAGTGGTTCCCGTTTATCAGCGCGCCGCGCTTCACGCTGAAGGAGTTCGCGCGGACGCCGTCCATGTGGTTCTGGTTCACACGAGACTGGGACGACCTCGACGTGCCCCTCCTGGAGGACTAGTGACAGTGTAATAATTAAATGTGAGTGGTAATAGCGCGGCGCGTCATTTGTTAGATATTTCAGCCACGCCCCGCCGAGTCGTCCGGACGCCGCGGCTCGAGTGCCTGTTGGCCGATCCGTGCCTTCAGCTCGGACAAGCCGGGGGCCTTCGCCGGTCGCGCGGGCTTCAGGGCGGGCCACGGGCCTTGTTGCCGCAAGAGTTCCCAGGGGTTATCATTTAACGACGCGCGCGTCAGCACGGCCGCGTCCCTATATCTCCGGCAATAGCCGCCGTTGATGGGACCAGCGTCCTCCGATAGGTTCAAAACGTCGCCGTCCTGGAACGCCCGGAGCGCGGGGCACGTCTGGAACAGTTTCGTGCGCACGAGCATCGTCTCCACCGCGTCGATGTCATACATCTCGCACGCGTCGTAGGATAAATGGCCGGCACTTTCGTGTGGGCGGCCCGTAGTTGGAAAACGGCCGCGGACCAGCAACGTGCGCCTAGGTCCGCCTACGCACCGTCGTCCGCGGAGAACGGGTGAGTCGGTCGATTGTGAATAGAACAACGGCGGCACGGTCCCTTGGGGTAGTGGAGTCGCTAATACTCGCTGGATCAGGTCTTGTGCCCGTCTTTATCTAAACGTAGGGTCGCGAAGTCGGCGAACAGCGCGGACTATGCGGAACATATGATCTAGCTGATTAGTCGTTCTGGTGGGTTGTATGGCCTCTACCACTATCAAAGGGATGTAAACACATCTAACGAAGGGAAGTGTCTAGTAGAATTCTTTTCCCGCCCTCTGAGCGTGGGCTATCGGCTCTAGTTCCGTCGGATACGTATGAAACCTGGGCCGGAGTACTTATATTGTACTAACTAGACGGTGGATGGCGGCGTCAATCGCTGGTGTACTTTGGCAACCCGTAAGACTCATCCGCGAATGTCCCCATATTTCCGGGAGCCGCGAGCATATGTGCCCCAGCCGCTACACGTGAACATTTGGTCTCGCTGACCGATTATGGTGCTAACTTAATTTGGGAGCTCGTTTATTTTACTCTACCTACCCGGGAAGATACCAAACTCCATTTTTGGGCCTTCGGGCTGCCGCGGGAATTTCAAAACAATGTTCAATTCTGACGGGCACGTGTTGTTAGACACCCTACCAATACAACCTAATTACCCCGACCGCCGGTCGCAAGTATAGCCCATCTTTAGAGACCCCGCCCCCCTAGGCGCGGCGCACCCTCATGCGTGTGATGGCGGAGGTCTCTGCGCCGGGGTGTTTGGAAAAACCCTCTTTGGCCCTGTGTCCCCATCGAAGACCACCCTACGCCACCGAGGCGCATATTCGTACGCTTCCCCACACAAAAGCAAAGTTACACAAAACAATCATACAAACGGCGCGCACTTCCCGCGCGCGCACACGTCCGCGCCGCGGCACTGCCCGCCGTGCTCCACGGCGTCGATGCGCGTGTGGCAGACGAAGGTCGGGCGTTTTTCGTCTATATCGGACCGCAGCGCCGGCAAGGAACCGACGGGCGCGGACGGCAAGAGCAAAAGATGGGGCAGCGCGAGCGCCGTCTCGTGCAGGCGCCCGCTCGTCTTGAATGCGCCCCCGTCGAAGGGCCCCGCCAGGCCGGCCTTGGCGCGGATTTGAGAAAAGTCGCGCTGCAGCACATGGAGCGCGCCCCGCTTGTTATGCGCCAACGCGTAGCGGTCAAACAAGGCACCGTCGAAGTCGTAGGCGCCGTCGGACGCCGCGGACCAGCTCGCAAATAACGTCGCCCACAGCGGTAATTGGTCCTTCTTCCCGCAGCGCCCCCGCCACCAGAGCGCGAAGAACTCCCGGGTGAACTCGGACCGCCGCGCAAAAATGAGGCCGCCGTTCATGGGGATCTTGGGGCCGCCGATTCGATTTTGGTTTCCGAGTATTTCAGCATCCGTGAGCGCGAGGTACGCTTCGGGAGTGACGTCATCCCGCGTGAACGCGACGTCCGAGAACCAGGCGTCCGCGTCCACGTATAAAACGCTGGCCGGACCGTTCTCCCCCTCGAAGAGCGCCAGGAAGGCCAAGGTCTTGACACCATTGAGCGTATTGCCGGCTCGGCGATCCTTACAATTCGCCCAGGGCGCCTCAGTCCGCTTGTTCAAGACCTCGGGGAGCGGCACGCCCAGCCAGAGGTAAAAGGCCCGCTTTAAATGACGGCAGTAGGCGGCCTTATTTAGAAAAGCTTCCCAGTTGCCCCGCTGCTCCAGGTACCGCGTCGAGTCGACCATGGCCAGGACCGCGGTCTTTCCGGGGTCCACCGCACCGCCGTGGTCCACCCTACATAACCGCAACGCACTCGTCGACGTCGCGGTCACGCTCTTCGTGGTGAAGGTGAGGACGCAGCCGCTGGCCGCGGCTTGGGCGTAGAGGGGCCGCGCGGCCTCGAGCGCCTCCTGGGCAGATTCTTTCCATTGGTCCTGCGTGACGCGCGTCGCGGTGGCGATGCCGAGCAGCAGGGCGGCTCGCATGGTGGTGGGTGCTGGAGAGGCTGTTGCTGCGCAGTGCTATCGCACGGCTCGGCACGGCTCGCAGCTTTGACAGCCTTGTTTCCGCAGAGATTTCGTGAGATGGTAAACGTAGAACGAGCTATGGCAGCGATGCCGTGCGTTTTAAGGCGCACTGCTCTTTTGATTTTTGACTCGTAAAGCCCGTTTAAAGAGGCTTTGCGTTCTGGGGCCCGCCCGAGGATTGGGTCAAGCACGCGCCGAAGGGCGCCTTTAAAGACTCCGTACGGCGCCATATACATACGAAATGTAAGCGCAAAACGGGCAACTGCTTTTGTAATTTGTCAACCTCCTGCAATTATTACAGACGCCTGTCAAACCGCGGACTACTTTCAGTACGATTCGGACAACGAGCCCGGCGCGTCCGAGGACGCCTGCGACGGCACCGAAGACGCGAGCTGGTGCGCCAGGCTCGACCACCCCGGCGACGCGACCATACAGGAAGCTCAGTGCTTCGGCTTCGGCAAGTGCGAGAACGCGATCGGTGATATTCCAGACCCACTGTCGCCGGCGCCGACGATCACCTTCAGGCCGACTACGCCGCCGCCCACCGCGGAGTCTACGCCCAAGCCGACGGGCGGGGGCAGCACGGACGGCGCGGTGCCCCGCCACGCGGCGATGGAGCTCGCCGTCGCGGCCGCCGCCTTCGTCGCGTACCTCGCCATTTGACCACCCGCTGCTGATCTCCCCCTCGCCTTGTTCCCCCTCTCCCGGCAGGACTGTCGCGCTTAACACGCTCAAGTTCCGCCCCCTCTCCCCCGCCCTCATTGGTTAATTATTTACAACACGATTATACACTACATCATCTAACAGAAGGCCACGACGCCGCCGGCTCCTACTGGAGGGAGCTGTCGTCGACGCCCAGATCCTCATCGTCCTCCTCAACGCACTCCCCCAGCACCGCGTGCAGCCCGTCCGGGTCCTCGAGCAGCGCGCGGATCATCACCTCCCAGCGGCGTTGCGCGTCGTCCAGGGACTCGCCCGCGCGCCGCCGCAAAGCGAGCGGCTCCACTTCCGGCGCCGCTTCTAGGCCTTTCGCGCGCGCCGGGAAATTGGAAGACCCACGATACTCGCGCCACGCGGCGTCGCCGATCGCCTCCACCACAGCCTCCTGAAACTTACAAGCGTGCGCCGTCGCCAGAATCGCGACCGGCGTCTCGCCATCATCAAACACGCCGTAGCCCAGCGCCTCGGCCCCGGCGAGCGCCACGGCGGCGTGGGGGTCGCACGTCAGGCCGTGGGCGTCACGGCACCGCCGGAGCGCATCCAAGGTCGCGGCGTCGTCGACCCGCGCGGCGCGATACGTCGCGGCGAAGCGCGCGGCGTCGAGGCGCAGCGCATCGTTCTCCGCAAACAGATCCATGGCGCGCCTCGTCCCGATGGCGTCGCCGCCGAGCGCGTAGTACAGCACCCGTTCGAAATTGTAGGGCACCTGGATGTTGATGGCGTCGCTCCGCGTCTTCAACATCTCCGGCGCGCGCGAGAAGTCGCCCTCCGTAAACGCGCGGAAGGAGATGTCATTGACGTTCGTCGCCGCGCAGAGCTTCCCGAGCGGCACGCCCCGTTGTCTAACGAACATCGCCGCGGCCAGGTTGCCCATGGCGCCCGTGGGCACGACGACGTCCAGCGTTGTGCACGAGAAGAGCTCGCGGCACCGGAGAAACGCCCAGACGTAGTGGACCATCTGCGCGAGTGGCCGCACAATGTTGTAAGAATTGATGCCCGTAAGCCCGTGCGCCGCTTGGAAGGCGGCGCCTAAGGAGAGCCGCTTGATGGGCGCGTCCATGTCGTCGCCGCCGCCGTCGAAGCAGCACACGCGAATCGCGTCCGACGCAGCGCACGTCATCTGCTTGCGCTGGAGGTCCGAGATCTGGCCGCGCGGGTAGCAGACGACGCAGCGTAGCGACGGGTCGCCGACGTCCGCGACGGCTCGCAGCGCCGCGGGACCAGTGTCCCCCGTCGTCGCGACCAGTAGGGTCCGCGGCTCGTTCCGACGGCGCGCGAACAGTGCAAGGAGCCGCACCGCCACTTGCAGCCCGAGGTCCTTGAAGCAGAGGGTCGGCCCGTGGAAGAGCTCGACGAGGGCCGTGCTCTTCGTCAACTTGGTCACGGGCACAGTCTCGGGGGCGTCGTAGCCGGCGTAGGCTTTCCGCAATAAGGCCTCGAGCTCCTCCCGCGCCACCTCGCCCTCCACAAAGGGCAGCAGGACCTCGACCGCGACACCAGTAAAGTCCAACGTGCGCCACGCGTCGAGGTCCGCACTACTGATCCGCGGCAGCGTCTCCGGAACGTAGAGGCCGCTGTCGGGCGCGTAGCCCGCGGCGATGGCGGCCTCGAAGCTCACGGCTTCGCAGCCGCCGCGCGTACTCACGTAGCGCATTGTTGCTGCTGGCTAATGAGAGTATAGTTAAGCGGACACGCACGCTAGACTAGCCTATGCGACTGAGAGTGTGATTGGTGGAGGGTCGCGTTGACGGCGTATTGATGGCGGTTTCACGACGTTGCGTTTTGCTGCAACAAACACTACTTCTAAAAAGCGTCAGATGCACCAATGCTCGATAGCCAGCCGCGGAGCACTCCGGAGTGCCTCGAGCACGAAGCAAGCACGGGTTTTTTTTTCGCGCGGGTTTTGATCACGACGTTTGAGGTGTCGCGGGGGGTCTGTCGAAGCCCCTCACTCGCGGACGGCACGGCTGCCCCGCGCCGGCGCTCCGACTTGACATCAGCTGTTTTTTGCAGCGCCAGAGAGAGCTTGTCGAAACAGCCGGCGCGCACGCCGGGCCTGGCCCAGTGAGTAAGAAAAAAGGCAGCCTCGGAGCCGCCGCAGCGGCCCGCGCGACCGCAGGGGCAGCGCACGCACGAGCACACGAGCACGAAGGGCCAGAGCACCGATGGCGGGAGACGGCTGGCACGGCCAGGACGCCTACGGCAACGACATGGAATACGAGGGCGGGCGCTACGCGCGCGGCGCGGGCGCCGCGCGGGGCGCGCTACGTGCGCCCCCCATCGAGTATCAGGGCAGCCCCGAGGTGCGCTTCGAGGCCGCCGGCGGCCGGGACCGCGGCTTCGAGGAGCGCGTCCACTCGACGCTCTTCGCGGGACGTAGAAGACTGGCCCCGTTGAGTTCGCAGGACGAGTCGACAGGATACACGCCAAAAGCGAGAGACGCGCGGGGCCATAGGGTCGACTACAACGACGACGAGCTGTCCTACGCGTCGCCCTTCAACGACACCGGAGCTGCCGCACGACAAGCATCTTTACACGAAGGGCTGGACTTGAATGATGCAGAGCGACCAAGAACGGCAGAGGGCAACCACCCGCCGATCGGCTACATGCATCAGTGCATGCAGCTCGCCTGCTTGATGGGCGACGTGAAGGAGGTCGAACGCGTCGCCGGCATCGAGGGGTATAATCTGGAACACTTGATCCTGGGGAAGCGACCGATGCACCTCGCGGCCGTCGCGAACCAACCGGAAGTTGTCATTGCGCTGGCTAAGGCCGGGGCTAAATTGAACGGGTCGGACGGGACGTCGAACCGCTCGAAGCCGATTCATATTTGTGCGGAAGGAGGGTGTGTCGAAGCGGCAGATGCTTTGGTGAAACTAGGCGCGCGGTCCGAGACGCGACCGGGCGACGGCCTCGGTCCGCTCCACATCGCCTGCAAGCACAACCACCCCGAGATTATTGCTGTGCTATTACGAGCGGGCGCCAACCCCGACGCGGTCTCTAGAGAGGGAACAGCGAGAGACATTGCGGAGATGTACCACTGCACTAGATGTGTGGACGCCATCGACGACTACATCATCGACCGGCACGACGACAAGAAGCTCGCGAGCTTCCACAAGATGTCTATTGCATCTCCCGCGCGACACTTGGGAGCGCACTTGACACCGCCGGCGACCCCCGCGCGAAAGAAAGTGAGCTTCAAGGATCAGGTCCACTCCGACCGGGACGCTATTTTAATAGAAACGGCCATGCTCGACCTCGAGATGCAGTGCGTGACCAAGCCGCTGGCGAGCATGCAGGCCGCGTGCATGACCGGAGACCACAAGAAAGTGAAGAAGTTACTGGCGCGGGGCGCGAACTGCAACGCCATGTGCAACGCCCGGCGACCTTTACATTGTGCTGTCTTAGGGGATAGAGTGGAGGTGGTCTTGCTGTTACTGGCCCAGACGGATATTGATGTCAACGGTCGCGATGGTGAGGCCTTCCAAACGCCGCTGCATGTTGCTTGTGACATCGCGTGCGACCCCAACATCGTGTTGGTCCTGGCGAAGCATAAAGGGGTTCGAATAGACGCCACGGATGCTTTATTTAGAAGACCTCTACATAGAGCCGCAGAAGAAGGTGATGAAATGGCCTGCCGGTTATTGGTGTCATTAGGAGCGGATGCCAGAGCCAAGGACACCACCGGTCAACGCCCTAGAGATTATTCAAAGCACCACGGCTACACGAGGTTAAGCGGTATCTTGGCCAAGGCGGAGGCCGCGGCCGTGCGGAAGAAGAACGCGAAACGACGTACGATGGCCATGGCCAAGATGAAGCACGTGTCCCATAGAAGTATGAGCGACGACGCGTCCGTCTCGACCCTGGGGTCCCGGTCCGTCCGTTCCCGTACACAAAAGACGCACTTCCCCCCCGCGGCGGAGGCGCGGCCCGTGGCGACGCCCCCGGCCGGCGGGCGGTACCGGGAGCGGGACGAGGTCATTGATGATCTAGAAAGTGTTCTGACGGAGGTGCGGAGCCAGCCCCACGGCCACCTCAAAGTTGATTCATTAGTGAGTCGGGCCTCGCGGGCGGTGCACGCGTCGACGCCCGACACGGGTTCGTGGACCCAGAAGCGCGGTTCGGCGTCGAAAGCGAGAAGCCCGGACGTGCAGGGCATGTCCCTCGACGAGCGCTTCCAGCAGTACGAGGACTCGCCGCCCCAGACGGCGGAGGCGCCGCTGTTCCAGGAGGACGACGGCTACGACGGCGACCACGGGGAGCCCGCGGTCGGACCGCCGGCGGAGATGGAGTACGACTGGCGCGTGCCGCCGAAGACGCCGGCGACGCCTGCAACAGACTCGCAGAACGTGTCTTCTTTACTGGTGCCGCCCGACGATGAGGAGTGGCGCTCCGATTTAATACCGGAGCCGCCGAAGAGCGCCCCCAAGAAGAAAAAAAGACGGAAACGGAGCACGGCGTTCGACGGTGATAATACGCCCCCGGGCTCGGAGAGAAGAAGGCGGAAGTACATGCCGCCGTTGCATGGCAAGTCGCCGGCCGTGGACACGGCCAAGTTCTACCGAGGTGATAGTGGAGACGAGGCTTCCACGGCGTTCGCGGTCTGCGGCGTCAAGGGGCCCGGGTACGACGGCGACTACGGGGACGACGAGCTGGACGAGGGGGACCCGTGGGAGCAGATCGAGGTCATCCCCGGCTTGGATGGTTTGGATTTGGAGGAGGAGGAGTCCGTCGTTCCGCCCGCGTCGCCCGAGAAGCTCGGCGACGCCTTCTCCACCTACCACCGCGTGCACGTCGACGTGTCGCCCGTGAAGACGCAGTCGAGTATTGCCTTCGGGTCTTGATAACTAATTTGATTACACTAATTACACTAGACAGTCACATATTAGGGCACCCTCCCGCTCTCGATGACCTCCTCCTCGCCGCTGCTCGAGTCATCGACAACGAGTCGCGGCGACGGCGTTACGGCCGCCGGCGTTTAAACCCGTGCGCAAGGAAAGTACAAGACTTAGTAACACAACAACAGGGCTTAATCATGGCTCACCCAAGAAGCGGGCACGTGGGGCCCGAACACGAGTCGGTTCGTCTCGTCGAAGCGCAAATCTAAAGCGATGGCGCGCGCGACGGTCGCGACGGACGTCTCGCCGCCCGAGACGACGTCCGCGTGCCGACAGACCAGCGCGTGCTGGGTAGAGGTCCGCGTGTTGTACACGTCGAAGCGCAACCGCCGGTCCTCGTCGACCTTGCGCGCGGCGATGATGCAGTACTCGTCGTTGATCTTGACGCCCCACCGCGCGATCTGCGGGCCGCCGCCCTCGCCGGACGTCGGGCTATCGTGGGCGACGAGCCGCGTCGTGTCACCGTCGGCCTCCAGTGCCCTCGCATGCTCCAGCAGCAGCGCGAGTTCGCGCCGCGCTTTGCAGATGGGCAGCGCGGGTGGCTTCGTGCCCGGTCCGGCTGCTGGGGCACTCATGGGCTGCCCCAGAGGTCGCTGGCGCAGCGCCCGAGTGCCGTCGATCCAGCAGGTTGGGCAGGCAGTCGTCGAGCAGCGTATGGAGACTATAACCAATCGTGGTGGCCAGTTGTCGTGACCTTTTGTCAAGCGCCCGTTATGAAAAACCCGTACATAGTGATCTGTGCGGGTTTCCGAAGTGACTATAGTTATTCGGGTTTCATTCGATGAGCTGTGAGATAGCTTGTGGTTGCGCGCGTCTCCACTCCGATATGATGGCGAGACGTACATAGAGCAGCACCGCTTGCGCAAAGTAGCCAAACGCAGCAACACCGCAATACGTGCGTAACTGTACTCAGGGCGCACCAGCGGCGACAAAAGCGGCACCAACACGATGAGCTCCAGCGACGAGGAGGCGCCGCGCGGCCTCGGCCTCGGCTACGGCCAAAAGCGAGGCCGACGCAATCGGGACGAGGCGGCTTTGGGTGTCTTTGGCGACGACGACGGCGGACCGCCGCGCCGCGGCCCGCCCAAGGCCAAGAAAGCGAGCGGCCCCATGATGTTCGTGAGCGCCTCGACCGAGGCGCCGCCGGCACCGGCGCCGGCGCGGACCCTGTCGAACAGTGACTTCCGGGCGCAGCTGGCGCCGCCGCCGAAGCCCGCACTCCGGAAACTGCCCACGACGAGCGCCGCGCGGCCCGAGTGGGCGCGGCACACCAAAGGTGTTGGATTTGAGTTAATGAAGAAGATGGGCTTCACGGGACGCCTGGGCAAGGACGAGACCGGGGTTTCTAGGCACGTCGAGGTCACGAAGCGGCCCGACGGCGTCGGGCTCGGCTTCGCGGCGCGGGTCGGCTTCGTCGAGGAGGCCAAGCTGCCGCAGAACATCGCGCTGCAGAAGGAATTGGGCCAGAAGGTCGCCGAGGACGTCGTGGTGGAACCACGGAGCACGAAGCGACGACGGCTCTATCTGGACGCCTCAGCCATGAAGGACGCCGTCGCCGGGTTAGAGAGAGCGGCGCGCGAGAACAAGGCCCACGCCGTGCTCATGCAGCAGCAACGCGTTGAACAACGCGTCGACGCCGCCCTAGCGGTCCCCGCGGAGTTACGGCTGGCGGCGCGGTTCCGCGAGGACTTGGAAGCGCGCTTAAACGGCGAGGCGAGCGCGCTGCGGGACGCGCAGCGGCGCCTGGACGCGGAACAATCGCGGAAGGGCGGCCTGGACTTCGACCTGAGGCACGACCTCGAGCAGTTCGAGAGGCTGGGAAGAAGGGCATCGCGGTTGGAAGCGTGCGACGATTTATTAGCCAAGGTGGAAGGGGCGGTCCCGGACCCCGTCGCCGTGAAGACGGCCCTGCGCCGCGTGAAGCAGCGCTTCCCCGAGGAGTGGGTGCTCGGTGGGGTTGCGGAGTCTACGCTGTTCGTGATCCGCGAGGCTGTTGCTACGAGTTTCGCGACCTGGGACCCGCTCGCGGACCCATGTAGGCTCCAGCGCATGACGGACACCTGGGGGCCCGCCGCGCTCTTCATTGATGACGACGACCGCGACGCGTGTGCACAAAGGTGGCGCGCCTTGATCGAGACGGCCGCGGGGGGCGCGACGCGAGCCGCCCTGAGGGCGTGGCAGCCGGGCGTCGAGGCTGCAATGGACACGGCCGCGTGTTCCCTCGTGGCCGGGTTGCGGACCGGCGCCGCGGACGCGTTCCTCGCTTCGGTGATCGCGCCGCGCGTCGTGGGCGCGCTGGAGGCACTGGCGCGGACCGCGGCGCGCGGTACGGGGTGCGACGCGCGCTGGGCGGCGCCCTGGCCCGACTTGCTGGACGACGAGGGCCGCGATGCAATCAGGCAGGCCGCGCGAGTGCTGTTGCGGGCCCAGTTACGGGGCGCGCTCCTGGACGACGACCGAGCCTCCCTCAAAGCGTTCGTGAAGCACGCCACGGCCTGGAAGGATGGCCTGGGCCCGGCGTGGAAGGCCTTCGTCACGCAAGACGTCCTGAAGACGTTGGTGGATGCCGTTAAAATTATGGAGGTGTGCGACGACGCGGAGCATCAGCGGTGGCAGGTGGCAGACGCGGTGCGCGTCGTCTCGTCGATCGGCGTGAAAGGCGACGATGTGGCCGCGCTCGTGAAGGGTTCGCTAGGCCCGCGTTTTGTGGCGCAGTTACGCGCCACCTTGCTCGCGGGCGAGCTGTTGGAGGCCGGCTGCTTCTATTGCGCGTGGCGCAACCGCTTTTTGCGGGAGGACGGCCTCCCGCCCCTGCCGACGAACGCGACGGCGGCGGCGCTGGAGGTGCTGACCTGCGGCCTCGACCTCATTACTTTGGCCCTGGACGACCCGGCGATGCTGAAGCGCGCGCCGCCGCCGCCGCTCGCGGCGCTGACCTTCGAGGCGGCCCGGCGCACGGCCGCCGTCGTCGTCGAGCCGCCGCCGCCGCCGCAAAGGGCCTGCAGCACATGGAACCCGTCGGGCTTCGCCATGTTCGCCGACGTCGTCCAGCGCTTCGCGGCGGAGAACGACGTCCTCTACGCGCCCAAGCCGGGCCGCCGCCACGACGGCAAGCAGCTCTACGCCTTCGGGCGCGCGACGGTCTACCTGGACCGGAACGTGACCTTCGTCAGGCGGGCGGGGCGGTTCGTGCCCGTCGCGCTGGAGGACCTGCTGGCGGCGGACGCGTGACATCCGCGCCGCCGTAGTTTTTAGTAATGTGTGTTTGTTCTTTAGTGAGCTTAATCAATTGATGGTACACTTTTCGGTTAGATATAGGGGATGGGAGGACACATAATAAAGGCAGGACTCACTCGGTGATGCCGAAGACGACGTCCAAGTCCGCCTTGGAGAACATGGTGTCGCCCGCGCCCGCACCGGCGTCGTCGACATCGCCGGCGGCCGGGGCGTCGGCGTCGCGCGACACGTCGAGCTCGCCCATCTTCTCGCGGAGGCGGAGGAGCCGTTCGTCGATTGTCCCACGGGAGAAGAACTTGATAATCTCCACCGGGCGCAGCTACCCGATGCGGTGCACGCGCATCACGGCCTGCGCCTCGTTGGCCCCGAAGCGGAAGGGCTCCAAAATAAAGACCTTGTTCGCGTTGGTAATATTCAAACTGACTCCAGCGGTCAGGAGCGTGAGCAGGAGCACTGACGTCTCGGGGTCCGACCGAAACGTCTCGAGCAACGTGCCGCGCCGGTCCATCGAGCAGTCGTCGAGGCGGATGCTCCCGATCGTCCACTCGAAGGGGTCCGCCCTACACTCCGCCGGCTTGACGACGCGCACGACCCTCGCGGGCCGCCAGATGCCGTCCTTGACGTCCTCCAGCGCGGCCCGTTCGAACACGACCTTCACCTCGGTGCCGCGCTTCGGGCGTACCTTGACTTCGTACGTGACCGCGCTGTCCTTTTGGACGGCCGGCGCCGCCTCGCCGCCGCTGAAGCGCGCCACCCGCAGGGCGGCCGCTTTATCTCGCGGTCCGCGCGACGCGGCGGCGTCCACGACGACGCCGTCTTCATCGTTCTTCTCAATGATCAGCTTGTACACGACGCCCGACGCGCCCGCGTAGGCCCCCTCGAGCACCTTCACCCGCATGCCGACCTCCAGATCTTCCTCGGCGGACAGGGCGGGCCGCGTGGCCGTCACCTTGTCGCCCGGCTTGAAGCGGTTGTCGAAGCCGCCGCGCGTCAGGCAGCCCTCCTTGTCCTTACAGGAAGCGGCCCGCACCATCTTGCCGGGCACCACGCAGCGGTGCGCCTTGGCGGTGAGTTGGCCCTTGACCACGTTGATGGCCTCCGCGCCGCCGTGGGCGATGGTGTACAGGCACTTGGGCAGGCCGGACTCGACGTCCGTCAACTCCTTCAGCTTTTTCTCCGTGCAACACTTGTCGCAAACGAGACCACGAGGGTAGGGCGCGGTGTGGCGCTGTCCACAATTCGGGCACTCCATCTTCGTCAACGACCGCAAGGTATTTTTGAACAGCGCCCGATCGTTGGGCTTGGCCTCGGCGGGCTTGGGCCCGCGGCCGCCGCGCGCGGGGCGGCAGAAGCGCATTTTTTTACACGCCGCCGACGTGCACTTGATGGATCCCTTCTCTTCATCAAAATTCCCGTCCTTGTCCGTCGGCTGGGGACACGTCTGTTTCGTGTACTTGGCCCCGCAGCCGTACTTCCCGCTGCACCCGCCGCACGCCTCGAGGGGCGTGTCGTTGCGCCCGTCGAGGACCTTCTTGCCCTTTTTCACTTTGCGCTCCGCCGTGCAGCGCGGGTCCGTGCACAGGAGCTGGCCGTCCAACTTCTTCCTGTCCTTGTCGGCGGGGTCCTTGGACGGTTGGGGTCCGTTATACGCGAAGGGCGCCGGTTCGTCGCCGGGACCATAAACGCGGCCGCAGCCGTACTTCCCGTGGCACTTGGCGCAGTCCTCGTCCCTGGAACAGGGCGTCTCATCCTTCAATACCCCGACGCAGGGCTTTCAGGTCCAGTCGCACTTCTCCTCTTGCGTACAGGGCTTGCACTCGACGTAGCACACAGGGCAAATGTCCGGGAAGGGCGTCACGAACTGCTGGCCGCAGGCCTTGCACTCCTTCTTCTCGTCGACCTTGACGATGACGCCGTCGACCGCCGTATCGGGATCATAGGCCTCCTTCCTGTATTCTACCCTTGATCGTTCGGGCAGCTTCTTGCCTTCTCGGTTTGCCAGATCCAAGTCCACCTCGTACGTCACGGGGTAGAAGGCCTCCTGCAGCTCATCTAACAAATCGCCGTACTGGGACACGACGACAAACTGGGTGGTGACGTCCGCGTCTTTGAGTTTCGGATCTCCCCCGCGACGGCGCTGAGCTTGGCCGAGCCGCGCCAACCTAATTTCTGGGCGCGCGCGTGGTGCTGCCGTAGACAGCGCGGGAGCTTGTCGAGTGCCTCGAGCTGCGGATCCTTCTTATCGCGCGCCGGCATCGTATCGATTGAGGGCCAGGCGTCGAGGTCCACGACTTGATGAGCGAGCTTCGTCCGGCCCAGCGTCAGCACGGCACTGCCAGGCTCGCCGCCGTCGTTCTCCATGGCGACGGGCGAGACCCTCCTCGCTTGCTCCCGGGGCAGCACCAATTTGTAGCACTCGTGCGGCTGGCTCACTTCCGAACACGCCGCGCACTTGAGCGTGCCACTCTGGGCCAAATGGCGAATACATTGTGTGCAGAACGAGTGCTGGCACTTCAAAACGAGGGGGCTCCGCTTGGCGCTCTGGCAGACGTCGCACGTGTCCAGGGTTTCGCCCTGCAACGCTCGCTTGAACTCGGCCAGGCAGGGGATGGCGTTCGTGCCCTTCTTATTAGTTTCGAGCTCCTTGACGGCGTCGGCCAGCGACAGCTCCCGCGTCACGCCGCCCGCCATGTTTTGCGCGTGTGCGGGCGCCTTCTTTTTGTTGTCGAATGCGTTCTTGTACAAGCCCTCGAGCACGGCGTCGACGCAGAAGGTGGACGCGCGCTGCAACGCCTGCACGAGCAGATGGTGCGGCGCCTCGGCCGCGTACAGCTCGATCCGTCTTGCCACATAGGTCTCCGAAGAATTTGGCGCCAAATCGACGCCGACCCACCTCGTTGTTAAAGGCGGCAACGGCACCAAAGGTTGGTCGTCACACACCGTCCGCTGCTCGCGCGCGTGGCGCATCATCGTCCCTTTGATGAGGGATCGAAACGTAGCGAGACACTGCGCGTCCTTGGAGGCCCAGGGGTCGCGGCAGCTGGACTCCCAGAAGTGCGACTGCCAGCCGGCGTCGGCGCCCTTGCCTAAGGTGAAGGGCCACACCCTTAGGAGACTTAATTCGCCTTGTAAATCGGCGATCTTGGTCGTGATGGGCGTGCCCGAGAGCATCCACACGTGTTTGGCGTCCAGGCCGGCGGTCGCGGACGCCAACCGGGACGTGTCGTTGGCCACGAACTGGCACTCGTCGATGACCACGCGCCGCCACTGGACCTTTTGGCGGTACTGGCCTAATTGATCTTGTCTTAGTAGAACGACGTCGTGCTTGCGCAGGTGGTCTAGAGAGACGCTGTGCGAGGCGTCCAAGGCTAATGTTTTCAAACCGGGCGCCTTCGTCTCGCACTCCGACTTCCACTGGCCGTATAAACTTCGAGGCACCACGACGAGCGTGCCGGCCTCGTGGGCTTGGCGCTTGAACCGGGCCTTGTCCGCGGCGATCAACGCTAGCGCCGTAATCGTTTTGCCGTAGCCCATCTCGTCCGCCAGTAAACCACCGGAAACCACGGGCGGCGGCTCCAGTAAGACGTGCCCGCCGTGGGGGAAGTAGTAGAAGTCCCCGCCGTCCACGAAGGCGCGCCGCTCCCAGTAGTAGCCGTTTAGCCCGGCTACACTTGTCGTCGGAGACGCCTTCCGGTCCTCCTGGTGCAAAGCCCAGAACACGTTCTGCACCTGGTACGGTCGCAGGTGGATGCCGTCCGCTAGTAGACCTTCCATAGAAGTATCAAATACGTCCGGGACGTCCACGCCCGAGGACTCCGCGTCCCGTAACAAAGCCTTGATCGTGAAGGACGACAAAGGCGGGTCGCTCCGGGAGAACGTGCCGTCCTCGGCCAGCGGCGTGCGACACGGCACCCGTTCTCCGGCCGGCGCGATGGCGTCCAATACGATCTTGGTGGAGGGGTGCGCGGACAACCCGAAGAGGGCCCGGCGCGCCCAAACCGCAATGTGCACGCGGCACGACTTCTTCTCCCCCAGGGGCTTGGAGGCCGCGGTCAGTTGCTTGGAGTCTATGAACGCGACTGCGTGGACGCAGCGCTCCTTGAAGTCGTTGTCGCGGTCGTTCAAGCCAGCGAGGGCTTCGACAAACTCCGCCGATTCGTCATGGGCCACGAGGACGTTCGTCTTCAGTAAGCGGACGAGGCAGATCGCGCCGTCCAAGGTCCCGAACTTCCCGTAGGGCCGCCAGCCGGCGCAGCACGCTCGCAGGGCGGCGCCGTCGTCGACGCGCACGTCGAACGACTTAGTTCCTAGTAAGCGGGCGATCCGCGAGATGACTTTGCGGGCTTTTTTTACTGGCTTTGTTTTTGTGGCCGCCTCGTAAATACCGCCTCCGAGGTACGGCGTGGGCGTCGTCGAGGGCCACATGAGGTTGTCGCCGGTGGTGCGGTCCTCGGGGAGCACGAGGCAGGGGCCCTGGCGCGGCAACATCAACCCAGGAGGCGCGACGCAGTCGACCCGGGGCAGTAGATCAGTCGGAGCTTTTGTGGCCGCGCACTTTGGGAGCGAGACCTTCTTCTTGGGCTTCTTCGCCGGCGAGGGCTTGACCGCGGCGGCCCGCTGCACGTCCTCGTCCTCGCCGCTCGACGCGTTCTCGTCCGACGAGTCAGGGATCTCGATGATCTCGCAGCTCTTCCGCTTGCTCGTTTTGTCCTGGAACTCGACGTCGTCGTCGTCGTCGTTGCCCCAGGCGGGGCCGTCGTGCCACATGATTGCGCGTGTCTTAGTGAGCGCTGGCGCCTACTTGAGCGTCTATTGCGTCTCGGAGAGCAATGGATCACTGCTTGCTTGCGCGTTCAAACTTGGCTCGGGAGAGCTTTAGTCGATTTGCTGCTCTGCGCGGCGTCGTTTCGCTCCGTCCTCGCTGCTGCTTCCTCAGGGGTGCTGTGAAATCGTCTACAGCGATCACACGGGTCTGAGCTTGCACGCAGCGTCCGTTTGAGGCGATGGCGTGCGTTTGACCCAAAATGCTCGATTTTGCGGGTTTTCCAAATCGGGAGTGGCTCGCTTTTTACGCAGGCTAACAAGCAAAAAAAAAATTACTTTCAGACGCGTGCTGGTGGCAGGGGTTGCCTCTCCATTCTGCTGCCAGCGTTTCGAGACGCATCGATTCGCCCTGCACGCTGTGCAAAGCACTGCACCAGCACTGCTGTGCGCCACCAGCACTACTGCTCAGACGCTGTCGACGCGACTGCACTGCAGCGTGACGCAGCACCACTGCACCAATAGCACCACACTGCACGCCGTCGACGCGACTGCACTGCAGCACCGCTGCACCAATAGAGACCGTACTGCACGTCGACGCGAAGCCATGGACGCGCCGCCGCCGCTGCACATTACCCTCGCCGCGTCGTCCATGAGCTCCCTCGTGAGCCGCCTCGCGTGCCACCCCCTCGACACGGTCAAGTCCAAGATGCAGGCCACGACGCACGGCTCGGTGGCGACGTGCGTGGCCGACACCCTGAAGGAGGGGGCGCGGGGCTTCTACCGGGGCCTGGGCGCCGCGACAGTTGTTGGAGTTCCGGCCGGTGCGCTCTACTTCACGTCCTACGAAGTGTTTAAGAGGCGCTTCGGCGACGGGCCGGCCTCGCACCTGACGGCGGGTGTCTGTGCGGAGGCCGTGGCTTGTATTATCTTTTTACCGGTGGACGTGGTGAAAGAAAGGTGCCAGGTCCACGCCTACTCGTCATCGTACGCCTGCTTCCGGAGTATATTAGCGACGGAAGGTTTGAGGGCGCTGTACCGGGGCTACGGGCCGACGCTCGCGGCCTTCGGGGCCTTCTCGGGTCTCTACTGGGCCTTCTACGAGCAGTTGCGGCCGGTCGAGACCGCGGTCCCCTTCCACGTGGCGCTCCCTTGCGCCATGGCGGCGAGCGCCGCGGCCTCGTGGCTCACGGCTCCGCTAGATCTGGCGAAGCTCCGGGTCCAAGTGCACCAAGGACCGGGCGGGCCGTCGTTCCTCTGCGCGTTGGGGGACGCCTCCCGCGGGGGTCTGGGCGGCCTGTTCCGCGGCGCGGGCGCGCGCGTGCTCTTCTCGGCGCCGTCCATGGGCGTGTCGATGGCCTGCTTCGAGCAGGCGAAGGCCCTCTTGTTGGTCTAATGTTGGTTTGTCTTATTGTGTTCCCCGAAGTCGCCGCCAGCTGTCGTTGCCCCGAGTGTGTGTGTGACTACTCATTGTGACTCCCGAGCCGTCGAAACCCGTTTGGCAAGCTCATGTTTTGCATTTTTTTAAGGCGCAGCGATCGCATGAATGCCGACCGTTTGCAGGTATGTGGTCACTACCCCTGCGATTGACTTCTCGCTCTCAGCAACTGGGCGCATCGATTCGGCTGCTGCCACTGTGCAAGCACACGGCACTTATTGCACTGCACTGCACGCCGACGACGCGTCCCGCGACGTAGCGAAACAGCATGATGGTCGCAGCGGCCATCGTAATTCTAGCGACCTTCATCGCCATTGTCTGCACCTTTGCGCTGAGCCACGCTGACAAACTATTCGGGCCGCGCCACGGCCGCACGCATCGCCTCGCCGGCCTGGCGTACCTCGGATGGCTCGCTCTGGGCGTCGTGGGCCTCTTCCGCGACGATGAAACAGCGTCGCGCCCCCGAACGTGCGCCTACGACGTCGTTCTAGCGCTGCTGGGCACACTCGCCACGTTTTCGGCAGCTAATGACTTCGGCGGCCGCCGACTGACCTCGAAGGTCTCGGGCGTGCTGGACGACAGGTCCCTAGTCACGCGCAGCGAGATGCTTGAGCACGGTTTCTACCAACTGCTGAATCTGGCGCAAATCGTCGGGCTCTACGCGCAGTCGACGTGTACGCGGGGTCCCCGCGGCGTTTTTCTGTTCAAACGAAGGCGGGAGACGGCGCGCGGGTGGCTGCCCCTCATAATCCTCGGCGTGCAGACGGTGCCGTGGCTGGCGCGGTCGCGGTTCCCGGTCAACTCCTTCAGCGCAAATTACACTGGAGACAGCGACCCGTGGCTGTTCGTCAACATTATGTACCGCATCAAGAAGTACCAGTACGTCTTCTACAAGAACGCCTTGCTCCACGGGCTCAATATTTCCGCTTGTCTAAGTTCGACGCCACCGCGGATCCAGGGGCGGCGGTTCCGCGCGTACTGGCTTTGTTTGAACGCGGCCTACACGCACGAGTTCTTCCTCCAGACGCTCGTGAAGCGACGCTTGCTCGGGCAGGGTCGTATGCTCCAGCTGAATGGCTTGCTGATGGTCGGGTCGTCGCTGGCGGCGCTCGAGGTGTTGAGGCACCACGTGGACTGGCGTATTGCCTGTCTCTCCCTCTTCGCGAATTTCGCCAACAGGAAGCACGACGTCGCGAATACCCTGTGCATCGCGCTCGCGTTTTCCGTGTGGGGGCACGATAGGCTGCATGGGTAATGGTTTAACGACATCATGATTGGTTACTCCGGCCGGCCCCGCTCTAGAGGCGGCGCTCGTCGTACTCCCCGAAGAAGTCGCTGTCCGAGTCGGGCTGGTCCTTGGACCAGTTGAAGAAGACCGAGAAGAGGAAGCCGCCCACGCAGAGGAGCGCGATGCCCTCGCGCTCGTCCTCGATGCCCAGGGCGAGGCCCGTGCCCTCGGCCTGGCCGCCCGCGAAGGCCGCGATCGGCGCGAACGCCGTCGCCGCGGCCGCGAGCTGGTAGTGCAAGGCGGGCTTCGCCTTGGGCGCGACGGTCTTCGTAGGCGCGAGGGCGGCCGCGCCCGCGATCAGCAGGGCGAAGAGCTTCATGTTGCCTGTGATGAGGCGACGGGTGAACGCGCGCCGACGACGAGACGATATGAGCTCGCGACGTGCGCAGACCGGACGCGTTACTGACTGTGAACGAGCGCGTGCGACGACGAGACTGTGAGCTCGCGATAGCTGCGCCGCTGCAGCACCGACGCGCCTCCGAGCTGCCAGGTGCAGGCACACCACTCAGGTCCTCTATCGTCGCTCCAAACGATTGCCTCTGCATATACTATCTTGCAGTTGAAGCATATAATTTGTGTAATGCGACGCTCGGCAGCGTACAGGCGTGTGTAATTGGTGTGCAGCGTCTCGTTTTATCGATTCGAGTCAGGTCGAGAGCCCTGTACGGTCGGGTGTTGAGCCTCGTGTCTAGGGCGCCTAACTGTCAATGGAGCTCTCAGGTATCTGATGACTCCGTTTGCGTGTGGCGGAGTGCGCCATTCCCTGAGCACACCTGAGAGTTCATAGCTGGCAAGGCACACCAGCTCTGTCATTCACAGCGGATACGCCGACGCACTGCCATTGCAATTATCCTTGAGTGTCACAGCTTACGTCCTTACTTCATTCCGGACGAATTGTGTCAGCACAAGAAACAGTGAAGTGGCAAACAACCACCTCACTGGAGCCTGTTGCTCGTGCACACGCGGCATCATCAGTGCCACGGTTCAGGCGTTCATCAGTAGACCGAGGAGGGACCTGCGACCGCACCGCGAGCCGTCCTTGTCGGATGAATCTCATGGTTCGCGGTCAATGCCACGCCGTTGCGGTGCTGTGTTGCTTCGCGGCAAGCGCATCTCAGTGCAACGCTTTGCGACCGACGCGGCGGCGCGAGCTTCTCGTCTCGACGGCGGCCATGTATTATAAATGGGGCTCCGTGGTTATGGCACCGTCTCACGCGGTCGCTCCGCGGCCCTCGCTCGACGCGGGCGGCGCGTTCCCGAAGAGCAGGCTCGAGATCGCCGCCCCGCGCAAGAGCGACCCACAGCCTCTCATCGACACGTTCCTCATGCGCCGAGGGCGCCCAAGTCCCCGCGAAGAGGGCTGTCCTAATTAATATATAGTATCACAACTTGAAATTTTATGCACCGACTCTCTTGAGGAGGCGCCCGAATCCCCGGGAAGACCCTAACTAATATGTACTATCACAAACATTTTTTTACCGCGGCTGCAGCGTCACGGTCGCCGCGTCGCCGCCCCGGACCGTGGTCTGGCAGGCGAGCCGCGCGTCGGCGCCCAACTTACCCACGTGCTTCTCCTCCCACTCGTAGCGCGGGCCGAAGGCGCCGTCGGAGACCTGCACCGCGCAGAGGCCGCACTGGCCGCCCCCGTTACAATTCATCATTTTGCCCTTCATGTCGTAGACGTCCTGCTTGCGCGCGAGCAGTTCTTTCCGCAAATTTGATCCCTTCTTTATGTCAAAAGTCGTCTCGCCCTTGGGGCCGACGACCGTTATGGCACACGTGGGCCCCGAGAACTGGAGCCTCACCGGACTCGGGGCGTCCACAATGAGATCCATCACGTCGTCGAAGCCCATGGCCGTCGTGTCGACGCCGTTCACCGCGTCGAGGCGGTCGTTGGGCTTGATGTCCGGGCACGCGCTCGCCGAGCCGGCTCCGATTTCCGCCACGTAGAGGCCCTCGGCCGCGTCGACGACGTTCTCCTCGAGGCCGAGCCCCAGCGGCTTTTCCAGCGTCACGTCGACGGCGTGCTGGACGAGCGGCGTCCGGCGGTGCGGCGGCGCCGTGAAGCCGGCGCAGCTGCACGCGAGCGTCGCGAGAGGCAGTGTTGAGAGCCGCATTTGCACTGTGCTGCTGCTCAGCGATCGAGGGTGCGCGATCGATGCGACGGATTGAGAGGTCTTGCGCACGCTGGTATTGTCCAACGTCACGTCTGCGTTCCACAGCAGTACAATGAGTTGTCTGACCAAAGGCTGACTCAAAATTGAGCCTCCTGGAACCCTCGTGCTCGCCCCGCTACACTCCACGAGACAACCCCAGGTCTCACAATAAGGCTGGGGCAACCTTTTCGCTTTTTTCTTTTTTCGCGTGCGGGTTTCTCATACTTGCTCGGCCGCAAAAACCGAGGACTACGCGCAGCGCTTGCACCGCGCCTATAGAGAACCCGTCGAAAGGTCTCTACGCTCGCAGCAATAGCGCCAGACAAGCAGGAGCGCCGCGCCGCGGCGTGAGGAGCTACCAGGAGCACCAAACACCATGATCGCAGCCCGATTAGGAGGACGCGCCGCGGGCCCCGCGCTGCGCACCAGCGCACGACGAGGCCACGCTGCCGCAGCTCGCGCGCGGCGCAGCGCCGTCCCGGCCGTTGTGCGCCCGAGCGCCCCCGCCCGGCGCATGGGCGGCGGCGGCGGCGGGCCCCCGCACCCGCCCTTCCAACGCACGCGCGCGCCGGACTATCGCTTGACCGAGGAGCACGAGTTGGTCTGGGACGACGGCGTCGCGGCGGAGACGTGTCTTGATTTTGACGCCGCGCACGCCGACAATGGGCTCCTCTGGTGGTTTGGAGGTTTCGGCTTTTTTGGAGCCCTTGCTACGTTTATCGCGGTCTACTCGCCCAAGCGGCTGAACCAGGTGACGCCGCGCACGGACCTGTACGACCCGGTCGCCGTCGTGAGCGCGGAGGAGGAGTGAGGCGCGCGCTACGTGTAAATTATCTAAGGACACCCTGGATGATGCGGATTACCCTTGCTCGTGGTTGATGGAGAGTAGTTTGGCCGACCCGCACGTTTATAACCCGCAAGAAAAACACGTCGCAAAATTGCGTCGAGAGCACACTTTGTATTCGTTTTGGTTGCAACGTCCGGCAAGGAGAAAGCGATCCCAGCGATCAAACAGCTGTTGCAGAGAACTGAGAGCAATTGCAAGCCCTGCAGCCGCTGCAGTGACGTGCAGCACAACAGTGTGACCAAAGCCCAACTCCGAGAGCAGCGACACTAGCGAAAATGGCGGACACCACGAAACTCCTGTTAGCGGCCGCGGCCGGCGCGGCCGGCGCGGCGCTCCTCCTGAGCAAGCAGGACGCACCGCTCACAGCGAGCGGCCGGCCCGCGCAAGTCATCAACGGCACGAAGATCGCGGAGGAGTTACGAAATGAAGTCAAGCAGGCGGTGGACGCCATGAAAAATGCGCACGGCGTCGCCCCCGGCCTAGCGGTGGTCATCGTCGGCGAGCGCCAGGACAGCGCCCAGTACGTCCGGATGAAGAAGAAGGCCGCTAAAGAAGCAGGGTTCCACTCCGTCGATGTCTCTTTACCGGAAGCGTGCACGGAGGCCGAGGTGTTGGACGCGGTGGCCCGGTTGAACGCGGACCCCAAAGTGCACGGCATTTTAGTGCAATTGCCGCTCCCGGCGCAGATGGACGAGGGCCGCGTATTGGCATCTATATTAGTAACGAAGGACGCGGACGGCTTCGCCGCGTTAAATGTGGGCAAGCTGTGTTTAAGAGGAGGGGAAGAACCGTCGGCCGTGGCGTGCACGCCCGTCGGGTGCTTAGAGTTGCTCGAGCGGTCTTCCGTACAAATAAGTGGGAAGCGGGCGGTCGTGGTCGGAAGGTCCAACATCGTGGGCATGCCCGTGGCCGCCCTCTTGCAAGCGAAGGACGCGACCGTGACTGTCGTCCATTCGAAGACCAAAAACATTTCGTCCATAGTGAAGGAGGCGGACATCGTCGTGGCCTGCGTGGGCCAGGCGCGCTTCGTCAAGGGCGCGTGGCTCAAGCCGGGCTGTACCGTAATTGATGTGGGGACGAACTTCATCGCCGATAAGAGTCGCAAGTCCGGCCGGCGCCTAGTTGGTGATGTCGATTTTGAAGAAGCCTCCACGGTAGCATCGAAGATCACGCCCGTGCCCGGCGGCGTCGGGCCCATGACCATTGCTTGCTTACTCAAGAACACGTTGAAGCTCGCACAATCGGCCCTCCAGTCGACCGCGGACCCCCTGAAGCGCACGTCCTCGTCCAACGAGCTCTCGCGCAGGGACACCTTCCTCCAAAAAAACGCTCAAGTGTCTTCCGCTCAAAAGCCTTCTTCCATTCCGAAGGGCCCTGTTCCAAAAGACATCGTCATCAGCCAGGCCTGCACGCCCCTCCCCATCGCCCGGGTGGCGTTGAAGGTCGGCCTGCGACCGGACGAGGTCATCCCCTGGGGCCGCTGGAAGGCCAAGGTCGACGTACGGAAGGTCGCGGACCGTTTAGGCGACGCCCCGGACGGGTCCCTTGTAGTGGTCTGTGGTATCAATCCTACTCCTTTAGGGGAAGGCAAGAGCACCACTACGATAGGGGTCTGCCAGGCCCTGGGCAACTGCCTGGGGAAGAAGGTGGTGACGACGATCAGACAACCTTCGCAAGGCCCGACCTTCGGCATTAAAGGAGGCGCCGCCGGCGGCGGCTACTCCCAAGTCATTCCCATGGAGGAGTTCAACCTGCACATGACGGGCGACATCCACGCCATCGTGGCGGCGAACAATCTGTTGGCGGCCGCGCTAGACGCCCGCATGTTCCACGAGAGTTCGCAGAAGGACGAGACGTTGTTCAATCGCTTAATTCCAGCGAAACACGGGAAGCGCGTGCCGGCGGCTTCGCAAAAAGATCGGTTAGTTCGCTTAGGCATTAAAGGGCCGGCACTCGATGACGCGGAACTGTTATCCGCGGAAGATCGGGTGCGCTTCGCGCGATTAGACGTGGATCCGTCCACGATCACCTGGAACCGCGTCCTCGATACGTGCGATAGATTTTTGCGCCAGATCGAAGTCGGCCGGGGCCCCAACGAACGTAGAACCGCGGAGAAGTACGGCTTCTCCTCCACAAGGGAGACGGGCTTCGACATTGCGGTCGCGTCCGAGATCATGGCCGTGCTAGCTTTAGCGTCGGACTTGGACGACATGCGCACGAGATTGGGAAACATGGTTGTGGGTCGAAGTAAGGTAGACGGTCCCCACCAGGGCGCCTTCGTCACCGCGGGCGACGTCGGGTGCGCCGGTGCTTTAACGGTATTGATGAAAGATGCGTTAATGCCCACATTGATGCAGACCATCGAGGGCACACCTGTACTCGTACATGCTGGACCGTTCGCGAATATTGCGCATGGCAACAGCAGCGTCGTGGCGGACAAGTGCGGCTTGAAATTGTCAGGTAAATACGGCTTTGTTGTGACGGAGGCGGGCTTCGGGGCGGACATCGGGGGCGAGAAGTTCTTCGACATCAAGTGTCGGGCGGGGGACTTGAAGCCGAAATGCGCCGTTGTTGTTGCCACTGTCCGGGCGTTGAAGCTGCACGGCGGCGCGCCGCCCGTGCGAGCGGGCGCGCCGCTGCCCAAGGAGTACTCGGGCGAAGATCTGGAAGTCCTCGGGAAAGGCTGCGCCAACGTGGCGCACCACGTCGCGTGTCTCGCTCAAAAATTCAACGTCAAGGTCGTCGTGGCGGTGAACAAGTTCGCCACCGATACGCCGGCCGAACTGCAGCTCATAAGGGAGGCCGGGCTTCGGGCCGGGGCGCACTACGCGGTCGTCGCGGACCACTGGGCCCAAGGCGGGGCCGGTGCTGTCGATCTAGCGGAGGCCGTTGTACAAGCGTGTGCTTCTGAACATTCTTCGTTTAGATACCTGTATCCTCTCACAGATCCGATCCGCTCCAAGGTGGACGCCGTCGCTTCGAAAATTTATTTGGCTGGCCAAGTGACGTATTCTGATTTAGCCTCGTCCCAAATCGACGCCTACGAGGCCCAAGGATTAGGAAATCTCCCGATCTGCATCGCCAAGACCCAGTACTCGCTGTCCACGGACCCGTCGAAGAAGGGCACGCCCAAAGGGCACATGGTCAACGTGCGCGAGGTCCGCGCGGCCGTGGGCGCGGGCTTCCTCTACCTGATTTGCGGGGACATCATGACCGTGCCCGGCCTGCCCACGCGGCCCGGCTTCGTGGACATCGACCTCGACACCGCGAACGGCCGCGTGATCGGGCTCTTCTAGAGAGCTGCCCGTCGTAGACATCGACCGCGAACGACCGCGTGTAAGACGCGTTTCCCCGTACTAATACATTCACTTACACACGACTCACTTGGCCCGCCGCCGCCGCTGCGCGCAGGACCCCGGGCCGGCGGGCGCCATCCGCGCGACCGAGTTGTTGAGCGGCGCTGAGCCGACGCCCCGTTCCAATAGCAAGCATCGGAAGGCCTCTAGCCGCGGCCGCGCCTTGTCGACGTCATCGACGTTGCTCCAGAGCCGTTCGGCAATCGCGGCGAGGCGCGGCCAGACGGTGGCGTCGACATCTGAAGCATCGACGGTTTCGCCCCACATCTCGCCGTGGCCGCCTAGCACCTTGGACCGGAGGTGTTGCGGCACGGACACGCGCGGGTCAAATTTGTAAGCTTTGTCCCACGTCACGTCCAGGTTGTCGAGGTACCAAGAATTGTCAACATAGCCCACGTTCACCAAAACGTCGTAACCGGCCGCAACAACCGCCGTCACGTTCGTCGACGGCTTCCACACATGAACTACGGTCGCCTGCGGTGGCGCGTGCTCGATGGCGTCGACGCGACGCGACATCGAGTTCGACGCTGGGTCAGCGACCTTATCCAGAGTCGCGCCGAACTCGTCGAAGACTTCGGCCCACTGCACCGGCCGCTTGCCGTGGGCGCGCGCGAGCGCCGCGGCCCGCGAGACGAAGTAGGCGTAGGCGTCGCTCGTCGTGTAGTTCTTCGCTCGTAGCCACTGTTGAATGGACGGTGTCGCGGCCCAGCATTTTGTATCGACCTCGTCACCGCCCAAGTGAATAAAAGCGTCTGGAAATAGGGCGGAGGAGTCGCCGAGGACATAGTCCAGCACAGCGAAAGTCACTTCTTTTGAGACGTCGAGCGGTGTACAGCACGTGGGCGAGGGGCAGACCTCCGGATAACCCTTGCACCAGCTCTCGGCATGGCCTGGACTATCAAATTCGGGCACGACGCGAATGCCCCGTAGCCGCGCGTGCTCCACGACCACTCGAACGTCTTCAGTTGAGTAGCGCTCCCGCGGCGAGAAGGCCCCCTTCCACAGCCGCGGTCGCGACGGCGTCTCGATCGCAAAGGACTGCGTGTCGGTCAGGTGCCAATGTAGTACGTTGAGTTTTGCGTAGGGCAAGGCGTCCACAATATGTAACAACGTGGCAACGGGTAGGAAGTGGCGACCCGTGTCAACCATTAAGCCTCTGTGGGGATACCGCGGCGCGTCCCTTATGGTACAAGGAAGCACGGCGTAGCTGCCAGTATCAAAATCATACGTCACTAATTGTGAGAACGTTTCCAGGCCACGCAGCGCGCCCCAAATGGTCTTGGCCTTGAGCGTTGCGGCCGTCGCGGTTATCCGGAGCTTGTAGCTCTCGTCGTCACCGAGGGCGGGATACCTCACACCGACGGCGTCCACCTTGACGTCGAGCGCGGGTAGACCCACGCCCGGAGCTCCCCAGCCGTGCGGGAAGGCGAGTTGCGTGTAGCGCTCCGCCGCCGCCGCGAGGACGTCGCGGCTCCCATCTACTTGAAAGAAGCCGATCGACGGGATGAGCATCAAGGGCCGCGCACCGCACGAGTAGTTCTGCGGCAGTGGCCAGAGCGGCGGCTGTTTGGCGGCCGCTGTCGCAGCAATAAACAGCACCGACCGCATGTCTGCAAAAGCACTCACAAACAATGTCAATACGTCGCGCAAACGCTTCGCTCGATTGGTTAGAACTTTTATACCACGAATGCAATGCACTGCGAAACGCTCCCAATGACCAGCGCTGCTGTCTCCGGAGCGCTGCTGGCACAGCCTCTGCTGTTTTTGAGGCAGAGTCTGCACTGAGAGCAAAATTGATCAGTGCTCACCGTGCGAGCGCCGATTACTTCACGGTTGCTGCAGCACACTCACGCAGCCCACACATCATACACCAGCCGAAGCAGAATTCGCGCAGCAGCTGAACGAGCAAACCATGCTGCGCATCTTGCTCTGCCTATTCGCCGCGCACACATCGGCGCTGGGGCGCAAGAAAAGCAATGGTCCCACGATAAAAGTCGCCGCCACGCTCGCCGTCGACAAGAAAACCATAAGCAGGGCCGACGCGTTATTCAAGAAGCGGACGGCCGCGAGCTGCGACGCGGCCGCGAAGCTGTACGAGGCCGAACTCAAGCGCACCGGCTACGCCGACGCGGACGTACTCCTGAATGCCGCCGACGCCCTGAACACGGCGATGCGCATCCGCACGAATTCGAATACCATCACGATCGACGGCACCGTGGACACGCCTGCCAATAAGGCCGTGTGGAAGAAGGACGGACCGCGGGCGTTCGACCTGGCGGCTAAGGGCCTGAAGGCGTCGTCCAAGGTCGACGCGCGCGCGCTGGGGATCCGCTTCGACGCCTACATGTTCTCGTTATCGTGGAAAGGCTTGCTCAAACAAGCCCTCACGGGGAGTGGCACGACCTACAAGAAGATGGGCGAGGAGATGGCCGCAAAGCACCCGCGCCACGACGGCGACGTCGGCAGCGCGGTCCTGGCGTGCTTCTACCACGTGGCGCCCTGGCCCGTGGGCTCCCCCAAAAAGGCCATCGCGAACGCTAAAAAGTCCGTGAGCCGAGGCGGCCCGACGGCGCGCAATTTATACTACGTCGCCGTCATCTCGCACGGCCAGAAAGACTACAAGACGGCCGTCGACTACTTCAAGCGCGCTCTCAATGCGAAGCCCGGCTCGCCGTCGGAAACCGACTTCGCGGCCTTCGTGCGGAGCGAGTCGCGACGGGGGCTCGCGAAGGCCGAGGAGGCGCTCGCGAAGGCGGCCTGACTAACTACTTAACCTCCTTCCTCAGGAACGAGGAGATGGCCTCGAACTCCTCGGGGCACGCGCTGTGGGCCATGCCCGGGTACGTGTCGAACGACACGCGGCAGCCGAGCGCGGCAAGGCGCTCCTTCGACGCCACCCCCCACGACGTTCTGACCACTTCGTCCGCCTCGCCGTGGTGGAGCGCCACGGGCCTCTCTAATGCTGTTTCAGCCAGCGCCGCCGGGTAGGAGTCGCCGAGCGGGAGCCACGTCGACGTACCGACGACGGCGGCGATTGGTGATTTACACCGCAGGCCGGCGGTCAGCGCGACGGCACCCCCTTGCGAAAACCCACCGAGGACGACCTGCGTGCTCGGGTCCTCCAGTGCCACCAGCGCCTCGAGCCGGGCGGCCGCTTTCAGCATGCCCGCCTCGTCTTCTTGAGAACCGCGGTCGAGGCCGACGATGTCGAACCATGCCGGCATCTGCATGCCCCCGTTTAGGGTGATCGGTAAGGTTTCCGCGGTCGGGAGTACGACTTTGTAATCATCGCTCGGCAGCGCGATGCCTCCGCCGGGCATGAATGCCCCGGCCCAGCCGTCTGCGGTATCGCCGAGGCCGTGGAGCCAGAACACAGTCACCGCCGGCGCGTCGGAACCACTCTGGATGGCCTCGCTGGAGAACAGCGTGATCCCTTCACTCCCGTCAGCCAGGCCGCGCTGGCCGAGCGGTTGCGCGCTCGCATGGCGCACGCTGCTGCGGCTGCGTGCAGCAGTGCGTGGAATCAGCGCGCGGCTCACGCGCAGCAACATCAGCAGCACTGCTCTCTGCATGCGCAGCAGGTGTGACGTTAAAGATGCTGAGTCTGGTGCTCTCAACGCAGCGCTAAACCCGTCAAGGTAGCAACACTGCCCAATCGGCGAAACCCGTACTCTGTACGGGTTTTTCAACATGTTTGATTTACCTAATCGTGCTAGGTACGCCATTAAACGCAAGGCACGACGGACGTCAGTTGTCCGTGAGTCGGAGAAGCGAAGCATCAAAGCCTGTCAGGTAGTGAGTCGCTCTGAACTCGAGATCGAGTCACCAGAGCAATGATTATTGTGCCATCCCGGACCGACGTGACGATGCGGCGCCACCCCGCGTTCCTGCTCCTCCTCTTCGCGCCCGTCGTCTACTACGCCGCGTCCGGCCGCGACGCCAACCGACCGCACCATGTACCACCGTCGCAAAACCAACCGTACCTGCCGGTGCTCTTCTCCGTCGACGCTGCGCCGGAGACGGCCGCGGGCCTCGTCCGGGGCCTGTCGCAGGGCAGCAACGGGTGGTGCCACGCGCCCGTCGCGGCGAAAATGGCCTGGGACTTCGCTTTGGTCGACGCGGAACTCAATGGCCAGAAAGCGACCGAGGTCTACCGCCTCGACGGCGCGCCGGTCTGGGACGCCGTCTACGCGCCGAAGTCCGGCTCGGAGTGCCACTCCTACGTGAACGCCGCGTGCCTCGCGGGTTCTTACCGGCGCGTCAAGGTGCACCACGGCATCCGGAACATGAAAAGGGACTGCTGCAAGGCGTGCGCGCGGGACCCGCAGTGCCGCGGGGCGACCCTGCGGCCGGCCGCCCACGAGTGCCTGCTGTCCGCGTCGACGGCCTACGCCCCGTGCGACCGCGGCAACTACTCGACGCTGACCCATAACGTCAGTCGGGGCCAGCACGAGGCTTTTTACCGCGAGACGCAAGGTCGTCGCTTAACCGAGTGAGAACCTGAATTAGCTTTTGTGGTGAAGGACGGCCTCGAGCGCTTCGCCGAGCACGCGCCGGGGGCGTTCGCGCCCCTCGAGGGGTACAAGGTCGCGTGCTCCGACTTCCACCTCCGCGCGCTGCGCTGCGTCGCGCGGGGGCCGGCGTGCCACCCGTGACTCCCCGCGTGGAGATCAACAACCTTCGCGCCATCGCGCTGACGCGGTCGCGCGCAGGTGCCTGACCGGGGACTGGGCCCTCGTCGCGGAGGTGGACACGCGCTTCAATGGCTCGGCGGCCGAGCTGCCCCGCCTCCTGCTGAGCGCGCTGGAGACGGTAACGCGGGAGGCGTCGTCCGTCAACAAGATCCACCTGCACGGCCACCCGAGGCACGTGGACGCGTATACGACGGCCGTAGAAGAGAAGCCGTGGTCGGTTGAAGGCTTCCCCGACGCCGTCTTCCGCCAAGTGAACATTTATCTGGACTCGCACGCCTATTTGATTAAACGGAGCCACGCCGCGGCGATCGTGGAGGCGGCGGATCTGTTAGCGCGCGGGTCGACGCGGTGCCAGAACCCCTGGCATGATGGGAACGTCGCGGAGAACACGTGCTCGCTGGACCCGTCCCTGCTCTACGGGGCCTTCCGCGCGTGTGACTTACCAGGATCGTCCTGCGCGGGCCTGACGCTCGGGACGCGCGACGCGCACAACCTGGTGCTCCACGGCGCCGGGGGCACCAAGGCGGCGCACCGGGCGGCGAAGCACCTGTCCATCCGCGCACGGCACACGCCGCCGCCGCTCCGGCGGTTCAAAAGTGTGGGGTACCTGCGCGCGTGGGCCGAAAATGGCGGCGCGACCGCGTGGCGACGCGGCGAGATGCTCCGGCACGCGCGGTGGGCGCTGGAGATCGACGAGTACAAGGTCGCGCACCGCATCGTCGGCGACTTTGCCGCCGAAATAAATTACAGCGACTAGGTCACGTTCCCAGGGGCAATTCCAAAAGGCGCGTCTACACAGGAAGTCCCTTACTCGGGGCGCATGTCGGTGTCATCGCTCTTCCACCGCTTGCGCGCGCCGCCGCCGCCGCGGTCCCGGCCGCGCTTCCGCGGCAGGCGCCGCCAGATCTCGAGCGTCGCCCAGGCGTCCGCGGCCGCGTAGGCGCGCTGCGCGGGCGAGAGCACAAAGGAAGGCCGTGCCCGCACGAAGCCGAAGGACCGCTGGAGCGCCTTGTTCTTGGCGAAGGGCCGCCCCCGCACCAGCTCGCCGCACACCTCGGCCAGGCCCCGCGACCGGCCGCGCTCGCCGGGCCCCGCTTTGCGCTGCACGTCGACGGCGTTCGCCACGTCGCAGCCGAGGCGCTCGTGCTTCGGGTTCCCGAAGAAGCACTTCGTGATCGCTGGGTCGCCCAGCAACCGCGCGAGGTCGGCGCCCACGCTATGCGAAGGCTCCACGACGAGCACCTCCTGTGAGGCGTCCGAGGCGATCTGCACCAGGAGCGGCGGCTCCAGATGCGTGCCCTCGGCGTCGATGGCCACGACCTTGGGACTCCGCGCCCAGAAGTCGGCCCACGCTTGGGGGGAGGCGTCCCGCGCGACGTAGCCGCGGTCGGCCATGGCCGCCTCGAGCCCCGTCTCCCCGCCGTCCGACGCCTCGACCTCCTCGCCGTCGGACTCGTCGTCGGACTCGGCCTCGTTCAAGGCGCCGCCCAGCCCGAGCAGGTCGCCTAATCCATCGTCGGAGTCGCCGTCGCCGTCCGACTCCGCGTCGCCGCCGACGAAGCCGCCGACGAACTCGATCTTGATCGAGGGGTCGCTCGCCGCCAATTCGAAGAGCCGCGCGGCGGCGGCGAGCGCCGTCTTCCGGTCCTTGCGCGACTTGGGCTTGGTGACGAGGCGGTTCGCGGCGGAGGCGGCGTTCCGCAGCTTCTGGCGCTGCTTCCTCTTCCCGCGCCCGCGCACGGCCTCCATGGCTGCGACGGCTTGCCTATTTCAAACGGGCTGGGGGGTGCTCTGTGCCAATTTCAAATGGGCTGGAAGAGGAGCTGCTGAGCCTGAGCTGCTTGAAGCGGCCGAGCTCGGGTTTCAGAGGCGTGCTGCCGCAGCGGTCGTTATTTGTCAGAATGTCGACGCCGACAGTCAGCCCGCGCGATAGGTCGCGAGCAGCGCCGTGCGGCGCGGCGCGGTAGTCAAATTGGTCAATGGCCTGCGGCAAAGGTCCCAAACGTGCCGATGGACGGCGGAGGCGTGTCGGAAGAGCGCGTGGGAGGGGTAGAGAGGAACACATAAAAAAGCACACTAAAAACGCGCGGGTTTCTCTACTAGTAAATCTGTGCTAAAATCGCACGTCAAAGACGCAGTACAGCTCACATAGCGTATACAGCGGTGTAAAAAACACGACACGTACTTGGTGGGGCCCAAAGATATGCCTACGGTGACAGCGCAGCAGCCAGGCGGGCGGAGATCAGCGGCAATTGCCGTTCTTGCATAGCAGCTGATTTTCAGCCGCTAGCCGCCGTGAGAGCGCGCCCTGGAGCCGCATCTTGCGGGAGGCCGCTGCTCAGACACCCGCCAGCCACGCCTGCTGCCCGACACGACAACTCTCGCCTTGCGACCGGAATCGTCCGAGAGATGTCTCGAGAGACGTCGCGCGCCACCAAAAGCTAACGCTCACACATCGAGGCTCACCGCAACTCTCACACGCCGCGTGACACCGACGCCACCACCGCCCGCAGGTCCGCGAACCATGGCGAAGCTCGCGATCGCACTCCTCGTGGCGCCGGCGACGGCCTTCGCGCCGAGCACGAGCCGACAGGGCCTCGCGCCGCTGCGCAACGCCTTCGGCGTCGACGCCGGCGGCGTCGGCGTCGGGTACCCCGCGTTCCTGCCGCAGGGCGGCGTCGGCGGCACGGGCCCCATGCCGGGCGACGACCTCATGGGTGTCATGCCCTGGGAGCGCGAGGCGCTCTCCACCGTGGAGGTTGACACGAAGGGCATGGACGCCGCCTTCATGGCGGCCAACGGCGCCGCGCTCGACGCCAAAATGTCGCCGTACTCGGCGGAGCAGCGGTCCGAGCTTTTGGGCAAGAAATCGGACCTGGAGGTCCTCGGCATGAGCGAGAAGGACCTGGACAAGTTCTTCAACCCGCCGGCGCCCAAGGCGAAGAAGGAGGCGGCGGCAGAGAAGGAGTAGGCGCGTAATGCTCGTTGGACCTTGAACTTACACATAAAACCGATAGGGTGGGACAACCTCAACGCCATCGAGCAAACGCACCGCAAGGTGCGGAACGGGTGCTCGTGTCCACACGCCATGAGAGGACGGTAGAGGCACGCTCACGCCCCCGCGGCGGCGCGGAACGCCGCCGAGAGGGGCGTCTCCGGCAGCCGCCGGTCCGTCGCCGCATTTGACACGGCCCAGACCTGCCAGCCCAATACGTCGGCGCTCACCGTGCTGTAGGTCGGGTTCGTCAAGCGCAGGTCGTCAACCAAAGCGTGGAGGGCCGCCTCCGTCGCCCGTAAATGATATGAAGCTGCAGCGCAGGGCAGGTCTAGAACGAGCCCCGCGTGAAAGGCCACGGCGCGGGCGCGCGGCCACCGCGCGACATAGTCGCAAAGAAGCGCGGCCTGCGTCGCCGCGGCCTCGGCGCCCAAGACGGCGAAGCGGCCGTGCGTCGCGGCCATATCAGCTGCCGCGTCCGGGCTTGTTGGAATGGTGTGCGTCGCCCCATTGATCTGGGCGACGACAACGCCATTCGGTGGCACAGCTTTGAGGGCGCGGTACCGCCCTAATAAAAAGGCGAGGTCCGCTTCAATACCTTCCGTGGTGACGAGCGCCGAGAGCCGGGCCCGCTGCGCACTTTCTTCCTCCGACGCGGGCTTTGAAAATACGTCGAGGTCTCCAATGGAGGTGGAGCAGCACGGCAGCGCGGCTGCGCAGGCCGCGACGTGCGCCGTCTTGAGGACGCGCGCCGTCTTCTTTGGAGAGGGCTCACAACCGAGCTCCGGCGCGACGACGTCCAATAGCGTCGCTAATAAAACGTAGGGCATGAGCTCCGTGCACCGCGAGGCGCCGTCGTGGCGCGCAATCGCGGCCGGGACCGTACTGCGCCTTACCGTAACGTTCTCCAAGAGGAGGTGGCGCCACAAAAACGTCTCCGGTTGCCACACGATCGGTTCTCTGGTCACGGACCCGGGCGAGCACATTTCCTTAAGACAGGTCGGGGCCATGCCGTGCTCTAGTACAGCGTACCAGCGCGGCAGGCCATCGGTACACTCATCAAGGACGGAACTCGCCCCAAAGTACGTCTGTGCCACGCTCCTCCCGCAGAGCGCGAACTGGTCGTTAATGCCGTTCCAGGTCTGGATCGGCACATGACATACCGCTTCCCGCTGGAGAACCAGGGGCGCGTACCAGGTCGCGTCGAAGCGGACCCGCGCGACCCGCTCATATTTTCTTGAGCGTCGTTCCTCCTCCCGTAGGACTAAACGGAAGGCGCGCGCCCACTTCGCGTAGATGTTTCTAGCTACGTCCACAGCGCGCGCGGGGTCGGCGTAGAACTTGAAGGTGGCGGGGACGCCGAGCGCAGCCAAGTCAGGTAACGGCGGCGCTTTACACGGCCCGTGCCACGTTGTTGTTGACGTATCGTTCCACGCGCCCTCGTGTTGCATGGCATCGACTTCAATCGCTACGGGCCGGAACAGGTCGCGCAGGACGGCCTCGGCGGCGGCGTCCCAGTCGGGCCGCTCGGAGAAGTACCAGAAGACGTCGCCGCCACCCAACGCATCGATCAGGTTCGCCTTTATTGAGAGATGCACGGCGGGGTCGCCGAAGGTGCGCGCGTGGCCCACGAACACAAAGGCCGTGTCCTGGGCTCCACTCAGGGCCAGGAGGGGCAGGAGCCGGCTCATGGCTGCCCCGTTGCCATGCGTATCGTGCGAGGCTTGGCGTCGTGCGGTACTGCGCGTTGGCAGCCCACCCGTGCGGTTTCTGGCACGACTGCGTCTCGACTTTTATATACGCGCACGGGTTTTATTGCACGGGTTTCTCGAGGGTAATAAACAGCGCTTTTTGCCCCGTCGCTGAGGTTTCATCTCTGCGCAGTGCAAAGGAAGCACGCTTAGCGAAAGCTTATTGCTGTAAGACAAGCCAGCGCCGCGCGCTGCAGTGATACAAGCTCCAGCAACAAGTCCAAAGCTCGTTCGCCGCACGACGACCACAGCCGATACCACTCGTAAGCGCAAGCGCAGACCTCGCAAAGGCATGCTCGGCCTTCCCGCGGGCATACCCGCCCTCATCGTGCTGATGGGCGCCGTTGTGCTCGGCCGTATGGCGGCGGACGATTATGCCGAGGGCCCGATCCAGCGCGTGTCCGTCGTCGCTATGGTCGTGAGCACGCCGTTCGCTGTCTGGGGATTGTTCAACAGCGTATTCTTCCACCTCGATTTGGGTATGGTGAGCATGGCGATGGCGGGCGCGGCGGGCGCCTACGGGTACGGATTGATGCCGGTCGACGGCGTGGAGCTGTCAGCGACGAACTTCCGCATGGCTTCGGGCATCGGATTCGGGGCCGTCTGTGCCAATTATTTGCTGGGGCTAGCCCTCGTTGACGAGTCCGGCCTCATCCTCTACTTCGTTGTGGCCGAAGGGTTTTGGGGTTACATGCTCTACTCCTCCTTCGCGGCGACGAGCGTCGATGTGGACGCGAGCTCGCCGTACACGTCGGTCATCTAGCCCACTGTGCCCTGTGCGTAATATGATGTTTCCACACTACCCGTATGTGGACTGTTGGGCCGGTAGGCTACATTAACATCACATTACGCAGCTATATCTGTGCAGACAGAGAAGACCCGTGGAACCGTGCTCGTTAGCATCTCCAGAAGGCACGTGTTGTTGCGGCTCCGCACGAAGTCGCGCAGCTTGTCGAAGTTATGAACCGTCTTGCTCAGGTCCTCGTCGCTCGCCTTGGTCGACGCGGACGCGTAGGGTCGCTCGTTCGGCGGCAGGCCAATGAATCGTCGCACATTCTCCATTTCTTCGTCGCGCGAGAGCTGCATCGCCTCGTGGTAGCAGACGAGCGCCTGGGTGCGCGCCGCGACGTCGAGGAGGCCCCGGACGTCGCGGAGGCGCCCGTTGACGCTTTTCGCGAAATCTTCCCGTCTTCCACCGTCCGCTTTTGACTTGGCGCTCTTTCGGCACGCTGGCACCGTTCTTGTTCGCTTATGGCTCGACGCTGAAGCTCTTAACGGAACCCTTGTCGCCTTGCGTCGCCCGCGCCGTTTTGACGACGTTGCTGCGGATCCAGACGATCAGCCGCACGGCCGGGAACGCACCGTTGAGCCACGCCGGGATGGGTGTCGCGCCGTGCCCCAGCGCCATGGAGAGGCCCAGCGCGTTTAGCGCGCATGTGTCCTCCTTGTGGCAGCGGCGCGATCCCGGTGTCTGCGCCTGCCAGTATGCGCAGCTCGGCGCCCCCCCAGCACGTACTTGCCGGTGGGCTCGGCGAGCGCGGCCCGCACGTACGTCTCGAAGCCCTGCTTCGTCGCGGGCCGCCGCGAGTCTGTGATGGCCTCGTCGAGGTAGTAGGTGCTGTCGAAGTCGGCCAAGAGGGACGAGAACCAGGTCGAGCCGGTGTGGCCGAACTTGAGGACGGCGAAGGTCCGCGGCGGGGGCCGGCCCGGCGCGCGCGCGCTGCCCTTCACGACGAGTTCCGCCGGGCAGCTGCTCGTGCCCCGGAACACGTCCTTGGCGGCCGCGAAGCCCAGCAGCGCGAGCCAGCGCACCCGTGGACTGTTCATACGTGGACCACCGGCCGTCTAAGGACCCCAAGGTGCGATGTCAAGGTCCCAATTCGTGGAATCGGCAGCCTATTTATTATCCTCGTGGTCATGAGTGGTGGTGCGGAGGCACCGGCGCGGTAGGCAATCGATTACAACCAAACACTGCCCCTCGCGACGAAAATGGCCCCCTGCTGGACGACAAGATGATGCTGTGGACGACAAAGCTCTTGGCTAGCGCCAAAACCCGTCAAACTTGCGCTGCCGGGCGCAGGGCACCGGAGCTCGATGTTTTAACTATTGAT
>Ga0302122_10000117_pt1 | contig 40929 bp, 36 predicted proteins | sample CB21_SCM_MG_FD_203115 | JGI IMG/M metagenome (GOLD analysis project Ga0302122, IMG submission 203115) | Marine microbial communities from Western Arctic Ocean, Canada - CB21_SCM | ecosystem: Environmental > Aquatic > Marine > Oceanic | place: Canada: Western Arctic Ocean | collected 2017-09-28 | reverse complement strand
GCTATCCGAAGTTCCTCATCATAAATTCCCGCGGCTTCGGTGATGTCGTCCCGGGAGGCGCTGGGATCGTCACAAAGGCCTTTCGCATAATTCCAGAGCAGCAGCTTTCCATAATTCCCACTGTCTGCTCCGAGCGTGCGTTTTGCCTTAGGAAGCCACTCTCGTGCAAGGTCTTTCGCCTCCTTGTAGTGGCCCGTTTCGATCAGTGAGGCGGAAAGATTGAGGATGCGCAGGAACTTTGTCTCAGCGTGAACAGCGGTAGGAAACGTCATAGACTTGGCGTGTATCTCGCGGCGTAACGCTAGAGCCTCATAGTGTCGTCCAAGGGTGCCATAAACCTGGGCAATGTTATCTCTTGTGTCCAGAAGCTTAAATTCTGTGGCACCCATTCGTATTTCACTGGCCAACGCCGCCTCACGGAGGACCGGAAGACGCGCGCGACGTTTCCGAATTACCTGTGGTCGAAGCACTCGATCACACGGGCGCTCGAGGCCGCGGGCTTCGCTCCCGAGACGATCACGTTTCATCCGCTCGCGGCGGACGGCGCGCCCGAAACCGGGAGCTACGACGACCTCGTGGGCGTGTTCACGGCGCGCCTCGCCTGAGCTTCTTTCCTCGCCCCTCTCGCCCACGCCTCGGGAATCGCCTCGCCTCGCCTCAGTACTTTCTAGTATTATTACTCGAACAGGGGAATCGCGAACGCGAGCACCATCGCCAGTACAGCTTCGGGCAGCCGGCGCAGCGGGTTTGCCGGACATTTCCGGTGGTTGCGGCGCATGTTGCGCGTGAGCACTCTAACCGCGCGACCCGGCCGAGTGTCGAGCTCTTGGACCGCCCGCGCCCGCGCGACGGATGTGTCCGCGAATCTATACGTATAGTACGGGGCGACCAGGCCGCCGCCTTCCGCGGGCCGTAGATGACGCCGAGGCCCGCGATGAAGCACTCATAGCTATTTCCGAGGAACTTCTGGCGCTTTATCAAACCGTAAAAGCTACGGATAGCGAGGCCTGGCGGCGCAGTCAAGCGTGGCAGGGCAAAGGAATAGTTAGGGTCATCCGTGTAGGTATGGTCGCCGCTCACTCGGTTATACGGTATACTCCCACCATCATCGTAATACACTCGCCAGCTCAAGATTCGGTCGCCAAAGGTCCGGAGCACTATCTCGGTGATACACGATTAAGGTGGCGTGGCATTCTACTGAATATCTTGCTCGCTTCCGTGCGTGCAGTCCACGACGCCGTCGTCCTCGTTCACGGCAACGAGGCGGAGGCCGAGGAGCGCCCCGTCCTCGTAGTTTTGGCTGAAGTCGATCTGGTGGATCCACGTCGCCTCGAGGCGGTCGAAGCAGGGCGGCTAGAAGCGCTCCAGGTCCGCCGCGGCTCTGACGACAGGACCGTCCCGACCTCCGGCGCAGGGGCCCATCGCCCAGCCCCGCGGTAGGAGCGAGGCGAGGCGATTCGTCCAGTCCTCGCCCATCAGCGCGCGCGCGCTGTCGAGGCTGCGGTCCGCAGCTGCAGCAGCCAGGCGGCCCGCGTCCGGCGTCGCCGTGGCCAGGCGGTGCGACGGCTGGGGGTCCTTCGTGTCAACGGATCGACCGGATGTGTACCTGCCAAACTCACCGTGCGTCAGCCTATCCCATTGCTCATTTACACGTGCAGCTAGATTATCTGAGAAGAATTGCGCGCCGCGGGAGTCCACGGGCAGCTCGTCGTCGGAGGAGTCACTCATGGCGGCAAGCGTCGCTAATAATTCTGCATTTATAATGCTGGCTGCCGCGTGCACGAGGGACATCGCGCGTCGGCAGCCCGGGCGCCGCACTGAATTGGGCACTCCTGCGCCAACCAAATCGATGCGCATCGATTTGAAATTTTCTAGCACTGCCATGCGTCTCGCACACCAGTCGGGAACGCACGCAATCCGCGGCAAATCGTCGCGAGTCGTCCACGGGTTTTGCACCCGCACGGTTTTCTCCAAATAAATTTTTGCCGACATCGACACGCGGCGTGCTTGCGGCCTCGCTGCGCGTTTACGTGAAACGGCAAAGGCGTGCTACGCTTGCTGGACACGTGCAACGACCGAGCGCTGCGCGGAAAACCGCAGCGGAGCATCGACACCCGAGAGGCCTGTCCAGCAAACGCCGCTGCGCACGCGCTGCGCAGAGCGGCCGACCATGGACATGTCCTCCATCCAGGCGCAGGAAGAACGGGACGGCGTCCGCCTGAGCTGGAACGTCTGGCCCAGTTCTAGATTAGAAGCGACGAGGATCGTCGTGCCGATCGGCGCCCTGTACACGCCCCTGAAACCGATCGCGAACCCGCCCCCCCTGTCGTACGACCCCATCCGCTGCAACGGCTGCGGCGCCCTGCTGAACCCCTACTGCCAGCTGGATCTTAGAACAAAATTGTGGACGTGTCCGTTCTGTCTGGGCCGGAACCATTTCCCGCCCCACTACGCGGAGAACATCACCGAGACGAACCTGCCGGCCGAGCTGATCCCCCAGTTCACCACGGTGGAATACGAGCTGCAGCAGCGGCCCGTGGGGCCGCCCGTGTTTCTCTTTGTGGTCGACACGTGTCTCCCGGAAAGTGAACTCGAGTCTTTGAAGGACTCCATCCAGCAGACGCTGAACTTATTACCGGAGGACGCGTTAGTCGGCTTGATCACCTTCGGCGCCCACGTCCTGGTCCACGAGATCGGCTTCGGGGAGTGCCACAAGGCGATCGCCTTCAAAGGTTCGAAGGACTACTCGGCACAGAAGGTCCAGGAGCTCCTGAACATCGCACCGCCGCAACGAGGCGGCCAGCAAGCAGCTCAGCCGCAGCAGCAAGGTTCTAGAGCGGCGGCCGTGGGCAGTTTCCTGATGACGGTGGGCGACTGCTCCTTTACGGTCGAGAACGTACTGGAGGACTTGGGGCGGGACCCCTGGCCGACCGCGGCGGACCAACGGGCCGCGCGGTGTACGGGTGCCGCGTTGGCCGTGGCGGTGGGACTCCTGGAAGCGGCGGCCCCGCGACAAGGCTCCCGAGTCATGCTCTTCGTGGGCGGACCGAGTACCGTAGGCCCGGGCATGGTCGTCGACAAGGCCCGGACGGAGGACATGCGCAGCCACCAGGACTTGGTGAAAGGCGCCGCCCCGCACGTCAAGGGCGCCCAAGCCTTCTACGCGACGCTGGCCGAGCGCGCGTCGAACAACGCGCACGTCGTGGACTGCTTTGCTTGTAGTTTAGACCAAGTGGGATTGCACGAGATGCGCAGTTGTGTAGATAGAACGGGCGGCGTCGCTATCCTAGGTGATTCGTTCACGCAGTCCGTTTTTAAGGAATCTTTGCGAAGAGTGTTCCGGCGCCACGCCGAGGACCAGCCCGGGCCCAACGCGGGCCACTTAGTGATGGGCTTCGCGGCTTCGTTAGAGGTGCTTACGTCGCGAGAGTTTAAGGTGGCCGGTGCTATTGGACCCTGCGCCGCCCTGAAGAACAACAAAGTGAAGACGAACTACGTCTCAGAAACGGAAATCGGCCAGGGCGGCACGAACCAGTGGTCTATTGGCGGAATAGATCCCTCGACGACCATTGCCATTTACTTCGAAGTCACGAATGCGTCCACAACACCAGTACCAGCGCATAAAAGGAGGTACGCGCAGTTCCTGACCTCGTACCAGCACGCCTCGGGCAAGACGCGCTTGCGGGCCACGACGTTATGCGGCGCGTGGCAACCCGACCCGAACGACGCCTCGCCGGTCGCGCGGTCTTTTGATCAAGAAGCCGCCGCCGTGTTGATGGCGCGCGTTGCGGTGCATCGGACGGAGACGGAAGAAGTAGCGGACATCTTGCGGTGGGTCGACCGCTCGCTGATTCGCTTGTGTGCGAAATTTGCCGATTACCGAAAGGACGAGCCCTCGTCCTTTCGACTGCCGCACGAGTTCAGCGTGTATCCGCAATTCGTGTTCAATTTGCGGCGGTCCCAGTTCCTGCAGCTGTTCAACTCGTCACCGGACGAGGCTTCTTACTATAGAATGGTTTTGGTGCGAGAAAACACGACCAATAGTCTAGTGATGATCCAGCCCACTCTCGTGTCCTACGGCTTCCAGGCGCCGCCCACGCCGGCCATGCTGGATGCGTCTTCCGTGAGACCGGACTGTATTCTTTTATTAGATACCTTTTTCTACGTGATCGTGTTCCACGGCGAAACTATTGCCGCGTGGCGCGACCAGCGCTACCAGGATTCCGACGAGCACGTACACTTTAGAACACTACTACACCAGCCTCTAGAAGACGCGAACGCGATCATGGACGCGCGCTTCCCCGTGCCCCGCTACATCATCGCGGACCAGCACAAGAGCGAGGCGCGCTTCCTCATCTGCAAGCTCAATCCCTCCGTGACTCATAATAGCACGGACGTGCACGCGGGCCAGGTCATCCCGACGGACGACGTCTCGCTGAAGGTGTTCATGGAGCACCTCATGAAGCTCGCGGTGGAGTCCTAGAGTGGGGGTCCGGGTAAGGCTTCTACTAGTCCTCTTGTTGCTTACTCGTGGGGTGTCCTACCCGAGCGTCGCAATGGCCAACGTCGCGGGCCCATCACACGGTAGATTCTCGAACGAGAATCGCGCGCAGGCGCCCTCGCCGTCGAAAGCAAATATCGGAGTGCAGGCTTGGTTGAGCTTCATGGTGACCAGCGTGGTCCAGGAGCCACCGGCGTCCTCACTATGAAAAGGAACGCGCAAGTTCCCGATGTGTAGGGAACGCGCCGGCCCCTCCACACGCCCAATAAATGCGCTAGGCCCCGTTCGTGGTGCAGGCTCGCTATTCGTCCAGTAGCGGCTGTCTGAATTGGGTGCGCCACCCATGTGCGGGAGCGCTTCGGGCTCGCCCCAAGTATCACTAGCGATATCGTAACGCACCATGCTCCTGAGATCCCCATGTCTGCCATTGTCACCTCCCATTACCAGAAAGCCGCCGTCGACCACCGCAGCTGCCGCGCAATATCGAACGTTGGCAACGGTATCGAAGCCGGTCATCGTCTCCCAGGCGTCCGTGCTCGGGTCGTAAACTTGGAGACAGCCCATCGTACCAATGCTTGTCTCGCCCACGGTCATGAGGTTGTCTCGTGCCCTGCCCACGATCGCCTCCCGCGACGTAGAGACGATCACCGATGACACAGTACGCGGCGTAACCAACTCCGATCGGCATCGGCGCGCGCGTCTCCCACGTATTTGTGGCAGGATCGTTGCACTCAACGGAGTCGGTGCCCTCCCTATACTTGGACGCAAAAATGGCGTTCTAGAGCTCCCCGTCATTAGGGTCGCCAGCTGCTGCGAGCAAGGCCTCCTGGTCGTCGTGAAAGACCATTCCACCAGCGACGTAGAGGCGCCCACCGATGACGCCGACGGCGGGAAGGCCGGCGCGCGCCTGGCGCATGCGCGAGTGCGGCCGCCACGGCGAGGCGCCGCGCGTGGCCGTGTCGGACGCGTAGACGTCCGCAGAAGGCGTCCCGTCGCCTACATCCCACTCTACCATCTCCTCCTGCTTGTAGACCCAGCCACCGATGAATAGCGTCGCGTCGCCGAAGAGCACGGTCTGCGGCTCGACGGTCGTGGACGGGATGCCCTGGGAGAGGCGCGACCGCTCATCGCGAACGGATCGCCAGTCTCGCAACGAGCGGTGGCTCGGCCCTGGCCTTGGGTGCGCTCCGCGCAGAAGCCAGGCCGTGTGCGCAGACTCCCACCAATCCGCATACGTCCGCATCACAAGGACCGTCCACTCGAGGCAACCGCTCGCGCGGCGCTCCTCTCGAAACGCGCGACTCGTCATCACCGCGAGAAGACGCTTGCACACGCTTTTGAGCGCCGCGTGATCGTCGAACGGCGCGCGACAGAGCACGGCGCGGAGCACGTCTTCGTCGTGGCCGAGCAGTGCGAGCAAGCCCTCGCTTGTGGGGGCCGTGTACTTTTTGGGGGCTTCACTGGTAGACTCCGAGGTGCCCATGCTTCAGTCGTGTCAGGCGCCCTCCTTGGCTACACGTTTGACAGGTCTTTTTGAACAAAATCTACGGCTTGCAAAAACCCGTGTTCTGCTTTTATCGGGCATCAAAAATCTTCGAAATCTCCGGACGACGCGGCGGGACTGAATAAAACCACCCCCGCGCCTCTCCATCCTGCCCCCCTCTAGCATGATGGTAGGTATAGTTACTACTCCTCCGCGACGTACGCCTGGCCGGGCAGCGAGGGCCGCTTCTTCTTCTTCTGGACTGAAGGAGGCACTGGTAGAGTGTCGGCGCCCTCGACGTGCGCGTCGCCCGGCTCGCGCTGCGCCACTAAGAGGCGCCCCGAGTAGTCCGTCGCTACTACTAAACAAGCTCCCGGGTTGTCATACGTCTTGGCCAGCACCTTCTCATCTAAGACAGCGGAGGCGGACTCGGCCGGCACGAAGACGCACGCGGTGACCGCAGAAATGCGGGCGTTGCGCGCCGAGACGTCCACTTCTAGCGGGAGAGCCTCGGGCTTGTCCTGACCGGTCACCGGCAAGCGCCACACCAAGATATGACCGGATTCAGACCCACCCACGGCGTAGCTCCCCGTCTCGTCGCTACTAATGCCGCAGCCCACTACACTGCGAACGCCGCCTCGCAGCGTCGTCGCGGCGTCCTTCTGCGGGTTCATCGCATCATATAAAGCCGGTTCTCCATTATTAGCGCAGCACAGCAAGCCGTCCTCCCTAGGGAAGGCTATCGACGTCGCCCGGTACTTCACAGACTCGGAAGTGGCCACCTTCTCGGTCTGCTCGATCTCCTGGAGGTCGCCCTCCTCCTCGGACTCCTCGCCACTATCGGTGTCCTCTTCGACCTTGGTGTCCTCGTCGCCGTTGGCTAAAAATTCGGCCGCCCGCGCCTCCGAAGCCGCTTCTCTATCTCTCCGGGACTCCCGCGGCTTCAACAAACGCGAGAAGAAGCCACCGGAAGAAGCCTTCTTGGGCTTGGCGCCGCCGCAGACCACGCCAGCTAACGCGTTGGAGTGGGCCCGGATGCCCGCGGCGCCGCACCGCTCCGCCTCGTTGAACGCTCCGGTGCGCATCGTCCCCAAAACCATCTCGTCGCACTCCAGGTGCGTGTGGTCCCTCGATTTATACACGAAGATCTGGCCGCCCCGCGTTCCGACGCCTAATCGGGCGGGAGCCCCCGGGCCGTCCGACGCTCTACAGCCCACAGCCGTCACGGCGTCGTTGAGGTGGGCCCAGGCCGTGGCCCGCCGCGACGGCACGTGCCACACCCGGATATTTCGGTCAAACCCGCCCGTCACGAACGCATCTGAACCTAACCACGCGCAGCAACACACGCCCTGCCCGTGCGCGAAGATCAGGCCCGGCGTCAAGCGCGGGTCGCCCTCCCAGCCCGTCCACAGTCTTGCGGTGGCGTCCGCGCTCACCGTCACTAAAGTCGTTTTTTTGTTCTCGGAGGGACCGAAGGCACAGCCAAAAACAGCGCCCTCGTGGCCCTCTAAGAGCTGCACGTAACTTAGTGCCGAATCGCGGTCCAGGCGCCACCGTTCACTTCGCTCGAAGGTTCCTAGCGTAGCTACTCGTACTACTCCATCAGAACCGCCGCAAGCGACAAGGCCCTTGCCGCCAGCAGCGACGCACCACAGGGGCCCGCCGCACACTTGTCTCGCTTGCACGACGTCCATGCGCCAGCCGGGCGCGCCAATAAATTCTTCGGCCAGGGCCGCGTCGACCCTCCTAGAGGCCTCCGGGGCGAGCTGCCGTCGCACAAAGGACATCTTCTTCCGCCGCGCGGCCTCTAAAACTTCCTGGCCGGTATTGGTGCCCGCGGCCCTTACCGCCGCCTCGACGTCGTCGGGCGACGGGTGCAGGACGTCGCCGACGTGCGAAAACTCCATACCGTTCGAACGGCGGGTGCGTGCCTCGGTTTTGCGGGCCGGGGCGGGCGGGCTGCTTCCTCGGCGAGGCCGTCTTAGACGTCCGAAGGGCGCGGCGGCTGCGGCTGTGCTCTTTGCGCTCTATTCCTGTCGGAGAGCGCGGGGGCGCGTTTCGGATGTGTTGAGCCCCGCTGCGTCTCGTTTAAGCTCACGCTGCTGTGAGAGGTGCAGCTGTAGTCCTTGAACAACTGCTAACCAGTCGAGCTGTCCCAGGTGGCTGTTAAACAGCCTAGATCGCAATTTTAAAGTGCGTCGACGGCGGGGACAACCCCGCACGAAATAAACCCGTGCACACAGGAAACTGACGCTGGCGTGAGTTTGCCCCTCTACTGACGCCCGTGGAGCTTCTCCGGCCGAGTGAAGCGGTGTATACGACCGCCGAGGCACCCGCCGACAGCCACGGGCGGAAAAACCGCTGTGAAACGACCGGGACGGACCGAAACGCGACGGGCGTGGCACAGCCAGCAAAACGCCGCCGACGCCCGGAGGCAGCGCTCGCCCACCGGGCCGACCCGCCGCGCACGCCATGTGCGTCGCCCCGCCGAAGAACCTGAGGGAAGCGCGGCCCGCCCCACCCAAGCCGCTCGCGGCCGCGCCCGCCCTGCCGAAGCACGAGGCGCAGCCCACCGCGCGACGGCGGTCAGTTTTAATCGAGAACCAGCTGCGCAAGCACAAGAAGTCCTTCCAGTCCTTCGCCGCCTTCTGCGCGCTTTTATTATTACTAAGGACGAAGCGACGAGACGCGTTCGACCAGTTGACGAACCCCCTAGCTCTATCTCCCCAGTACTACTGGTGCGGCTGGGCCCTCAAATGCCTGGGTCTCCAACTCCTGGACCACATCGTCCTCACACTCCTCGAACGGCACTACGCCAACCAACCGATGATGTACCGTGTCAACACGGGAAACCGGGGCCTCGTGAAGCTCGAGTGGATCGACTACGTGTTCCTGTGCATGAACAGCGTGGTGGAGTGGCAGTTCACGTGCCACGTGATCGACGTCGTCCTGTCCTCGCCGAACTTCGCGTGGCGGCTGAACGACATTGGACTCTTCAACACGGTGCCCGCGTTGTACTTGATTTTCGCGGTGGACGACGCCTTCTACGCGCCCTTGCATTTATTGATGCACCGGCCCTGGTGCTACCCGTACGTGCACAAGCACCACCACCGCCAGAACTTGCCGGAAAGAGGTTATGCGGACGCCGGCAACGAGCACCCCATCGAGCAGGTCTGCGGGCTCTCGTGTTTGTATATCACGCTCGAGCTCGTGTCGCGGGTGACGCGTGTGCACGCGCTGACCATCTTCGTGCATTTCATACTGTACGCAGTCCTCGCTCTCCTCAACCACACGGCCTACGACGTGCACTTCGCCTTTTGGGGGTTCGAGTACACGACCAGAGCCCACGAGACGCACCACCGCTACCCGACCAAGAACCTGGCCCAGTACTTCATGTTCTGGGACCGCCTGTACGGGACCTACAAGGAGTACTACGACGGCTCGGACCGGATACGGAAGAAGGATGTGTAACAACTTTATTATTTAACTGTCGCGTAGTTGCGTCTGCATGGGTTCTCAACACCGCTTCAGGATCTCCTCGACGCCCAGGGCGACGAAGCCCTCGCCGTACTCGTCCTCCAGGCACGCGTCGACGACCGTCTGCGCCACCGCGTGCACCGGCACGGGCGGCTCCAATAGCCCGCCCAGTAACGACGGTGCGAGTCCCGCCAGAAAGCCCGTCACCGGCCGGCCGAGGCGCAAGGCGTAGGACACGGGCGCCATGACGGGCGCCAAGGGTATGGAGTAGCCCGATGCCGTGTGCCGGGTCCCGTAGACAGCCGACGGCTTCACGACGGTCGCCGCGTCGTGCAGGGCGAACGCGCCGAGCGCTTCAAAAGCGTCCTGTTTGCCGAGGACGTAGCCCTCCGCGACGCGATCGAGCCAGGGCGGCATGGTGGCGCCCACGATCACCGCCCGGCCCACCTTTGCTTGTGCAGCGGCCTCGATGACCGTGACGTTCGTGGCGCCGTTGGCTCTCCTTGCTTCAGCGACGTCGCCCGGGAGCGGCGGGCTGCCCACGCTCACGACGACGGCCGCGGCGCCCTCCAAGGCGGCGGCATAGGTGCTGGCATCTAAGCAGTCCCCGGCCTGCCACTCGACCTGGTTGGCGAAGTCGCTGCAGTGGCTCGGCGCGACGCCGCGCCGCGAGACGCTGATCGCCTGGACCAGGGGCGCGCTGCTGAGGCGCCTGAGGATTTCGCTGCCGACGAAGCCGTTGCCGCCGAAGACCACGATTTTTTTTAGTGCTTCGCGAGCCATGTTGGTGCGCTGTGGTCTCTGCTCTCTGACACTGCTGGTTTATAATCTCAGCTATCCGCACTGCTGTTTAAATTTCAGCTGCGATTCGTTCGCGTTCTAACCCTTGTTGTGCTGTTGTCTTACACGATGCTGCGATGCAGTTGCAGCGCCCACTCTGCAATGCGGTGGCGGCTAAAAATGGCATGGTTGGTGCGGGTTTTAAATCGCAATTGCAGGAGCACTCCAATCCGATCTCCGGACGCCTCTCGGCGGGTCCTGGAGCCAGTACGTTCCCCACGCAGGTCGGACGAAACCACCGGCAGCGCCAGCAGCTCTCCCTGAACTCCGCTTGGTTTGGTCCGCAAAAGCACCACCAAAAGCCCTCGGACACACCGACGAGCTCGATCAAGAAAACCAACGCCAAGCGCCAAGCGCCAGCACGCCAAGCGCCGCCAGCCAACGCCGACCCTCCACAGATAATCAAGGGCAGCCTGTGTGGCCGCAGGAGGAGCCAAGCGGACCCACCGGCCAACCATGTCCCTCGGCAAGGCGCTCCACTCGCCGCCCACGGCGGCGCACGAGTTGTTTGTTCCCGAAAGAAGAGGCCAGCCGCCGGCCGAGCGCGACAGCGTCGGCAAAACGCGCGGCCGCATCCCCGGCTATCGAGGCCACATTCGGGGCGGCCAGCACTACTACGGCATTAGTGCCGGTGAAGTGTCGAGAAGAGCACCAACATTCAACTTCCGGCCCACGGAGCAAGGAGACCCGCACAGCCGCGACGGGCCCTCCATCACGGGCGCGGGCCACCACGCCGAGGCGAAGCGCGTCCTCGGGTACGCGGGCTTTTTGCCAGGCAGAAAGGATAGACTGGGCGAGAGCTTCAGTAGAACTGCTGAAGCGTGTGTCGCGGAACACCACGCAACTACCTCTCCTTCCAAGCACCGTATTTTGGGCACGAGCACCACAGAGATGTTCTCTGGGAATAGGTCCGTCGTGCTAGACCGGGACGAAGAAAGATATAGAGAAGGGAAGGGCCTGGAAAAAAAGATGGCTCTGTTGCAGGAGACGTCGTCGCTCCCGGGCTACACCGGATGCATCCGGGGCGCCCAGCACTTCTTCGGGAGCACCTTCGCTCGCGTTACAAATGAGGCCAAGACCATCTACCCCGAAACAGGTGTGGACAATGGCGTGGATAGTAGCACCCTGCCGCGCGACCGCATGGCCGGGTATCGGGGGCACCTGCCCGGTTATTCTGACCACTTCGGCGTGTCGGCGGGCCGGGTCTGCGGCGACTGCCTCGACGAGTTCGCGGCCGGCATCGTTGAAAAAGTGCACAACTGGCGCGACGACGTGCTGCCCTACGCGTCGCCGATCAAGCGCGCCTAGAGTAATATCCGCCTTATACTACCCCCTACGCGCGCGCCTTCGCCCGGTTCTTCATGGACGTCGGGTCCTCGTCCTCGTCGCGCTGCACGACCGCGGGGTCCCACGCCTCCGCGAGCCTTGCTTCTACGTAAAGGGCCACGTCGTCCCAGGCCATGGGCGCGCGCTTCTTCGGGTTCACGGGCACGTGCATGGACGCCGTTAATTGCAAAGCTAGTTTCTGGTAGTTCATCAGCTTCGCGAGGCGCTTTGCCGTGGGGTCCATCGCCCCCAAGTCCGCGCTGACCACACCTCCGCCATCCACGACCGTGTTGCCCAGCTCCATGGCGAAGAACTCCTCGCCCTCCTCCGCGGACATGCACTCCTCGGGCTCGCCTTGTTGAGGATGGGCCTTCCGGAGGCACTTCCTAAAAACGCGTTGCGCCTTCTTCTCCTTCTGCTCCGCGTCCCAGGCGTCCGTGGCTTGGGTCTCGCGCGTGCGCCGCGCTTCTAGTGAACCCGCGTTCTCGTCGACGCGCGCCGCGAGCCAATCCAGCGCGCGTTCCACACGCGGATCTAATGCACCCTCCGACTTCCGGGGGTCACTAATTACGGGGCACACTGCAATGTGGGCGTGGTTTTGTTGGTACTCCTCTAAATCGAGTGCGTGCGCGACGGCGTCCGGTTGATGAGCGTTTTCTGCATCTTGTTTATTCGCCAAAACGAGGAGCGGCTTGCCCCGCAGCATGGCCCGGCGCTGGTCGTTCACTTCCACGTCCGACGATGCTCGGAAGCAGTAGTCGAAGCACGCCCGGGCTTCACTTAGCTCCGCACTGCAATCGACTACAAAGATGACGGCGTGGCAGTCGGAGAAGTACGCGGGCCACCGCCCCCTGGCTTTAACTTTGCCACTTACATCAAAACAGGTCAGTTGCGACTGCGGGGCGGTTTCATCGAGTTGGTAGTCCATCATAAAAGTCTTGAAGCCGCCTGAAGGCTTGGCGGCCGGTTCCAAATCCCCCTGCATGGCCTTTAACAGAGTCGTCTTGCCCGAGGACACGTCGCCGAGCACGAAGATGCGCTTCTTCTCCAGCGTTGTGGACGGCTTTTGCGTCGTTATGGCGGCGTCGAAGGAGATCGCGTCCCTTAGTTTTGAGACGGACTTCGGCGCGGCCACTTGGGCCTTTCGTGAGCTTAACCAGGCTATACTAAAGTCCACCGGTGCTCTAGGTCGTGCCCTAACGACGTCCGACAATAGATCCGTCAGGAGCGGCTTCACTTGCGAGGCCATGAACGCGCGATCGCTCTTGAACACTTTCCTAGAATGCACCGCGGTGTCCGGCAACGCGCCGTCCCGCACACCTCTCAAGTAAGCAAGCATGGCCTTGGTCACGTCGCCCGGCTTCTCCACCAAGAGGTGTGTGACGAGCTCGCGCATGACGGGATCCACACTCCGACGCATGTACTCGCCCACAATCTCCCGTCTCCGCCGCGACGCGGCCGAGGCGGACCGCCGCTTGACGTTCTTGGCCGTGCCCGGGCGCGCGCCGGCGCGGGCATCGTGCAGGGGTGAGGCCGGGGCCGTGACCGCCTTGCGCGCGGCCGGCGCGGACTGCGGCCGGTTCGTGGCGTCCCGCATGGGGCGGTTCATGCGGCGGGACATGCTGCTGCGCTTTTGCGGCTTGCGACGGCGTAGAGGCAGCCCTTCGCGGCGCTGAAACCAGTTACAACTGGCTGCCTTCGTCGGGGCGGGGCTCGTGGCGGCCCGGCGGCGTACCGGCTCGCGGGCTCTTGGGAGGGCTCCGCGGACGAGTGTTGGGCAGTCCTGCGCGCAGCCGTGAGAAACCCGCACGGCAAAATCAGCTGCAGCTGAAATGCGCTCGACGCCGTGCTTGGAGCCTGACGAGCACAACCAAAAGCATGCTGCGCTCATAGGGTCCTATGATGCCACGCGCATCGTTGCTGCTCGGCGTCGTCGCTGTAACTGCACTCAACACGCAGCACTCACTCAGAACCCCCAAAAGAGCAGCAGAGCACCTCAAAAATGAAGCTAGACATCAAAGCGATCTCGAGGACTCCGCAACACGATGGGGCGCGCCCATCGCGCTCGCAGGAGCCAACGGCGCGCGCTGGCCCGCCGTCGCCGCGCCGCGGACCGTCCTTACTGCACCTCGGGTGATGCCGCGCGCCGTCGCGAAGCGCATTAAAAGCGAAGCCGACGCGCGCTTTGCGACACAAACGTCCGCGTCGCGCTTCTCCATGACCGAGGACCTGCGGGACTGCCACGCGGACGAGCTGCCGCGGACCAAGGCTTGGCTCCGAGCGTTCGTGGCGTCGCAACGGTTTACAGGGGCGATGCAGGTGCCGGAAGCATCAAACGTGACACACCTCGCCATCTACGATGCTCTGATCGTGAAGTACGCCCCCGACTTGGCGAGGGACCGCGCCGCGTCCGGGCAGCCCGTGCACCGCGACTTCTCGACGCTCACGCTCAACTTCGCCCTAAGCGACGCGGGGGACTTTGATGGGGGCGGCACGCGCTTCGAAGGCGTAGGTGACGTCACGCTAACGCCCACTTCTGCCGGCGACGCCGTCGCGCACGCCGGGCGGACGCGCCACGCCGGGGCCGCGACGACGCGGGGCGAGCGCTACGTGCTCGTGTGCTTTTTGGCCTCAATAGAACCGGACCACACGCGCTTGAGTCTGGCACGGGCCATGGATTTAAGACGCGCCGGTAAATACGCGAACGCCGTGCGCGCCGCAACGTCGGCGCTTCCGACGGCGGACCCCGTCGACGCGGCCGAGCTGCACAAGGTCGCCGGTTTATCCTTATGGGGGCTCGCCGACGCTTGCGTTCAAAGACAGCGGCCACATGTAGCGGAGGCTTTGGCCGACGCGGCGGCGGCGCACCTCGGGACCGCGGCGGCGCTGGCGCCCTACGACGTGGCCGCGTTGCACAGTGCCGCGTCGCTGGCGCTCGCGCGCGCGTCGTCGGGCGATGACTTCCGGGCCGCCGCCGGGCTGTGCCGCGCCGCCCTGGCCGCCGCGCGCACGGACGTCGAGCGCTCGTATCCCGCGCACGACTTGGCTCTTGCGGAGGGCGAGGCTGTGCGTCTGTCTGTTGCGGTGGCGCGATGATGGCCCGGGGGGTACTAGTAAAGACATGTTTAAAGTGTTCAAAGTACAAAACTACTGGTGGCGTTGGTTTTCGTTAGCGGCTCTTGCGTTCTCTCCAGCAGGTCTATGTCGGTGGGCGACAAACCAGATGCCTCGAGTTGCGAGAGACAGTGGGCCCGGAGGGTTTGTCGCGAGTATTGCAGGGTGTTCTCAACATGGACTACGAGCGGGTGCGAAGCGCCAAAAGCGCGCTGTGCGTCCGGTATCGCGTTCTCGAGCACATCAATGGCCTCGTTGAGATCAACGAGCGTCGCTTTGGCGTCCGTGGTAAGCATCAGCGCGTAATTTATTTTCATTTTGAGCGTGCCTTCATCACTCTTTCCGAGGACGCGTTGCGCCGCGGGTATTGCTTTGAGGAAGAGTGACTTGGCTTCTCCGAACTGTTGTAGATGGTGAAGGGACGAAGCGAGGTTGATGGCTGATTCGAGGGTTTCTTTATGTTCTTCGCCGAACAAACTCAGATATCTGGAGTGCACGCCACGTCGGATGCGCGTGCTCTCTTCGTGCCTTCCAAGCGATTCATACGTGTTTTGCATCGGATAAACCGTTCCCGAGCGCCCCAATTGCTAATAGCAGTTTCTCGTCCGTCTCCGGCCGGCCCACGTACGTCTTCCAGCACGCCAGCCGAGCGCGCACCGAACGATGCCATGGTACTGGTGTTTGCACAGTCTGCACGTGTCCCACAGCCGCCACCTCGTTTCCATCGCCCCTACGTCCAAATTGTTCTCCTCGCCCTCCTCGACCAAGATCTTCGCCTGCTCCGCCAAACACGACACGTGTGCGATGCCAGTTGTCCCGGAAGCGACGCCGTCGCGATCGCCACACGCGCATCCACGCACGAGGCCTTCTCCCGTGCGCGAATGGACGGCCTCCGTGCAGATGTAGCACGTCTGACCTTTGGAGTCCTCGGCGCATTTCTCGATCGCGGCCCCAACGGCCTTCTTGTATTTTTTAGCGGCGTGGTATTGTTCCGCGCCGCCGCCTCGCTTGATTCTTTTGCATAAATCCTCGTGGCCGCAGCGCCAGTGGTCGACCTGGCAGGTCGAATTGCAGTACCTGGTTTTGCAGCGGCTACATTGCTTGGCTGCTGTCGGGGGCAGTGGCGCGGCGCAGGCGGGGCAATTTGTGAGGAGCATCCTGCAAGAGCTTGCGAGGGCACGAAGAGCAGCGCTTGCGTAGTTTACCCGATGTGCTCTTGACCAGCTGTGCCGTCGTTGCGTTTTGCGTGCTGCGTATGGTCTAACAGAGATGGTACGGCGCGAGTACGAGCTTGCAGAGCGCCGGAGACGCGACACCTCGTGAGATCAAAATTTTCCTTTCGAAATTTTGCTTCGTTCGGAAAGGTAGGATTGAGTGCCAAATGTGCCCATTTGCCCCTCGCGAAAGGTGCCAACGAATTTCCATCAATTGCGCCACGCCACGGGTTTTATACCCCCAGCGCATCGAGCCGGTTGGTCCGAGCTCTGCGTCAGTAGCGACGAGTTCGACGCCATCGAGCCAGTGGGTCCGCTGGCAGCGCGCGACAAGGGCTGCCCCGACAGCTAAGTGACCGCAGAGATGCCAAGCAGAGGCATGCGCCTCGTGCTCCTCTACGTATACGTAAGAGCCCAGGAACCGTCTTCCTGGAAGCAGGTCGGGGAGATCGACTGCCTGGCGGAAGGCGCGCGGTGCTTCGGGTGCCACACGCTGAACTACTGCAACGGCCACGGGCGCTGTGAACAAAGAGGCGGCCCCGGCAGCCCCTTCGCGAACTGCAGGTGCGACCCGGGCTGGGGCGGCGACGCCTTCTGCACGGAGCAGACCTGCCCCCTGGGCAAGGCCCAGAGCGACATGCCCTCGTCTACTGTTGAGGCGCACGGTCTCCAAGAATGTTCCAACGCGGGCTTCTGCGACCGCCTCACGGGCAAGTGCCAATGCTTTTTAGGGTTCAAAGGGGCTGCGTGCCAATCGAAATCCTGCCCGACCGGCAAGGGCAACGAGGACTGCTCCGGGAAAGGTTTATGCCTCACAATGAGACAATTGGCCAGGATGAAGGACGCCCTACCATTAAATGACGGCCTCACGTCGGTGAACGCCACGGAGGATCTGACGAACCTACCGATGCCTGGCGATCCGGTCCAGAACATGTCCATCCGGTACGACGGCGCTATGGGAAGGAACGGCCCGGGCGGACCGACGTACGACCAGCATCTCAACCGAGCGTGCTTATGCGATTCCAGTTGGGAGGTCGGTTTAGGTGCCGGGGAACGCCAGCAAGCGGAATTCTATGGTCCCGATTGCTCTTTACAACGGTGCCCGTCGGGCGACGACCCCATGACTCTGAAAGATGAGACGAACTGCACCGGGGTCGTGGCCGAGGGCGGCCGGGGCGTCGGGCGGCCGGGCAACCTCTGCCACGTCTCCTGCGCGAACCGGGGGACCTGCAAGGACGGCCTCTGCAAATGCTTTAAGGGCTTCCGCGGCGCCAACTGCGCCGAGCCGACGACGCAGTACTAAGCCCCTGTTTCAATTTTCCGTTTTGGGTTTACACACAGCCTTGTCTTAACACAGCCTCGCGTCGATAGCGTCAGGTAGCCCCCTCCCAACCTCCGCGCGGTCGGCGCGCCTGGGCGTTCCCGGACTCGGCCCGCCCGAGAACTCCGCGGCCTTTCCGCCGACGCGGCGCCGTGGCAAGGCGGCGTCCACGAGTGAACGCGGCCCGGCGCGCCGCGGGCCCGCCAACGTAGTCTAACTAGGGATACGTGGGCTGGTAAAGTAGCTTCGTAGCGCCCGTCGCCACCGTCGTGAATAGCTGCCTCGCGCTGCCTCCACACGCCGCCGAGCGCTTAGAATCACAACCACTGTACACAGCTATTGAGACGCCGCCGGGCTGCCACCGCGAAACCCCAACAAGCTCCAAGCAAGGACAGCCATCAAACAGCCATGGAGATCAACCCGGCCATCGAGACGGACCCCTTCCGGGGCGGGGAGACCGCGAAGCAGCAGGCCAAGATCGACTTCATGCGGCGGCGCAACGCGGACCGCGTCAAGCGACTCTTGAACTCCAAACAGCGCGCGATCGGGGCCGACCCCAGCGCATTAGCCGCCCAGATCGCGGAACGGGAGGATTCTAAACTCGAGGAGGCCGAGGAGACCGCTGCGTATGTCGAGTACGAGGCCCACATGCGCGGCGTTGTTGGGGAAAGAGAACAGCGCTTCCAGGCGCAGGACAAAGAATATTTAAGGGAGATGGCCCGGGAGTGGGACGGCGAGGCGGAGGTGCGAAATGAGCGCGCTTTGAAAGAGAAAGGGGAGGACTTGCGGTGCGACCCGAAAAAGACGGGCCCCGCGGGCGCCCAGGTCTTCGACGGGGAGGACCCGACCGCTGAAGAGAGAAGGAAATTGCAGGGCTTGAACGTGCGGACCTGGCTCGCGCAGCAGGAAGCCGAGAAAATGGCACGGAAAGACGAGGACCAGGACGAGTTATTAAGGTACGCCGCTTATGAGCGGTTCGTCAGTGCGGAGCGAGCCGACTTGGAAGACGAGGAGAACGAAATGAGAAGACAGACGCGCTACGAGCTCAAGGAGCAGAATTTGGGTGATGCGCAGCGACGGAGAGATTCCTGGGAGGCGAGAAAAAGGGAAGTCCAGGGCATCGAAGCTTTGGAAATCGACCGGCGCTTGAACGACCCGGAGCTCTGCGAGAACACGGCCGTCGCTCGGTCAGCATTAGGTGCCCACCGTTATAGACCGGACCATTTCAAGGGCTTCGCGCCGGAGCAGATCGCGCAGTTGTTGCGGGAGAACGAATACATCGCGAAAGAACACAACGCGGCCAAAGATGAGGAGCGGCAGATCGACGACGACTACGACGCGTCCCAGGCCGAATTACTGGCTCTAGCGCACGACGAGGAAGAACGGTACCAGCACGAGTTACGGAGGCGGGCCAAGAAGTTGGAGGACGACATCGTCACCCAACGGTCCCAGCAGCGGGAGCGCAAGCTCAAGAGCGACCGGGACCGCTTCGGTTCCGTGGCGCCGGGCGGCTTCCTGGACGGGTTCGGCAAGTCCGCGCGGTAGATCGCCTAAGGCTAGTTTACACACAGTTAGGTCACAGGTCCCGCGTATTTGCGGCGACCCGAGCCCGCGGGTCACGGCTCTTCAGAAACGCCTCGTACGCCTCGATGGTCGTCGGCGTCCAGCGGCCCTTGACCACGTCCGAAGTCGCGTAGAGCTCGCAGTAGTCGCTCCCGCCGATGCCGTCCGTTAATATCACCCCGCTCTGACTTTTCACACCCGGCACGCAGAGCTGGGCGTAGGCGGCCTCGGCGTCGTTCGCGTCGCCCAGCTTGTAACGGACCGCCGCGAGCAATGCCCGCCCATCCACAAAGTTCGGATCCCGCCGCAACAGGTTCTCGGTGCGCCGCGCGGCGTCCTTCAGGTCCCCGAGCTCGACCGCCACCTGCGCCCGGTTGGACGCCGGGATCGACGCGAGGCCGCGGTCCCGCTTTGAAGCTAAAGCCGCGTCTAGGGATCGCTGGTAGCTGTCCGCGGCGTCGCTCCAGCGCAGTAATACCACCTGGGCGTTGCCCAGGTTGTTTAAGGTGAGCGTGTCGTCGGAGAGAGTTGCCGCTTTTTGCAACGATGCGACAGCGCTTTCACACAGCTCCTTCGCGGGGCCCTCCGGCGCGCGGCCGAGCGTCGCTTTCTGGGAGCCCAGGATGAGTTCCACCGTGCCCTTGCCCTCCCAGGCCGTGGCGTCGGCGGCGTCCGTGGTTGTCAGGGTCATGAAGGCCGCGAGAGCGTCGTCGTACTTGCCGGCGTTGAAGGCCGCGTAGGCGCCCTGTAATGTAGGCGGCGGCGCGGCTCGTGCGCGCGGCACGAATAAGGTGCTTGCTGCGGCTGCGACCTGGTTCATCACGGTTCGTCGGTCCGGTGGTGCCAGCGCCGCCGCCGCAGTGGTAGTGAGGAGCCAGCAGCGCAGCATTGCTGCACGTCTGTGCTACTGAAGCGTCAGCTGGTCAGTGAGTTATGCGTTACCGAGGTTTCAGCACCGGGTGTGTACACTCACGATGTCTGACGCTGGTTGTTGAGACATTAAACCCGTGAATAAAAACCCGTCTTGTGATGGCGATTTGCGCTAGCGCTGTTGTCTCTCGAAGCAGCCATCTGGAGCACGACTGCGTTTGCGCTGCATTTCAGACGTCTCCAGAACGAGCCGTGGCAAAACGCGCACTCCAGGACCTCAGAGCAAGCGCGCACACGGCGAGTGCTCTCCCAAGCCTGCAGCGACTGCTCTAAACGCGCACGAGGCTCATGTCGGTAGAAGCGCGCGCCGCAGCGCTCGCCCTCGCCGAAGAAGTGTTGGGGGCGTTCCACGGCGACGCGTGCCGGAACGTGGGCGCGTTACTGTTAAGGCATTCAGACGGCCTAACCCTGCGCGACCTGCAACGAAGGCTACCACAAGAGCCCGACGCGGGGAAGGCCCTGGCCTCGTTACTATTACATGGTGAAGGGAGGGTGCGGCACGCCAACGCGGAGGAGACCCGCCCGCCGATCTATAGCGCGGACCTGAACGCGGTTCTGAGAAGACCGAGACAGGCCCGGGCGTTAAGAGCTCTGAAGCGGCACGCGCCCGACGCGGTGGCCGTCGTCGAGGCATCCTTAGAGGCGGGCTGCGTCTCTACGCAGAGACTGAGGGAAGTCGCGCAGGACGAAACATTACTCACAAAGCTCGCGACGAGCGGTGTCCTGGCCCGGTGCGATGGCACGGAAACTTTTAGGGATGTGAACAAGAACACGCTGTGCGACACCAAGAATAGAGATTTACCGACAGACACGTCGTCGAACGCCAAAAGAAGAGCGGCCGGCATGGGCAAGGCGCTGGCGGATAATGACGATACCACGACGTGGCGCGTGTCGCATCGCGCTCTCAGCGCTTTACTAAGGCGAGAAGCTACACTAGATGTCGTCGAAAAAAAACTCACCAAAAGGTTCAGAAGAGTCGCCTCAGCTTTATGGGATCTAGGAGCGGTGAGAGACGCGCCCTTAACGCCGGTGCCGGACGCGGAGGACGACGACGCCCAGCGGGAGGACCGGCGGCAGGCCTTCGAAGTGAAATTCGCGCGACCCGTGAAAGCTGTGGAACTCTTAGTCAAACGGCGGCACGGGGACGCGGCCGCGAAGAAGGTGGTCCAGGATTTGGAGATCATGCAGTACGACCACGTGCGCTTCGTGTCCTCGAGGCGCACCAAGGACGGCGAGGTCTTTTTGCTGGAGCCGGAGCGGTGTCGAGACCACGTGCGGTCCGAGACCGTTCGAGCGTTGATCAAGCAGAAGCTCGACGGCGACGCCGCTAGACTCCATCGAGCCCTCAGCGAGCACGTCCATCTAGCCGAGACGGACGTCGCGGAACGGGCCTTGTTGCCGCCGAAAGACGCGCGGACCAAGCTGTATGCTTTGTTTCACCTGGGCTTCGCGCGGCACGTGGAGCTGCCGCGGCAAGCTGATAGACCGGGCGGCGCGATCCAGCTCTGGGCCGCAGATCCGGAAAGATCTCGCGTGGTCGTGCTGGCCGACACCAGAAGGGCTTTAGCGCGCTTGTGGAAGCGGAGAAGGTGCGAATGTCAAAAGGACGAGGCGCTGGATCCCTTTTCGTTGGACACGAAAACGGCGGATAAGCGGAAACGGGAGCAGCTCCGGGGCCGCCTGGACCGCCTCGACCGGGCCATCCTTCAGTTAGATGCGGCGTGCGAGCTCTTCGAGGACGACGACGTGCTGGCGGCCCTGCCCGAGGGCGACGACGCCGACTTCGAGTGGCGGCAGTCGTGATAAGGAGCTTGGGAATGTACAACTTCAATGTAGTGCGTTTTGGGGGGGCGTCGGCGCGGGTGTGGTGCGCTGGGCAACCGCCTCGCCGTCGGCTAGGTTATAGGTCGACATTGATGGGGGATACATACCCTTGTTTGGTTTGGGAAGCTGCGGTCCGCGACGGCTTAACCCCGAACCCGAACCAAAATTCGACTGGGTCCAAAATCGCCGGCCGCATTTGATCGCAAACGCCATCTCCGTCTCGCCAAGCCATGCTCCTCACAACCTGCGCCGCCTGCGCCGCGCCACTGGCCCACGACGCGCCGCGATGTGTGCGGTGCAAAACCAGATATTGCAATTCAACATGCCAACACGACCACTGGCGCCGCGGGCACAAGCAGATCTGCAAGAGAATTCACCGCGGCGGCAACGCGGAACAATACCACGCCGACAACAAATATAAGGAGGCCGTCGTGGAGGCCGTCGAGGCGTGCGCGGACGACACGAAAGGTCAGAAATGCTACATCTGTCTAGAGGCCGTGCATCCGCGCACGGGAGAAGGCCTCGTGCGCGGATGCGCATGTGGAGATCGTGACGGCGTTTCTTCTCCAGAACTAGGCGTCGCGCACGTATCGTGCTTGGCAGCGCAGGCGAAGATTTTGCGCGAGGAGGCCGAGGAGAATAATTTGGACATTACGGCGAAGCAGGCAAGGTGGAATCAGTGGCACACGTGCAGCTTGTGCGAACAACAATACCACGGCGTCGTGAGATGTGCGCTTGGGTGGGCATGCTGGAAGACGTACTTAGGCCAGCCGGAGGATGACTGGGCTCGGGGAGCCGCGATGGGGCAGCTGGGGAGCGGTTTATTCAACGTAAAAGAGTACGAGGACGCGTTATCCGTGCAAGAGGCTGAATTATCTATGTAGCGGCGCCTTGGCGTATCAGAAGAAGACTTGCTCGTCGTGCAGGGCAATCTTGCGAGCACGTATTGGAGACTTGGACGGGATGAACAGTCCTTAAGCATACGACGAGACGTATATTTCGGACGAATGAGGCTCCATGGCGATGAACATCAAGAAACTCTCAGAGAAGCCAGCAACTGCGCAATATCCCTTATTGGTCTGAATCGCATCAAAGAAGCCAAGGCAATGCTGTGTAAGACGATGCCCGTGGCGCGGCGTGTTCTCGAGGACAGTCATGATCTCACGCTCAAGATGAGGTTGAATTACGCGGCGACGCTCTTCAACGCCGACGGCGCGACGCTTGACGATGTCCGCGAGGCCGTAACGATGCTCGAGGAGACAGCACGGACCGCGCGGCGCGTGTTCGGAATCGGTGGACACCCGTCCGTAGTGGGTATTGAGGACACCCTGCGACAATCCCGAGAAGTGCTCCGCGCCCACGAAACGCCACAGGCCTGGGGCCCAGTGGGGGCATAAGTTCCAACGCGAGGTTGATTAGGAATTCAAACTCTTATCACGGGTTCCGCCATCGCCGCGGCCCGGGCGGCGTCGCCGCCGGCTGGGGCGACGCAGAGGCAGGCGAGGCGCGGACGGGCGCGCGCGGCGGCCGCCGCGCCAGGCGCTCCGCCGTGTGCTGGCGCTGGCGGTCGACGAGCGACGCGCGGCCGCCCCGGCGCGCGCGCACCGGCGTCGCCGCCGAGCCGGCGCCGGTCGTCTCAACGCTGCGCGGGCCGCGCCGCGCGCGCACGGGCGTCCGGCCGCCGCCGGGCAGGTCCATCTGGTCCAATCGGTCCACGGCCCGCTCGATGGCCGACCGCCCCGTGAGCTCGAGGCCGTCGAGGCTCGCGACGGCGCGCTCGATGTCCGAGCGCGGGTCGAGGGCCGAGACCGCCTGCGTGATGGACGAGGGCGTCGGCGGCGGCGGCACCGCGCTGTTGGTCCTTCTTAACATCTCGGCCGCGGTCACGAAGCCGCCCCGGGGCGGGGGCGGCGGCGGCGGCGGCGCGGGGCTCCGGTTCCGTCTGCGATCGACCGAGTCCCGTCTTCTTAGGTTTGGCGAGGCGTCCACCAAGGCGCTCACGATGTGATCTAAAGCCGGCGCCGCCACGAACGCGTTGACGTCCAGCCGCTGCTGGCAATTCGGGCAGGCCCTTTTCCGCCGGAGCCACCGCTCTAGACAGCCCCCACAGAACACGTGGCCGCACGGGTTCGCCACGACGGCGCGGGCCACAACGGAGCAGCAGATGGAGCACACGAGCTCCGCGGCGATGGTCGCGAGCGTCTTCGCTGCCTTAGTCTTCGGCGGCGCGGGCGTGGTCGGTGCCACCGCGGCTTCGGTCGCGGCGGTCGCGGTAGCCGTCTCGGGTTTGATGGGGCTATCTTCGGCGGGCGGCGGTGGTGCGGTGTCCAGCGTCTGCGGCGTCGCGTCGCCGCGTTCCGAGAAGCCGCCCGTCGATGCTCGTGCGGGCGTCGCAGCGGCTGGCGGTTCTGCGGCTGCTGGGGCGCCTACTGCCTCCGGGAGCGGCGTGTCTTCACCGGTGCTCATAATGCGATATATATGGCTATTTCCTGGGGCCTGCGTGTGTCTATTGGAGCTATGCGGCGTAAAGCGGTGCGGCAAACGCACCCGGCGGATCGTGCGGGACTCGATTGACGTCGTGCGGGTTTCGTTCGAGCGTCGGACAAGTCCAAAAAGTTTCCCTGGTCTCAAGCGAGAGGTAGTGGTGACGCGGAGGGGGCTAGAAAAAAATCCCGTGAAAGTCAACCTGGGTCGGCTCAAATTCGCGCTGGCAATCCCAAGGTTGTTCCAGGTTCTCACGCCGCCGCTGGGTACTGGCACACGCGCCGCTCATTATCATTATCATCTAGACACCCGCGCGCGACGCTGGCCAAAGACGCGCCGTAAAATACACGCGTTAAGAGCTATGCTCCAGACGGCCGGCCAGCGGGGCGTCGTCGCCCTCGCGGGCGTCGATTTATTACCGCACGACGACGCGTACGAGACCCACGTGCGCACGCAAGCCTTGTCGCGCCTGACGGCGTCGGTCCTGGTCCCGGCCAAGGGCGCCTGGGGCGGCTCGCTCTGGCGCCTCGACGCGAGCTTCGCCGACTCTTTACCCCAGGAGATGAACCTTGGCGACCCGCGCGCCTTCGCCTTGGCGTTGGTGACGCACAACGCCATGGAGGAGATCTGCGGTCAGCAGTTGCAGCTGGTGGAGGACGCGGAGCACTTCGGTGGCGTCAAGGCGACCTGGGAGACGCCCTACGAGCTCCACGTGTCCCGGACGGTCACCATGCTCTGCGCGGATTTCGTCGCGCGCGACCCCCAGAACGAGATCACGGCCTTGGCCCAGACGGTCCAGTTCGTCGGCCGCGAGTGAGTCGTCAAGTGAACGAGCTTGGCCTCTCGCTCGTAAACCCCGGTCATGCTCCCCCGCGGCACGCCGCAGATGGACAAGCTCGAGCGGGGCCTCCGCTCGCAAATATCCGGCCCAATCTCTCCTCTCCGCGAAGGGTACGTACATCCTCCGCCCCCCCATCTCCATCCTCATCCCCACGCTACATGACTAATGATATCGTTTACATACCTATGGACTTATATATTTACCTCTCACATAACCTAGGGCGGCGGCCGGCCTCTATACAACACGGGTTTCGTGAGCAACCCGATTTGGCGTACATTTGGCGTGGGCAGAGCAGCGGTCATCGATTCCTGCACATCTGCACAGATTGCATAGCTGCACGATAGGAGCAGACATTGATGCACTGCTTAGCTGCACAGATAAAACCAGTGATAGCTTCAATTAATGGCGTCACAGCAGCTGCACGACGGGGCCACGGCAGCCCTCCGGCGCCTCTGGCGGCAAGCGGTCGCCGACCATGAATCTGCGCCCGCGCTCACGAGCAATGAGTCCGTGACGACGTTCGCGGCGCTGCACGCGTCCGTCGAGGCCCTCGCATCGAAGCTGCGAGCCGCCGGCGGCACGAGCGGCCGGGCGGTCGCCTACGTCATTAAGGAGGGCGCGCCGGCGAAGGCCGTCGTCTGCCAGCTCGCGTGCCTCGTGAATGGCGCCGTGTACTGTCCCACGGACGACCCGGCCGCGACGCGCGCCGCGCTCCGGCCGGCCTGCGTCTGCGCCGACGAGGTGGAGCCAATCGCGGCGCCGTCCACGTGGCCGGCGGACGCGCTCTACGCGCTCCAGACGTCGGGCACGGGCGCTGGCGGGCGCAAGGCCGTCGTTGGGTCGGCGGCGGCGACGCTGCATCGCTTGGAGTGGGAGTGGGCCGCGTTCCAGGGGGGCGCCGCGCTGCTGCGGACGCCGGCGGTCTTCGTCGACTCCATCGCGGAGGTCCTCGGTGCGCTGCTGCGGGGCGACGGGCTGCTCGTGCCGGCGGGCGCGGACGCCCTGCGGTGCGCCCGCGACCTGGGCGCCGCGCGGGTGACGCTCACGCCGTCGCTGCTCGGGGCCTGGATGCGGGCGGACCCGGGCCTCCCCGCGTCGCTCCCTCAACTCCAACGCTGGCACGTCTCGGGCGAGCCGCTGCATCGCGACGTGCGAAACCGCTTCCTAGCGCGGCGCCATGAATCCCAGACGCTCGTCAATATCTACGGCTCCACCGAGAGCGCCGCCGACTGCACGTTCGCGGTCGAAACGGCGCCGGGCCATTGCGCGTGCGGCGGCCTCCGGGCGATACCCGGTTCAAACGTCGCCGTCGACCACGGTGAGATCGTCGTGCGCGGAAAAACACTCGCGCTCGGCTACGCGGCGCGGGGCGGCCTCGTGCCACGCATACCGGGAACCGGCCCGGGGCCGCGCTTCGAGGCGGTTGAAGGGGATTTGGCGTTCCGCACCGGCGACGCCGGGACCGTGTGTAGCGAGTGCGGTGCCGTCATCTGCGGCGGGCGGTTAGATGACGTCGTGAACGTGCACGGCGTGCGCGTCTCGGGGCACGACGTCGAGGAGCGCCTGGGGCAAGGCGTCGCAGTGGTCGTCAAGGACGGTCGCTTAGTGGCGTGCTGCGAGGACGTTCAGGACGCGCGGAGACGCGCATTCACTTTCCCGGCGCGGTACCTGCCCACCATATTCTTTGAGGCATCTCCACTGCCGCGCGGCCCGACGGGCAAGGTCGACCGCGCGACGCTGCGGCGGCTCGCGCCGAATGTGGTCCCTACGTTGGCCGACGCGCCCGCATCTACGCCGGCTGCTGCGCCCGCACCGCACCCGGCCGCCACGCCGGCCGACGCCGTGCTCGAAGTTTATGCGGCGGTGCTCGGCCGGCACGTGGTGGGCGACGGCTCCTTCGCGGAGCTCGGCGGCACGAGCCTGCAGGCCGTCGAGGCGGCTTGGCGGCTCGGCGTCGCGCCGGCGGATATCGCGAGTTTGGGTGTCGGCGAGCTCGCGAAGCTCGTCGACGCGCGACCAACGGTTCCGCAGCCGCCGACTGCAGACGAACCGGCCACGGCGCCACCGGCGAAGCGCGCCCGGACTCTCATGCGGCGCGCCTGGTCCCTCAAACTCGCGGCCTGTGTCGACGCCGCGGTGGCCCTGTGCGACGACGGCCGCAAGGGCCTGGTGGCGTCCCACGGGCGCGACCTCGTCTGCTTCGACACCAGGACCGGACATAAATTGTGGAAGACGGAAGTAGGCCTCGGCCCGAGCCTCGCCGGGGAAGCCGACGCGGCCGTCGAGGCCGCTTGCACCGTCGTGGGCTCGCTGGCCTGCTTCGGCTGCTACGATGGGAGGGTCTACGCCGTCGCGACCGCGGACGGCGCGCGCATATGGACGTCCGATCCGTGCGCCGGCCCGATCAAGGGCCGGGCGACGGAGCTCGGGACGGAGTTCGTTGCAGTCGGCTCGCACGGAGGCTTCGTGCGGATCATCGGGCTCGTCGACGGATCCGTGCGCCGGACCTCGGGGCACCTCGGCGGCGCAGTGTTTGCTTCCCCTACGCTCGCCGGTAGCGTGCTGGTCGTGGCGACGACCTCCGGCCAGGTGCATGGTCTTGGTGCTGATACGCTGACCTCCCTGTGGCGTAAGGCCTGCGCGCCTGTCTTCGCGGCGCCCGTTGTCCACCAGGACTTGGTCATCTACGGCGACGTGTCTGGGGCGGTCCACGCCGTCGCCCACGCCGACGGCGCTGGAGTCTGGTCCATCGTCGGGAGCACCGCGCCGGTCTACGCGCCGGTTACCGCCGTCGGTGCGAACGTGTGCGTCGCTGACGATCGCGGCGGCCTCGTGTTCCGCGACGCGGCGACCGGTGCGCTGCGACACCGCCGGTCGATTTCCCAGGCCAAATTCTTTAAGCAGCCGGCCCTCGTGGACGACGTGCTGGTCGTGATTTCCACTGACGGCCGCGTGTTCGCCGTCAATGCGACCGACGGCGCGCCCATCGCCGAGGTAGCACTCGGGGCCAAGGCGTTCTCCGCGCCGGTCGTCGTGGGATCGCGGGTCTTCGTCGGCGCGCGCGACGACCATCTCCACGCGCTCGATTTGTGATGTGTCTGATGTTGTGTAAGTCAATTCTGTAACAAATGTAACAAATTACCCATAAACATACATAATCACCCATGGAGGCCGTGCAGCATCACACACGCCCAGCGGTTTAGCGCCCGCTCGTGCGCTCGCCAGAGCGCCGCGTTCGGCCCGCCCAGTTTGTCCCGGCGCACCTTTTGCGCCGCGGGCCCGACGGCGCGGCGCACGTCCGCCGTGAACGCGGGACATTCTTTCGCCGCGGCGGACCAGACGGCGCACCCGTACCCCAGGGGCAGGTAGCGGACGCGCGTGCTTGTTGAGCGCAGGGCAGCTCGTAAGAGGGGCTGGTCCGAGGTCGGGTGCTTGCCGTCCTGATCACGGGCGTAGAGCACCGCCCACTCCGCCAGCAACGCGCGCGTTTTTGTCGTGTTGCGGAGCACCATGAGCGCGCCGCTGAATTCCGGTGGATAGGGCGGCATGTTTCTCGCGGGTCCCTTGCGGACGGCGACAGGCACCGGCCTGAGCGCAACGTCCCACATCGCGTTGTCCGGTGGTTCGAACGCGTCGCCAAGGGCCGGGCCGCACGCGAGACTGTCGGCGTCCAGCGCCACGACGAAGGCGTACCGCGGGACGAGGCGCCGCAGGTGCGCCATGCGTGCGATGCGTAGCGCGCGGACCTGTGCGTCGGCGCAGCCCACCCGCCGCCGGCAGCCCGTTTCGACATTTGCCGCGCGGCGCAGCGCTTGCGTGACGCTCGCGTCTAGGCCGTCTTCGACGTCGATCTTCAGTTGGAAGAGGTCGCTGGCCCGGTGCAGCGTCGCGGCGTCCCCAATAACGACGCGCATGAGGCTCGGCTGCACCGCTCGCATCGATGCCGCCGCGCGCTCGGCCTCGCGCAGCGCGGCGAGGCCCACGGCCTGCAGGACGAGGGCGCCCGGCATGGCGGCAATTTCGTGGCTGCCCCGTTTTGCTCTCAGCTGCAGCGCAGTAAGCAAAAGCAGACGACACGAAACTGCCCGTTTGCTCCTGTAGTACTGTGATCCTCACGAAATGTGCCTCCTGCGCTGCCCCGGCACCAAACCTGTCGAGCGCCGCGTCGATGGCGTTCAGAGGTGCTTGTGCTTCGCGCGCAACGGCTGTTCTTTTAGAGTAGTATGAGTACAAGTCGACCGGTTTTTGCTCGTGCGTGCGGGTTTCTATCTCGTCAAAACGGGTTTGGCATCGGCTTAACGGACGAGGCTGCCCTAACTGTCACGAAGAGACTCTCGTAAAGCACAATGATCCTCACGCAATGCGCCTGCTGCGCTGCCCCGCTCCCGCACTCGGCCAAGCAATGCAGCCGCTGCAAAACGCGCTACTGCGGGCCGGCCTGCCAGGCGTAGCACTGGAAAGAAGGCGGTCATGACAAGGTCTGCAAAAGAATTAGGAAAGGTGGCGGAGCCGAGCAGTATTTTGCCGATAAGATGTATGAAACGACCGTCACGGTCGCAGCTGAGGCGTGTGCTGAGGACACCAAGGGCCATACGTGCTACATCTGCACGCAGGCCGCCCACTGGAAAACGAAGGAGGGCCTGGTGCGGGGTTGTGCGTGTCGCGGGACGGCGGGCTTCGCCCACGTGTCGTGCTTGGCGGAGCAGGCGAAAATTCTGGTCGAGGAGGTCGAGGAGAACAACTTGGACGACATGGCGATGCGTGCGAGGTGGAACCGGTGGAACTCATGTAGCCTGTGCGAGCAAAAGTATCACGGCATCGTTGGGTGTGCGCTTGGGTGGGCGTGCTTGAAGACATACGTGGGTCGGCCGGAGACGGATGCAGCTCAGCGCATGGCGATAAACCTGCTCGGGAACGGTTTATCCACCTCAGGTTACCACCAGTGCGCGTTGTCCGTGCTAGAGGCCGAGTTGGCTTTGCAACGGCGCCTTGGCGATTCAGAAGGCAATATACTCGCCGTGCAGAGCAATCTTGCGGGCTCGTATAAAGCTAATGGACGGCCCGAATGCGCCCTGCGGATGCAGAGGGACGTATACTCCGGATGGTTGAAGCTCGAAGGCGAAGAAAGTAATGACGCCATCAGAGAAGCCCATAATCTCGCGTTTGTACTCCTTAGTCTACAACGCCTCGAAGAAGCCAAGTAACTGCTTCGCAAAACGATACCCGTGGCACAGCGTGTTCTCGGAGACAGGGATAGACTCACGCTCACGATAAAGAACGTTTACGCGATGGCGCTCTACAAGGACGCCAGCGCCACACTCGGCGATCTCCGCGAGGCAGTAGAGACGCTCGACGATACGGAACGGATCGCGCGGCGCGTGCTCGGCGGGGCGCACCCGCTCGTGATGGGTATTGAGCCGTCCCTGCGAGAGGCGCGAGCAGCGCTGATTGCCCGCGAGACGCTGTCGACGCGCCAACCCAAATAGTATGTAGTAGAGACAGCCGCCAGTGAGTAAAAGCGAACAACTTGAAACCCCTACCCGCTACTACCGTGCGTCCGGGCCCAGACGCCGTCCCATGCTTCTTGAGCCGCCGCAAGGAACGCGGGGAAGTCCCCGAAGTCCCCCGGTTTCACAAGCCCGCTCATGCAGTTGCGCACCTCGGCCCCGAACGTCACGGACAGCCGCTTCTCGTCGACGATCGCCCCCTTGTTCGCGACCATGCTCACGTAGAGCAGGATCTGCCGCTCGTAGGCCAGCTTGATGAGCCCGACCTTCAGCGGCTTCTTCTCGCCCGTGTTGTTCCGCGTGCCTTCCGCGTAGACGATGACGGACCGCCCGTCCTTGCACTTTTCTGCTACTCGGTCGTACAGCTCCTTCTTCGCGTCCTGATTTACCGTTTTGGACCTTTTGAAGAAGATCATGTCCGCGAACATCCAATCTCGGAGCCAGGAGGCCGGCCAGAAGACCGCGTATAACGCGTTCCTTGAGACAAAGACCCCTCGTTTGATGAAGATGATGTCCAGGCAGAAGTCGGCCCAGTTGACGTGGTTACATAAGACAATGCACCCGTCGTCCGACGGCGGCGTGCCCCTTTCGATAATGACGGGCTTGAGGAAGGCCACCAGGGCCTCTAAGAAGTCCCTATGCGTCGGCGCTTTGCAGAGCCCGACCTTACTTAGTATGGTCTTGACGGCTAGGATGATGGCCGTGGCGTTCAGGCCCCAGACCACGAGCATGAAAATCCAAAAGGCCGCGAGGGGGCCCGTGTAGCGGCGGGGCGCCATCTCGTGATGCTGTCGCTCTGATGGTGTACAGCTCTACTGCTGCGGCCGGCTCGGCGTCTACTGCGCGCAGTGATGCCGCGGGTGGCGGCTGCTTCTCGCGTGAGCACTTGCCTGCCTCTGTTACGCTCTGATGATGCGTGCTACCTTTGATATTAATTATTGCGAGAAGAAACCCGCGCAATAATACCCGCACGGTACGGCCGGCAGCGGCAAGCGAGTTTACACAAAGTGTCGCTGCGCCAGCGGTCCGAAACTCCTTGTTTCGATCCATTCTTACCTCAGCGAAACCGCAGCTCGCGTGCGAGCACCGGTGCGGCCACCACTGGCAGCCCAGACAGCAGAGCAAGGACCATGCTGCGCGCGGGGCCGCTCCTGCGCACCCTGCGCTCGCGGCCGCTCGTCCACCGCCTGCGACCGTGGCGGCGCCGCCTGAGCAGCGATCCCTACGCCGCGCTGGGCATTCCGCCGACGGCGACGCGTGCCGAGGCCAAAAAAGCTTATCTCGCGCTCGCCAAGCAGCACCACCCCGATAAGAGCGGCGACCCCCGGCGCTTCAAAGCCATCGCCGAGGCCTGGGAGGTAGTCGGGGACAAGGCGAAGCGGGCGCTCCACGACGAAGCGGTAAAGCCGAACGCGTTCCGCGACGCGGCGGCGGCCTCTCAAAAAAGGGGCGAAAGCCGGTCTTTTGTTCCTTTGAACGCCCTGGAGCGCCTCTTCGGCCCGAGTGTCGTCGTGGCCGCGCTGGTGGCGGCGGCGCTGTACGCCTTCGCGTCGGTGGGCGGCAAGGCGGCGCCGCGCGACGAGACGCTCGTCCAAGGTTGCTGGGTGAATCCAGCGACGGGCCGGCTGGAGCCGCCGGCGCCCTGGGAGGAGGCGTACCGCGCGGCGAAGGCCGCGGGGCGCACCCGGGCGGCGCCGCGGCACGCCGTCGGGGAGCGGCGCTGATTTTGTAAGTTTTTGTTGTGAGGAACTGGGGGGAACTCTTGACCTCCTCTTCGCAATGGGGTTGTTTCGCGGGGGGCTCGTGCTCGGCTCGTCGTGCTCGCTAATGTTCAAAACGGGTTTTAAAAGTTGATCGCAAGTTCGACGCCGACGCGCATCAGCCTGTAGCCTGGACGTGGCGCACGTCAGAGGCGGCTTAAAAGACGACACATAGCACTCCAAAAGTATAACGAGCCACCGCCGGCCCGGGAAAAAGCGCCGCGGGAATAAAAAGCAACAATGTTGACCCGCCTGTTCGCGCTTGCGCTAGCGGTAAGGGTGGCCCAAAACTCGCCCACGCCCCACGCCGACCCCTCTTCCGCGCCCACGTCCGCCGAAACCGCCGCGGCGCTCGACGCCGGCGCCGTCGGCGCCATCGTGGGCGAAACGTGGACGGCCATCGTCGCGTTCTTGAATCTGATGGGGCCGCGTCACCCGAGGACGCTCATTGCAGCCAACAACCTGTGCGGTTCGCTCCCTAATTCCGAGGTCATGGATTTTGCCCGAGAGCAAGCTAAAATAGCAGAGGAAGTACACGGAATCGGCCACTGGCACACTCTCTTGTTTCGCCGGAGACTAGCAGATTTCCTCGCTACACAGTCCAGTTGCACTCTCAACGACGCGATTGAGGCCATGAAGATTTCGGAGGAGGCCTGTCAAGGGACGGTACGCCTTCTCGGCACGCAGCACAGAGATTCTATAGCAGCGGAGGAAACCGCGGGAGTTTCGCGCGCGAACCTCGTCAGCACCCTGGATCGTCTAGAATTCAGCCCGGAGGCGTTGGACGCGCTCGCGGCGAAAGCGCCAGCATGGGACGCTCGCGTCGCAGAGAACGCGGCGCTACGCCGCGAGAACGCGGTGCTGCGCCACGAGAACGCCTCGCTTCGGACGGCATCTCCCGCGTGCGTGACGCCTACCTCCGAGCTACCCACCGACTCGGACGGCTCGGAGCTAGACTAAACACAAATCACTATTAGCTAGCCCCCACACGCAACGCAATAGGCGGCGGCACAGGCCTATTGCACGCCCGAAGAGGCCGTGGCGGCAGCCGCGGTGGCGTGGGCGGCGGCGACACGTCGAACCCGTGGAGGCGGTCCGGGGGCTCGGCGTCGCGGTACTTCGGCGCCGCGATCTCGGCCGTCGCGTTGCACGTTTCCGGCGTCAATGCCGCAATCGCCCCACCGACCAGGCGTTCCGCGCGCACCGCCAGCGACACGCGCGGTCCGCCAGTCGAGAAGCCGTCCATGGCCGGCGCCAGGGGCACCCAGCGCTCGGTCGCGTCGACGTCGCGCAGATCGTACGTCGCGGTCCCGACGACGTCCGGCGCGGCAAAGGGCCGGTGGTCCCGGACCGTCAGGCGCAGCTCGTCCGCGTCGGCCCGCGCCACGTCGAAGGTCATGGCGTCGTCCCAGGTCGCTTAGTCATGAGCGTAAAGTTTTGTCGAGGACGTCTGGTCGACGTCGCGCAAAGAGACAGTGCAGGAAACGACCAAGGGAGGCGCCACGACGACCGGGTTCACGAGGTCCCGCACACTGACGAGCCGCGTCACGACGCGGACGCGGTCCTCCGCCACGGGCGGCGGCGGCAGCTCGGGCGCCGGCGGCGCTCTCACTACGTCCGAGATGCCCCGTAACATGAGGCGCCACTCCTCGAGCGCGACGCGATCCGAAGAGGTACACACGACGTCCCGCCGCCCGGCCTTCGCGAGCCGCAGCGAAGAACCGCTCTGCTCCGAGAAGACGTCGAAGGGTGTCTCCAGCTCCAGTTTTGGTGGAAGCCCCTCGACAAACTCTTGCACGGTGCCGTAGACCAGCAACGCGTCGGGCGTCAGGACCGCGTGCCTCAATCTAAACGAGTCGCCCGGCTGGTTGATGGCGAAGCGCTGAACCTTGCGCGCCGCGCTGCGTCGCTTGAACACCAATAACGGGCCCTCCCTTAGGACACCCGTGTCCGCCGCGTCCGAGACGGGCAGCGACGAAACCGACGACGGCGACCGCGCCAGTCGGGACCGCGCCTCGAGGCGCACGAGGCGGTCCCGCATGAGTTGGGCATCCGCCACGAGCGTCCGGCGTTGGCACGTCAAACGCATGGGCGCGCCGTGCGCCACCTCGACCAGATCCTCACCCACTAAAACTAAGAGCCCCGCTTTTTCCAGCGTTCTAACGCCCGCCCTTAGGTCGCGCGCGGCGCGGCTGCCCTCCGCGACGCCGTGGCACTCGACGAGGTCGCGCCGACAAACGGGCCGCCCCGCGACGCACGCGGCCTTCAGGGCCACGACGGCGGCCGCATCTAATCCGTTGAGGCGCTCGGTCATGGCGTTGCGCGTCTTCTCGGGCAGCGGGAAGTCGTCGCCGACGAACGCGACCTTACCGCTCGCCCGCACGAGGTCACCCTTTTCCGCGAGCGCGTCGACGAGGTCCGCCACTATAAATGGGTTGCCCCGCGCGTAGCGGTGGAGCGCGTCGCCGAACGCGGGATGGACCTCGGCCGAAACCTTTGTTGCCACAAGCAAGTCGATCTCCTCGCGCGGCAGGCCGTCCAAAATGAGACTCCCTCCACCGAGCACCTTGCGCGCCTCGTCGAGGGCCTCGGCCCGCCAGGGCGGCCACGTCCGCAGCGGCCGCGTCGCCGCGACGACCAGACTTTTCCTGGCTTCGGCCTGCCACTTTAGGAGAGCGCGCCAGCCGTCCGCGTCGAGGTGCTGCGCGTCGTCCACGATCAATACGTCCCCGTCGAAGTCGAGGACCGTCTCCTTTGAACACGTGACGCGCGTCACTATTAAACCGGCCGCCGCGGCACTTCTCGCGAAGGCCCGTAATCGACGGCTTTTGCCCTGGCCCGCGTCGCCCTCCACCACCACGAGACCGCCCCCTAGACGCGCCCGGTGCAAGGCCGCCCGGAGCCGGGCCGCGCGGCTCGCCACGTTCAACACGTTCGTCTTTAGGACGAGGGCCAGCCGCGCGCAGCCGCCGCCGCCCGGCCACGCGTGCGGCGCGTCCCGCGGTGCTCGTAACGCATCTTCGGTCACTTCCAGCTGGGCCGCCACGAAGCCGAGCATGTCTTCCAATCGCAGGTCATCGGGCAGCCAGCAGCGAGTGCCGCGGACTTTTAAAACAAAGTCCTGGGGGCCTTTCGGCGGTTCGCCGGCGAAGAAGCTCTCGCTCCGGGCCGACTCAGTACTCTTCGGTGTCCGGAAGAAGAAGGGCATGCGCGGCGAGGCGGTCTTCAGGGCGCGGTGGAACGGCGACTTCTGGGAGAACGAGGCCCGCGTCGACCGCGGCGTCCACCGGTTGGAATGCGGGGTCTTCACGGCCGCGGCGTGGGCCCTGATTCTCAAGTCTCGCACCGTCGCGCAATTCGTGAGGTCCAGATCCAAGCAGGGCGCCCACGGCTCGGATCCGTGCTCTACAATAACGCGCCCGCCTCCAAACGCCGCTACCTTCAACTCCAACCCCCGCCGCTTCAGGCGGTCGCGGCTCTCGGCGCCGAACTCGCACCCCTCCAGGGCGCGCCACAGGCGGCGGCACCGCTGTACGTGGATCGACTCGACGCTCGGTGTCGCGCACGCTTCCACGTCGACACTAGCGCACATGCACCTATTTTGCGACGGTCGCCGTTGGGACGCCTGCGGTATGACACAGACGCGGTCCTCGTCCACGAGCGGGCGGGCCCGCTGCCTCGCTAACGCGTGCGCGTACGGCTCGTCCCCAAAGTGCGGTCGGAACAGGCCCACGGGCGCCTGGCGGCCCTTGACGTGGACCTCGCCCAGCGCCTCGAAGGCGAGGGCTGTTGCCTGGGCGATGGTCGCGTCCACTAGGACGCCCTGCTTTCGGGCCATCAGCCGCGCCGCTAAATTGATCGAATCGCCCAGGACGGTATACTCGCGCCATTGGACGGACCCGGTCACGCCGCAGTAGGCGTCGCCCAGGGTGACGCCGATGGCCGGTTTTAGACCGAGCTCCGTCAAGAGGTGCGCCGCTCTTAACGCGGCGAAGACCGCCCTTTCAGCATCGTCGGCGGAGGCGTAGGGCGGCAGGCCCCAGCAGGCGATCAAGGTCGACCCCTTGTCGTCGTGCAGGAACTTGTTGATGGCACCCTCGAACTCGTAGACGGCCTGCTGGGCGCACGCGAAGGCGGCGTGGACGCGACGCAACGCACTATCGTCGGTCATGGCATGCAGGAGGGTCGCGCTATTCAAGCCCAGGTCCACGAAGGCGCAGCAGCACCGGACGGTCTCGCCCACCCAGCGCTCCGCGTCGCGCCCGCCGGACCGCGACTTGATCGACGCCAAAACCGCGCGCGGCACGTACGCCTCCAGGCGCTCCGCCACGCGAGGCGACGCGTGCTCCAGGCGCTTCTGGAGAGACCGGGAGAGGCCCCGCTGGCGCATGGAGGCCGCTTTTGAATACATCAACTTGACGAAGCCCTCGCCCACTACCGTGGAAGAAAAGTGGCTTCGCACGAAGCGCCAGCACTCCTTCGATAAAATAACGTCGCCCGAGGACGCTCGGGCTTCCGCTGCGAACGCCTGAGATAAAGGTTGGCCGACCGCGACGCACTCCGCTCGTTTGGCCGAGCCGCTCACGTGCAGCGTGGCGCATGGACCGACCCCCAAGCCGATCTTGACGTTCAACTCCCTGCTCTCCGAGTGCAGGGCCGCCTGGCACTCGAGCGCACACCTACAAGCCCGGCGCGCGATCACCTCCAGGGGCTCGTCGTCCGGCCACAAGACAATCACGGCGTCGCCGGCGAACTTGAAGATGTCGCCGCCGTGGCCTCCTACCACTCTATTGAGCTGGCCGAAGAATGAATTGAGCTTCGTCTTCAACCCTTCGGCGCCCTCTCCGTTAAGGGCTAGTTTTTCCGTGAGCTTGGTGAAGCCGGACACGTCGCAGAACATGCAGACCGTCTCCAACTCCATGCGGCACGGTAAGGTTACGTCGGGGTCGTCCAGCAAGTGGCGCACGACCAGCGAGGGAACGTAGGACGCTAAAATCTCCAGGTAGCGCATCGTGTAGAGGAGAGTCCCGCGGTGCGCGGTAGGCGCTTGGCTACAGCGCAGCGTTCTAGCGCGCTTCGAGGGTTGCTTTGGCTGCCAGACCCAAAGCAATAGGGGCTGCTTACGCGTGGCGCAAAGATGGTCGTACGGTGTCGATCGATGCGTGCGATGCAGCGCAGGCCCCTGCGGCCACCAACTCGCAGCCCGAGGCGTCCGGGTCAAGCTGTCGTTTGCGTTTTGTGTTTGTTATGCTGCCGACCCGCACCAATTTTCTTTTGGCACTGGACTCTTCTGATACGGGCTGTGCGTCGGGTGATTCCTGCCGAGGAGCCCCTCGGTCGAATTTTCATTTGAGTTTCAAAGCTGCAAATCACCAAGCTCGAGCTCGACGTTTTGGAAGCATAAGAGACGCTGTTGAGCTGCCCGCCGAGCCCACTCGGCTGCAGCGTAACCCTGCGCTCATCCGCAAAACGCGCTGCGGAGCCCTGCGCTTGGTAGCTACTCCGTTCGATCGAGCTCACTGCCCACATCTCCGTAATCGCTGCCCCAACCGGCACACGCGGTCCCCATGGCAGCCCTCGAGGCCGGCCGCGAGAACTACAAGAACAAGGACTACAAGGCCGCCGCCTTGTGCTTCACCGAGGCCATCGAAGCCAGCGACACAAGCCAGGAGGAAGTCCCAAAGCTCTACTCGAACCGAAGCGCGTGCCGCATGCACCTCGAGGACTTCAAGGGCGCACGCGAGGACGCCGAGGCCTGCACGGCGTTGACGCCGGGGTGGGCCAAGGGCTGGGGGCGCTTAGGGGCTGCCTGCGCGAAGCTTGGCGAGACGGCCGAAGCCATCACGGCCTACGAGAAGGCCCACGAGTTGGATGCCACGTGCAGCGAGTACATCAAGGAAGCCGCCAAGCTCGCAACGCCGCCACCGGTCGTTGTAGCGATGGCCCCTGAACCGTTCGGAGGATGGGACGCGCCGCACTTGCTCGTGCGCGGAGCGTGCCTCGCGGGCGTCATATCGTACGCCGCGAGCTTCTCGACGGATCAGGATATCTTACGGACGAAGTACCGGAGCGCCGTGCGCTGGGCGCTGCTGTCGTCATTACTTCATTTATTACGAGCGCACGGCCGCCCGAAAGTCAACGCGGACTACGCGCGGCGCGTCTTCACGGACCCCCAGGCCCAGCGGCTGTTCGGGGTTATTATTCTCTTGGTCGGGTCCGGATCTCTATTTGGCCTTATTCCAGTCGCGGATGCGGAACTCGCGGCGCTCTTCGCCCAACTCGCCACGCGCTTGCGGCGCAACGCGAAGACGCGCCCTCTATCATTACGCCTCATATCCGCGTGCGAAGGGCCCTTCCTCGACGGGAACGGCCGCGTGACGTATGCCGTGCTCAAACGGTGTTCCCTCTTCGAAGTGACCGCTGCATGTGTATTACTACTGGATCTCTTCACGAAGCGGCGCAACCCCATCCTCACTTTGTTATACTGGCAGTACCTGCAAATGCGGTGTCTATTAGAGCGGGCGACGGCGGGCGGCGCCGCGGCGGGGCCGCTCCACGACGCGTTTTTCGCCTTGGACGCGCGCATCGTATTGATTATTGCTCGCCTTCCCGTGGTCCTGCGGTATTACACCAAGTTCACGGGGTTATTAGCGCGGCAGGTGCACCTGCCCGCGAAGGGCTCGCGGCCGAAGCCGCGGTGCTCGGTCATGTAGTTCTACTTAACACTCTTACATTACATAACCATCGTGCGGTGCAGGCAGCCGGGTCCATCAACAAATGGTTCTTCGCCCGGGACGAGCTTGAAGCCCATCGACTCGTAGAAGCCGACCGCCTCGACCTGGCTCCCGAGGGACGCCGTATAGCCGGGATGGCTCCGCCGGAGCGCCTCGACGGCGCGCCGGACCACGCGGCGCCCGACGCCTCTTCGCCGGTGTGCCTCCAACACGCACACGCGCCCGATCTTCCCGAGGCGCTTTTGCGGATCGATCACGACGCGCGCCGCGCCGATGGGGCGGTCGTCGAGCGCGGCGAGGACGTGGATCGTCGCCCGCGCCGTGTCGTACGCGTCCCGTTCGACCCCGACCGGGACGCCCTGCTCGGCGCAGAACACCCGGAAGCGGACGGCGCGGGCCCGGGTCAAGAGTTCCTTCGACGACGCCGTGAGCGTCATTTCGAGTTGGCTCTTGCCGAAGATACCCTTTTGGGCATTCGTCCCGAGAGATACCTCCATGGTAAAATCCTGCAGCGTGACCTCCGCTTGAGCTGGACGGCCCAAGAAGAACCACGCGACAAGGACCGCGATCACGACCGGCGCCAGTACAACACAACACATGCAAAAGCACCAGAGCGCCAAAGCTATAGCGTGGCGCCACGGTGGTAGAAAGCCAGATACCGGGCGACACGGGCCGCCGACGCCGAGCTCCTGCAACCGGAACGCGCGCTCCAGGACTGGCTCTGCTTCGGTTCCGAAGACGCGCGCCGTCACGACGCCGCGTGCAATGTCAAAATCCAACTCCCCGAAGTTCAGGTCAAGAAAGTGCATCCGGCGGCCGCGCGCATCCACCGCCTGCCACTCCAGCGGCGCGAGCGCCTGGAACGACGCCATGGCCGCGGTCAGGACGTGCGCGAAGGCCTTGAAGAAGCCCGCGCGCATCTGGTAGCTCCAGGCGTGCGTCATGCCGCTCGACGTGAAGTCCACGAGCGTCCGCCGCCCGCACCTCGCAGTTGCTAGCTCCGCCATGTGCACGTCTCCACTAATGATGAGGAGTGGCCTCGGATAGGCCTCCAGGACGTTCAACAGGCGGTCTCGCGCTCCTGGGAAGCGTCCCCAGCGCTCGCCGAGGCCGTAGCGCTCGTCCAGGACCTGGAGCGACGAGACGACAACAACAGCGTCCGCCGTCGTGCTGTCGAGCGTCTCGGCGAGCCACGCCCACTGCGCCTCGCCCAGGAAGTCGCCGTCACTTGACGAGTACGGAGACTTGTGGTAGCGCAGGTCCAGCGCGACCACCAGCACGGCGCCGCCGGCCACGGGGACCGTCGTGGCCGAGTACACGCCCGCCTGACCGCGCGGCACGGTCATGTCCATGGCCGCGAGGAACTCCTCCTACGACGCGGCGCGCCACGGCAAGTCCCCGCCGCCGTCGTTGAGCCCGAAGTCGTGGTCGTCCCAGGTCGCGATGAAATGCGGCACCTCCGCTCGGAGTTGGGCGTACTCCGGCAGGGCGTTCTGCGCCGCGTAGGCTTCTCTTAAATATTCAGGCCCGAGCGCCTCGAAGGTGAGCGGCACCGCGCGCACCATGCGGTCGCCGTAGATCGCGTCGCCGGCCCAGATCCAGGCTCTAGGATGTCTCGCCCTGACGGCCGCCCACAGCGGCTGCGGCAGGAAGTGCTTGCTGCAGCTGCCGAAGACGAGGCGGCTGGTCGCATTGGTGGCGTGCGCGCTTGCCAAAAAAGCAATGAGCAGTGCGGAGAGCATCTCGCTGCTCTCGGCAGACACAAGGTGCCGTGTTCGCGCTTTCTCGCAGGAAACTATGACTGCAAGCCAGTAAACACGCTTCGAGCAAAACTTGTATCTCTAAGGAGCTGCCTGCGCGCATCTATCTATACGCATAGTTAGCACCTAGACACTAAAACCCGCAAGCTGGATAATTGCCCGCGGGTTTTTGCTGCGCTCTAATTGGACTTTTCGCACGCGAAGGAGGGGTAAGGTCAGTGCAGGGGGTGTGGTGAATTTGCTGAGGTTG
>Ga0302122_10000115_pt1 | contig 41113 bp, 29 predicted proteins | sample CB21_SCM_MG_FD_203115 | JGI IMG/M metagenome (GOLD analysis project Ga0302122, IMG submission 203115) | Marine microbial communities from Western Arctic Ocean, Canada - CB21_SCM | ecosystem: Environmental > Aquatic > Marine > Oceanic | place: Canada: Western Arctic Ocean | collected 2017-09-28 | reverse complement strand
CAAAGGCATTTCCATTTGAATCAAAATCAATACCAGTGCCCTTGTCTTCGCCACTACCACCTGCTGTAGTCACCCAAGTCCATGAGTTGGAACTGCTAAGTTTCGCTACGAATATATCCTTGGCTCCATTACTAGTGAATGTTGTTCCTACCAATGTGAACGAGTTCTCAAAAGAGCCAGTAATGTAACTGTTCCCACTTGAATCAACACTGATAACGTGAGCATCATCATCGCCAGTCCCTCCAGCAGACAGAATAGAACTCCATGAGCCAGAACTACTCAAAGTAGCCTTGAACATGTCAAAGCCACCATTGCTGCTGACAGAATTAGAACCAAATGTTGATGTTCCAGTGAACTTACCACATACATGCACATCTCCACTAGATGAAACCGAAATCGAGTAGCCAATTGTTTGTGAACCCGTACCACCTGCCGAATTAAGTGACAAGTAACTGCCACTACTAGAGAATTTAGCTACAAAGACATCAATTGGTCCAGAGGCGGAATGGGAATTCGAACCAAAGTAAATACTTCCAGCGAATGTACCAGTGACATAGATATTGCCATTTGAATCAAAAGTGTTTTCATGTCCAAGGTCATTGTAAGAACCGCCAAATGATTTCGCCCATTTCCAATCTCCACCAGAGTTCAATTTTGCGGTAAAAACATCGCTGCTACCGCTGCTGTTCAAGGTAGTTACGCCAATAACTGCCTCGGTGGTGAAATACCCCGTCACTGCAATATCTCCACTAGAAGAAACTGCCAAATCCCTAATCTCGGCATCTCCACTACCTCCAATCTGTGATGTCCAAAGCCACTCACCATCATTGCTCAATTTGGCAACAAATGAATCCGTGCCATCAGATTCTAAGACCTGTTCTCCAAAAAATACCGTTCCAGAGAAAATGCCGCCATAATACACATTGCCCGATGAATCAATGTCTGTTCCATACACCTTCACAGTACCATCAATTCCTCCGGCACACATCACCCAATTGTTAGCCGTATTAGTATCGGTTCCATTAACTAGGCAATTAGGATGGGGAATAAGGTCACCGGGTTTTGCAAAATGATTGAAGAAAGAACTGAACACAAATTCGGGAGAACCTGTGTTTGATAATTGTCCCCAGCAAGTAGCAGACAGGTTTCGGTTCAAAGAACAAGCACCCTTATCACCAACTGAAAGATTCAGTATATCTATCCCACTAGGCATGGAAACATTGACCGCTACAGGCTCATATTGAGAAGAAGAATATGTTTGGCTATTGCCTAATCTTCCATGCTGTCCTTTGCCCCAACAACGAACTGTTCCATCATCAAAATCAGCGCAGGTGAAATGATATCCAGCTGAAACACTATTTGCTGAAATCGTTGAAGGCAAAGATACCAATACTGCAAGGTTACTGGTATTATTGGTGTCATCACCTAACTGACCAAAGTCATTCTCGCCCCAACAAGCAACACTGCTGTCAACGAGCATCATACAAGAATGAGTATATCCTACTGAAATCGATTGAACATCAATTCCATTTGGTGTCTGAACATATACTGGATAACCATTGCCTGATGTACTTCCATCTCCCAATCCTCCAAAACCACCACCTCCCCAGCAAACTGCCGAACCATTATCCAGAACTGCACATGTTTTAGCGTATCCCAAAGACATCTGTACCGCCGTCCTTCCAGCAGGTAATGACACAAATTGAGAGACATTTGTACCGCTATTGGCACCATTCCCCAAGTGGTTAGCGTATCCTGCACACATGACTGAACCATTGGTCAACAACATACAGGTAGAAAATCGAGATGATTCAATATTTTCTACTATAGCCCCCGAAGGTAGAATGACATATTCAGGACTGGAATAATTCAGATTATTACCTAGTCCTAAATGGCCCGAGTCTCCTCTACCCCAGCACATCGCTGAGCCATTATCTAGAACCATACAAGATGACTCATATCCTGAATCAATTGATTTCGCCCTTCGTCCATCAGGTATCAAAACGTTCACTAGATTATTGCCGTAACTATTGTTGTTTGAACCATCTCCTAACTGTCCAAAGCCGTTATTTCCTCGGCACATTGGAGTACCATTAGCAAATATCATGCACATATTGGAACCTTGCCCTACAGAAACAGTTTGAGGTCCGAATGTCGCCCCATTTCCACCCGTTTGCATTGTTTCTTCTACTTCGGAAATTTCCTCCTGCTTCTCATTAGGGGCAGGCCCCATCAATGGTACTAACGCACTACCAAGCATCAGTAATATCAATAGAAATGCTCGCTGAGAAACTAAATTGCTGCTCATTGAAGACCACCTTTAATCATCGTGAGGAATAGAACCCCTGAATGACTTGGGTGACCGTTCCTATATCAGAGATATCCCTCTCAACTAAGTCATTGAGAATGCCCATACGCTGTTGCACATGTTGTTCGAAAGTGGCAGGGGTACATCCCGCTGCTTTGCAAATAGTTTCCTTCATTTTTGATGGTATTCCAGTTTCTTCTATTTGATCAGATTCTGCATTGTACTTCCAGATTGGATTTAGCCTTGGCTTATTTCCTTCCATTCCGGCAACTTCTGACACTTCAACAATCTTTCTTGCTGTTTTACCCCCTACGTGCAGCCTTGCTTGAATGATGATTAGGTCGAGTCCTGTTAGCATAATTGGTGGAACATCCATTGGTGGGTTAATGAGACGCGTGATAGTTTCTGCACCGGTATTAGCGTGCAGGCTTCCAAATGAACCATCGTGTCCAGTATTCATTGCAGTTAGCAGGGTTGCTGCTTCTGGTCCACGCACTTCTCCGACGATTATTCGGTCAGGGCGCATACGCAAACTGGACTTTAGACAATCAATCATGTCAATTTCCGGGGTTCCATCGGGGCGCTCTTGGCGAGTCTCCATGCGCAGCCAGTGGTCGTGGTAAACTTGCAATTCAGCGGTGTCTTCTACTGTAAGGAGGCGCTTGTGCCATGGTATGTACATTCCCAAACAATTCAGAGTTGTGGTCTTACCGCAGCCGGTTCCTCCGGCGATAACGAAGTTTGCTGGTCGCCTGTCTAGGCCTTCGATCCACACCCACATCATGGCTGCTAGGCGTAGGTTGACGGTGCCGAATTTGATAAGATTGACCATTGTGAATGGGTCTTCCATGAATTTACGGATGGTTAAAGTGGGCCCATCAGGAGTTACTGGAGGGATGGTTCCATTGACACGGCTTCCGTCGGGGAGTCTGCCATCGAAGATGGGAACTAAACCGGGTCCGTCTCCTAATGGGACGTTGGTGAAAGAAGCGATATTCTTACAGATTGCCAAACCTTCTTCGTCTTCAATCCAGATATTTGTGCGGCAGATGTCGAAGTCTCTATGAGCGACTTTAACGCATTGAGTGCCGCCGTTATACATGACTTCCTCAAGATTATCGTCTTCGAATAATGCTTGTAATTTACCATATGGATTTGGTGGGACTTCTCCTTCAATGTGGTAGATTGGACTTGGATGATTCGCTTCGGTATAGATGGTAACATTGCCGTATTGTGCCAGTACTTTCTCGGACATTCTTTTCACTTCCTTCTCAAACGATTGCATTATATGCCAGCATAAAGAATAACATTGAGCCAAACATCCAAAGAGGTGTTAGCCACAGGTAATCCTTCATTCTACCTAGCATTCTACCTGAAACTAATACTGCTACTGCTGCTGATGCACCGAAATATTTGGCTAAAGCACTGTTGATTCCTTCAACGTCATAGCCAGCAGTTGATGGTGCGAATAATCCTGAAATGAAAGCGATTAGTCCTGGAAGCCCTACCCCGATAAACATCATGATAAGGATTGCACGACCCATTAATTCAGTTTCTCTCTTATTCATCAAATCATTGAGCTTTTCATACTCCATACTCATTCTGAAGAGAATTTCTTGTAGTGGTGCGTCGTTTTCTTCTGCAGTAGAGAGTAGGTTGATGACTCGTTGTATTTGTTTTGAGCGCGTTTTGAGGGCGAAGTCTGCTAATGCCGCATCGAATGAAGTTACGGCGCTGATTTCTAGAGTTTCTGCTAGCAATTTGCCGAATAGGTCGTTGCGGCTTTCTCCTATTTTCATAATCGCTTGTTGCAATCCTTGGCCTGCTCCAATACTATCAGACAAACCTTCAAGGACTTCAGCAAGTGAATTTTCCAATCCTCTTCTTCGAGCACGTTCAAGAATTGGGGGGAGGGCACCTCCAAGACCTGCCAATCCAATGTTTAGTAAGATTAACATAATCGGTTCATCATTGAGGAGTTCCAAAAGGTCGAAGAGCATCTAATCACCTCACAATCCTGGGTCCTTGAAATGGGCTTTTGAACCAATTAACGCCATGATGACGACGGTTGCAAATAATCCACCATTGACAACCATTGTGATAGTATTTGGGTCAGGTAGAGGCATGATGTCTCCAGCCCCTTCCATCATTTGTGGAGTGATTGCTAAAATTGCTAAGATGATTGGCGAAATCATGCCGATTGAAAGCAGAGTTTCAGGAAGTCCGCCTAGTTCTTCAATGTACTTTTCGACTTTTTCGCTTCTCTTTTCTTCCTCTCTGCCACCTTGGTTTTTCAAGGTCTTGACAATGTCGGTATTTGATACGATATTCTCAATCATCGTATTGAGTAATCTCTTGTACGCAGAGGATTTGGCCCTCTTTTGAATTCTGCGTAATTCATCTACTAGTGGTTTGCCTCCTTGGGCATTCTTCATGACTTTGGCGAAATCAGATGATATGCACCCATATCCACCACGGGCGATGGAGGTCAACGCACCTTCCAATCCGATTCCAGAGCCCATCAAAACTTCCATCGTTCTGATGACGTAGAGAAGTTCTCTGTCTTCATCTTGTTCTGACATAAGGATTCTCTCCTTCAACGAATATCTTCAATCAATTCAAATCTAAATCCTTCATTTGCTCCATCGTAGTTCAACTTGCTGAAGACCACTTTCACATCTCGTTCTTCGAATGGGTCGTGAATATATGGCTGTCCTGAACGGAACATCTCAAGCACCTTACGATAAGTTTCGGGGTCCATTTCTCCTTCTACAACGTATTCAGCACTTTCTGCACCTTCGTCGATTAGGTCATCACCTTCACCACCATGAGTGACTGTTCGAGTCATACGTCTGGAGATTGAGACTGTAATGTGGCAGTCCGGAAGACGTATCCAATCGTCGCTTGTCATTCCCGATGCTGGTCGAATAAAGAACTCCTGTCCTGCCATACCTGTGCCACCTTCGGGCTCGACACCTCCCAACTCGCCCTTGAAGGTATTGATGTTTAATTAAGGAAGGCCCATAGGGCCTATGAGATTTAACTTAGGGAGAACCAGCCAAAACGGGGTTCTTTTAGCATCCCTTCATCCACTAATTGATCTAGTTTGGTTTCTGATGTTTGGCGGTCAAAACCTCTGGCCGAAGCAGAACTTAGAACATTTTCCAAATCCACTCCTTTCCCTTCATCTAATTGCTCAATTATCGAAGTCAGGATATCTCCTATCTCGGCTTCGGGGGCGTTCTCTTTAGTTTCAGTAGTGTCATTTTTTGGGACAGCAGGAGGGGCATTCCATGAATTTTCTGAAACTTCTCTTTTTCCTTCAGCGATGTCAAGGGCTCGCATGACCATCAGGCGGTGGACTTCAGTATCAGTATCACCATAGAACTCTCTGGATTTAAGCAAGCCTTCTATCGAGTGTGCAGGTATTCCTGCTTCTGCATATGCTTGGCGGGAAGGTGCAAGAGCAGCAGCAGCATCATGGTCAGCAACTCTCTTCATGGTTTCTTGACTGGCTTGAACCAACCATGTTGCATAGCGTTGACGATCGATTATAGCAATTTCTTCAGGTCGCATACTTGTGTAGACTGCGCCTTCTTCAGTTGTGTAGCAACGGCCTTTGGCAACGATCATCAATAGTATTGGATCACCTGATTCGTGTAGGCTGGCAAGAGTTTCCACTTGAGCCTGAACAGTGTCGCTGTCAAAGTGTCCAACACTGAAGTAGTGCGTGCCACTTGCATCTCTTAGTTGACCTTGCCACATTGTTCCTGAAGAGGTTTCACGAGGTTCTAGGCTCTCGAGAAGACCCGCAACTAGGAGGCGGTTCACTCTTGCTCCAAGTTTTGTAATCACGAATGCTGGGTCAAATTCTCCAGGGCCTTTTTCGCTTAGGCTGGATTCCCCAAATTCTTGGGCCAACAAACGAATCGCAGGTTGGCGTCGGCTCATTCTGGAATTTGTGGCCTGCATCAAGCAACACCCCATTCGGTTCTTACTTCGGTTGCAGCCAATACTGCATCCTCTTGGACTCCACTTGCATCATCTATGATTAGCATGACACCTTGGTCATCCGAAATCGAGCGTCCTTCCACTCTTAGCCTGCGTCCAAGCCATTGTTGGCGTAAGTCTGCAACGAAGGCATCGCTACCATTTTCTGCGATTTGCTTTTCCATCTTAGCAGTATCTTGAGATGTGAATTTTTCAGATGCTGCTTTATTCATGATAACTGAGGCAGTTGAGATTCCATCGTCGAGAACCAATCTAATTCTAAGATCCTGATTTCCATCCACCTCCCCGTGTATGCTGCAACTACCTTCGCGCAGTACTCTTCGGCAGTCAGGGCAGCGGTGGATGATTCCGCTATCTTGTTTGATGGAAACTACTGAAGCTTCAGTAGAGATTCCTGCCCGTGAAGGTCCTGATGCTAATTCTGTGAAATCAACATCGATTATGTGGGTACTTGGGTCGATTTCATCCCAAGGCGTTTCATCTAGTATTGTGATTTGGTCTGCAGTGTTGATGGTTATGTCAGGAATGCCTTGCCAAGCACGGACGCTGACTTTTTCTAGGCTCAGGCAAAGTGGTAAATCAGATTCATCGAATGGTAGTTCTGACCAACTAGTCATGCGACAACGACCCGAGGGGTCAATTAGTTCACCGGATCTAATTTTCTTTTCTTCACCTTTTGAATCTGTAAATTCACGCTCGGTTAAATCAATTAGTTGCACAACTAAGTCAACATCTCTCAAACCATCTCTTAGGTTGGAGATGGTTAAGCGAGTGCTTTGGCTTAATTCGGAAGTTTCAGGGAAGGCTGCGTCGTGGAAGACTTCGACTTTTGTATGACGTCCTATGTTCATTTCAGGACTCTCCCTGAAACGGCGCACTTGGGCTTTTTCGACCTTTACCAGAGTGCCGACTTCATGTTCAAATGCTTCCCAACTGACAAAGGATAGAGCGCCTGATGCATCCCCTAATCTGCCCTTTACCACATCTATTGTGCCGCTGCCATCTTTGCGAGTGATAATGTCTTTTCGAACTGCCAGTACTCTGCCGATTACAGTTATGTCACCATCACTCTGAGATGCGTCAGAGAGGCTAATGGGCTCATTGGGGTTGACGCTGATTCTACTGCTCTCCTTCAATACCACAACTCTGCTAGTTTGGTTTATGTTGAGGCTCATTTGGCCTTGGTATTCGTTGACAGATGCGCCTTCGATACGAACAACAACTCCAGGTATGATGTTTGAATTTGCACCCCAGTCCTTGAAGGACCAGCGCATTCTTTTTCCATCACCTTCTCCATTGGGGTTATCTTCAAGGAAACCGAAAGCGATATCTTTGTCTTCACCACGTACTTTTTGGGTTCTTACGTTATGAGATGAGATTTCCACTTCTATCTCCACATTTCTGTCATCAGCCTTTAGTTCTGACAATCTCTGTACTTTTTTCATCGGCGGAGTAGTGGATCCTTGACCGGATGTGGTTTTTGTGGATGAACCTGTTTTACTTTGGAACTTGCGCATAACAGAGCGCATGGCATCTGAGGGTGGAATTAGGAAATCAGTTTGGTATCGTTGAAACTCAACCTTGATTTCTTCGGGACTCGCTCCAGGGACGGCTGCCAAAACTTGTTTGATGGCATTCTCCATGTTTGCATCATCTGACACGAAGATTCCTCCGCGGCTTGTCATTCTCTCTTTTCGACTCCAACCCGGATAAACAGGTTGCAGGTTTTCGCGCTGTCTGTGGTTTTACTTGCACTCCTACACCTCCTTGGAACTCGATACCCAACGGCGAGGGTTCTTGAACAATTGGGCCACCGTGCCAGTGGGAAACTGAAAGTGAATAATTCAAGATGGATTAATTCTAATGCCATTTCGAAGTAACATATCTGGAACAACAACCGAGCCAGAAGCCCACATACTTCGTGGTTTGCTCATTTCTATCAAAGAAGTACCTTCGCTGAAAGACTTTGGAAGATTCCCCGAAACTCCTGCTTGCTTCAATGCCCCAATTATTTCACCACCAACGACTTTCAGAATTGAGGATGAGGTTACAGAGAAATCGCCACTCGATGGGTTTGCCGTATGCGCCCCCATTACTGAATGGACTACCCAACCATCCTCCATTTCTTCGATAACTGAATCTCTGGAGTTTGGACGCTGACTTGAACTTAATATAAAATTAGAAATTGAAGTATAAGGGGATGACTGGTGTCCCCCTCGCCCAGCATTACTGGTACTCAAGGCCTCTTCGACGTTTCCTTCTGATACTTGTTCTGCTGCATCTCTAGTAGACCAAATACCACTCTTCAAAACACCTTTTTCGATCAAAGTAGTCCGTTGAGTTTTCTTACCCTCTCCATCCCTTCTACCGGAACCAGCCCCGCCTTCTATAGTTCCATCGTCATGAAGAGAGAGGTGGTTATCAAATACAGATTCAGATATTTTACCCGACCAAACTGATTCACCTCTAGCCATTTTTTCACCTCTTAATGAGGAGGCAAAAACATTGCTAAAAAGACCCCTGATTCCTCCATGAGTGAACAAAACTGGGGCTTCGCGTGCACCGTCATTATCGGTGATTGTATTTCGAGTGACTTCAGCCAGTTTAACCGCTTCATCACAGAGAGGAGATAGGTCATCCAATAACTCGAAAGACTGCATCGATGACCAACCGCTGGTCAATTTATCATCGTCATCAATGGTGACTTGAATACCGCCGCCATGGCTAGATCGCATCCCTGAAGTGCTTATTCCTTGACTTGTGAGAAGTGCTCCTGCTGTGCATGAGGTTGAAATCCCACCACCTGTTATGACCGCAATTGGGTTGAGTTCTTTGCAAGTTGAGAGCATTGAATCAGCTTGAAGCATCAATTGTTCAGGAGATGTATTGTCTACCTCCGAATCCCACATTGGAGACATTTTTGTCTCACCTTCATCGTCAGGGAATTCAAACCCGTCTACTGAAGGAACGAGAGATGCAGCGCTCAAGGCGGCATCAACCAACCTTTGTGAGTCACCAGAATTTGCAGCGTATGCAAAGCCCACTTTACCTTGATTTAGGATACGAAGCCCAAAGCCCCCTTCGCCTCCTCCACCGGCAAGGCTAACTTTACCTGCTTCGATTTCCACTTCTGCTCCATAGGACTGGATAGCAAAAACTTCCCACATATCGGCTACAGATTTATCTGCGACCGCACCAATTTGTTGGCAGCCATCAAGCAGTCTTTGGCATGAATCTTCAGGCATTAATGTCATCTAATCACCCCCCTTTTCATCCTACCAATGCTTCTTGAATCCGCATTGCTGGTCCGCCATCCCCGACAGGTACAACTTGCCCTTTTCCACAAAAGCCAGGACTGGCCATTTCTGCGTGTTTGGTAAGGCCATCTACATTTTTGAGGATGGATAATGTCATTCCACTGACACTAACGTCCTTCAATGGTTCAACTAATTCACCATTTCTAATTCTCCATGCTTCTTGGGCTGCAAATTGGAAACTTCCTCGGCCAGTATCTACTTGTCCACCGCGTGTACCACAGGCGTAAACTCCATCCGTGATACCTTCCAATAAATCGTCTAAATCTTCATGGTTTCCGCCCATTATCATGGTATTTGACATTCTGACCAAGGGGTGGTGTAGGCCATCTTGCGCACGGGCAGCACCGTTTGGCTCAATTTCGAAATGGGCTGCAGTTTCACGGTGGTTGAGAAAAGTCATCAACCTTCCATTTTCGATAAGTGTTCTAGATTTGCTATCAAAGCCTTCAGCATCAACAGGGAAACTGCCATGCCCTCCCGGCCATGTGGGGTCATCAATCACTGTAACTAGGGGATTTCCAATGATTTCTCCGAGTTTTCCATCGAGGCAGGAATCTCCCGCAGCAACAAGGTCAGCCTCACAAGGGTGCCCTAACGCTTCGTGAATGTATACTCCAGTCAAATCCGGATCGGCGATCAGAGTCATTTTTCCGGAAGGTGCACGTTCTGCCCCTAGGATTCGTAGGGTTGATTCAGTGGCGGAGGAGCCAACTTGTTGAAGGTCAACAGACTCGACTGCCTCAAACCCTCCAACTCCACCGACTCTTGTTCTATAGGATGCAACCTCCCCATAATCCCTGCCAGTAACAATTGCATTCGTGCAAGTTCTTTGAAAGGACCAGGCTCGATCCATTCCTTCAGATGTTGTTAGTTCCATCTCGATATGCTCGTCAGTGAAACCGGTGTTGACTGAGACAATGCGTTCGTCAGTTCTGATGAATGAATCAAACTCTTCAAGCACATCCACTTTTTGTTGCATCGAAATATCCCGAATATCTTTTTTTGCTCTCCAATGTACATCTGTTGTGCTGATTGGAATTTCTGCTAATTCTACTGCTGAGTCTTCCTTTGATCTTCGTTGTGCAACGGATGATGCTAGGTTCACTGTGGCCTCAACTTGTGATGCTAAGGCTTGTAAATCGGTAGTAGAATGAACTCCCCATGAACCGTTCACTAGGCAGCGAAGAGTAGCGCCTACATCAAGGCCTGAAATTGCATTCCTTACTTGTCCATCGCGCATCGATATTGAGGTGTTTTGATTGGAAACTAAACGCACCTCAGAATATGTTGCTCCTGCTTGAATGGCATCATCCACCATGCGGTGTGCAATATCTTGGTCGAGGTGTCTACCCGTCCCATCATTTGATTGTTGATTGCTGCTAGCTGCGGCCATGCCCTCTCGATAAGTCGATAGTGCATTAAGTTGAGCATGATTCCAAGGAGTCAATTCTCACACAAATGAACCAATGCATGTGGTTAATGAGGAGTTAAACTCCTTAGAAATCGGTAATGCAATCAGTCTAGTTTGCCTAGGACATCATCGAGCATCTTCTTTTCATCCTTGTCCAACTTCTCATCTTCTAAGGCTTTCTTGATTTTGCTGATATCGTCTTCTGAAAGTCCAGCCTTTGCTGCTGCATCGCCGATTAGAATCAACTCCTCTGAACTGACGCTTCCGTCCTTTAGTGCTGCATTGATTGCTGCTCTAGTGGCAATTGCGGCTGCTTCTTCATCGCTCATACCGAGTGCATCCTGAATGGTCTTCAACTCTCCCATTTCTTCATCTGAAAGTACACCATCTTCGTAGGCTTTTTCATATGCTTCTAAGAGGAAACTGCGGTATTGCTTTGGATGGAGTAGTACATCTCGAATGAGTCCGTAATCCACTGTTTCTTGCTTGGAAGAGGCATCTAGCATGACAATGCTGCGGCGGACTTCCTTGACTGCCATGTCTTTGAGTCCGTGTGCTGCCCATACCAGACCGACTGAACTGACGATTGCGGCGAACCATTGCATTACTTCTTTTGAGATGATGTCGCCGGGGTAGACTAGGAAATATACACCGATTGCCATTATCATTGCACCAGAGAAGACTTCAACCCAATCATTGAGGTCAGGCTCATCTTCGAATACTGCGAGTCGGCGCTCGATTTCATCAACTGCATTGTCGCTCATATCCCCTCCACGAGAGAGACCTGACTTGAGGTTATTGGCAGCACATTCAACCATCATGCTGAGTCTTTGACTCTGCTGCTTGAGTCACCGGTTGTCTTTTGGACCCTTGACAACCGTTGCCTTCCTATGTCAGACCGGCCCTATCTCGTAGCCGACCTCGACTTACCCGACAGTGTTCCTTCATTCCTTAGCAAGCAATGGGGAATCAAGAGTCTTTATCCCCCACAGGCTGAAGCAATACCTGCCGCCTTAGGAGGTAGAAATTTATTATTGGCAATACCTACTGCATCAGGGAAAAGCCTCGTCGCATATTTGGCTATATGCCGCCGCCTACTGGTTGAGGAAATCGGCAGCAGGGCAATTTATATCGTACCACTCAAAGCTTTAGCCAGTGAAAAATATGAGGAATTACAAAGCATGGCTGCTGCCTGTGGCCTAGAAGTCGGAATGGCTGTTGGTGATGCCAGTAGAGAAGTACAAAACTTAGAGAAAGCCGATATTATTGTTTGTACTTCTGAAAAACTCGATTCACTGAGCCGCAACCGACCGGATGTTATTTCTGGAGTTAGTATTGTGATAGCAGATGAGATTCACTTAGTCAATGATTCATCCCGTGGACCAACATTAGAAGTTAATTTGGCCAGACTGAGGATTTCCCATCCAAAGGCCCAGATTGTAGCATTGAGTGCGACGATTGGAAATCCAGATAAAATTGCAGAATGGTTGGATGCCGAATTGATTATTTCTGAGTGGAGGCCTGTGCCATTGCAATATGCGACCTTGGCAGAACGCCATTTGGAAGTCCGCAGTTGTGTCTCTGCATCCGAGGTAATTAACCTACCAGTACCTCGGATTCTTGAAGGTCCGAAATCTCATATTGCTTGGTGTGCATTGAAAGACACCATAGATGATGAGGGTCAATTATTGGTCTTTGTTTCGACCAGACGCTCTGCTGAATCAGAAGCAAGAAAATTGGCTGAAAGAACTCTGAAAATTCTGCAATCCAATTCTAAAAGAATGAATTCATTATCTCGCCTTGCTGATGAGATACAGAAGGAAAATGATTCTGCCCTTAGTGATAGGCTTGCCTCGGCGGTTCGAGGAGGCCTCGGTTTTCATCATGCGGGATTAACTTACAAACAGCGGAAATCCATTGAAAAAGCCTTCAAAGATGGCTTATTATATTGTTTGACAGCAACACCTACCTTGGCAGCCGGAGTCAACTTACCCGCCCGCAGAGTACTTATCAGGGATTTGAAAAGATGGCAAGATGGGATGACTAGCTGGATCAGTACCATCGAGATAAGACAAATGATGGGAAGGGCAGGAAGACCAAGATACGACTCGCAAGGGGAGGCCTGGCTTGCCTGCAAAGGAGAGGACCCAGTGTTTGAAGCAGATGCAATTGCAGAGAGATATATCCATGGACCACCTGAGCCTGTCATCTCTAAATTAGCGGCAGAACCTCCATTACGAATGCACTTATTATCTGGAATTGCTACTGGAGGACTTGATAATAGAGACTTGATTCGACGTTTTTTTAAGGCAACATTTCTCTCAAAAACGCAACCCGCATATTTGATTGATGAAAGAATTGATAAGACGTTGAATTGGTTAGTTGAAGAGGGTTTCATCAACCGCGGAATGCCGGATAAGTTGATCGATGAGGCTGATTCTGAACTTGAAGATTGGGACGATGAGTTGCCAAGTTGGGCAATTTCGGCAGGTGAAACTGCTGGAGTTGTAGATAGTAGTAAAAGCCCAACAAGTGATGTTAAAAGCCGAATAATCTCTACTTCTATAGGTTTTGAAAGAGCAGACAACATCGAAGTACAAGTCCTTAATTCTAATAATGAAAGAGAACCCCCCTCAATGACTTACCAAGCAACGAACTTGGGAAAAAGAGTGGCACAACTCTACCTCGACCCATTAAGTGCTACAATTCTTCGTAATGGATTTAGAAAAGCCATAGCAATGATTGCCCAATCTAAGAAACCGACTGAATTTGCAATAATGCACTTAATTTCAGCAACTCCTGATTTTTTGATGATGTGGGCTAAGCGTAGCAAAGACGAATTACACGTAAAAACTGCAATTGAGAGTGAAGGCCTATTGCGAGAAGAGATATTAGAAGATGTTCTATTAGGATTGACTCAAACTGCTTGGACTTTGGAACGCTGGATAGACGAGGCCGGTTTTAGAACCATAGAGAGCGAGATGAAAGTCGCTCCAGGTGATCTAAGGACTAGAGTTGAATTGATGCGTTGGTTGCTTTATGCAGGAAGAGAGTTAGTTCTGAATGATGAAGACATTTCAGAAGAGAATTTGCCTAATGCTGCTAGCCTTGGAAATATCCTTGATTCCCTGAGACAGCGAATTACCCATGGCTGCAAAACAGAACTATTGCCGATGGTTAGAATACCAAATATTGGCAGAGGAAGAGCCCGAGATTTGTTTTCCTTAGGATTGATGAATCCGCGGGACGTATTGGAGTTAACTGATTTCGATAAGCGTAGATTGATGGCGATTCGAGGCTGGGGCCCCAAGGTCTTAGAAAGAGCCGCGCGTGATATACGCAAAATGTCCTGACTATTTTGGATGGGTTCATTCATCAACCATCAACCTCGGGCAAGGCCTGATGAGGGCCCATTCAGCAAGCCCATGGTTTCCTTGTTGGCGAATTAACTTTGATAGTCCAATTGAGTCTGCAAAGGAAATTGCATTGCACTTGGATGATGTATCAAAGGATCAATCTTGGTGTTTGGTTGGTGCACGTTCGGTTGGCTCTGAACGTCAACTTTGGGCTGCATGGTCGGCTACAAGAAAAAAGGAACAGTCGAATATAATGTCAGCAAGAAGCGTGGAGATGGAATTAATCCTCCACCTTGCAGGCACACAAAATATAGATTTAGCATTAAAAAGAGCAGGGATATGCCAAGGAGATGATCAGGCTTGGCTATTACACTTGCCAGAAATATCTCCAGAAGACCTTCTAGAATTAGATTGGCGGGAGTTAGAGCATGAAGCCGATCGTTTAGCCCGCTCAATATTATCGGAAATTGCACCTCGTAGGCCGAGTTTAGAAATGGTAGATCGAGATCAATTAGGAATAGAAAAACTCAATTTCCATGAACTCGACCTATTAGCCCATATTTCACTGGTCTGATTAATGGTAGAAGTCACCAGCCAATCTAATTGCATTCCTTCTTCGGCTAGTTTCAACAAAGCCAGTGATGATAATTAACAACACTCCAGTGAACATCATAAAAGCGGCGGAAGGGCCGAATCCTATTGCATAAGTCAAGCCATCAGGAGTGGGTAAATCAATTGGGTCTAGAGTAGTTGAAGGGACCCACTTCAAGTCCATTTGGTCTTGGCCACAATCGCAATAAGAAATCGAAATCAACTCTGGGAATAGGGATGTTTGTAATCTACTCCAATCTTGAAGGCTGACTTCAGTTGGTCTGCTGACCCAAACTGGATTAAGTGCACTTCCGGATACTCCTGCATTGGTCATCGTCCAATCGATTTGAATATTGGAGTTTTGAGGCACTTCTTCAACCACCATTAATGCCTCTAAAATCAACAGGTCGAGGGTCAAGGCCCTACCGGCTTGTAGTACGAAACTCACTGAGCGTTCAGGAAGTAGGCCATCACCGCTATGTCCAGATCCTACCTCATTCAAGAAATTGAAGATCAGTCTATCAATCCGTATATCTTCCATTTCAGGAGATTGTAATTGGTATCTTCCATCTTCCATTTGAGTGGCTTTAGATACTTCTATATTCATCAATAACTGTTCTCCTGCCAAGACCCCGAAAGTCGAGCCCAAATGCTCTGCTAAGGTGTTCTGAGGGGTCCCGGGTGCAAGAACTTGCCATATCTGTTCTAGGCGGTTCTCAAGTAATCTTTCGATATTTATCGAATCCTCTTCGGGGAGAGATTCCCCCCACATCGATACCGGATGGGCGATGCCACCCAAAATGATGAGAACGCCTGAAAGAGGTAGCATTAGACGACGAGTCCACTTCCAAGTAGGCTGAACTGCGGCTGCCCCTATGACTCCGAAAAGCATCATTAATCCGAAGACTAAAGAGAATAAACCACTCGCTTCGATTATTTCACTTTGACTTGAATCGCCCATAATTGTGGTGCCGGATTCCCAACTTGTATTTCCTTCGAAGTTAGCGGGTGAATTTGGCCCAATTCCTTCATAGGTTATTCTTCCCAGCCAAGAGTAAGGTTGAAATTTATCATCTCTTCCATCAAAACAAAGCCTGTATTTTCCGTTATCCAAACCTCGATATTGATATGTTTTTGTCTCTGTTTCACCATCACTGGTCGTCTTCACATTTGGAGGAGGGGTATTTCTATTTCCAGGGGCAATTAGATCTGGAGTTTGGTGAGGCTGCTCAACTTCAATCGGTACTTGTTCCCAAATAATGATGATATTGAATAGTTCGTTTTCTTCTAAATCAAATTCAAAACAATCGCTATCATCCCCTAAGAGTGCTCCATCATGCCAGATTTCGACTTCACTCGATTGGCGTGGTTGTTGTCTCGAAGAAGGTTCATCGACATCTGCTTGGGCTGGGTCCACTGACCAATCTATATCTAACTCGAGATTACTAAGGCTTCTCAAGCCCAATTCCCAATTACTTGGGCGCTCTAATTGAAATGAAATCCTGAGGCGAATAATTTCACCAGGTAAAAGCATTCTTCCATTGCTCATATCGAGGGACTCGTTTTCTAATTCATATGATTGAGGTTGGGCATTTAGTGCGGGGCCAGCTCCGTCTATGGTCCAAGAATTTTCAGAGGCTCCTAATTTTAATTCAACTTCTAGGTCGGGCTGAGACCAACCACTCAAATCTTCTCTTATTTCTAGATCAATTACAAGACTTTTCAAGTTTTCAGGGAGCAATGTTAGTTGATTTTGACTTGGTTGCATAGTAAACTCAAGTGAAACTACTTTTGGAGTAAGGGGGTTTGCATCATTTTCTTGCCCTGATATCATTTCTTCTCCTAAAACACCATTCGATAGAAAACAATCATCATCAGAATCACAAATTAAATTTAGAGATTGTTCTGTTTCATTCATCCCTAATTCAGCATCAGCAGAGGTCGCTAAAAAAGGTAGCAATAAAAGCATGCAAATGATGCCGATACTACGTTGCATGACTTTGGCTCAACCGCTTCAATGATATGCTATACGGTGTCATGATTAAACTTCAACGTCATTGAGGCCGATATTGCACTTTCTGCAGCGGTACTTTCCTGCCCCTTTTTTCCTTCGTGGATGTTCCTTCTCGCAGGAAGGGCAGACCCACAACCAAGTAGCATTCTCTCGACGCATTAATTCTGTGAATGTTCTGCCTGCATCGCTAATTTGATTTTCCCAACATCCTTCCAATCTTCTGAAATTAGCATCATGTGCAAAGTTTCCTAAAGCATGAAGAAATTCATGGTAGAGGACCATTTTTCCATATTCTTGCCAATCTTCAGTTAGAAGGTGAGGATGCAAGTCAATGCATTTCACATCATTTGGGCCAAGAGTTGCGGAATGTACATCCGTTCCTCTATGAAAGCGGCAAACTCCATGCTTTTGGGTCGAATTTCTGCGGAGAAAACCCAAATCAATCGTATTAAGGGATTGAATTTCTTTGTTTGTAAAGAATGGCTTAGAAGACATCCAATGCAAGACCTCTAATTTTATTGATTCAAGAGTTGGTTGCATTATAATCCCCCTGCGTGGCTGCATTTTCAGCATCGATTCAAGACCAGCGGTGGTAGGCAGGATGTCCTTCTTCAACTGCGACGAATAATCCATTTCCGGTTGCACAGACCTTGCCATCAGCCTCTAAAGTCATCTCAACTTCAACTCGACTTTCATCTATCTTGCTAATTTGGCTGCGTACTATTAGGCGAACCCCGAGCGGCGTTGGGCGGCGTAATTTGATTGAATAACTAGCAGTAACTGTACAAGGAGGTTCATCCAGTTCTTGTTCATCCATGATTGCAATAGCGGCAGTCCAATTGCCATGACAATCGAGCAATGTACCGATTATTCCACCATTGATCATACCTGGGAATGCTTGATGTTCTTCACTTGGCATAAATTCTAATTCCAAACCATTTTTAATACGATAAGAATCAATTTGTAATCCTTTTTCATTGGCCGGCCCACAGCCAAAACAAATTGAAGTTGGAGCGTATTGTTGCTGCACACCATTGTCGCCCATCACACTCACCGTAGCCATTCTGTGACAACACTATGTCAAAGACTTGATGGCAGATTGAGAACTCCAACGGGGTATGCCTGATGATGAGCCTGTTGAGGAAACGGTTGCAGGCGTGGATGAAGTTGTGAAAATGAAGCCAGAATCTAAGGAGAAAAAACCTCAAAAAAGGCAGCAGAAGAAATCCATGAAAATAAAGAAAACAATTCGAGTAGCCCATGAAATGTCTGCTGATAGAAGAAAGGAAATCAACTTGGCACTGAAAGAACATGAATCAGAACATCGCGATGAATGGGACCGCTCTTCAGGCCAAAAAAATCATGTGATTATGCGAAAAAGAGTAAAACCGGGTCAAATGAGGACATTAATGGTGAACCTATTAGACGTTGAAATTGGCGATGCTTGGCCAATCCCAATCACCGTTATTCATGGCTCAAGGCCGGGGCCAGTGGTTACAATTACAGGGGGAATTCATGGTGATGAATTGACCGGACCTAGTGCTTGTACCCATTTATTATCAACATCTATGACCGATCCAGAACGCCTATTAGACCCACAACATATCGCTGGAACAATTCAAATCATTCCGATTATAAACCTCCCTGGGTATAGGAATAAATCTAGATATTTCCCAGATGGCCGAGACTTAAATAGAGAATTTCCTGGCCGAATAAAAGGCAATACAACCTCTAGAGTAGCTCATCGGTTATGGCATGACGTCATCAAAAGCTCGGATTATCTAATCGACCTTCACAGTGCTGCTAAGGGCAGAATAAACATGCCCCAAGTAAGGGCAAACCTTGCCGACCCGCATTCAAATATTGTAGCCAAGGCGTTTGGAATAGAGGTCATTCTAGACTCTAAGCCCCCAAAGGGCTCCCTTCGGAGAACTGCAATGAAGGAGGGAATTGGTTGTATGACTTATGAGGGCGGTGGTGCTGATAATATCGATCATGAATCAACCCAAGTAGCCGTTAACGGAGTGTTGAATGTGCTAAAATCACTCCATGTCATCCCAGGAAATCCCACACGTCCAAGATTTAGGTTATTGGCTCGAGGTTCAACTTGGTTAAGAGCAGGTGAAGGTGGCTTACTCGATATGTGGGTGGGGCCATCCAGTGTCGTTGAAGAAGGTGAAATCGTGGCTACAATTTCAGACCCTGCTCACCCTGGTTTAACGGTGGATATCATCGCTCCGGGAGATGGGTTGATGATTTGTACTGCCACTAACCCTCACGTTTCTGCAGGCACGCCAGTTGGTCACTTTTTGCCGCTTTCAAAACACGCTGAGTTGATTAGAAGTCAATTAGATGAAAATAGCATGTTCATCATTTCAGGAAGTACAGATGAACCAGTATGGAGAGAGGAAGTAGAGGTAGACGAAATCTCGCTAGAGGGAGAATGGTCTGGTGGCTTTATTGATGCTGAATGGCAAACTGAATTCACTGGAGATTTAGAGAGTGAGGGAAAAGAGCAGTAAGTCAGTTAAATCTCACTTAATGTTTAATTCAATATGTTCCACCTTTTCTAATACCGCTCCCTGACGGTGATCAGAGGCTTGTAAACTTCACTAGGCAAGCACTCAAGATATTTATCCGATGCTACTTGCATCGCTATGCATTAAAATAATCAGCCGTAAATTCAGGCTTGGAAATCAGAAATCACTTGGAGGATTTCTTCATCACTCATTAGGCGTCTCTGACTCTTAGCCACTTCAAAGATATGAGAGACTAGTTCATCTGAAGAATGAACTTCGTTTTGTTCTAGCCACCAGACGATGTTTGAGCGCCCGCTCATGTGTCCGATTCGAATCTTCTGTTGCAAACCGAAATCATTGGCTGGAACTCCTGAATACACTCTGTCAGCCAGCCAATGGTCGCCTTTTTTCATCGCCTTGATGACTGCACTTGCATGCACTCCGGTTCCAGTTTCAAAGGCATCTTCACCAAACACTGGATAGTTTCGAGGCAAAGCGACTTCGATATATTCGTGAGCTTTTTGCATGTATTCATTGAGCAAAGTCAGGTCATTTTCAATGACTCCCATTAATTTGAGATTGACCAAAGTCTGGTCCAATGGGGCATTTCCTGCTCTTTCTCCAACTCCTAATGCTGTTCCATGAATTACATCGGCTCCAGCTTCAACTGCGGCTAGATTGTTTGCAACCCCTAGGCCCCTATCTTGGTGGCCATGCCAGTTGATTTCGATATCTCTTCGTTTGACACCCGCATCAGGGATTACCTCTTCCTGAATAAACTGTAGCAATTTACGAGTTCCATTTGGAGTTACATGGCCGCAAGTATCACAGACACAGATTCGGTCAACACCTAATTCGATGGCTCGGGTGTAAATTGCTTTGATATCTTCAGGTTTTGAGCGAGTAGTATCTTCAGTTACAAACATGACTGGTATGTCATTAGAGATTGCATATTCAACGGCTTTGTCGAGAGTAGAGAGGAGTTTGTCCATCGTCCAACCTTCTGAATATTGACGGATTGGACTGGTGCCAAGAAAGGCGCTCGCCTGAATTGGCATTTCGTATTTTGCTTGTAACTCCACAAGCGGTTCGATATCGCTGATAACAGTGCGAACAGCACAACCAGGACGTATTTGGTAGTCATTTTCTTTGATATGATTAAGCAATGCATCGATATGGTCGAGGTGAAATGGTCCCGCTCCAGGTAATCCAAGGTCAACCTTCTGCATCCCAAGCTTTTCCATATAATCCAATAACTCAATTTTCTGTTTGATAGTTGGGTTGCGAGCACTTGGACTTTGCAATCCATCTCGTAGAGTTTCATCATCGAACCATACTTCGTGTGGGTGATTCTCGGCTTTCCTATCGATGTTATAATCGATGATATTCCAGTCATGAATAAGGTCGCTTTCCTGCATTCTATTCACTCCGTATAGTGCCTCGGCGGTACCCGAGATGAAGTGCTAAGACTTCAAGTCGCCGGCCAAAAGAGTTCATTCTTCTTCAGAAGTAGTATTTTCCACCAGTTCTTCATCTTCTGATGATTTCTCAGTTAGTATCTCTTCTGCAAGTATTGCTGGCATTCTGGCACTGAAGATTAATTCATCTATAAACGAGTCTTTGTTCTTAGAACGTAATTCCATTACACGAGTGCCCTTAGATGACCTTCCAGATGTTTCCTTGGTCTGTATGGCAGAGATTCTGATCACAACTCCCTTACTAGACAATAGGAATAATTGATCGGCTAGATCAGGAATTTGATGCACTCTCGAGATTACATCACCATCATTTAGATTCATTGTAATTACACCCTTACCGCCACGCTTGGTGACTCTGTAACCGTCCATCTCTGACTTTGCCTCCCCATCATCATAATACTGCTGTTCACCATCTCTAATCGTAGGAACCTTCTCCCCTTTTCCAAGGCGTGTTCGCTTACCCATTCCTTGCTTTGATAGAGTTAGTACGCTTGTATCGATATCATTTGTTAGAATCATTCCAGCTAAAGCGGCATCTTTGTCATCTAAGCGAATACCGCGGACTCCACTGGAGACTCTTCCTTGAGTTCTTACCGAAGACAAATCGAAGCGACATGCCCTTCCAAGATTGGAAACCATTACCACATTATGCTCATCAGTCCCGCTTCTGACAGTTGCTAATTCATCATCTGCAGCCAGATTTATCGCTTTCTTTCCATTGCGATTTATCTTCACATAATCGGAAAGATTGCTCTTCTTTATGACTCCCTTTCTAGTTGCAAATGCTAAGAAATGGCCTGCTGGCTCTTCGATTAAATCCTTGTTTAGAGGGATAATAGATACAACGTGCTCATCGTCTTTCAATCCCAATATATTGCGAATGTGACTTCCCCTGCTAGTCCTAGAACCTTGAGGAGTCTCCCATGCCTTTAATCCATAGACACGGCCTTCAATATATGGTACTTCATTGTCGTCCTTATCTTTCTTTGTCGCTGGACGGTTAGTGAAAATTAACAATCTATCTTTACTGAAGCAAGTAATCAAAGTAGTAGGGAAATCTTCGTTCTTTGTTTGAACCCCCTTCATTCCTTTTCCTCCACGATTCTGCATTCTAAACGATTCAGCAGGCAAGTGTCGTATGTAATTATCATTAGTCAATGTGATTACAATTGCTCTCTCTTCAATAAGGTCTTCACGGTCCATTGAAAGTGGCATTGGGTCGATAAAAGAACGGCGTTCGTCTCCATGTTTTTCAACTACTTCATCCAATTCAGTAAGAAGAATATCCAAACGGCGTGGTCTTGATGAGATAATATCATTCAAATCAGAAATTTTTAACTGCAGTTCTTCATATTCACTCTTTACCTTTTCAACATCTAACCTACTCAATTGGTACAATCTACGTTCTGCGATTGCTTTAGATTGAGGCTCTGAGAAACTAAATGCATCAATACCTGGGTATTTTTCTTTTCCTTGGAGAACCGATTCAAACTGCTCACGGCTTGAACTTCCTTTACCGGCAGCAATGACATCATCTATACGATCTTGTGCCTTTACCAACCCCTCAAGAATGTGCGCTCGGGCTTCAGCCTTACTTAACTCGAATATTGCTCTTCGTTCAATTACTAACTCTCTATGGGAGACATAAGTATGCAACATTACAGGTAATGTCAGAAGAACAGGCCTTCCATCAAGGATACCCATCATGTTAGCAGAATATGATTCCTGCAGTCGACTAGATTTGTATAATTGGTTCAGAACAGCATGAGGATCGGCATTATTCTTCACTTCAATTACAACTCTAATGCCTTCTTTGGATGATTCATCACGAATATCTCTTATTCCAATGGCTACGCCTTTGGAAACAAGTTCGGCAATATGAATGAGCATATCTGCTTTCTTAACTTGGTAAGGGATTTCATGGATAATTATTCTCTTGCCCTTTTCATCATCCAGGACATCACATTTTGAACGGACATGGAACCTTCCTTTTCCTGATGTGTACATATCATATATTCCATCGATCCCATGAATGGCTGCACCTGTGGGGAAATCAGGTCCTTTCATATGCTCCATATACTGTTCTATAGAAAGTTGAGGCATTCCCTTATTTTCCTCTCCTTCTTCTAAAATAGTTTCAACATGCAATTTTACAGCACCGGCCACTTCAGTTAGGTTATGAGGTGGAATTCGTGTTGCCATTCCAACAGCAATCCCATCGCTTCCATTTAGTAATAGATTTGGAAGACGCGACGGAAGTACCGTTGGTTCCTGCTCTGAATCATCGAAGTTCGGTTGAAAATCCACAGTATCCTTGTCAATATCTGCAAGCATATGCTTAGAAATTTTATCCAAGCGGCTTTCAGTATACCTCATGGCAGCCGGTGGGTCTCCGTCGATTGAACCAAAATTTCCTTGGCCATCAACTAATGGATAGCGTAATGAGAACTCTTGAGCCATCCTAACCATTGTATCATAGATTGATTGGTCGCCGTGAGGATGGTACTTACCCATTACCTCTCCAACAGAACGTGCGGATTTACTGAATTTCTTTTCAGAGGTGTGTCCACCTTCATACATGCCATACAAAACTCTCCTGTGTACAGGCTTTAGCCCATCTCTGGCATCAGGTAGTGCTCTACCAATGATTACAGACATCGCATAGTTGATGTATGAGTTTTTCATCTCTTCATTCAAGGGACGGTTCAGTAAATTACCTGTCGGGACGACAGTTTCTTTTTCCTCTTTTATTTCATCAGATGTCAAGGTTGGTCACCTCCTTTGCGTGACGCTCAATAAAGGCCCTTCTATCAGGAACATCCTCTCCCATCAAGATCTCAAACATCCGATCTGATTCTTCAGCGTCCTTTACTGTAACTCTCAACATTGTGCGAGTTTCAGGATCCATTGTAGTGGTCCACAATTGTTCGGGGTTCATCTCACCCAGTCCCTTGTACCTCTGAATCCCGATTTTCGCATTAGGATTATCACTCCTCAAGTCATCCATTATTATGTCTCTTTCTTCATCAGAGAATGCATAACGGCTAACTCTACCCTTCGATAATTGGAACAATGGTGGTTGTGCAATATACACATGTCCCTCCATAATCGCTGGGCGCATGAATCTCCAAAGGAATGTCAGCATAAGTGTGCGAATATGTGCGCCATCGATATCGGCATCGGTCATAATGATAATCTTGGAATAACGAAGTTTAGAGGTATCAAAGGAACCTTCGTCTTCAGGGTTATTCCCAACGCCAGCTCCTAATGCGCGAATCAGAGTCTGAATTTCTTGATTTTGGAATACCTTCACCAAATTATGTTTTTGTCTTTCGACATTCAAGATTTTACCACGGAGTGGTAGGATTGCTTGAATTCTACGATCTCTACCAGTTTTCGCTGAACCACCTGCAGAGTCTCCTTCAACAAGGTAAACTTCGCATTCACTAGGGTCTCTTGACTGGCAATCTGCTAGTTTACCAGGTAGTCCACCTCCTTCTAGAACTCCCTTTCTTCTAGTCAATTCACGCGCCTTCTGGGCTGCCTTTCTGGCCTTGGATGCTAAAAGTGCCTTTTCGATAATAATTTTAGCAATTGATGGATTTTCTTCAAAGAACTCCCCCAACTTTTCGTAAACGACCGTTTGAACGATGCCTGTGACTTCGCTGCTGACTAACTTATCTTTAGTTTGAGATGAAAAGGAAGGGTCGGGATGTTTGATGCTGACAATTGCAGCAAGGCCTTCACGCACATCGTCGCCAGAAAGTGCTTCACCTTTCAGCAGATTTCTTTTCTTTGCATATGAATTTAAACAACTAGTCAGAGCTGTCCGAAGGCCCGACATATGGGTGCCTCCATCCTTGTTACGGATGATATTGGTGTAGCATCGAATCGATTCACTAAAGGCATTAGACCATTGTAATGCTAGGTCAACTGTAACCTCGGCCAATCCACTTTCCAATTCAATTTCCCTTTCTCCAGTAATCTGAATTACTTCGGAGTGAAGAATCTCCCTTCCTGCGTTTAATTGAGAAACATACTCGCTCAGCCCTCCTTCGTAATGGTGAGTGCTAACATGGGTGTCTTCGCTTCGGTTATCGGTAATGACGATTTTTAGTCCGGCATTCAGAAAAGAGGTCTCCTTGAGGCGGGTATCGATTTGTTCAAATTCGAATTCAGTAACATTTGTAAAAATCCCTAAGTCAGGTTTGAATGCGATTAAGGTCCCTGTATCATCGCATACTCCGGTTTCGCTGAGTGGAGAAGTAGGGACTCCTGCTTCATATCTCTGGTGATATACTTTCTTATTACGATGAACAGTAACTTCCATCCATTTAGAAACTGCGTTAACAGCAGATACGCCAACTCCATGCAGCCCTCCTGATACTTTGTAAGAACTATTGTCGAACTTTCCACCAGCGTGTAATTTAGTCATAATAACTTCGGTTGCAGAAATGCCGAACTCTGCGTGCTCATCAACTGGAATACCACGGCCATAATCTCTTATGTTGAGGGAGCCATCTTTGTTCAAAATCACTTCTATGAGGTCAGTGTGTCCTGCCAAATGCTCATCCACCGAGTTGTCAACAACTTCCCAGATGCAGTGGTGTAGTGCAGAACCATCGTGAGGGTCTCCTAAATACATCCCGGGGCGCTTCCTGACGGCCTCAAGGCCCTCGAGAACTTGAATACTATCTGCTCCATAATCGTCTGACATTTGCTCACCTTGGGTGAATTTTTCAGGGTACCCATAGGGTACCCTGCGCAACTCATTATTTCCTTTGCTTCCAAGGTACATGAACATTGGCTTTGGGGGGCTTGTTAAAGGGTGAAAGTGAAGGCAAAATTAGAGAGCCAAAGTTCGCTTTAATAGCGCTTCTTGCTGGCGCGACATGGTTAAGGCGGAGAGTCAGGTCGCCGGCTCAATGACTGACCCACTCGTCTGCGTAGCCCTTGACGGATGCACTGTGAAGGAAATGATTGATGAAGCAGCGAGAGCCAATCTTGGTGGCGCTGATTTAGTCGAGGTACGCTTCGACAAATTATACCTCATAAAACCCAAAAAAGGTGCTATAAGTGAAGATAGCGAGCAGGCTTCAGAACAGAAAAAGACGGATCAATCGCAATGGGAACTACGTTCAGTTTCAGACATCAAGGTTTCAGAAATCCTCTCCGAGTTAAAGGGTGGAATCCCTCTTCCAGTTATTTTTACCTGTAGGCCAAAATCAGAGGGCGGCTTTTTCCCGGGCGACGAATCGGAACGGCAAATTGTCCTCGGAGAGGCAATCAGTAGTGGGGTAAGTTACACCGACATCGAGATATCAATTCCTGAAAAAGACCGCAAGACTTTGATGTCAGCGGCAGCAGATGCGGGTGTAAAAGTCGTTGCATCCATACACGAAGAAGGAGTCCCGTCAAGTGATGATATCGTGGCAGTTGTTCGTGATAATAGCGATAAAGGAGAAATTCTCAAACTATGCTGGACGACAGAATCCCAACACGAAAGTCTGAAACTAGTCGAGGCTTCATGGCAGTTGAAGGGTGAAGGTTTCACCTTCTCAATTATGGGCTTAGGGCCTGGTGGAGACTGGACACGCCTTCATGCACCGATTCTTGAACAGTCATTGGTCTATGCAACTTTACAGAACGATTTCCATCTTGGAGATAAGGGCCTTGTAAATGTTAGAGACTTGCGTGATGCTTGGACCTTGATGGAATATTGAATTCCTTCACAACGGATTATCTTTTGATTTATCCGAGAGAGATTCCTCTTCGGATTTTTTGTCCATTGAAGGAACTAAGTCAACATGAATCCCATTCATGCCAGCTTTCGCATGTTTGAAGTGCATAACAACTGGAACTGCAATTAGAAGAAGAATCAATGTCATACAGGTCAATGGCACAGTCCAAGTTGGCAAGATGAAGGCATCCTCAACCATCACAGTCAGGTCAACGAGAATGGTAGCATGCGGTGCTGGAGCATCTTGAATATGCGCATTGTCAATGGCATCGATAAGAATGACGAATTCCTCATAAGAAGTTTCAGAAAGGAAAGATGAATGAATCTCTAATTTATCAAGAACAACGCTGAAGTCAGTTTCTCGAATATTCTCATAATCGTTTGAGTCCCTGAATGTCCTCCATAATCCCCCTCTCCATTCAACGGGTATGTTTTCTTCTAAGTCAGCCATCCATTGTCGATCATCACCATTAAGATATAGATATTGATCTGAATAAGTAGAAAAATCACTACTTGTGAAGAGGTATGCGTCTACTTTTGGATTTGTAGTTCCGTTTGCATTGATGTCATCGACAGTGATACAGAAGGTGTATCTTTTACCTAGTGTGAGGTTCATTTGAACCCCCGAACTGGTGCCATTCTCAACAACAAAAGAGGTGTGGAAGCCTTTGTCGAGCGAGAGCAAGGGGGTATTTTCTTGCATAAGTGGCTGATCCCATTGCCTGCCACGGGGTTTTTCATCAGAAGATAATTCCTCCATGTCCGAGAAATAATTATCCGATGAATTGACAGATACATTCCGCAAATGCTCGTCGAAACGAGCGTGTTCTCCACTTTCAACACTACAAGATGAAGCACTTGCATTGTTAACTAATAGCGAGTTAAATTGCAATGGCAATAACAAGGGGAGTATCAGGACTAAGAGCATCAGCGAAAGACGCCTAATTCCCTTCAATAAATCACCTCTAACGCTTTTTGGCGCGTACTGGGCGCACATATCCAGAGTCTGAACTTCTGCGCTCATCCTTTGATAAAATACCCGGTTTTGGAGGTGGCTCGTGTTGGTCCATTCCCAAGACTCCACCTTCACTCTCGACATTTTGTACATTATAAGAGTCGGATGCTTCTGCTGCTTCTTCTTCATCAAAGTCTGCTGGCGTTCTCATCACCATCCAGCCCATGATCAGAACTGCGATAATCAAGGCCAAGACAGTGGCAGACTCGCCGCCAGCATCAGCTAACCAAGCCTTGGTATCAGCCCACTTAAAGTCTGATAAAGTGGGTGTCTTATCTGGATTTTCATTGATTTCAATTATCAGCGATTCTTGGACACAAACTCCCATACCATCACAAACCTTCACGGTAATCATCAATTCTCCAACTTCCTCATAGATGTGAGTCATACGAGTACTCCCGAGCCCATCAGGGCTACCTTCCCAATCATTTTCCGGATTTCCATCCCCATCAATATCGATTTGGTCATTCATATCCCAGAATACAGAGATGGTTCTTGGAATAATCAGGTCATGGTCATAAACACTACCATCATTGAGATCAAGGTCCCGATAAATATCATAGTTTCTGTTTTGTTCAGAGTCGGTTGCATTAATATGGAATATTGACAGTTCATTGATGATTAGGACCGATGCCTCGGAAATCCCATCGGTGACTGGGGGTGCGTCTACTACGATTGTAAAACTAGCACTAGTGGTATCTCCAGTTTCGAAGGCATCTCTTACGGTTAGAGCCACAGTATAGGTTCCCGGAGTTGAATAGGAATGCCAAGGATGACTTTCTTTTGAAGGAGGTGTCCCATCACCGAAATCCCAAGTATATTCAATCAAACCATTCCATTCGCTATCATTACGGTTAAATGGAATCAAATTATTTGCAAATCCAGCATCACCATCGCGTGTTCCACTTGAATCGAAGAAGAGTAAAGTGCCAGCGGAGGCATGGGTTCTATTATTATCATCAAAGGTTTTTGAATAGGAGTCAGGGGTGAATCCTTCTCCCCTAGGGGTTCCCACATTAACTAAATCCCCATTTTTCCAAGCATCAAGGATATTAACTTCAATTATTGGCAAAGGATTTCTTATTTGGATAATTAGAGTCCTGTTAGCAGATGCTTGTCCATCCTCATCTGTAACAATCAGAGTAACTGTGTGCTGGCCTGGTGTATTGAAAGCATGTGAGACTTGAGACTTGGTAGAATTTGTACCATCATCAAAGAACCACTGGAAACCGAGGACTGATGGGTTGTCCACAGAGCTATCGGGGTCAAAACTATCTCGGCCATCAAAACTGTAAATCGACTCCACCATACCATCTTGCTGTCTAAAGTCGATAACGTTATTATTTATGTCCACGGACTCGATATTTGCAACTGGCCATTGATTTATAACTAGTACATTTAGTTGAACGGTAGATTGACCACCATCATCATCGAAAACAGTAGCGGTCACAGTTTTATTCCCAGGAGTATCCCATGCTGCAGTAGGTTGCCAGTCGCTGCTAGTTGTAGTTGTGAAGTCACTGCTACGATCAACATTTACTTCATTCACCGCGGCTCCTGATGTGAATTGCCAATCGATACTTACCAATTCCCCATCATCATCGACGAATAATTCTGGCATTGGTAATGAAGTATATGTGTCGACGATTAGAACATCGTCATAAATCAAGCGTGGTAGTCTGTTTTTAACAAATACACTGAAATTGTGGTATCCTGTATTCTTTCCATCCCATGCTGTCACCATAACGGTCAATTCATTGCCATTGCCATTGCCGCCTTCGTTCCACTCGTGGCTAACGACGGTATGGGCAATCCCGCCTTCAGTCTCGCCATCCCCCCAACTCCAATTGAAAAAGAGATGGTCGTTTGGCACATTGTCTTGAGTCGATAAAGCGGATAACTGAATGCGCTGATCTGTATAAACTGTAATTGAAGAAACGACCTGTGTTCCAGAACTATCATGGACCTCGACGAGTGGCACGAATGGGTCTCCGACAACTACGTATCCTGGATACTTCGGACTCCAAGCCCCACCTTGGTCCTGAACACTTAGATTGGTCCAATAAAATCCTTCATCTTGATACCACCGATATGGGGATTTCAAACTTGAAACATTTCCGTCTCCAAAATCCCAGAGGTATGCTGTGGGTTCATCGGAGTGAGGGAAGGTGTTGTTACTATCTGTCAATCCCCAATAGTCAATACCGGAGCCTGTGAATTGGACTGGTAGCCAAGTTAGTGTTGCATTTGTGCTCGAGCTAGCATTTGGTAAAGGCTGCATATTGTAGACCATTTGACTACTAGTAGTAGCCAAATCGATGGTCTCTCCGAGTAGGTCTTTCATTATGAAAGCCAGATCATAATTGCCGCTTGTATGGGGTGTCCAATACATGATGCTAGGGGATGGAACGCCCCCTCCTGCTTCGATGGCAGTGGTGAATTGATCTACCACCTGCCCATTAGAATCTCGGGCTGAGACTTCGATATTCAGGTTTTCAAAGAAGGCGCTTGAAGTTACTGTGAATGGTAATGCCATCGTGTCATCATCGCCATCGCCATCCCTATCTGCCATAACTGCTGCACCGAGGCTAAGACTTGCAGGAGAGGTGATCCTAGCAGCTTCGATGTCTATTGTGGCATTGGGATAGACGGAGCAATAATTGCAATCAGTTTGAAAACTCTCGTACCAGACAATGATATGCACTTCGTCAGTAATATTTCCAAATCCCGGAACCATTGCAGTTGCGACCATGCTATTGAAATTTAAATCACTAGCAGTGTACAGGCCATCTCCACTTGCCCTTGTTAGAATACGTCCATTCATACCGCTTTCATCAGCAGATACTCGAATAGATAATGGTGCAGGAGATGCTGAACCAGGTTCTAATTTAAACATTTGAACACCCCATCCTTCGATGAAGTTTCCACGGGATTCCCACGGTTGTGCCCAATCCGAGTTTGAAGCAGCAGGTTGAACCTTACAAAATACTGAGCTACTGCAAAGATCGGTCATTGCTACATTGGAGATGCCATAGATGCCGATTGATGAATCGAGAGTCGCAGCGATTGTGAAGTTTGCAAATACTTCCTCAAAGGTACTACCAAGAACTCTACCCCCATTATTTGGAGGAGTTTGAGCCAAGGATTCAATTCCTTGAGAGCCAGTTTGAGTATTGGTCACCAGTTGACGGATTGCCGCTCCACCTCCAAGATGGTCTGCTAGCCAAAGTAAAAACAGGAATCCACCACCATAATCTGCAATTCTCTGGTTCCACCATCGAACACTGACCCCACTGTCTTGAGTCCACGCGTTGGAGTGTCCTGCGAGAGTTGAGGATGCGCCGAAACAAAGGAAGGCAGCCATATCCGCTGCACCTTCGTCAATCCACAAATATTCTTGAGAGTCTGCGGCATTATGCAAAAGGTGTTGTAATTCGTGAGCCAAAATAACCTTACTCCATGAAAGTGTGGCATCTGCATGATCGATGAAGACGATTTCTCTTGTGCCAGCATATCCCGGTTGGAAATATCCTCCTTTATTGCCGGCTCCATCAATAGCAATAATTGCTACAATGATTTGACAATTCCCATCAACATCTGGAGGCTCCGGAGTGCCTGTGCCGTAATCTTTGCCAAAGTATGTGGTTAAGGTTGGATAGATTGTATTGTCCCAGTCCGTTGCCCAATTTGAGAGAACCGTTGATGATAATGTGTAGCCATCCTGTAGGACGAATGCCACGGTATTAGTGGCTCGTTCAACGGTTGCTGTTGTAGTTCCTCCTGCATCGGCTGCTACGCTTATGCTATCTCCTTCTGCTAATCTATTGCAGGCACGAGCAGAAGCCCTTCCTTGAGTCGAGGAATCTTCTTGGAACATATTTGGTGAACCTGCATCCCACCATTTTTGTTTCAAGTAGGAGGTGGCAGAATAAACTGGTTCATTTCCATCCATGAACAAGTAAGGTCGCCCTTCTTTGGCGGTGGCACCATCCAATGACATCAGTGCTGATGGGGGTGGAAGAAGTTCTAAATCATCTTCAGATTCCTCAGGTGGTGAAGCATTGGCGAGAGGTGCCATTGAAGCAAACAAGAGAATTAAAATCAGGGCTACTGGGAGGCCGGGCATTACGGACTTGAGTTTCATCATTTGCAGCGCCTCAGAGTAACGCAATGCGTTACGGTGGGACCACCTTGAATGAGGTATTTAAGGCTCGGTGGAGCAGGCATCAGACATGCAGAGAATGATTGGTGCCCTCTTTGCAGGCATCCTCTTCATTTCTTCGCTTCAATACATCTACCTTGAGGGGGCTTCAGGAGAATCATCCTCAAACTCTGAATCCGAACCACAATTAATGCAAGTGAATATTACTAATGAAGTTACACATGACGAGCAGGCCTTCACTCAGGGACTACTCTGGTACAATGGAATGTTCTATGAAAGTACGGGGCTGAAGGGGGAGTCGACGCTAAGGGAATTACATCCAAATGGGACAGTTAATCGAAGTATAGGATTGAATGACAGTTTATTCGCTGAGGGATTGGCGAGAATCGATAATAAATTAATTCAGTTGACCTGGGAAAGTGGAATTGCCCTAGTCTGGAATATATCAAATCTTTCGCTGGAATCCCAATTTGAATACGAAGGAGAAGGATGGGGCTTATGCAATGATGGTACTAACTTTGTTATGTCCAATGGCAGTTCAAATCTTTCATTCAGGAAGCATGATGATTTCAGTATTGTAAGGCATTTGAATGTAAGCCTTGATGGACAGCCAGTCAACAACTTGAATGAACTCGAATGCACAGGTGAATATATCTGGGCAAATGTTTGGCAAGAAGATAATATTATTAGAATTAATTCTAGCACTGGAATTGTTGATTTAATTGTCAATGCAAGTTCATTGTCCGCACTTCAAACTGATGGTATTAATGATGTGTTGAATGGAATAGCAATCGATGATGAAGGGAAAATGTGGCTAACTGGTAAGAAGTGGGATTCATTGTATGGAGTTGAATTGATTGAAGTTGAAGAAATTGTTGACATCGTCGTGCAAGAGCCAGACCCATCTCCAACAATTCAAAGTCCAGTAAAACCTGAAGAGCAGGAAGAAGATGTATCTTTGCAACTTTACATGATTTACTCACTGCTACCAATCGCTGCTTTGGCAACTACAGGAATTGGAATGTTCAAAGTCTGGCGCAAGCCACAGGATGATGAGGAGAAGGCCTTAGCCCCGATGGACGTGTTTGAAGATGACGAATGAAAAGTCTTCAGATGACCAAACTGGGGTCATGAGTATTTGGAAAAAACACAGTGAAAGGGAACGAAGAATAGATATTTTGATGGAAATTAGAGCTGAGTATGCTGGTCGAGCAATGATGCGAACTATAGTTGCAGTTCTAATCGTCAGTGGCAGTTTGATGGGCTTACTTAGTGGCTTCTTATTACTTTCAAATAACCCCGATGACTTATTGTCGTCTTCATTGTTCAAATCTGATGATAATGTGGATATCAGCGGTCATACCCTTCACAATGAAACTGGTAAAGGAGTTTCAGGAGTAGCAATTACCTTGAGCGACCCAGAAACAGGTGCCCTAATAGATAAAACAACTTCAGATGCAAATGGCTTTTATCGTTTTGAAGACATATTATCGAAACGCTCGGAAATGACTGCAGTCAAAGATGGTTTCAAAACAATTCATCGAATATTCACTCCTAGTCAAACTGGTGAAGTACCATTGACTATGCATGAGGGAGATGGAGTCGAGGAAGAGGTTATTGAAGAGCCTAATTCAATCCTCTCCGCAGCAGTTACAGTAAGTACAATTGTTGCTGTAATCACCATTCTAACAGCCTTCGTTGGGCTTTATGCAGCCCATGAAGCAAGAAGAGGCAAGCGCTATCGCAGAACTCAATATCTGGCGGGAATTTCCCTCTGTAGCCGTGGTTTTATCATCTTTGGTCCAATCTTAATTTTGGTGGGGATGATTTTGATGATGATAATCAAAGAACAATTCGCTGACCATGCAGTCGATGGGAGAACTAAGTCTGCTGGGGATGATTCTTGATGTATTTGATCAGTGTCGAAGGTGGCGATGGTTCGGGAAAAGGCGAGGCGGCCAGAATACTCAAGGACATCGTCTCGGATTTTCCATTTCCCGCAGTTGTTATGACTCATGAGCCAAGAAGAAATAGCCCGATTGGCCTGTTGGCACTTGAGTCGGTAAAAAAGGGCAATAAATCTCCACTTCAAGAAGCCGCATTATTCGCTGCAGACCGTCTTGACCACACACATACGTGGATACTCCCTAGACTGCAGAGGGGCGAGTTGGTAATTAGTGACAGAAATATTCACTCTTCATTGATCTACCAAGGAAGCGTGGGGAAAATAGGTTACAGAAAGGTCGCTTTGATGAATGCAGGGGCAGCAATTCCAGACTTGGTTATCTGGGTAGACTGCGACCCTGTTATGGCGATGAAGAGAATCAATAGAGGAACTCTGCGAGGAAGTTCACAAAAGTCAGAATATTTCGAAACCGATGAACTACAAACAAAAGTCAGAGAGGGATTCCATGAATTGCTTGGCAACCCAGAAAAAACTCCAGCACCATTCGACCTATGCACCATTGCCGGACCTATACTTAATGAAGGTAGCAAAAAACAACTGAAGAAAGATTTGTCAACAGCTATTAGAGGATTCCTAAACAAGCGCCCTCCGCCTCTAAATGTCGACGCACAAGTAGTAGATAGGCACCACCTTCAGAGATTGGTAGAAGGTATGGCAACTCAAAAGCGGCTACCAGGTTCCCCAATAGAATCCACCTCTTTGATGGAGGATTGGTTAGCAGGGAAAAGTCCAGCATCTTGGTTGGAAAAGGCGGAGAAGGCCTGGATTATGGCCAAAGCAAGGGAATCAGATGTAGCCTCTTCATGCATCCACCATTCTATTTGGTCCCTGATGGGAACCTTGTCATTCATTCCATCAGCAGACGTTCCATCATTGAGGCGACATTTGGGACCGGTACGTGCAGTTTCACAAAGACATACGCAAAGGCTAGTAAAATGGTTTGAAAAAATAGGTTGGACACACCGACAACAAATCCATGTTCCATTCACCGACGCACCGACTTTCAAAATCGGAGCGGAATGGATTGGCTTTGGACGAATGGTATTGGCCTTGTGGCCGATGCAAACGCACTTGGCAGAATGGAGAAGGCGATGTCCAAAAGAAGATACAGCCAAAGCCATGGATTGGATTTTGGCTGAAGATAGAATGCCAAAAGACGCATTGGATAAGTTACTAGGGGCAACAACAGCAAGGCTTCAGATGCTAACTTCAGGGCACCTTGGATGCCCAGCTCCTACTACAATTGCAGAATACAAAGTGTGGTGGAGTAGCCTTCCAAAGTGATGATATCTAACGACTATGGGTTATCAATAACCAAGTCAAGAACAAACCAGCAGCAGCACCAACAACTCCGCTCAAGGTATTTCCTTGTGCAGCATCCATGAAACCGATTGCCCCAAAACCTGCCAAGGGCCCACCCAGTGCCGCCATCTTAATCAAAAACTCCCGCTGTGGCATGGGTGGTTTACGAGGCCTTAAAGTGATAGTGCTGCGCTTTTTCCAGAGGTGGAAATCTGCACTGATTTCTGCTGTTGCCAACTGCGTTAGAGTCTGAGAGCGCAATTCAGGATTCCGACTACTCGAATTACCTTTTCCAGTAACGAAAGTAACTCTGCCTACTCTATGGCGAACGGATAGACAAATTTCCACCGCTGCCTTTGCATTGGCAGATTCAAGATCGTTCAAATCAACTCCAACTCCGAGACCTCGGTCGACAACATGGGTAAATACATGCCATTGGCGTGAACCAATGGTTATGTCATGCTCAGCCTTAGCTTGAATAGGCCCCAGTACTTCACGTAAATGTGAGACAGCCTCGGCAACCGGAATTTCAACTCTAACCCTTCTACCCATTATTGAATAAGAAGCAAAAGTAGAAGTGAAAATCAATAACCACCCTATTCCTGCAATTTGAAGCCCAAGTAAAAACCCAGAACGAAATGCATGCGCATAAATAACCACGATATAAGTCAAAACTCCAGTATAAGTTGCCAAAACAAGAGCAGTTACGAATGACTGTTTTATGGTCAGCGGCCTTCTTTCCCAAGCCGGAGTGGCAATTCTATTACTAGTCAACCCCACTCCCCCAAGCCTGCGTTCGCTTCCACCTCATTGAAGTGTTGCTCAAAATTAACCATTCGATGCAACCTTCAAGTGTCACCCTATGATGGAGGCTTCCATGGAAGAGGAACTTGGCAAGTCCAGAGCCCAGAAAGTTGGTTCATGGGTATTTGGTGTAAGTCTTTTTTTCTTAATTTCATTTTTCCTTGCTCCTGCGACTTTGGGAGCAGACTCTGTCCCAAGACTTTCTGGCCGTGCCAATGCTTTTGATTACGCACAGGATGATGGTTGGGGCTCTTGGGGAAATGGGGTAAATGAGGGAGGGATTGGCCATAACCAACCTGCGGAAGGATTATTTTCATGGACCCAAATAAACCCTTATGCTGGATTTATTTATTCATTCGGAGACCTAAATTGCCACCAAAAGTATGAGCGTAGTTGGGAAATCAATGGCAACCAAATGCCAGTTTGCACAAGAGATGTAGGAATCTTCCTCGGCCTTGCAATCGGCGGTTGGCTATTTTCTCGACGCGGTAGTAATCGTTGGACAATAACGGATTCATTTTTATCAGTACTTGGTCCTAAAAGATTGGATTTAATCTATGAGTCATCAAAGAGAAAGGTTGCAGCGGCAGCAATCGTTGGGATTTCGGTGCTTCCAATAGCCATTGATGGCTTTACCCAAATGCTAACTTCCTATGAATCAACCAATCCGGTTCGATTAATCACTGGGGGAGCATTTGGGGTCTTTCTTGGATTGCTGATTGCCGCTATGTTTTCAGCAAAACCTTCCGATTTTGATGGTAGACCTGAACTAGTTAGGTTACCAGGTAGGGCTAGATTAGTCAAAAATAAAGAAGAAGAATGAATTCCTGACGCCTTTGTTGTGCCAAACGGAATGAAAGCAAAGGATGGCGTACTAGACGAGTAGTAGGTGCTGAGCACTAATGTGGGGACAATGATGTAATCAAAGTTCACGCAAAAGCGTGATTATCCTTCGTTATTTTCTTGTCTTACAGCTTCGATATCAACTACAGATTGAATTTCCTTATTCATCTCAGGAGGAGGGGATTCTACAGGGGATGTCATTTCTCCATTTTCGACATATAGGCTCGGACCATTGGCCATGAAGTATACAGAGCCACGACCGGTTCTAGAATCTGCAGGTTGCGAATTATTTCCACTCGCACAGGTTCCAGTACAACCATCTGCAAATGCGATGTAAACACGACCTTCTAAATCGATAGTCAAATCATTGAAGTCCAACAGGTTTCGATTTGAACCACCCTGTTCGCTGTTACAATCACCACTGTTTAGGCAAATAGAACCAATTTGCACAGGGTCATCAGTTACCCTTCGTGTATGGAAAATCGGATTTTCATCAAGTGCGTTTAGACTGTAGGTTACATAGAGGTGATAGTGGACTCCGTTAGGCGCATTGTGGGCATTCCCATTCCAATTTTCAGGAATAGTGCTGTTAGAATCTACCAGTGACCCATTTTCACTCCCTAGGTAAGTTACTGCGATTCTTCCAGGATCGCCAGCATCCGTTTGTGGAAAGGCAGTCGAAATAACTTCGATTGGACTAATTCGAATACTGGGGGCATCCCAACTTTCACCTGAATCTATACTTCTAGACATGTATATTCCTTGATCATTTCCAGTCCAAATATGATATGCATTGGAATCACTATCTGTTGCTACTTCAGAGTTTTTGCGAGGAGATGGGGTTCCAACATCAGTACCCATCTCCCTCTCTTCCCAATTTAATCCGTTATCTTTTGAGAAAATTAGTGTTGGCGTTTCTACACGAGGTGTAAGGTAAACAGTTCCATCAAGAGCAGTAGTAATCGCCCCATGCAATCCACCGTTTGTAGATGCAAGGCCGACAATATTCCCGCCGACTTCGAAGGTGGCACCTCCATCAAAACTAGTGAAACAGGAAATTCCTACAAGTTTGTTAAAACAAAAATAGACAGCGGTGTCGTAAGTTGGATTTAGTTGTCCAATAGGGCCAAACAAGCCTTCATCGACCCACGGGCCAGTTGCCAGCTTGATGTGGTCATTGAGAGGAGTTGTTCCAGAATCATGAGGGTTGCCTAGCCACGATTGCCCATCATTGTCCGACCATCCAATCCAAGTGGATTCTAGCCCCATCATATGAATGTTAAAAACACGGTCTGTTTCTAAGTCAACCCATCCATATGGATCACTGGTAAAAGGGGCTTGAGTTATATCTGCGACATTTGTCCAACTCTCGCCATAATCGCATGAACGCATTGGTTTCTCCATAGCAATGAAGAACATGCAACCGCTAGATGTTATTCCAATACTAGGTTCTTTTCCAGTCTCACCTACATCACTGAATATAAAATCCATTTCCAACGGTTCTTCATCTACTGCCATACCCGAACTATTAGTAACGAAAATAGTTGGGTCATCTACTGTATCAACTCCGGGATTATCTTCCAATACCTCTTCATCTGAAAGCAGGTAATATATAATCGTAGATGAAAGCAAAAGAAAGACTAGTAATAACGCTAGTCCCTGAGCCATAGAGAATTTTCCAGCCGACCTACTGAAGAAGGTTGCCCTTGTTCCCATATTTGTTCCGGCATGGCAATAGCACAAGTATGTTATCTCGTTTAGTAGCATTAATTTACTGTGGGAATTAGGCACCGCCATGAAGACCATGACATGCTTACAACTCGGTGGGGCTTGCGGCAAAGAATTCACTGCAGAAACCTTTGATGAACTTGGAGAGATGGCAAAAAAGCACGGTACAGAGATGTTTCAGACCAGCGATGCGGCTCATATGGCTGCCATGCAGAAGGTGATGGTATTGATGCAAAACCCTGACGCGATGAATAAGTGGTTTCAATCGATGAAAGAGACATTTGATGCTCTACCTAATGATCAATGAATTGGCTTTGAAATTTCAGAATGCTGAATGGATGCGTTCAAGTGAGTCCCCAATTCTGTAAGTTGCATGGACCCGATGCAAGCCCTGCTGATGCGGCTTGGCGAAGCGGGAATTCCGCTCGACTCCACAATCATCGAAGCGATGATGGAAGTAGATGTTAGAAGTTTTAGTGATTTCGACCCTACCCCCTTTTTCCACGACCGCCCACTGGTCTTTCTCGAAACTCCAAGCGGCGGTGTGAAGACAATTTCCGCACCTCATATGGTCTCAACTTTGATGACATATTTGGAATTGAAAAAAGGACATGATGTAGTTCTAATCGGCGCTAAAGGCGGCTATTTCGCAGCATTAATTGCCTATTTAGTTGGCAGTGAAGGGAGCGTTTCAGTCTATGACCCATCAGGAGAGGTCATCCTTCACTTGGAAGAAAGGCTACATGATATTGAGAATTGCAAATTAAGTCAAATATCAAGCCTTGACAAAGCACCAAAGGATTTCCCCGAATTAGTCAACCGAGTTTTAGTAACTGGTTCGATTCGTGAATTGCCAGATTGGTTAGAAGATTCAGTTGCTGATGGGGGTTTCATTATCGCTCCCCTCGGTGGTGAGGTTAACCAAACTCTGATCAAACGCGAACGCCTTGAGGATGGTTTGCATGATACTGCTCTTGGCAGTGTGGTCTTTGGGCCAGTTGACATCAAAGATAGTGAGGCGGGGATTCCTAGTCCCGATACCTTAGCCGATGTCTTGGAGGAAGCGGCTGCTTTTGCGCGGGTTCATGAAGCGATGGATGCAAAACTCTTGCAACAGATGGACGATTTAATCACTGAATTACGTTGTCTTCCCGATGATTTACCACCTCCTGAATTCAATATGGAGTTTGATGACGATGAAGAAAAGCATCCTTTAATTGAGATTCTAAGTTCTGCGGAGGAGTGGCTTGGAGGGCTTTGGCCCTTGCTTGCTGAGATGTTCAATATTCGAATGCAGAACCCGGGTGCACCATCTGATGATTCTTCTTCTATGGGCTTTTCGGGGGGCCATGAGGACCTGATTCCCTGATGCCAAGTTCAAAGGTCTGTCTTTGATTGCATTTCCTTGTTGCTTATGTCTGGACCACGAATTCATCACTTCGCTTCTTGCTTGGATGGAGCTTCGCGTTTGCTTTCTGTTCGCCTATTATTGCTTGGACCGTTCTCTTCTTCATTTGATATCGAGATGCCAAGGTGGGTTCCTGGCTCTTACTTAATTCGAGAGCCTATGGCTCATGTACGGGATATTTCGGCTGATGGTGCTTCAATCACTCGTAAAGGCGAGAACGCATATCGCCTCAAACCTAATACTGATTCTGAAGAGATTTTGATTTCCTATGATTTGTTATGTCCTGACTTGACAGTTCGAACAAATCATCTCGACAATACCCATCTTCATTTACTTCCAACATTCACTTGGTTCATGCCTTCAAAAGGCTGGAGCGCAGGAAGTGAATGCACAGTAACATTGTCTATGCCTGATGATTGGAGCGCAGCAACCCAACTGCATACTTATCCAGTAAAAACTCCAAAGCATGCTGATTGGAAAGGCTCCAATGTTGTATCTTGGGGACCTCCAACTATTGATGAATTATATGATGGCGTTATCGAGGCCGATGCTTGTCCTAACCATTCTAGGATGATGAGTGGTGCCATGCATCATTTGCGTATTTGGGATGCTGGCGGGCAAGTTGTTGAGGATGAGGCTGTTGAACGCATCCTTGTTTCAATGGATAAATTAGTCGCCGAGTTTGTTGCTTTGTTTGGACCCCTTCCATATGAGGAATACTGGACAATATTATTCTTGACTGGAGGAGATCGTGGTGGTTTGGAGCATCTGCGCTCCCAAACAAGTATGGTTCCGCGCAAGGCACTTTGGCCACAGCAAGATGATGCTTGGCGGGATTTAGTCAGCCTTTTGTCGCATGAATACCTACACGTCTGGAATGTTAAGCGCCTTCGTCCAAAAGAATTTGTTGAGTATGATTTGAGTAAGGAATCCCGGACTGATTTATTATGGTGGTTCGAAGGTGGAACATCTTGGTTAGGAGATATAATTTGTTTGAAGAGTGGCGTTTGGAGCGAAAAGGATTGGCGTAAAGATCTGGAGCGCAAGATGAAACGTTTCTTGGCTGGAGATGGAAACCGCCATCAATCGCTAGCGACTTCTAGTCATGAAGCGTGGATTCACTTGTATCGTCCACATCCA
>Ga0302122_10000111_pt1 | contig 41857 bp, 36 predicted proteins | sample CB21_SCM_MG_FD_203115 | JGI IMG/M metagenome (GOLD analysis project Ga0302122, IMG submission 203115) | Marine microbial communities from Western Arctic Ocean, Canada - CB21_SCM | ecosystem: Environmental > Aquatic > Marine > Oceanic | place: Canada: Western Arctic Ocean | collected 2017-09-28 | reverse complement strand
CATCCGGGATTCGAACTCCTACCATGTTGCTTGGGCCGCTCATGCTTCTTCACTCCTCTCCGGTAAATCTCTCAGAGAGGGTAGGGCATATGAATGTTGTGCATTTGTTAAACAATCCGTTTTCACTTGTAAAACAAAGCAGTCATGCTTTTCTCTTATATCTTTCCATTTATATCGCCGATTTCGCCGAAACTAGCCGAGGCAGTATTCGCTCTGCCGTTCTAAGTGGTCTCCCCATAGCAGTGTGGTAAGTCGTACTGCGTGAACATCTTGAAAAGGAGGCGGCGCATCGGCGCATCAATCCACTTGGTGGATAGAAGGTATACAGATGAGCCTCATCGATGATGTCTATGCAAGTGTAATTGCCAGAGACCCAGACCAGCCCGAATTTCACCAAGCAGTAAAGGAAGTCTTAGATAGCCTTGGGCCAGTGATGGAACGCCACCCTGAATATGCAGATGCCAACATCCTAGCAAGAATCGTCGAGCCAGAGAGAGTCATGCAATTCCGTGTTCCATGGGTAGACGACGAAGGAAATGTTCAGGTTAATCGTGGTTTCAGAATCCAGATGAACAGCGCAATCGGCCCATACAAGGGCGGACTTCGTTTCCATCCAAGCGTCAACCTATCAATTCTCAAGTTCTTAGCTTTTGAGCAAGTTTTCAAGAATAGCCTTACCACTCTACCAATGGGTGGAGGAAAGGGCGGTTCTGATTTCGATCCAAAGGGTAAGTCAGATGGAGAAGTCATGCGTTTTTGTCAGGCCTTTATGGGGGAATTATGGAGACATATCGGTGGCAACACCGACGTACCAGCAGGAGATATCGGCGTTGGTGGCAGAGAGATTGGCTACCTTTACGGAATGTACCGAAAGAATAGCAATGAATTCACAGGAGTTCTAACCGGCAAAGGACGTTCATGGGGAGGTTCACTAATCCGTCCAGAAGCAACTGGATACGGGCAAGTTTACTTTGCTCGTGAAATGCTAAAGACACGGGGAGATAGCCTTGAGGGCAAAATCTGCATAGTTAGTGGTAGCGGAAACGTTGCCCAGTATGCTACCGAAAAAGCCACACAACTAGGAGGAAAGGTAGTCACTATGTCCGATAGCAGTGGATTCATCCACGACCCAGAAGGTATCGACGCAGAGAGGTTAGCATGGGTAATGGACCTCAAGAACAACCGCCGTGGAAGAATCAGTGAATACGCAGAGCACTTCTCATCCGCTACTTACACAGCATCCGACAGAAGCCTTGACCACAATCCAATCTGGAATGTTAACGCAGATGTAGCCCTACCTGCAGCAACCCAGAATGAAATCAACGAAAACGATGCGGCTAACCTTTTGGCAAACAATGTATTTGTGGTTTGCGAAGGTAGTAACATGCCAAGCACTCCTGCTGCTATCGAGAAGTTCATCGAAGCGGGTATCCTATATGCTCCTGGAAAGGCAAGCAATGCAGGTGGAGTAGCAACCAGTGGCTTAGAGATGAGCCAGAACAGTATGAGGCTATCATGGACTCGAGAAGAAGTCGATGCCAAGTTAGATGGAATCATGGTTGCAATTCACGAGTCCTGTGCATCTACTGCTGCAGCATATGGTGAGCCAGGGAATTACATGCTTGGAGCAAATATCGCCGGTTTCCTAAAGGTTGCAGATGCGATGTTGGCTCAAGGCGTCATTTGATTAGTTCGTGCTTCAATAACCATTGTTTGGTCATAAGACCACCAAATCCGGAATAATCCCCCAAGTCTCCTCCAGATTTGAGAACTCTATGGCAGGGCACGATAACAGTTACAGGATTAGCAGCCATCGCCGATCCTACTGCTCTTGAAGCTCCTTCATGGCCCGCCTTTTTCGCTAAGTCGCCATAAGAAATTGTTTCTCCAACTTTTGTAGAATACAATGCCAACCAAACATCCTTTTGGAAACTCGTACCTTGAAGGTCTAGTTTGATATCTGGTAACTCCTTCTTCTCAATAAATTGCAAAAGCCATTTCTCAGCACTTGAAAGAATTCCCTTTTGTAAGAGGGTTGGTCTACTGAATACCAACAACCTCTTCCATTTAGCCTGCTCTTCAGGGGATAGGAAAATCAGACGCTTCAGGCCCTTTTCACTGGCTGTTGCTAACATTATTCCACATGGTAATTCGAATAGAGAGTTGGCATCATTTACCATTTTCTCCACCCTCAACCGGTGCTTCTTCCATCCCGATGATTTCATAATTTGAAGGGAATAAGGCGATTATAATACCTGCGACAAGGCAGAACAATCCCCATCCGAATGCTTGCTGGACGATGAATAGTTCCAAGGCTATGGCGCATAGGATTAGCCCTCCAACATTGGAGATCCAAACCATGGATTTGAAGGTAGAAAGACCAACTCCTTTGGTGCCTTCTCCCCGATAGGGGCCAAACTCCCCTCCAAACCGGAGTGCATCTTCCTTTTTCTCTGACATTTCATTCACCTGTCAAGCATGACGATTGCATCTGTTGGACATGCAAGTACACAGAGTCTACACCCTGTACAAGGGTCGCGGAGGATTATTGCTTTCTTGTTGACATCTGTTTTCATCAATGGGCTTGCCATTTCTTTATCGTACATTTCGATAGCATCATCATCGCAGACCAGAGTGCATTGGTCGCAACCGATGCATAATTTTTCATGGACAAAGGCAACAACTTCATCGCCGCCCTTTAGAGATTCCTTTCTTTCTTCATTGCCGGAATCCAGTGCCTTTCGGATGCGCTTCGCTTCGCCATCTCGGCGTCTTTGAAGTTCATCGATGGAGGTCATCAGGGTTGGCGAAGGGCTGTTCGGTTTCAAGCCTTCTCGCTCTGCAATTGCATCTCTTTGCCCATCGCCAACATCGATAGTTCTGCAACCAATGCATGCCAGCCATCAGCATGACGAGTAAGGTACTCAGGCATTTCATCACGGCGATGGAAGCGAGAAGAAGGCGAGTTTAGATTCTCCATGTCGGATTTCTTTGAATTAACGCGGTAAAACCAAGATGCTGCTTCCCCATCGACCAGATAAACTACTGGCTCAAGTACCCCATCTTCACTAAATTGGGTTGGTACTCCTTCTTGAATCAGGAAATTTTCGGTATCCGCTCCACCTTTACTATAGGAAAGTTTCTTCATTTTCCGATTGGATAATTGCAGCAATTGTTCACCAGAGGTTATTGTCAGGATACCCAGGCCATATGTTCCTCTGTCATTTTTAACAAAGACAACGGGTTCTCTATCGATTCCGTGTTTTTTATATCGTTGCTTTATTTGCTGAATAAAAGTGTTAACGTCTGCTGCTAATTTGATTCGGCAATTTTCTTTATCCAAGCATTTGTCTTCGCTGACAATCCATGATGTAGTTAGGTGCCAAGGGTCAATGCCGAGCATTCCGCATACTTCATTGACATATTCATCGAGTGCTGCATAGTGTTCGGACTTCCGTCGCCGATGCCACCCCATCTCTACGGGTGGGTACACAGGCTGGTTACCAAGTCCAGGGACTATTCCTCCCGTTAGGTCATTATTGAGTAAAATAAGACAAGGTCTCTCTCCGTTGATGAGCAAGGAATCTCCATCGACTTCTACCTCAACCAATTGTAATGGCCCCGAAATTCCGTCGAGGGCTCCGTGTCCTTTCAGTTCAGGTGAGCCGACAGTTGTCCTGAACCCTGCTTGTTTCAACAAGCGGGCAATCACAGACACATTCTCGACATAGGCAGGATTGCGAGTATGTGATTCAGGATAGAGATGGATCCATTTGCAACCAGGGTGGCGTCGCTGCAGATGGTTATGGAGCAGTTGGGATAGAAGCGGTTCATCTTCAGGTGCAACATTATTGAAGCCAGCCGGAAAGTGATTTGCATCCACTACGCAGGCTTTCCAGCCGGAGTCTCGGATATCGACACTGCCATAGATTGGAATTGGTACTTCAGTGCGTTTTTTTGCGAACCATTCAGTAAGTTCTGTGCGCTTTGCTTCAAGCAGATGTTGATTATCATCGAGGTAGGTCATATTTTCACATCACAATATTTCATCTAATAGGTCGACAACTGTCATCCTGTTTCTATACAAGCCACCTTCCAAGATATGCATTGATTCAAACAGCCCCATTCCTAAGGCGATTTCAGGTTGGTCTTTCATACCTCCAGATAGGCTTGGATAACGTTGCATCAATTGCTTGGCCCGTGGCATCATCTCGTCTAGGAATTCGTCAAGCATTCGGGGGGCTGTTGCCCTACCCGCAGGTAATTTAGGTCGCTTCACAATACTTGTTGGTAGAGGGCTTAATGCTGCTGCACTTCGCAGTGCCTTCTTTTCCTCTCCCCATCTCTTAGAATTTGGTAAGCGTTCTTGCATGGGCAGGCTCATCGCTTCTTCCATATGTGAATCCCCGAGGAATGGGACACGAACTTCCAATCCATGTGCCATACTGTGGCGGTCAACTAAGCGTAGTTGGAAGTTGGTTAATTGCCCACGTTCTAATTCGAATTGAAGAGTATCTTGTAGAGAATTGAACATTGAAAGGTCCTGTGTGGTTTGCATTCTATTCAGACGGCCCTGAATCAATTGACGATGTTGTTCAAGGTCTCGATATCGGGGATAACCAGCATGTAATTCATCTGCTCCTTGGCCACAAAGTCCAACCGTGACATCTTTTGACATGATTTGGAATAATGGTTGGAAGAACATCACGGTGACATCTAGGTCCTCACCATGCCAACACATGTCAGGAACCGCCCTTCCAAAAGCATCAGGTTCAAGAATTGTTTGATGATGAAGCAGATCTAATTCGCTGGCTACTAATTCTGCGGCCTGCCAATCGGGGTTATCTTCATCTTCGGCAACAGTCCAACATTCAGGAACTGGTTGGCCTGCAATTTGAGCAGCTTGGCGGGATAAGGCAGCAACTAAAGCCGAATCAAGCCCACCCGATAGCACGATTCCCACTGGCACATCGGACATCAGACGGTCAGCAATAGAATTAGTCATGGAATTGAGCAAAGCCTTGGCTGAATAGTCCTCCTTTGGGGTGATTTTGTATTGCTTGTATTTTTTACTCCGAAGTAAAACTGCTTTGCCATCTTGAAGCCCCCATACTTCTTCTGTTCCAGGGGCTACTTGTTCTACTCCTTCGAAAAGAGTCGTATTGTCGAGTGGGTATTCAAAGGCAATTCTTTGTTGAAGTGCAGCCATATCCATTTTGGGCTGATAGGATTCGTAAGCACGCAAAGCCTTGGCTTCTGAGGCAACTAGTAGAGTGCCATCAACTACAGTGCGCAATAGTGGTTTGACACCTAATGGGTCGCGGGCAAGGGTTAGTTCCTGCCGCTTGGCATCCCAAAGGCAGATGGCGAAGATACCATCCAACCGTGAAACCCAATCTCCACCTTGTTGTTGTAGAGCAAGGATTGATTCTGAATCACCTTTAGTTTTCCAAGGGTAATTCTTCAATTCTGCTCTGGTATCCTTGTGGTTATAGATCTCCCCATTGACAACTAAGACGCTGCCATGCTCGGAGTGTATAGGTTGGTCTGAACCATTAATGTCGATAATAGCCAAGCGTGAATGCCCTAAGCCGATTTCATCATCTACCCAGACATCCTTTCCATCTGGTCCGCGGTGCTCAAGCAGCCCTGTCATCTTGCTTAGAGTTGAGGCATCAGCCCCTCCGAGCATGGCTGCTATACCGCACATTAAGTTCAGGTGCTTAGCCCGTGCTTCTTCAACTCATGGTTGAATAATTTAGGCAGACCAAAGAGGGAAGGCGAACATTGTCCAAAACAAAGCGCCAAATGCGAGTAAGAAGGCAAGCACGTAAACGCTCTGTGGGATTTCCTCAGATGTGCCCTCTTCTTCGCTCATGTATACCTGCGGGAGTCGGCGACTTGTAAAGATAACGAAACCAACCACTAATCAAAGCCATGGCGCCAATATCATTGCCGCAGCCAAAGGAATCAAACTCATCGTTGCATTATCGTCAATAAAGCGAAGCCTTGGCTTTTCTGCTAGTACAGATAGAGGGGCAAATAGGGGTACCATCCACCAACTTGCATCACACCAATATGCGCTACCAGCCCAAATCAATGCCAACAAAAGACTGCCGTAAAACATGACTTTGGTTTCGTCCATTCCTTTTCTTCTCAATTCGCCCAATAATGGGTCTCCAAGAGAAAGTGATAGTATGATTGCAAATCCTATTCCAGCACTTGGTGCATACAAGCAAGTCATTCCAACTCCAAAGGCTCCCCAAACCAAAGCACTCACCTGATGGGCTTCGTATTGCCTTTGCCCGTAGATGGTGATCCCTAGTTTAAGTCGAATAACTTCACCAATCGCCATGACTATTATTGCTAGGCTGACCATTTTTTCTTTAGTCCATGAGAGGTTAGCAATGTCGTTTAGGAAATCCACCAATGGCTCATACCAGAGATAGTAGATGAAAGGAATTACCGACATTGAGATGTGAAATACTCTGCGCAGAAGGTGTCCACCTTTTCCTCCTACCGATTGCTCGATTGGGTCGGTCATCTCCACCGTCTCATTCATTATTATGCCTCCAAAAGTAAAATTGCTTCTTGAATGCTGATTTGTGAAGATTCTAATTCATCTAAAATTGAATCGAGGTTAGTGTGATGACTCATTTTCCTCATCCATTGACTGGCTAACCTCTCCTGCCATTTGGTACGGCTAATTCCAGAATCTGCGACTTCGTCAATCGCCTGAACTAGGTAAGTAATACCATCTCCGGTGTGGGATGATACCTGCTTAACAGGAATGTTTTTGCTCCCTGCTGATAATGCTGAGATGATATTGGCTGCAGTTGCATCCGCCCCCGCAAGGTCTGACTTATTGACTACAATGATATCGACTAATTCGATAATCCCTGCTTTTTCTGATTGGATTGCATCGCCCATCCCTGGTGCTTCAACCAGCACGATAGTATCAGCAACTGCAGCGATTCTAAATTCTGCTTGGCCCGAGCCAACAGTCTCTATGATAACCCGCTTCCAACCGCATTCTTTGAGCACTGCTACCATGTCCGCCACTACGCTAGGTACAGCTCCAGTTTCACCTCTAGTGGCAACACTACGCATGTAGACAAGGTCCTCTAAATCGGCAGATTCCATTCTAAGCCGGTCGCCAAGTAGGGCTCCCCCTGATATCGGAGAAGAGGGGTCAATTGCGAGAATTGCTACTTTCTCACCGTTTCTTGCATATGCTTGTGCTAATTTATCGACGAGGCAAGATTTGCCCACCCCTGGTGCACCAGTTATGCCAATGACTCTCCCTTCTTCTTCAGTGCTGAAAGGCAGACCATTTTCGACAAGAGTTAGGGCTTGAGATAGACCAAGTCTGCTGCCATCTCTTGCCTTATCAAGTTCCATTCAATCGCCCCAATGCCAATCCGATTCTGCCCCGCAGCCGGCATCATTTCTGGCCGCAGCGGTGGTGATGAAGTCGTTGATTTGAGTGGAACTTGTGCCAGGTCCAAAAATTGCTTTTATCCCCGCTTCAAAAAGTTCAGGCCTGTCTGCAGCGGGGATTATTCCACCTCCGAAGACGATGATGTGTCCAACATCAGCTTCCTGAAGCAATTTACAAACTCTTGGAAATAAGTGAGCATGAGCGCCTGAAAGAGAACTAAGTCCAAGGAATTGAGCATCTTCATCGATGACAGTACGAACTATTTGTTCAGGTGTTCTTCTCAATCCAGTGTAGATGACTTCATGGCCAGCATCCCGCAATGCTCGGGCAACTATCTTTGCTCCACGGTCATGCCCATCGAGACCGGGTTTGGCGATGACTATGCGCAATGGGGTTGCCATTATGTCGCCACACAACAACCACATTGATGTGGCTTGCGCCCACGATGCTTGCTGGGTAATCAATATGAGGTGGCTGCCTCTGGTCGAGGATGAGCGCCATGGAGACGACTAGACAACGTCTTGACAATTTACGCAACCGAAAGGTGCGTGCAGAAGCTGGCGGTGGCCAAGCAAGAGTGGATATTCAACACAAAAAAGGGAAATTAACAGCACGTGAGAGATTGGAATATCTACTCGATGAAGGGTCATTTCAGGAAATCGACGCATTAGTCGAACATCGCTGCAAAGATTTCGGAATGGATAAGAATATCATCCCTGGCGATGGTGTTGTTTGTGGTCATGGAACAATAGATGGTAGGCCAATCTATTGTTTCGCTCAGGATTTCACCGTTTATGGTGGAAGTCTTGGTGAAATGCATGGTCTGAAAATTTGCAAAGTCTTGGATATGGCCTTGAAAAATGGGCTTCCAGTAGTTGGCTTGAATGATTCTGGCGGCGCAAGAATTCAGGAGGGAGTAGCCTCATTGGGTTCCTATGCTGAAATATTTTTCCGCAATGTTAGGGCAAGTGGAGTCGTTCCTCAAATCAGTGTTATCATGGGACCTTGTGCTGGTGGTGCAGTGTATTCTCCGGCGATAACCGATTTCGTCATCATGGTCGACAAGACAGCCCACATGTTCATCACCGGCCCTGAAGTCATTAAGACGGTTACAAATGAGGATGTTTCATTCGATGACTTAGGCGGAGCAGAGACTCATGGAACTAAGTCTGGAGTATCTCACTTTACTGCTCAAAATGATGAGGAAGCACTCGACCTTGCCCGACAATTAGTAAATTACCTACCCGCAAATAACATGGAAAAAGCACCACAAAAGCATAATTCAGACCCAGCGGATAGAGTATGTACATCTCTGGATTCATTGATTCCTGATGATGATAACAAGCCTTATGATGTCCGAAAGGTGATTGAAGAAATCGCCGATGATGGGGCTTTTCTTGAAGTTCAATCCGATTGGGCTGCAAATATCGTTGTTGGGTTTGCTCACTTAGCCGGTAATACAGTTGGCATAGTAGCAAACCAGCCTTGTGTTTTGGCCGGTTGCCTAGATATCGATGCCAGTGATAAGGCCGCTCGCTTCGTTCGTTTCTGTGATTCATTCAACATTCCACTCATTACTTTGGTCGATGTGCCAGGATTCTTGCCAGGAATCAATCAAGAGTGGGGGGGGATAATTCGTCACGGCGCTAAACTTCTCTATGCTTATTCTGAAGCAACAGTGCCAAAGATGACTGTTATCCTTCGCAAGGCCTATGGCGGCGCATACGACGTAATGGGCTCTAAACATATTCGTTCCGATCTTAACTTGGCATGGCCAAGCGCCCAAATCGCTGTTATGGGAGCCGCAGGTGCAGTTGAAATCATTCATCGCAACCGTATCAAATCGGCACGAAACTCTGAGCAAGAAAGAGAGAGACTGGTTGAAGATTTCAATGATAAGTTGCTCAATCCATGGAAAGCAGCTGGGCTTGGCTATCTCGACGATGTTATCGAACCAAGTCAAACACGACGTCGCTTAGCCGCAACTCTTGCAATGCTCCTCGATAAAGAAGAATTACGACCAGCCCGAAAACACGGCAACATCCCACTTTGAGGAACTTATATGCCACATTCTGAGCAGACTTTACGCACAGCCGCAATAATGGCAGTGTTGAGTTTGCTTGACGAATCATCTTCTTTGGAAGCAGTTGGCCGTAATGCAGGTACTGTTTGGGCACAAGAACACAGATTACTAGCGAGCGGACAATCAAGTCTGTTGTATCGTCGTTCAGCAAGATCCCCGTGGAGGTGAAAGGATGGGAGATATCAGAAAAGTAATCGTCGATGGTGTTGAATTTGAGGTTGATATCGAAGTAGAAGATGGTTCATACAAGGCCACCGTAGAAGGTCAAACTTTCGAAATTTCAATCCCTGATGCCGCCCCTGCCTCTCCAAAGCGAAAGCGCGACAGTGGTCGAGGCAAAAAAAGCGGCGTCATATCAGCCAATATTCCGGGAAAAATCGTTACTATTGATGTTGCAGTTGGTGATGTGGTTGAAGAAGGCCATGTGATTCTTATTCTTGAGGCCATGAAAATGCAAAATGAAATCTCCGCACCTATAGCAGGAGTGGTTGAAAGTATCAATTGCGTAGAAGGCCAATCTATTGAGGCAAATATTCCATTAGCGGTGATAAAAGGCCCAGAGGACCCCTCGTAAGACGAGGTTTGAATAAGAGGCACACAGTGGTGTTTGACATGTCCGATACTTCCCGCTGCGATTACCCCGGCTGCGAAGTCGATGGTTTCGTTATCAGCAGACTATCTCCAGAAGGATTTTTGGTAGCTACAGGAAAGAAAGCCTATTCATTTAGAGAGGCTTATCGGCGCTTCCATTATTGTCAGGCACACCATGATGAATTGATGGCAAATGTGTGGTCGAGGGTACGAAGACCTGATGATAAGTCGGATGGGCATGTTGCGCCAACCGCGATTTAATCCTAACATTTTTTTGTTAAGTTTAAGCCTCTATGCTGGTTAGAGAATTAGCTTCAGCCAGAACTGGCTTGGCTGCATTAACTTGGCGAGCCAAGAATGAAACTATGTCAAGAATCTCAAAGTCATGGCGTGGGTCGCCCTCAAACTTCAAGCATTCAAAGTGAGCTACGCATTTTGGACATGAGGTTAGCATAATTTCAGCACCAGTTGCTCTGACTTCCTCAAAGCGGTCAACTCTCAATGCTCTGCTGTTTTCATTACAGGACATCATACTTGAGACGCCACAACACATTGCATCCTCACCGTGATGTTCCATTTCGACTAGTTCAACTCCACCAACAGATTGAATCAACTCTCTTGGCTCATCATAAACTCCCATTTGACGGCCCATTCTACATGGGTCGTGGTAAGTGACCTTGAGGTCTCCTTCAACTTTGAGATCCATATCGAAGTTGTTTTCTTGTAGGAACTCCGTAGTATGCATGACTTTGATGCCTTCCAATTCATAGTCGCGAGCAAAGGTTCGGAAACACTCTGCACATGAAGAGACAAGTGTCTCAATTCCACTCGCCTTGATTTTCTTTTGGTTGTAAGACTTTAATTTCTCGAATACTTCAGTCATACCTTGCCACTTCTGATCATGGCCACAGCACTTTAGGAAGTCGCGGCCCAAGTAGGTAACATCGACATCCATGCTCTCGAATAGAGTAAAGGCAGCAGTGGTACTATCTCCAAGGTTCATATCTCCTTGGTTAACATGGGAGAAAATCATATCTTGGTCGATATAGTCTACGCAGCCTGGGTAATATCCAATCTTGCTGTCGATTCCTAGTTCTTCGACACTGATGAAGTCAGCATCGCTCTCTTCTTCTGCTTCCGCAGCAAGAACTGCTTGTAGGACAGTATGAGGGATTTCTGCTGCAGGTGGTCCTCCAACGACTAGGTTTCGACGAATATCCACATAGGAGTCATAGTCAACTAATTGTGGACAGGCAGTGGTGCAAGCACCACAGGTTAAACAAGAATACATTGGTACACCATCGTCTTCATTATTCCAAGTATTGTAGATGATGTTGAGTTTATCTCCACCAGTGAATAATCTTACAGGGCAAGCGTCATCACAAAGGTCGCAGCCGTAGCATTTGTTCATTTCAAACTCATATCCCTTCCCCATTTTTCGCAATAAGGCCCACACTAAACAGCCAATTGCTAATGGAGGGATGAATAGGGTGTAGGTTAATTTTGCATCTAGACTTTTTGGATTAACGTGGTATGATGGGTTGTCTATGGACTCGTAAGACTCTATTCCGCCCATAGCGATGATGCCACCAGTATCGGAGAGATTCACTGCCATGCCACTTTCTTTGAATAATAGTAGAGGTTGGTAAGATATTACTTTCCAAGAGGATTCTAAACTGATGTTGCTCGGAACTCCGGCACTAGTTTGAGAATATGTTGCGGTGTAGGAACCTACTGCTAATTCGGTTGTCAGGCTATCGCAGCCAGTAGTTTTGACAACTTCATTTCCACTACTATCTGTAATCAATAAACTTGTAGATACTAAACTTGTAGTTAGAATGCCATCTACCTTACGTTCACTGGCTCGGTATTCACAGGAAATGTCGGTTATTGCTGCAGTTAGCCAAGTATCGTCAATAGTGAATTGGACGCTATCGCTATGCTGGAATGAACCATTCTGGAGTAGAGTACCATCTGCACCGTTAACTCCTGCTCCTAAATCTACATGATTATTAACTCCGGAAAAATCGATAATTGTTGCTTGAGTCGGTTGATAGAGATTCCATTGTAGCCAATCTGCCGCTGGTACCATCAGGTCGTCATACTTTCCTTCAGTGAATTGGTTTGCCTCAGTAACAGATGTATCTAGCGGCTGGCTTCGCATCTTGTAGAGTTCTTCGTCGTCTTCCATTGCGCCAAGTCCACCGGCATCCCAGAATCCATTATCATAAATCGGCCACGTCATGGCACTGAATACTACTGCAATAACTGCTCCACCTACTGCTATTTGTTTACCTAGTTTTGGAGTTGTACGCAAGCCAATACTATTGACGAGGAACCATCTCACTCCAAAATAAATCACAAACCAGATGAATATTCCCGTCATCACCCATGGTATGGCATTGAATACATCGGCCATCCAAGGCTCTCTAACGCCGCAGACTAAATCTCCATGACTATCTAATCTGCAAAAATCAGCCCGATTCTTTCCGTATAATTCGAGGAAAATATTGATTGAATAAACCGATATGAACCAAACGTGGGCCAAGTAAATAGCCCCAGCAGTAGCAAAGACTGGATCTTCTACACCGCGCTTTTCTCTGCCTCCAAGGAAAGGTGGTAATGCTAGGATTCCTACTGGGATTCCAGTTAGGAATGAGCCCCACCATGCAGCGGACCATGGGAATACAGGTTGGCCGAAGAAATCACCAATCGGTCCAAGTGGAACATCGAACTGAGGTAAGTATTCTCCCCAGCGAAGGTATCCATAGGAGAATAGAACATACCAATCAGGGAATACGAAGCCTGCTTGAGCAAAAGCATCTGCAGCATCGTGAAGTGGTGGTGGGATAAGCCACGAATAGAATGCTAATACAGCAAGAATAGATGTGAATACGATGCTGTCTCGAAGTACCTCATGAGGCCAAAAGCCATGTCCAGTCATTGTACGGACACGTTTTTCGCCGACATCCTTCATCTTGGCTTTCTCAACCATGTAGGTATCAGCGACTCTGCCAAAATTCTCGATTAGTCCCATTGTATTCATCTCCTATCAATGTGGCTCCGCAATGCCTTGCACCCAAACGATGAACATGTGAACGATGATCAACGTAGTCACAATAACAGGTAAGATGAAAACGTGGATGAAATACATCCTCGTTACTGTTCCACCTTCCAGTTTAGTACTGCCAAACAATAGGGTCGCGATATATTTCCCTACCAATGGCGATGAATTACTCATGTTAATTCCAATCGTCGCTGCTCCAAACGCCAAGGCATCCCATGGTAACAGGTAGCCAGAATATCCAAAGACGATAACCAAGAACATTAGTGCTACCCCAATTAACCAGTTCAACTCCCTTGGGTTTCGGTATGCACCGGTGAAGTAAACTCTGCACATATGCAGGAATACAGCGGCTACCATGAAGTGAGTCGCCCAATGGTGAATCGAGCGAATGATGTAGCCGAATGGTAATTCTAGCATAATGAACTGCATAGAAGAATAGGCTGGACTGGGGTCGCCATTTCCGCCTGGAACATAGTAGATACCCAGCACAGTACCAGTTAGAATTAGGATGATGAAGGCAATGAACGAAATTCCACCAAGGCAGTAAAGCGGGTACCAATACCAAATAATACGCAGTTTATACTTCTCAGCATGGGTCATCGGCATTTGTCTGTGCATGTTGTAGTATGCATCTTTGGACATCGCCCAATAATCCTGAACTCTGAATCTCGTGTCCAACCAAGAAAATACCCAGAGGAAGGAACGTTCGGCAACTCCCATCTTACCTGATGCCTCGACTGCTCTAAGGATATCACGGCGGGGCATCTCTTGGTTTTCTTTTCGCAAAGTGAAGGCCACAAGGACGCTGATGAAGGCTATGAAAGACCACAATACCCAGAATATCGTATTCATCTAAATCACCTCAATCGCAATATGTCAACCAGTTTACGGTTGACCCTCCATCGACTTCGAAGGCTAATCCCTCGATAATATCCCCAGTGACTGCTACTGGGATGATTGGTAATCCTACGGGGGCAGGTCCTCCACTTCGGCGGATTCCTGCATACTTGAAGACTGAACCATCGGCTCGGTTCCTGTTAGTATTCATTTCCAGCATTGTTGGATCGAATCTCGAGGAATGGCAGATGCAGAATAATTTGGTACCACCGCTATCGGTTCCACCGGCTGACCAATGGTCTTCCGTGAATGTATTTTCGACCAATTGCCAGCCAGGGATACAGCATAAGTGAGTGCAGCGGGAGAAAATCATCACGATATCATCGCTAGGAAATATTCTCTCATCCTTATCGATTAGGTCTTCGATATGGCCGACGTATTTCCCGGTTGCATCATAGCCCTCGGTCAATTGGAATCTGGGTTTGTTATCGACTACAGGTGTGCCTGAATTAATTGAGTGTGGGATGTAGTTGACCGTTACAGGTAAGCCCATCCAAACCCCTGATGCTCCTGAGGTTTTTGTCTTTGAATCCGCAGCCTGTGCAATGAAATCGCTCTTCTTCATTGTCTCTAGGTGTAGGGGGCCATACCATGCACTATCTTCTCTGCCTTTGGCCCAATATTTGACCGCCGAATCTCCCGCTGAAGAACCACCACCTGGCATCAGGATGGATGCAAAACCTAGAACACCAAGGCTAGCGGCGAGTATACCGGCTGCCGAATTTAATCCATAGCGCATGAATTGGCGTCGGTTGAGCATGGTTGCGGGCTCGCTACCTTCGGCCCCTGAATCGGGACCGGGTGCGGGTCGGAGGTCGTATTCTCTTGCCATGGTTCTCAGCCTCAGAGTTCGTACTCCACCCAATCCTTTGGATGCTCTCTAATATATTTAGGGCGCCTATGTTTGACGATAACCTTGTCAGTTAGAACCCACTTCATGTAGACAACCCCCATCATGATAATTGTAGTTAGAGTCATTGCAAAATGATAGGATAATTGTTGTTGGTCCCAATCCATGAACAAGCCATAGAGCATGCTACTTGTCCAGTAGAGAACCCAGAATATTCCCCATGCAAAGAAGAATATTAGCAATAGACTCCCTCCACTTGGGGCTAGGCTAGCATTGACAATTGTACCTGGTTCTGCTGGATTGAAGACTCCATGGTCGACGGCTGCAACGTATTGTGTTTCGGTCAACTCTGCATCTTCAAGAGCTGCTCGTGCATCCTTGATGGAAACTTTGCCACTCGCAACTTCTTCCAATAAACGGGTGATTGTATCACTCATCATTGGTCACCTCTTCTATTGACGTGGTATCTTAAGCGCAGTAAGTTCGATCTTCCTTCGTATGATGTTGAGAATCCATACCGAAGCATGAAGCCGCAGAAAACGATTACCAATATGACAGATAGGAATCCGAGCAAACCTAGCCAGTGAGCACGAAGAGGCGCTCCCATGTCGTGTAAGGAGACTCCATGTTCTTCTGCAGCAGGAGGTTGAATGTTGCCATCGCCTACGAAAATTGTGCGAACTCTCTCATCGGCGCCCACCCTTGTCTCTTCAGGAAGTGAGAACATCAGATGGTTCCACTTGTCGGCATCAGATTGAGCGTTATCGCCATTGACTGAATTTGCGCTGATACGGAATACTACGACTCCATTTCCAGCTTCTGGGGCAGTCCATGAAATCATCCAAGCCATATCACTAGTTTGGGCTCCTTTTGCAGTATGAGTTAATGTTTGGCTATCTCCTTCAACTGCTTCGTGAATATCTGCTTCTGAACCAGTGCCTGCTGCAAGACTGCCCAAATCTACTCGCATAGAGAATCCACCTGTATTTTGCCCTTCTTTGGTTGGTCCACCAATGATTTGCAGTTTCATTTCATAAGTTTGACCGGGAATGTAAGTGTATGGAACCTTGTCCATTAGCACAGTTACTGAGTTTGTTGGCCCCTCTCCGTTGTGGCAAAGACATCCTTGTTCTGCAACATCAGAAATCTCTTCTCCAGCATTGTCTTGAGTGCCACCTACGCCGCCTGAAAAGCCTAGGCTGCTGCCCGGGATCATAATCAAAACCGCCAGCAGAGTCGATATACCGACCCTATGTCTGTTCGATATCGTGACCATAGTCTCACCAGCAATTAAGTCGAGGCGCAATTGGCACATAAGTATTTGCGACCCTCCCGTAGGGAGGGGGATTTGCAATGAGATGTTTTTTAATCAATCAAGATTAAATTATTGGATTTAAGAGAATGACTTCATACACGAAAGACTGTTCAAGGTCCAGCGTATGGGCATAGTATGGCCGAACTTCCTTTCAAGAATACTTACGACCTCAGCCCTGAACAACTTCTTGCTTTGGATGAGGCAGAGGAGATGATGGAGAGGCTTGACCTTGGGGCTGCGGAAACGGCATTTCTTGTAATGCTAGATGAGGCTCCAGATTGTATTCCGGTGCTAAATAATCTTGGCCACCTATACGGAAAGCTACTCTCTGAATTTGAGAAAGCCGTAGAATATTATGAGAAAGTTCTGCAACAAGAGCCAGATAATGCGTGGGCCCGTGATCAAAGAAGGAGATACTTACGCTACTGCTCATATGATTAAGACCTGCTTGGCTTACAGACAGTATTGATGAGAGCCGGTGGTGAAGCCGACATCCTGATTGCAGGAGTAGGTGGACTTGGTTGTGCTTGGGCGATTCAAGCCCACAAAAAAGTCGCTGCTAATGTTGATTTGTTGCTCATCGACCACCCCGAAGTTAATCGTCAAGAAGTAAAGGCTCACCGGCTTGACCTAGGAGTTGAAGAACATGATGCAGGTTGTGCTTCATTACTCCAACTAGCACGCCAAAGAATGAGGGCGCATGGACCAAATACCGAGATTATCATGCAACCGATAGAATTGGTAATTTTAATGACAGGTCTCGGTGGTGGTGCAGGTAGTGGAGCAGCACCAGAATTTGCTCGCCAAGCAAGAGCTCGAGGAGCACTCGTTCTTTCGATTGCAGCCCTTCCTTTTGAAAGTCAAATTGCCCGTGCCGAAGTTGCAGCACAAGCACTAGAAGACCTCGAAGAATCTTCAGATGTATGTGTGCGATTGATGCTGGACCGCTTGGCTTGGCAAGCCAGAGAGCGAGGCGCAGATTGGCGTAAAGGTGCTCATTGGATTGTGGAGCTGGTAGATGGCATCGTCCAAACTATCTGCCGAATGGGGCTGATTAACCTTGATTTGATGGATTTGAGGGCAGTCGTTGAACGCAAAGGGAAGGCCACGATGTTGGTGGCACAAGCCGCAGCCAGCGAACCCTTGGAAGTCTTTGCCAAGGCATTGAGATCACCCTTGGACGATTTAGCAATCATTGGGGCTCGTTCATGTTTATTACAAATTGAAGGTGGAAGAGGTATGACCGTGTCCCAGGTCGAGGCAGTATCCAATGCTTTTACTCAAGGATTACATCCTGATGCTCTTGTTATTTTAGGAGCTAGAATGAGTCCAGAATTAGAGGGACAATTAAGGGCGGTTGCAGTAGTTTCAGGAATCAGTTGAGGATTTCAATATCCTCCTCTTCAAGCACTTCAATTTCCTCCTCCTCAAGCACTTCAATTTCCTCCTCTTCAAGCACTTCAATTTCCTCCTCTTCAAGCACTTCAATATCCTCTTCTTCATCATCCTCAAGAAGTGCTTCTTCTTCGACTAAGATATCGTTTCCCTCCTCCTTGTTCACATCTTCTATAATTTCTTCTTCAGGCTCTGATTCTTTTCTACTTTCTTTTATATTAGCAATAACTGACTCGTCTTGCGGCAGGGCTGTCCATGGCAATTTCATCAGGGTTTTACGATGCAAATAAAGTAGTGTCAAATAGGTTATACCATGGCCTAACATCAAGACTGTTGCAACATCGCTGAGCATGATGGTAATCATGGTTATTGAACCTGCATAACCGAACCCGAAAACTAGGCCCCAGTAGAGGGCATTTTTCTCACTAAAATATTGACTATCTACTTGTAAAGAGCGGCTAGATAATCCGTATATTGCTAATATGACCGTCAGTACCATTAAGGTCAATTCTTCGATAGTTGAGATTACTTCTGGTTCTCCTAGATCACTGATTCTCCGCCAGATTGAAAGCAAGTGCCAAGCGGCGAATAATTGCATCATTAAACCGATGCTAAAACTCGATTTTGCACCACCTTTGCTTTGTCCGGCAAATTCCCTGCTTGGTCGTGCCCAAACTAAGATTGAGATTTGTCCAGCTGCCAAAACCAAGAGGTACGCATATTGTTCTTTCAAGACGTCAATGGGGGCGACATTCGAGGCTGCGGCGGCGGATTGAATCGCCCACATCATAGCAAATCCAGCGACTTGAACAATTGCTACCTGCATGAAGGAAGATGAAATGAGGTGAGGTTGCCTAGTTCTTGAATCCACGAATGAAGGGCGTCCAATTAGGACTCCTTGGATAGTCATCCTGAAAGATACCGCTTGACCCATAGACCAAGCGATGAATAAGAATGCCAGCGCTAAAGGTAAGCCGCCTGACCAAGATTCCAAAGGCTTTCCCTGACCAAATAATGCATATAACCCAACTGAGATTAGGACTGTTAACAACAAAGGAGGAATCCACACTTTGACTAATTGTTGTAATTGATGAATAAACCAAGCACTCGCTCCTTTGGTTTCAGTTTCTTTGAAAGGAGTAGTATGGACTAAGTCGCCCCAGCGTTGCTTTCTAGCTGCTAATGCAATTATGACATAGGAAAATGAAAATGAAATAAACGCAATTGCGACGGATTCGCTGTGCTGTGGCTTGGTTTTGACGAGTTGGAATAAAGAAGTACTTACTAAAACCAATAGTAGAAGATGAGGGAATGTGCGTGGCGAGAGTAGAACTGCAATAATGCGAGCGAACCCTAAAGCAGATGTTTCCACCTCTACTTCTTGGCTGCCCTCTAAATCGCCCACGATATGGTTGGTAACGCAGTAGGCTATCAAGCATAGCCCTCCTCGGAAGCATGTGGCTGGCAAAAAGTTAAGCAAGGCAAAGCGCGGAAAGCGTCGCTGGATAGGCTTAGAAGTTCCATCTGCAATTACTCGTGATTCACTAAATGAAATTCTTCCAAAGGGCTACCGTTTGTATGACTTGGTGGAGGAAAAGGCGATTATCAGAGTAAAACTTCAAGATTATCCGTCTTCAAGAGAAGTTTTAGAAAAATTAGGCTTGAAAACAAACACTGCATCCGGTAAAATCAAACTGGTGAGGGAAAGACTCGGTATCCAAAAACCCCCGCGCAAAAGAGGCAGTTGAGCATTTCTTCCTGCGAAGTCCTTTTCCTTGTTATGATGGCAGGTAGTTCTTGTGAGCACTGAAGAGGACGTTGAAAATGAAGCGGTGATTGAGATCATCGAAGCAGATGAAGACCTTACTGCTGTGGTCGAGGACGCATTAGAAGATAGCACTCCTATTCAACAAGAAGTTACAAGCGCAGGGCTATTGGCAAAATGGTGGTCAGCAGAGGATTCACACCTCGGCCATATACTACCTGAACTTTCATTTTTACAAAAAATTGAAGCGGTTAGAGGAGTCATTATTCTTTCATTATCAACCCTTTTCCTTCAATTTTGGAATTTAATTTTTGGAATAGCTGCTTCTTCATCAGGAGATCGGAATATGACAATTGACTGGTGGAGGTTCCTTTTCTCTTCAGGGCAGGATAGTTTTGAGGCACCATATCTGATGGACCCATTGGGCTGGGTCTTGCTGATTGGTAGTTTTGCAATCCTTATTTCAACCATGCCTCATGAGGCAAAGGATTGAATCCACCTTCGCTTTGGGTGCCTCATGGCTGGTGGTGGTTCGGGAGGAGAGGCAAAGATTCCGGATGTTGCCATCTTGATTGGTTCTTGTATTGTAGCAGCATCTTTTATCTTGTTATTTTGGGATCCCTCTTTGACCATGCAACCTTCTGAACCCGATGGCGAATTACCTCCTGGCACCTCTTCAACTATCGATACATGGCAAACTTTTGACCTCAATGAGGGAGATGAAGTTTCTTTGGACTTAGATTTGGTAGAATGCCCTGGCGAGGATGATTCTGGTGATTGCGGTTTGGTTTCAATGGCTTGGGTAGAAGGCCATGATGTGCCTATCGCAGAGGACTGGCAGCATCATAAATTGAAAGAAAAAGGTAATTTGCAACACCAATTCGATGTTTCAAGTGATGGCGAATGGACTCTACATTTGCGCACGGATTCTGCTATTGAACTAGATATAGATGTTGAGCACCAGTGGTTAACTCCTTGGATTGTCCTGTTTGTGGGAATGGGAATTGCAGTTTGGGGCTATTGGATGTCGCAACAACAGAAACTTTCTGAAAGTGATAATCTGGTAGTTGATTTAAGCAATCAATCAGATTAGGAATTGTAATCCGTCTGTAGTTGAAACCTCTTTAACTCCATCTTCAAACTCAATCAATAAGTGTGCCTTATTTGTTAGCCCTACTGCGGAACCAGTTTTATCTGATAGTTGGATTACTTGGCCATTATGGAGGCCGGCTGACATCATCCCCCATGCTAGATTAATTATCTCGTCATTCTCTACGTCCGGAACCCCTTGCTTAGATTCCACCAAGCCTGCCAGTGCGGCATCCAAGCGTTTTTGGAAATCCCTATTCTGATGCTTAAGAGTAGCAATGGGGAAGTCTTCATCCTTATCCATGAAGTTGGCTCCAATGCCAACCACGAATCTATTCTCTTGGCCTTTGCTTTTGCCTTCTGCAAGGCAACCTGCAAATTTTCTTTTACCAATCCATACATCATTCGGCCACTTCATCCAATGGTTGATTTTTTCATCCTGATCAATTTCGATTGAATCAAGGCTTTGCATCAATGCAATCCCTGCTGATAGTTGAAGTACCCCTGGATCATTCATTGGTACTAACCAAGAGCATAGTAGGTCGCCTTCTTTTGAAACCCATTTGGACTCTCTTTGTCCTCTGCCTTTGGTTTGATTTAAGGCCCTAATACAACGCCCTATTTCACCACCTTGTTCGAGCATTAGGCTATTTGTTGAGGAAATGACCCCCACTTCCTCAACGGGCCGAGCATCCCATGGTCGCCAAAATGCAAGGACTTCTAGGTGCTCTCCATCATCAAATGTTATACCAATTGCTGAGCGTTGAGCCCAACCTCTTTTGATTGCTTCTTCGCCAAGATATCTGCCGATTGTGGTTGATGAGCGGATTATCAAGACTATACCATCGTCATTCAACAAATCTCCTTCTTCAATGGCATCCAATAATATAACTCCACTACCTTGTTCCCAATCTAGATCTACCATGCCTGCTTCTTCCAGTGGGCCTAATACTGGCTCGCCTTCGGTAGGGGGGTCTAAATAGGGTGGATTCCAGATGATTACGTCGTGTTTTCCTTGGGCCCATTGTTCAATTTCACCTTCCCCAGGGCCGCCTTCTACAACCGTTAACCCTGAAGACAAACCCATCTCTTCTGCTCTGCCTCGGACTGCTGCTACAGCAAGTGGATTTATGTCACAAGTGGATACTCTGAAACCCCTCATTGCAGCCCACAATGAGATGGCTCCAGAGCCGCAACCAATCTCTAAGAGTGAGCGGCCATTTCCCGGACCTAATGCGAGCACAGACTCGCATAAAATCGCAGTGTCTTCACCCGGCGGATATACTGTCGGCGGAACTAGCAGATCTAGCATCGCGCCATCTGCTGCGGACCAACCCACCTCTTCAGGCTCTTCACTAAAGACTTCTAACTCCCTCTTGACATTCTCTTTAGCAAATGATGTGCGCATGGGAATCACCATAATCTGTTTAAAACCGAGGTTTTACCGCGAAGGTTTGATAATGCAGAATGTAAAGTCATGGTTGGAGCGCACCCCCCCTCACACCAAGGGGCTCCGTGCGCAGCCTATGGCTCCTCTGCCGATGGTTTTACATACGGACCATCGGACGGCGGGCGGCCCTGACTTTGAGAAGGGCTTGTAGCTCAGTCAGGTAGAGCGCCGGGCTTTTAACCCGGTTCGCGCGGGTTCGAACCCCGTCAAGCCCGCCATCTGACGCCTTCAAGCCCCCTCTAAAAACGGGCATTGGCGGGTGAAGAAAAATGGTGGTAAAAAGCGCAACAAAAAAGCGTCTGATGGAACTAGGTGTCGATGAGGAATACGCTCACAAACTCGCCACCGATAGAAACATGGCTGACATCAAACAACTTTCACTCGATGAAGTATCAGCAATCGTCGCACTTTCCAAAGATGAAGATAAGTTTGGTTCCCTAATGGACGTCATCCGAGAGGTCGGAGCAACTCGCCGCAAACGCCGAAGCAAGAAGATTACCATCAATGCTAAGGCTGTCGACGAAGATGATTTCCCGATGGGTCTGACCAAATTTAATGTTCTAAACCATATTATGGTGCCCCACCAGCAACTTGTCCCTATGGAGGATGAAGGAGAAGTCCTTGCTCCATGGAATCTAATCAAGCCTGATGAGGAAACTGGAGAGGACCGCCTTGCTAAGGAATTACTTCCAAAGGTTCTCATCACAGACCCTGTTGTACAAGTCATTAAAGAGATGGCAGAGAAAGAAGACATGCTTCTTTCAGCAGCCGACCCAGAGCATATTCCCCTTGCAGCCGGATGGTTGGCAGACCGAGTTATCCGAGTCAAGAGACACAGTCTCTCGGCCGGTTTCTCAGTGGCTTATCGCCTAATAGTAGAGGGTAATTGAGGAGTGATTAATTATGCAGGAGATAATAACAGCATTTTTCCGCGAGCGCAGCCTTGTGAACCACCAACTAGCATCCTATGACGATTGCATCCCGTCTAGCGATAGCCGCCCTTCAAGAATGGAGCGTATCGTTCGCTCAATCAGTGTTGGGACAGATGAAGAAAATGATGATGACCAAGGCGGAATCATCAAACTTGACGTTATCGATCAGGATATCATGGTTCGATTGAAGAATATTCAATTGAGTAGTCCAACCATCCGTGAAGCAAACGGCAGTGAGCATGATGCCACTCCAATGGAATGCAGGTTGCGTAAGTTAACCTACATGTCTCCAGTAACAATAGACTTCACAATTTACCGCAATGGAGTGCCACAAAATCCAGAGAAGGGCGTTCAGGTAGGAAGTCTTCCTATCATGACCCGCTCAGCACGCTGCAATCTCCACCCTAAACATCTGGTCAATGACCGCGTCCTAAATCCAGCCCACTCGGAAGAGGACCGGAACGAAACTCATGACCTATGGCGCAAGAAAGGCGAAGACCCTCTAGACCCTGGAGGCTACTTCATCATCAACGGTACCGAACGTGTACTAATTTCTATGGAAGACTTGGCTCCAAACCGAGTAACTATCGAAATCAACAAGCGCTACGCCAAGAAAACCGAAGTCGCTAAGATTTTCTCACAAAAAGAAGGTGTGCGCAAGCCCCTTACTGTTGAGAAGCGCCGTGATGGAATGTTGATGGTAAAAATCAGCACTGCGGGAACCACCGCAATCCCAGTAGTTCTACTGATGAGAGCGATGGGAATTGAGAACGACCAGGATATCTTCCAAGCAATTGCAGGACCAACTCAAACTTTCAAGTACATCGTTGCTAACATCAACGAAGTCAAAGATAATGAAGAGTACATGGTAGAAAATGTCGAGGAAGCTCATCAGTGGTTAGAGAAGAAATTCGCTGCTGGGCAACAGAAAGAATACCGTGAAGCCCGTGTTCAGCAACTACTCGATAGAGAAGTTCTGCCTCACTTGGGTGACCAACCTGAGGACCGCAAGAAGAAAGCAATCTTCATTGGAAGAATTGTCCGTCAAGTGCTAGAGATGGCTCTTGATGACAAGCCTCCAAACGATAAAGATCACTATGCAAACAAGCGAGTTCGCTTGGCAGGGGACTTATTCGAAGACTTATTCCGTGTCTCAATGAACCAACTTGCTCGTGATTTGAAGTACCAATTAGAGCGCCACCACAACCGCAAGCGAGACTTGAAAATCACTTCATGCTTGAGGCCAGATGTTCTAACTTCCAAAATTATGCACGCTCTTGCAACAGGCAATTGGGTCGGTGGAAGAAGCGGTGTTAGTCAGTTGCTTGATAGAACCACTTACTTGGCATCTTTGTCTCACATGAGAAGAGTAACCAGCCCACTGGTCCGCTCCCAACCTCACTTCGAGGCTAGAGATTTGCATCCAACACAATGGGGCCGACTTTGCCCTAACGAAACCCCTGAAGGTCAAAACTGTGGTCTGGTAAAGAATGCCAGCCAGATGATCGACGTTTCAGAACAAGTTGACGAAATGGAAATCAAAGCCCGCTTAGATGAAATGGATGTATTCCAACCAGATGACTGGACAGATGGAGACCGAATCCACGTAAACGGTGATATTTATGGAATCCATAAGCGAGGAAAGAACTTGGTAAAGCAATTCAAGAATGCTCGTCGCCGTGGTTCAATCCGCTCTGAAGTTTGTATCCGCTATGATTCAGTCAACAAGGATATTTTCATCAATACCGACAAGGGAAGAATTCTACGCCCACTGCTCATCCTTCACGATGGTGCACCACGCTTAACGAATCAGAACCTTGAGGACCTAAGGTCCGGAGATATGGTCTTCGATGAACTGCTCAACCAAGGTATTGTTGAGTGGGTAGATGCTGAAGAAGAAGAGGATTTGCTAATCGCCCCTCGTCCATTCACCTTACCAGCCGTTGCACCTGCTTCCTGCAAGAAAATCGGAGGCCGCCCACTGGCTTACGAAAACATCGTCTGGACCAACCTCGGTGCGGAGGGTGTTGACCATGCTAAGTTGAAGGCCCGTGTACAAATGCCAAATGGCAGTTGGGAAGAAGAGTCTTTCAAGATTCCACTGGAATATACTCCTGACCATAGCCACGTAGAAATCGACCCACAGTTGATTATGGGAGTTTGCGCTAGCCTGATTCCATACCCAGAACACAACTCTACCCCTCGTGTCACCGGTGGAACAGCGATGGTCAAGCAAAGCCTTGGTCTTCCAAGTTCAAATTACCGCTTGCGCCCCGACACCCGTCTACACGTACTCCACTACCCACAGCGTAGTATTGTTGGAACAAGAGCAATGGAAACTACAAATTTCCTTCAACGCCCAGGTGGACAAAACTTCGTCGTTGCAATCATGTCCTTACATGGCTACAACATGCAGGACGCAGTCATCATGAACCGCGCAAGTATTGAGCGTGGAATGAGCCGCTCAACCTTCATCCGCACTTACAATGCAGAGCGCCGACGCTACCCAGGTGGACAAATCGAAGAGATTGAAATCCCAGGTTCAGGTCTTGAAGAAGTTAAGGGATTGAAACCTACTGAGAGCTATGAGCACTTAGAAGAGGATGGACTACCAACTCCTGAGACCTTCTTGCAAGGTGGAGATGTTCTAGTCGGTAAGACCAGCCCTCCACGTTTCCTCGAAGAAACAGGTGCGGGTGCATTCTTACAAGCACAAGAAAGAAGAGAATCATCTATGCTTGTTCGCCACGGTGAATTAGGATGGATCGACAATGTATACGTGACAGAATCACTAGACAGTGGCCGCCTGTGCAGAATAACCATGCGCAGTCACAAGGTTCCAGAAGTCGGCGATAAATTCGCAAGTCGGCACGGGCAGAAGGGAGTTATTGGACGCCTAGTCAATCAGGAAGACATGCCATTCACTCGTGATGGAATCATCCCTGACCTAATCATCAACCCACACGCGATTCCAAGCCGCATGACCGTTGCCCACGTCCTCGAGATGATTGGTGGAAAGGTCGGTTCCATGGATGGACGCTTCATAGATGGAACAGCATTCAGTGGAGAGAAAGAAGTCAGTATCCGTGAAGGATTGACTCGCCATGGATTCAACCACACTGGTCGTGAGACCATGTACAATGGTGAAACAGGTGAAGAATACCCAGTCGAAATCTTCCTCGGAGTCATCTACTACCAGAAGTTGCACCACATGGTTTCAGGGAAGATACACGCCCGTTCCCGTGGACGCGTACAAATCCTCACCCGCCAACCAACCGAAGGGCGTGCTCGCCAAGGTGGACTAAGATTCGGAGAGATGGAAAGAGATTGTCTAATCGCTCACGGAGTATCGATGGTCATCAAGGATAGACTACTAGACCAGTCGGACGGAGAGAAATTGTTGGTTTGTTCAGAATCCGGTCATATCGCTTGGTATGATTGGCGAAGACGGACCTATGTCAGTCCGGTCTTAGGGCCGGGCGCAGAGGTGCACGAGGTGCAAACCTCCTATGCCTTCAAACTGCTTCTTGATGAGATGAAATCTCTGGGAGTCGCAATGAGACTTGAACTGGAGGACCAGAGATGAGAGCTAACGCAACTTCACTGATACCAAAGCGAATTTCCAGCATTCGCTTCAGCCTGATGGACCCTAACGAGATTCGTAAGATGTCGGCCGTTGAGGTTAAGACAGCAGATACTTACAAGGACGACGGGCACGCATACCGCCAAGGATTGATGGACCCTAAAATGGGAGTTATTGAACCAGGAATACGTTGTGATACCTGTGGAAACAAGTATGATGAATGCCCATCCCACTTTGGCCACATACAGTTGGAACTTCCAGTCATCCACATCGGTTTCGTTGGTCTAATCAAGACCGCACTGAAGACAACTTGCAACTCTTGTAGCCGCGTTCTTCTTCACGAAGCCAAGGGTACACACCCAAGTGATGCAGAAAAATCAGAACAAGATTACTATCGCTCACGAATCATCGATATCATCCAAAAGCACGGATTGGGTTCGACCGAGTTTTCCAAGATTATCAAGGAAGTCGAGAAGATATGTTGCAGTGCCAAGCGCCGAGTTTGCATGCACTGTGGTGAAGAGCAAGGAAAAATCATGCTCGATAAGCCAACCACCTTCAAGGAGAGAGCAGAATCTGGAACCACAGCCAAGGGCAGCGAAAAGAAACTCAATGCTCGTGATATCAGAGAATGGTTAGAGAAAATCCCAATTAATGACCTAATATTCATCGGTATGGACAAGTCTAACCGACCAGAATGGTCAATCATGCGTGTACTACCTGTACCCCCAATCACAGTACGCCCATCGATTACCCTTGATAGTGGAGACCGCTCAGAAGACGATTTGACCCACAAGTTAGTCGATGTTCTAAGAATTAACCAGCGCCTACGTGAGAACCGTGACGCTGGTGCTCCACAACTAATCGTTGAGGACCTTTGGGAGCTTCTGCAATACCACATTACAACTTACTTCGACAACCAAACCAGTGGAATTCCACCTGCACGCCACCGTTCAGGTCGCCCATTGAAGACCCTGACACAACGCCTGAAAGGTAAGGAAGGACGTTTCCGTAGCAACCTATCTGGAAAGCGTGTTAACTTCTGCGCCCGTTCAGTGATATCCCCTGATCCATTCTTGGGAATCAATGAGGTTGGAGTACCTACTCAAATCGCCAAGGAACTGACCGTGCCAATCCGTGTCACAACAAGAAACCGTGAACAGATGAGACAGATGGTTCTACGTGGTCCTAACGTACACCCTGGTGTAAACTACGTAATCCGCGCAGATGGACGTCGTGTTAGAATCAATGACCGTTCAAAGCAAATTAACGCTGGATTCCGTTGCCACAACCCTGACTGTCAAACCGAGACCACCTTACGCCCCGACCTCGACAGTGTCATGCCAGCACCTAACTTCCTTCCCGGAGTCGTCATCCGTAAGATGACCCGCCGCACTGATACTGAAATTGGTGGGGCTCCAGAAATGGAAGAATATTACGTAGTGGATGAAGCAGCAACTTTGTCAAACCTACAGGGTGAAGACGCCAACCATCAACCATTGGCTGAAGACGACCCACGTGCAATCCTACACTACCGCTGGAAGTGGGAATTGGCAAACCCAGATGAGGGATACCCAGAGCACCTAGAAGTCTCCTGTCCTCACTGTGGTTCTCCTGAAATAAACGGCTACAGAACTCGAGTAGAAGACCGCTTATCCACCTTCGACCTTGACGGTACACCACGCCCAGGAATGATTGTTGAACGCCACTTAATCGATGGAGATGTTACAATCTTCAACCGGCAGCCTTCACTACACAGAATGTCAATGATGGTTCACGAAATCCGTGTTATGGCCGGCCGAACCTTCAGGTTTAACTTGGCAGTATGTACACCATACAACGCTGACTTCGACGGTGATGAAATGAACCTTCACGTAATTCAAGGAGAAGAAGCTCGTGCAGAAGCACAGATTTTGATGCGTGTACAAGAACACATCCTTTCTCCTCGCTACGGTGGGGCTGTTATTGGTGGAATACACGACCACATCTCTGGAGCCTACTTGCTGACAAGGCCAGGTACTAAGGTGAACAAGACAGTTGGTATGGATATCTTGGGTCGAATCGATTACACTGGCCCTCTTCCTAAAGAAGTCACAATGGATGATGGCTCACCTGGTTTTAACGGTGCAGACCTAATTGGCTTGATCGTGCCAGAGAACATCATGCTTCGCTTCCGTAGCCGTTCCAATGACGATGTCGTCATCAATGCAGGAACAGTTGAAGGAACACTTGACAAGAGAGCGATTGGTGCTGAAGACGGCCGTCTACTGGACGCAGTTGTCCAGACTAACGGTCCAACTGAAGGAGCAAAGTTCCTTGATGACATGACTCGCTTAACTATCGGTGCATGCACCGCTCTAGGATTTACAACTGGGATCGATGATGAAGACTTGCCCCCTGAAGCACTATTGGAAATTGAGCGAATCAATTCCGAAGCACGTGCTAAGGTAGATGATGAGTTGAAGCAATTTGGAAAGGATGGACGTGGCTATGAAGCCCGCCCAGGACGCACTCCTATTGAGACCATGGAAGAGAATATCATGATGATATTGGACGAAGGAAAAGCCGCAACTGGTGATATTGCAAAGACAGAACTAACCGCGAGCAGTAAAGACAATGCTGCAGTAAACATGGCTATCTCTGGTGCACGTGGTTCGATGGATAACCTGACAATGATGGCCGGTTCAATCGGTCAAGCAAAGGTACGTGGTGCACGCTTGGAACGTGGATACAAGGATAGAGTTCTACCTCACTTCCCTCGTGGACTAAAGGGTGCTCGAGAAAAGGGATTCATCTCTTCCTCCTTCAAGCGTGGTCTTGAACCAACAGAGTTCTTCATGCTATCAATCTCTGGAAGAGAATCACTGGTCGATACCGCGGTTCGTACCAGTAAGTCCGGATACATGCAACGCCGACTAATCAACGCAATGGACGACCTAAAGGTCTTCAAGGATGAAAAACTATCTGTTAGAAACACTGCAGACCGAATTATTCAATTCGAGTATGGAGAAGATGGAATTGACCCATGCCGAAGCGTGCACGGAATGCCCGTTAACACCGATGTTATAATCGACAAGGTATTGGGCACGAATAGCAAACCTGCAAAAGGAGGCGGTAAGTGATGGTAGTAAAGAGTGCAACCAAGAAGAAGCTCATGGATATGCAGGTGCCAGAAGAATTTGCGCACTTGCTTGCGGATGACCGCAAGTGGGACGATGTCAAAGTCCTAACTTCCCAAGAAATTGCAGCCCTCTGTAAAACAGATTCAGAGACTGGAAATAAACTACATCAGATTATCCTTACTGCGGCAGGAGGCCGTTCCGATAGTTCAGATGTCGGTGCAACCACTGTTGTTCGCCGAAGGGCAGCCGCCCGCCGCCGCCGTACAAAGGTGGTTCAGGAACTCGAAGTGTATGATGAAGATAGTAAACTGGGACTTTATTACGATGAAATCGTAGAAGACCCAATCCACAAGTCCCTCGTGAAGGCTGATGAAGCAACTGGTGGAAAACCACTACCTGCTCGTGTATTAACCGACTTGTGCGACTCACTTTGGGCTCGCGACCGCAAGAAGATCACAGCTAAGCAAGCGACTGAAATCATAGGTGCAACCCGTCTTGCATTCGATAAGGCCCGAATCGACCCATATGAAGCAGCCGGAATAACTACCGCACAGTCGATTGGAGAACCAGGGACACAAATGACCATGCGTACATTCCACTATGCGGGTGTTGCGACAGTCAACGTCACTCAGGGTCTTCCAAGAATCATCGAAATTGTTGATGCTCGAAAAGTTCCAGATACCCCAACTATGACCATTATGCTGGATGAGGATCGGAAACACGATGCTGATGCAGCCCGCAAGTTAGCAGCCGGAATCGAAGTCACATTGGCAAAGAATATTGCAGATATCGAGACTGATGTAGCACAGAGAAAGTTGGTCCTAAAACTCAAGGTTGGCAATCTCAAGCAAAAGAACATGACTGGTGACGAAGTAAGGGACAAATTATCCCGTGCTCTTCGCCTACACATAATAGCAGACAAGGAAAAGAAACCCCGTGTTTTGACTATCATCCCAGGTGTGGCTAAGGAAGATGACCTTGCTGACCTTAACGAAAACCCTCCATCCTATACTGAACTGCTTCAATTAGAAGATAAGGTTAGAGACCTACGCCTCAAAGGAATTCCTGGAATTGAGCGTGCAAACGTGCAGAAAGATGAGCAAACCGGAGAATTTTACCTCTCTACAATTGGCAGCAACCTAGCTCGCGTTTCAGACTTAGAAGGAATCGACCGTAGCCGCACTTATACCAACAATATTATCGAGATTTACGAATATCTGGGAATAGAAGCAGCCCGCCAAGCTATCATTAATGAATTGAAGGCAACTTTGGAAGGAGCAAGATTGGAAGTCGATGTACGCCATCTATTGATGGTTGCAGATGTCATGACCAGTGAAGGTGCAGTTCGTGCAATTGGTCGCCACGGAGTCAGTGGTAACAAGCACAGTATCCTTGCTCGTGCAGCATTCGAAGTCACCGTTAACCACCTACTAAAGGCAGGAATAATCGGTGAGCGCGACCGCCTAACCGGCGTAGCAGAAAACATCATCGTCGGACAACCAATCAGTCTGGGAACTGGCGCTGTAGAACTGTTTTACATCCCCGAAGAGGGATGAATGCAACCTTCTGAGAAACAAACGTGGAGTATGGAGGAATAAGATATGGACCTAACAAGACAATTGAAAATAGCCATGAACAGCGGTAATGTGTTGTTCGGACAAAAGCAAACTGTAGATGCATGTGCAAAGGGAGATGCTAGACTAATTATTCTGGCAGTAAATTGCCCTCAAACATGGATTGATGAGATTCATGCTCGCCACCCAGATGTGGCAATGCACAGGGTTATGTTGGTTAACAGAGAACTTGGCACGGCCTGTGCTAAGCCATTCTCGATTAGCACCATCTGCGTTCTCGATGCTGGTAATTCAGAATTGTTAACCCTGAGAGACAATATCGGATGATTGCTTAGACCTCTTTTTCAGGTTGATTTTGGGCGAACATTCTGTAATGTTGATGTGCCTTTGGCTTTTGCAATAGATGATGTCGCAGCCATTGTCCAAACTTTTGGAGCGTTGCGGAATAATTTGGCAGCAGCATGTTAGTCAGCCGCAATCAAATCCTGGGCCTTTACTTTGGTTGGGCAGAGTTTGTGAATCAAGTAGAATTGAGAGGGGATTAGGCCCTCTTCTTGGACCTGACATTTGGTGTGCAGAGGGTGAATGGCCTGGTTTAACACCAGCAGATATCGAAACTTGGTTGGTCGATGCAACCCCTGGGGAACACCTTCTCATTTTACATGGGAATAAATCACCATTGCAAGTATCTCTTCCTTTTGGAGTAGAAATTATTTATCGCTCGGATTTGATATCCATGCTTGGAGAGCATCTTTTGGAGGGATCTGAAGTCGAAGTCGAATATTTTCAAGAAAACGTTCCAAAAGAATCCTATGATTCTAATGAAAGCGCAATCCAACTTGGCAGGAATGAATTGGGTTTGGAGCCAAAAGTACGCCCTCAGCAAATCCTTGAGCGACTCGGTTTCTCCGGCCTTGGACTTCGGCCTGTGCATTTGGAGGCTAAATTATGGCATCTAAGTGGCTGCTTAGTTGGACCTAATGGAGAAAAAGAAGAGCGAGAATGGTTGGTCTTGGAAGACCCATGGAGGCGGGAAATAGTTGAGATAACAGAGCAAGATTTACTAAATAATCCGCCGGATTTACAGTTATTAGAAAGCACCTCTCATTATACTGATTCTATGGCTAAATCTAAACTAATTGAGTTGCTAAGTCAGCGCCGCACTTTCGAATTAGAAGGGGGGGGTGGCTCAGTGCTGAAGCGCTGGTTTGCTGAATTTAAAGAAAACTTAACGCACTCAAGAAAGATCCTCGTGCCAGCATGGGTTGGAGAGATTCCTGGCCATGGAGAATCAATATTACATGGCCTAGATGCCAGCCTCATTAGCCTTTCAAAGACAACACTCTGAGGAAAGGTTTCATCAGGGTGCAACAACAGGCAACCACATGACAAGTGCCATTGCAGTCAATCCATCCGCCAGACGTAGTCTGGCTTTCCTTCTTGTAGCAGTTTTTTTGACCGGATACTTTCTGCCTATTGTTGGCAATGAAGAAAGTGTCAACTCGCTTGAAGAATTAGGGGCTTTGAATAGTTTTGATGCAAGTGCACGCTCTGGAACAGGCTGGTCAATGATGGCCTCAGGTTCCTCAAATGGCAATGCCAGATTCATCGATGTTCACGCAGCAACTGGTGATATAGTATTGGGTGGCCAAATGGATGGCGGTGGCCAAACTATCACTTGGGATGGTATTTCTGCAACTTCTGGGGATACGGTTACATTTTGGATGGCTGGCTTAGATAGTGGCGGTAATGGCAGTTGGGTTACTGTTGCAACAGCATCAGGTTCGAATAGTCCTGCAATAAACCCTGGTGGCCTTGCAGTTGCTGATAATGGTGATATTTACATTACAGGTTCATTCAGGGACACTGCCTCTTTTGGCTCATTGAGTTTAACTTCCTCAGGTCTTTACGATTGTTTCATTGCCAAGTTAAATTCCAATGGCAATTTCCAGTGGGCTCAATCGCTTCGAGGTGCTGCTGATGCTCAGACCGGTGCTACAACAACTTTGGATGTAGTATGGGGTACTTCGGTCACTGTAGTTCCAGGTGGAGTGGTGATTGGAGGATTCTATATTGGAGATACTGATGTCGGTTCAAATGCAGGAACTAGTGCAAGCGAAGCCGATATTTTTGTCGCTAAATACACTGATTCAGGTCAGTTCCAGTGGTCTGCAGAAGCAAAAGGAAATGAAATGAATGAAGTTCACTCGATGGCAAGTAATATGGTTGGCGACGTTTGGTTAGGAACTAATTTCCAAGACTCGATGACTTTTGGCCCCCATACAGTCACAGCAGCAGGCTCAGGCCATCCTGTGATTGCAAAAATCGACGGTAGCGGCAATTGGTTAGATGCGCAATCTGGTACAAGCACCTCTAATACATTCCTAAGCGGATTGGCAATTAACTCTGCAGGAGAGCCAATTCTAGGAGGAGTCTTTTCTGGTTCATTGACGATAGGCAGTCGCACAATAACTTCCTTTGGTGAGGATGATGGTTTCATAACCACTTTTGCAAATGGCAGTTGGTCCTTCTTAACTCAGGTTGGAAGTTCTACTTTTGATTATTTCTCTGACCTTCAAATTGACCCCAGCAGTGGTAATGCAGTCATCAGTATGTCAAGTGCAGGAAGCATCAACATCGCAGGCCAGCAATTTACTTCACAAGGAGAAAACGATAGCATCATTGCCTCCATAGATTCAACAGGTGGATGGTCAAGGATGGTAAGTGCTCATGGCAACAGCGATAATTGGCCAGGGGCATTAGCAATAGATGACCTAGGAAATGTCGCTATTGCTGGGACTTCTAGCGGCATGATCGACTTCTCTTCGACAAGTGCTGGAAGCGCATCACCAAGCAACACATTCGGGCCTTATGTATGGCATGTCTCTGGATTTGGCAGTGCAGATAGTGATGCCGACGGAGTTTTCGACGAGGATGACAATTGTCCAAATGATCACAATAGCCAGCAAGAAGATCATGATTCCGATGGCGAAGGAGATGCCTGTGATAGGGATGATGACAATGACGGCATCTCAGATAATAATGGAGATGACTGCCCTACTGGGGAGTTATCTTGGCTCTCAATAAGTGATGAATCAGACCACAATTCCAGCACTGATTGGGATCTTGATGGTTGTAAGGACTCGTCAAGTGAAGATTTGGATATGGATAATGATCAGAAACTGGATAGCGATGATAACTGCCCTCGCACTGCTTGGGATCGAAGCATTAGTATTAGGCCAGAATGGGTTAGTGAACCTTCTTCTGACAAAGACCTAGATGGTTGTAGAGATGCTGATGAGGATAACGATGATGATAATGATGGTGTCGAAGATAGTAATGACAACTGCCCTGATGAGGTTGGTACTTCCTCAAAGGGTACGATAATCGGTTGCCCTGACAGTGATAGTGACGGCTGGGCGGACCAAATCGATGATTGCCCCGATACAAATGGAAACTCAGAGAATGGTAGCCGTGTCGGTTGCCCCGACAGCGATGGCGATGGATGGGCTGATGAAATCGATGCTCTCCCCCTTGAACCAACTCAGTGGATAGACTCTGATGAGGATTCATACGGGGATAATCCAAACGGCAACAAAGCAGATGATTGCCCCAATGAAGCCGGAGGTTCTTTTGAAGATAGGCAAGGTTGCAAGGATAGCGATAATGATGGCTGGTCCAACCCTGATATGACTTGGACAATGGATGATGGAGCAGATGCATTGCCTGATAACCCAACTCAGTGGAGTGATTTCGATGGAGATGGTTATGGTGATAATTATGGCAATCATTCTTGGACCACAACGCGAGATGACTCTTGGCCTGGTGAATATGTTTTACTTGCTCTAAACCAAGATGCTTGCCCTCTACAATATGGCGACTCTAGTCTTGGTGAAGTATTGGGCTGTAATGATAGAGATGGAGATGGTTGGGCAGATTTCATCGATGCATTCCCTGATGATGTAAACGAATATTTGGATAGCGATAAAGACGGTTTTGCAGATGGTGGCGATGATTGCCGTACTACCAAGGGTTTCTCTCAACATGATAGAAGCGGTTGCCCAGACCTTGATGGTGATGGCTGGTCAGATGCTGATGCAATGTGGACAATAGGAAATGGCGCTGATGCGTTTAGAGAAGAGCCAAGCCAATGGGTAGATGGTGATGGAGATGGCTATGGTGATAACCCCGAGGGATTGAAAGCCGACGATTGTCCTGATCTATTTGGAACACTAGATGAAGAAGGTTTCAGAGGTTGCCCACCTTCTTCTAAATCAAAGGAAACTGATGATGGCTCAGTAGGTGAGGATACAAGTGGCATAGCAGGACTGGGTGGTCTTGATATGACTACTATGGGAATTATCATCGGTGGCATTGTTGCAATCTTGATTTTAGTTGTAGTCTTGGTAAGAGGCGGCGGTGAGGATGAAGAATACCTTGAGGATGAAGATGATGTGTATCACCAACAATATGCAGCTGCAATGCAAGGTACTGAACAATATGCTAACCCTGCTGAAACTCATGCCCAGGCTCAATACCAAGCCCCTCAACAAGTTCAGGCTCAACACCCTGATCCAACCGTAGTTGGACAGATGAGAACAGATGGAAATGAATGGCTAGAATATCCTCATTCATCTGGAATGTGGTATAGTCGCGACACAGCAACCCGTACTTGGGTACGTCGAATTTAAAGCGCTTAAATCAGTCAAGAGGATGGCTGACTCCTTCTTCTCCTAGGGTCCAGCGAAGACATTTGATTACCCCATCGAGGGCTTTGGAATTTCTTGCGGCTTCCATCATCCCTTCCCGGTCGCCATCGCTCTTACATTGATCAAACCAAGCCTTCCACTTTTGTTTACGCTTTTGTGCACTTTCGAGCATTTCCTCAATTTCATCCCAAGTCCTATCATAATGGCGAATCGGAGTAGTCATAATCAGCACCTCGGCAGTCCCCCCCGCTTTGGTTTCCCTTCTAAAGGTTACACCGGCATGGACTATTAGTCATCATTAGGATATCTGATATCGTTCCATTCGGATTCCGCTGGAACACTTTCTCCATCCCCAATTACACATCTATTTAGAATACAACCTTCTTGGATGACGGCATTCCTTCCGATGATACAACTTTCTATTTTGCACCCTCTTGAGACGGCTGCACCAGCCATCAATAATGATTCCTTGACAATTGAACCTTCAGCAATAAAACTCCCTTTCAAGGCGATACTACTGTCGCATGTACCTTTGACATCAGATTCTGAGTTTGGCTCTTCTGGGATTTGTGTCCACACCAAATCTCGGTTTTCAAGAATGATATTTTGGGCTTTGAGGAGATCTGAAGGGCGGCCTATGTCGAACCAAATACCCTTTGTTAAACAGGCATAAAGTGGCATTCCAAGTTCAAGCATTTGCGGAAACACCTGTCTTGACCAATCAAATTTTTCACCCTCAGGGATTAAATCAAGGACTTCCGGTTCAAGGATATACAGACCTGCATTAATGACATTTGAGAATGCCTCTTGTGGACTAGGCTTTTCTTGAAACCTAGCAACCCAACCTTTTTCAAGATTTGAGTTTATCTTTCCATCTTTAGTTTCTGAAAGCCCGACTACTCCATATTCTGAGACTTTTTCCACCTGCCATAGAGCCATAGTAGCCATCGCTCCTTTTTCCTTGTGTAGGGCAAGTAATCCCGCGATATCAAAGGAGGCAAGTGTGTCTCCTGAGCCGACGATAAAAGTCTCAGTCAATTCATTGGCCAGCAATTTCACAGAGCCTGCAGTTCCCATCGGTACTTCTTCTTCATTTACCCACGCCGAAAGGCCATCGGAATTCCATGATTCGACATGGTTTGCCAATGATTCACCACGATACCCCGTGGTTATGATAATTTCATCTACCCCTCCTTGGACAAGTGCATCCTTGACGAATTCGATAACTGGGATTCCAACTACTTCGACCATTGGTTTCGGCCTGTGTAAAGTCAAAGGACGTAATCTACTTCCTTGGCCGCCAGCCATGATGACGCCTTTCACTTAAATCAACTCTCAGCGTTTCCGAGTAGCGGAAATTTTCTTTCCCTTCTTCTTGGGGCGGGGGCGGGCTTGCTGAGGGCTTGCATCACTATCCATTGTTCCACCAAGTGAGAGACTTCCCTCTCCGAGTAGGGTCGAGATTAGGTCATTGGCAACGTCTTCGGATTCTGCCCCGCTCTGCATTTCTGCACCGACGCTGGCATTGTGATCATCAATCCAAGATTGGCGCTCTTTTCGCTCTGCCTTCAGGGCATCCTTGACCTCGGTTACTTGTTTGATAAGTTCTACGGCCTTTTCATGGATTTCATTCGCTTTTTCTTTCTCAGCAACAAAGGCATTGTGGTGCCTATCTCCTTCCCCTTTGAGGAAATCACGGTGGGCAAACATCTCATCGAGTTCTTTGCCTTCTTTGTCTGCCTCAGAAACTGCTTCCAACATTAATTTATGAGCAGAATCAGCCTCTGATTTCATTCTGGCAATTGTTCCTTCAATATCATCAAGGTCAATCCTAACCAAAGCCTGTTGCTTTAGGTCTGGCTCAAGTTCAGAGATTCTACGGCGCATCAGTTTAACCGCTTTCACCAATCCATTTTCTTTTGCCAGAGTAATTGTTCCTGACGTTTCAAGCCTATGTTCTATGGATTTTACCTCAGCAGTTAATTTGTTGTATTCTGCTCCCACTGAGCGTCCCTTGTGTGCAGAATCTTTGTTTGATTTGTGTTGGCCAAACAGTTCTTTCATCTGAGATTGGATGGAATTGCGTAATTCCTTGTGTTCTTTTATTCTCACTCTAATAGCCTTGACCACTTCTAGGCGAGCATCGAGTTTCTCTTTGTGTTCCTTGTATTGACCCTGAACGGCATTGCGTTGTTCTGCAAACCTGTTTGCCGAATCATTGTGTTGACTACGAATATCGCGCAGTTTTGAGATCTTTTTCTCCATCGACTGCAATTTTTCTTGCAAGTCTTCATTCTCGGCTACAACCTCGCTTGCTTTGGCATCGGTTTGTTCGCTCATAGCACCTGCGAGAACATTAACCGTTTCAATACTGTTCATACCCGACTTTCAATCGGCTGATGAACTTTCAACCGCTGATGGCACTAAGGACTTGCAGAACTAAGGCCGAGAATAAGGAAACTATACCACCTGCAAGAGAAATCAACCCAGTCAGTTTCGCTAATCTCTGGTTCCACTCGCTACGTACTCTGAGGTTGATGATTCGTCCTAAAACTAGGTCACCATTCTCATCTTCTAAGGAAATTGAAACCGTGGCTTCTCCAAGTCGTTCTGGGAGTAGGGTCTGCCAATTCAATTGCCCAACATTGAGTAGGTTGGCAATCGCCGCCAGTACGTCATCATCACCTTCACTGGATAAGGCCATCTTGTCGGGCATTGAACTAATCATTCCGCCTGCTGCAGGCAAGTGTAGGTTGAGGTGAATACTGCCTGGGCGGAAATCAGGTGATTCTATTCGAAGCACTACTGAGCGGTCTACTTGACTATTATTGACCAGTAGGCAGAACAGGTTTGCCTGCTTATAAACTACGTTTTCCATGTCAACATCGAAAACCAAATCATCATTCTTCAAGCCCTTGATATCAACTCTCAAACTATGTTCCAAGCGGTCAAGTATCCTGAAGAATGATGGGCAACGAATGCTGATTCTATCCAATAGTTGGGCCCAGACCTCGTCATTGAAGAACGGGTGGTTGAGAACCCCCTCAATCTCATCTTCAAGGATTATCTCTGCAACTTCGCGGTATCTTTCTTCATTAGAAAGTGATCCTCTTCTATGTAAGTGAAGAATATAGAACAAGCGCTCTCGACCAATGACTGGGTCGAACCCTGGTTGCAAAGCCGCCCTGAAGCATTGCATGAAATCTTCAAACCTCATCCGTAGGAATGGGTCCATGTGAGTCAGCATCAAGTCCGAAAATACCTGTCCAAGTAAGGCTGGGTGGACTGGTGGCTCATAGGTTGAAAGAATACCCCCTGCCTCTGCAGTTGAATAAGAATCTTCACGGCTAATTAGATGTAGCCCCAAGGTCAGCATGGTTATGCCAAGACTGAATAAAAATAGAGTTCCACCTCCGTCTTGTGTGGTATCTGAAAACAAACTCACCAAAAGTAGGAAAAAGGTAAGAACAGCTAGCGTTGCAGTTGTAGTGCGATTGCGTAAGGTTCCAGAAGTCATCTCTTCCAATGCTGGATATCCATGCATACTGGAGAATGGCCTGCCCATCCGTTGAAAGCGTTCTACTTCATCCGCCATAATTGATTGAGTTAGGGATAATCTCTGACGGGTAATTAGTAATCCCAACATCCATGCTGCAGAAACTACCAAAGCCAGACCGGATAAGACAAACTTAAAACTGAGGCCCAATGTATCTTCGATACTATCTTTCCACCAACTAGGTGAATCAGCTCTCCAATTCCAAGACATTAATTCTAGTAAAATCATAATGCTGGGTAATAGCACGAGAAGATGAATCCCTTTTGATAAAACTAAGCGGTCAATTCGAAGTAGGCCCCTTTCCATTTTTTGCATTGATGCATGTTTTTCTTTGTCTTTCTCACTCCACACGTCGGCAGCATTTTCATTCGAAGCTTGGAGAATTCGGCGGTCAATCTCTCGTTGGGCTTCGGCCCTTTCCTCTTCCTCTTGGCTGAGCACACCAAGTGATTGAATACCAGATGAAATTCGTTGTACTAAACTGGACTTTTCTTCATCCTCATCTTCACTTTCCGGTTCATCAACGACCTTTTTGTGTTTGATTGGTTTGGCTTTTGATAGGATGTCTGAGACCGTATCCTCGGCCTCATCCTCGCTCTCCTCCCCCTGCGCCATGTTGCTCCACACTCGCTTCGGGTTGATGATGATTCTCAATGTTCATACTTGACGAGAATACGTTTCATCAGTTCATCATCCAATTGATATTCGTTTTTTTCGATTATTATCCCCTTAGGTGTTCTCTCAACAGAAATACCAGTTTTTATCCCAAACTCCTCTAATAACAAATTATCATTTTTCTGGATTAGGATTGAAAAAATAGATGCCCTTTCTCCTTCTTCAAGGTGCTTAAGCAGGACTAATGATTCGGGCAGTGAAATATTTACATCTAGCTCATTGCCGCGTGGGATTTCCTTTCCATCTGGATTATGTGTTGGCTTACCCAATAGCACATCCAGAGTTTCTTCTAATTCATCAGTTAGGGCGTGTTCTAACATACAAGCAGTTTCATGAGCATCACCTTGAAAGTCAAGTATATCGATTAGAAAACATTCTGCTAGGCGGTGCTTCTTCTTCATCCTGCGCCCAAATTCTAAGCCTGATTGTGTAAGGCGAAGGCCCTTGTAAAGTTCATAATCAACAAATCCCTTTGTTGCCAACCTTTGAACCATTTCAGTGGCACTGGCTGGAGATACACCCAATGCTTTAGCAACCTCGCCAGTTTTGACTTTAGCGGTTGGATTAACTTCCCAAAACTCGTATAGAGTTTCCATGTATTCATCTTCAAATTCCTGAAAATGACCGGAGCCCATAAGAAACTCAGGGGGGCTCACTTCATCAAGGTGTGTCTCAAGATATAAGAGCACGGAATTCTGTTTTACATGCAGGGCAACGAGCGGTGGCTGGCCTCTGATCTAGTGGGACTCTCAGTTTTGCGCTACAGGTCGGACAGCCAAGAATATCTCCTGATGAAGAAGATGAAAGTTCCTCTTCCACCTCTTCAATTAACTCATCATCCAATCCATCATCAAAAGAATCTAATTCATCCTCCAAGTCCAATTCTTCTAATTCTTTTTCGGCTAGAACGGGGGCAGGCAAGGTACTACCTTCGACCTTGAATTGGTGCTTGCAAGATGGGCAGGACACTGTGCCGCTATAGGAGGATGGAACCTTGAGCCCTTGGTGGCAAGATGTGCACGAAATCTCGCGCTTCTCATCGCTGGCTGATGCAGTTGATTTCTCTCTTTCTGCTGACTTTTCTTGACGTTCATTTTCTCGCTTTATTTTCCTCTCAGCCCGTTGCTCTGAATCTCCATACCAAGAACGACCTAACCGAATCACTAAGGCAGCACCAAGGGCAATAGCCAAGCCTGTGCCAATAGCCATGAAGGGAATAAGTTCAGTTGATGATTGCTGGCTTGAAACAGCGTCCATGTCTGACAGGAAGGTATTGCTAGAAGTAAGGATAATGCCATCATTCCAACGGCAGATAAGTGGAACATCATCACCAGCAGGCCAGGACTCAATAGTGAATTCCACCACTTTTGAATCTCCAATTCTGCCAACATCTTTCTCGTCAAACACAGTACCATCGCTGCCAATTAGTAGCATCGTTCCTTCTTTCGACTGTACACCAGCATTACTGATGGTGCAGAAAATAGATGCTTCTTTACCGCTCTCAGGCCTTTTAGGAGTGCTAATCGGATTGATGGTTAATTCTAATTCAGGCCTTTGACTAGGCAATGCAAGGGTGATGACTTGGCTACCTTCAAGGCCCCAATCTATTCTATCAACGTCGATATAGACCAAGGCGCTGCCATCGAATAAACCCAAGTCTGACTGTAGGTTTCTACGTCCTGCTTGAAGTTCTAACTGCATCACTAATCTTTCATCACGCTGGCCTTGTACCAATAATCCAATAGATATATCGAGTAATCTTG